>OOIG01001052.1_pt1 | contig 21489 bp, 17 predicted proteins | sample 1692091 | NCBI WGS metagenome assembly OOIG01 (sample SAMN06348188, study PRJEB24527) | human gut metagenome | biome: human gut; feature: ankylosing spondylitis patient; material: feces | host: Homo sapiens | place: China | collected 2015-10 | reverse complement strand
CTATGAGCAAGCTCATGTGGGCTTAGACCTTTTGACCCTGGCATCATAAAAATTATTAGCCCCACTTATCAATGTAACGAAGAAAATATAATCAATGAATTTATTTACAAGAGCCGGAAATATGCTTATTATCTACATTGTAGGTTATGATCTTCAGGGATCATTGCCGGCTCTAATTATATAAAGTTGAAAATTCTTCAAAGATGCATTGCAGGACGGGAAACCTGTTCAGCCGATGATTCGGTCAATGTATCTTTTTTATTTACGTGAGCGACAGATCAGAGTCTGTGTCTGAGCAAGACCCTGGCAGGTGCCACGATAACCTGAGAAACCCGTAAAGCGTGCTTCTCATATTTTCAAAAGTATAAGGAGGTCCCGGTATGGAAAGGACAAAAGAGACACTCAAAGAACTGATTCGTGCAGGCCGTGCAAAAGTTCCGGCTCACAAAGTGATCAAAGGCGGACAACTGGTAAATGTAATGTCAAGCGAGATCTATCCTGCAGATGTTGCAGTATATAATGATATGATCGTAGCAGTAGGTGATGTAGAAGATTACATTGGACCAGAGACAGAGATCATTGATGCTACAGGATATTATCTGACACCGGGTATGATCGACGGACATATCCACAGTGAGTGCAGCAAGATGAGTATTACAAGTTATGCAAAGGCAGTTGTACCGAGAGGAACAACCAGCATGATCTCAGGACTGGACGAATACATTTCTGTTTCAGGACTGGAGGGACTTCAGGAAGTACTTGCCGAGATGAAGCAGAGTCCGCTGAAAGTGTTCTGGGGTGCTCCTTATAAGACACCATACACGATCCCGAAATCAACCGTTGCATTTAACTTTACAGAAGAAGTTCACAAAGAAGTACAGAAATGGCCGGAGTGCTATGGAGTATGGGAAACGGTACGTGAGTTCCTGCAGGAGGAAGATGAAGATACACTTGGAGCAATCGTAGAAGCTTCTAAGAACCGTCTTCCGGTCTTTGGATGTGCACCAATGGCAGTAGGTAATGATCTGAATGGTTATCTTTGTGGAGGTGTTCGTCTTGACCATGAGAGCTACACACACGAAGAAGTAGTAGAGAAAATGAGAAAGGGAATGCACATGCTGATCCGTGAGTCATGTGTAACACATTTCCTTGAGGAAAATATCAAAGCAGTGACAGAAGTAAATCCAGCTTTTGCAAGAAGAGTCAGCTTCTGTACAGATGACGTAACCGCAACAGATATCCTTGAAAAAGGACATCTTGATAATGTAGTACGTCTTGCGATCAAGGCAGGTGTTGAGCCGATGACAGCCATTCAGATGGCAACGATCAACAGTGCCGAGGCTTACCGTATCGATCATCTGATCGGTTCCATCTGCCCGGGAAGAATCGCAGATATCCTGTTCGTAAAAAGCATTGAAGAATTTGAAGTATGCAAAGTCATGACAAATGGTAAGATGGTAGCGGAAGACCACAAGCTGACTTATGACCTGAAAGCACCGGCAAGAAGCAGCGTATTAAAAGGTGCATTAAAGTGTAAGCTTACGACAAAAGAAGATTTTGAATATAAGACAAGCATTCAGAACGGAGAGGCAGATGTCCTTGCAATGGATGTCAAAGGACCATTTGTCCGCAAGAGAAGAGATGTTGTCCTTCAGGTAAAAGACGGTATCGTACAGCCGGATCCGGAACAGGATGTTGCAATGGTATCCGTACTGGAGCGTTTCGGAAGAAATGGAAATAAATCTCTTGCATTCTGTTCAGGCTGGAAACTGAAAAAAGGAGCAATGGCTTCTTCAGCAGCACCGGATGATAACAACCTGGTTGTTATGGGAGTCAGTGCAGAAGATATGTCTATCGCAGCAAACTATGTGATCGAGCAGGGCGGCGGACAGGTCGTTGTTGCAGATGGCGAGATCGTAGAGTTCCTTCCGCTTCCGGTTGGAGGAATCGTAAGTGATGCTGAACCGGAAGAGATCAGGGCACAGGAAGAAAAGATCGACCAGGCAGCAAGAAGCCTTGGTTCAGATCTGCCGAATCCGATGATGTATATGTTCTTCCTGCCGATTACAGCAATCCCGGATTATGCGATCACAGATGTAGGACCGGTTGATTATGTAAATCTGACAACGTTTGATCCGGTACTTGCAGTACGTGAAAAGTAATTATAATTATGAAGTCCCGACCGGGTGTGGGAGCATCCGGGAGGGAGAATAAAAAGAGAGATGGAGGAGGCTGTTTAATTATGAAAGATGCAGTAACAATGAAAGCAGAATTAAAAAAACTGATCGACACGGCAGCGGGAAGAATCCCGGCTGACCTTGTTATCAAGAACTGTAAGGTCGTAAATGTATTTTCAGGCAAGATCCAGGAAGGTGATATTGCATTTTCAGGAGATCAGATCGCAGGAATCGGAGAGTACGAAGGAAAAGAAGTGATCGATGCAGAGGGAAGATATGCCGCACCGGGATTTATCGACAGCCATATCCATATCGAGTCTTCCTATGTATGTCCGGAGGAGATCGGACGTCTCCTTGTACCACATGGTGGAACAACGATCATGGCAGATCCACATGAAATCGTAAATGTATGTGGAATCGCAGGTCTGGATTATATGATGAAGGCAGCCGAGAATACAGTGCTGGATGTGAAGTATGAATTACCATCCTGTGTACCGGCAACTCCATGGGAACATTCAGGAGCAGTTATTGATGCAGAGGCAATGAAAGAGCCTATTACAAGAGAAGGAATCGCAGGACTCGGTGAGTTCATGAATTTCCCAGGTGTGATCAATGCAGCAGACAGTGATCTTGATAAGATCATCGTAGCAAAAAGAGAAGGAAAATTCGTTGACGGACATGGGCCTGGAATTGCAGGAAAAGACCTGAATGCTTATGCCGCAGCAAGAATTGCAGCAGATCATGAATGCTCTACTGTAGAAGAGATGAATGACCGTCTTGACCGTGGTATGTATATCCTGCTCCGTCAGGGTTCTGCCTGCCATAATCTTCGTACACTGATTAAAGGCGTGACACCTGAGAACAGCAGAAGATGTCTGCTCTGCTCCGATGATCGTCAGCCGAAGACGATCCTTCATGAAGGACATCTTGACAATCATCTGCGTATCTGCGTGGAAGAAGGTCTGGATGCAGTGACAGCGATCCGTATGGCAACGCTGAATGCAGCAGAGTGCTTTGACTTGAAAGACAGAGGAGCCATTGCACCGGGATACCGTGCAGACGTAGTTCTTCTGGATGATCTGAAAGATTTCCATGTGAACCGTGTATTCATCCAGGGTGCGTTGGTCGCAGAGGAAGGAAAGTATCTCCCGGAGATCAAACGTTATGATATCTCCACAGTAAAGGGAAGTGTGATTGTAAAAGATTTCTCAGCAGAGAAATTCAAAATGCATTTAAAATCTAATAAAGTGAATGTCATCAAGATCCTTCCGGGTGGTGTAGTAACTGCCAAAGATACAGCAGAGATCCAACTGGATGAGAATGGTGAATTTGTAAGAAATCCGGAAGAAGATATCGTAAAGGTAGCCGTAGTGGAAAGACACCAGGGAACAGGAAATGTAGCTTGTGGATTCCTGAAAGGTTATGGCATCAAAGCCGGAGCAGTTGCCCTGTCTATCGCTCATGATTCTCACAACATCATTGTTGTCGGAGTCAGTGACGAAGAGATGGAATTTGCAGTGAACAGCCTGATCGCCCAGGAGGGTGGAATGGTTCTTGTAAAAGAAGGCAAAGTACTGGAAAGCATGCCAATGCCGATCGCAGGTCTGATGAGCGACCAGAGCGGAGAATGGGTAGATGAAAAGCTGACCGCAATTCATGCAAAAGCATATGAAGAGCTTGGAATCGCCGGAGATGTAGAGCCGGTTATGACTCTTTGCTTTATGTCTCTTGCAGTAATCCCGGAAGTAAAACTGACAGATATGGGATTATTTGATGTAACGACATTTTCATTTATACCGGTTGAAGCATAAGCATTGGAGAAAGAACAAATGAAAGAACCTATTCTTGAAATGCGTGGGATCACAAAGAAATTCGGAAGTGTGACCGCCAACAAAGATGTAGATCTGACACTGTATCCCGGGGAGATTCATGCACTCCTCGGGGAAAATGGTGCAGGTAAAAGTACCCTGATGAATATTTTGAATGGAATCTACAAGCCGAACCATGGAAAAATCTATTATAAAGGCAAGAAAGTTTCCATTCGTTCACCGAGGCATGCAGTCGATATGGGAATCGGAATGGTACATCAGCATTTCCGCCTGATCCCGACTCTGACGGCAGCAGAAAATGTATTTCTGTATATGCCGGACTGTAAGCTGATCCTCAATAAAAAAGAAATGGAAGAACAGATCGGAAAATGGTCTTCTGAATTTCATTTGAATGTAGATCCGTCTGCATTGATCTGGCAGTTGTCTGTCGGAGAGCAGCAGAGAGTTGAAATCGTCAAACTGCTCTGTCGTGGGGCAGAGATCCTGATTCTTGATGAGCCGTCCGCAGTTCTGACCGCACAGGAAGCAAAGGAAATGTTCCATGTGCTGCGTCGGATGGCAGACAGCGGAAAGAGCGTAGTGGTTATCTCCCATAAAATGAATGAAGTTATGGAATTTGCTGACCGCATCACCGTATTAAAAGGCGGTGAGGTGGAAGATACCATGCCGGCATCAGAAGCAACTGTAGAACGCCTGACAAAAGCAGTTGTAGGAGAACGTGAATTAAAGCCTCATAAAAATGAAGGTGGCACATGCAGAGAGGAAGTTGTACTGAAATTGGAAAATCTGTCTGTAAAAAATGACAGAGATCTGATGGCAATCAAAAATGTGTCACTGGATATCCATGCAGGAGAAATTCTTGGAATCGCAGGGGTTGCAGGAAATGGTCAGAAAGAACTGGCAGAGGCTGTTGCCGGACTGAGAAAAGTAGTAGGCGGAACCATCACCATTCACGGGGAAGACGTGACAACACAGGGTGCAAAAGCACGCGTGAAGAAAAGAGTAGGCTTCATTCCGGAAGACAGACTGAGCATGGGACTGGTTCCGGGAATGAATATGGAAGAAAACCGTATTCTGAAAGAATTTGATCTGCCGAAATTCAGCAGACATCATATTTTAAAGAAAAAAGTGATCCACGATACCGTACAGGAAGAAATTAAACGGTACGATATCAAGACTGCCGGAGATAAAAGTCCGGTGTCCCTGATGTCAGGAGGAAATCAGCAGAAGCTGTTAGTTGCGAGAGAAATCGGAGGAGATCCGGTTCTTCTGATCGCGGTCTATCCGTCAAGAGGACTCGATATCGGTGCGGCAGAAGCCATTCATGAGATTCTTCTGGAACAGTGCCGGAAAGGTGTTGCTGTGCTTCTTATTTCAGAGGAACTGGATGAACTGTTTCAGATGTCGGACCGAATCGGAGTACTCTGTTCCGGTGAGATGATGGCAGTCATCGACCGCAAAGAAGCAGATTACGATACGATAGGAAGGCTGATGTCAGGTGAACACTATGAGAAATAAACTACGTTTAGAAAAAAGAGAATCAGTAAGTACGACTCGTATCGTACTTACGTCCATCCTTTTTACATTGATCGCATTTGCATTTTGTGGAATTATCATTGCATCAGTTGGGTTCAATCCGCTGGAAGTTTACGGGAAGATGCTCAATAAAGTATTCCTTTCAGGAAAAGGAATCCGCAAAATGATCAATGCCAGCCTGCCACTGATGTTCTGCGGACTTGGTGTGGCACTGACATTTAAAATGAATCTGAATAATATCGGTGCAGAAGGACAGTATGCCATGGGAGCCATTTTCGGTGGAGCTTTTGTACTTTACGGACCAGAGATCCGCGGTATCGGAGGCGGAATCATCCTGGCAGTGATGTGTTTCCTCGGAGGAGCATTCTGGGCATTGCTCTGTGCGATCCCGAAAGCATACTGGAATGTAAATGAGAGTATTACAACTCTGATGCTCAACTACATTGCACTGATCATCTTAAGTTACCTTGTTCTTGGTCCATGGAAAATGCCGGGACAGAATGTAGGTCAGACGAAGAGAATCCCGGTTGGACTTGAGATCCCTGAGATCAATGGAATCAGTGCCGGAATCATTCTTGGAATCGTGGCGGCGGTTGTAATCTTCCTTGCATATAAGTATACAACAGACGGGTATCAGTTATCAGTGATCCGCAGCAGTCAGAATTCTGCAAGATATGCCGGAATCAATATTAAAAGAAATATCATTCTTGCACTGGTGATCAGTGGAGGACTTGCCGGACTTGCCGGCTATGTACAGTATGCGGGAGTTTCACACCGTATCATGGAGCAGATGCCGAACAATGCCGGATATACCGGAATCGTCATCGCTTATCTGAGCCGCCTGAATCCGCTGGTGATCGTGATCGTGTCAATTTTATTTGCAGGACTGCAGAACAGCAGTGCCACAGTGCAGATCATGGGTGTGCCGACGCAGATCGCGACAATGATCCAGGGAGCAGTTATGATCTTTGTGATTGCAGGAGATTTCTTCCAGCGTTATAAGATTGTTGTAAATAAGGAGGTGAAAGCATGATCGCATTAATCATTTCATTATGTTCGGGAGCAATCGTCTATGCCGTTTCCGTCATGTATGCCGGAATCGGTGAAACCTTCTCAGAGCGTGCAGGTATCATGAATCTTGGCGTTGAAGGTGTGATGCTGATGGGAGCAGTCAGTGGTTATATCACTGCGGTTCATACACAGAACCTGTTCCTTTCATTTCTGGTCGTGCTTTTGACCGGAGCTGCATTAGGTCTTGTCTTTGCATTCCTTACCGTAACGCTGCAGTCAGATCAGACTGTATGTGGTATGGCAATGCTGATCTTTGGAACAGGATTGAGTGGATTTGTCGGAAAAGATGTTTCCGGTGTGGCTGCCAATCTGAAGTTTGAAAAGATTGCAATTCCTGTACTTTCTAAGATTCCTGTACTTGGAGATATTTTCTTTAAACAGAATCTTCTGACATATGCAATGTACGTTATCATTCCGTTATCTATGTTCTATATTTACAAGACAAGATATGGACTGAAGCTGCGTGCGTTGGGTGAAAATCCGGCAGCACTGGACGCAGCGGGAGAAAATGTATTTGCGATGCGTTATGGTTATATCATCTTCGGATGCATGATGATGTCGATCAGCGGGGCGTGCGTTTCGCTGGCAAATACAAACTTCTGGAACAGCGGAATGACAGCCGGAAAAGGCTGGATCGCATTTGCACTGGTTGCATTTTCATCCTGGAATCCGGTCATGCTGATGTGGGGAGCATTGCTCTTCGGATTTATCAGTTGTCTCGGAAGTAATCTGCAGATTTATCTGCCGTCTGTTCCAACGGAGGTATACAGTATGCTTCCGTACATTGCAACTGTGATCGTATTTATACTTTCAACAGGAAACTTCAGAAAGAAGCATACCGCAGAGCCGGCAGCTCTTGCAAAACCTTATGATCGTGAAAGCCGGTAAAAAGATCTGAAAAGAAAAATAAAAAGATTGATAAAAACCGGAAAAAGAGGAGGACAAAATGAAAAAGAAATTACTTAGCTTATTAATGGTAACAGCCCTGACAGCAAGTCTTGTGGCAGGATGTGGATCTAACGGAGATTCAAAAGATAAATCATCCGGTTCAGACAGAGAAACCAAAGATGTATCGGAGCTGGTGATCGGTGAGATCGAATATTCCGTTATTGATGATGGCGGCTGGGCTCAGTCTATGCATGAAGGTCTTGTAAAAGCCTGTGAGGATCTTGGAATCGATACAAAGACAAATCTTCTGACAATGGAAGAAATCTCAGAGGAAGATACATCCCTGATCGAGTCTACAGTGGAAGAGCTTGTAGATGAAGGTGCAGACATTATCTTCGGATGTTCTGCGGGATATTCGGCAATCCTTGCAGAGCTTCAGCAGGAATACCCGGATGTTATCTTTGCACAGCAGAGTAACGATGTTTATGATAACATCATTGAGTTCCAGATCCGTGGATATGAGGGAGATTTCCTGACAGGTTACTTATCAGCACTGATGAATGAAGGATCTAATCAGCTTGGCTTCTGTGCAAGTATGGATGAGGCATCTGTCCGTACAGCAATCAATGCTTATGCACTTGGCGCAAAATATGCAAATCCGGATGCCAAAGTTCAGGTACTCTGGGCTGACAGTTGGTATGATCTTGATGTAGAATCTCAGAATGCCAAGACACTGATCGACAATGGAATCAAATATATGGGAATGGAAGCTTCTTCACCTGCTGTTCCGCAGACCTGTGAAGAGAATGGTGCATTCTGTATCGGTTATAACGTAGATATGCAGGCATCAGCTCCGAAGGCAGTTCTTACATCTTTTGTATGGAACTGGGCTCCGATCTTTGAAGATATCATGAAAAAGACAGCAGATGGAACAATCGATATTTCAGCAAACTATTATGAAGGAGGCGAGTGTGCTGCACTGGCTCCGTTCAATAAAGACCTTGTTCCACAGGAAATCCAGGATAAAGTTGAAGCACTCCGTGAGAAGATCAACAATGGTGACGTACAGGTTTATGCCGGAGAACTGAAAGACGATCAGGGAAATGTACTTGTAAAAGACGGAGAAGTAATGTCTGATGATGATATCCTTGCACAGGACTTCTTTGTAGATAATGTCATCGGTGGAAAGAAATAATAATTCCCAGGTGGATGTTTAAGAAGAAACAGCGTCAGAATAAAAGACTGAAAAAATTAGAAAAGGTCAGAAAATCAAAGGGCAGACGGTTCGACTGGATCGTCTGCCCTTTGACTATCAGAATATACAGAGATGCTAGTAAAGGATCCGTTCGAGATCTCTCGGAAAGAAGTCTTGGAGATTTGACTACCAGAATATGCAGAGATGCCGATAAAGGAAAGAGTCTCTGTTTTGTCGGGGATACACATCAGAGATTCAGCAGGTCTTTTTAGCAAATTGTAGATATAATTCAAAAAAAATATTTTTTTTGAAAAAAATAAAAAAAGTGCTTGCATTCCTGAAAGAACTATTATATAATAACTCTTGTCTTAAGGAAAGGACATATAACTTAAGAGAAGCGCGATTAGCTCAGTTGGTAGAGCACCTGACTCTTAATCAGGGTGTCCAGGGTTCGAACCCCTGATCGCGCACTAGTGATCATCGTTTTTGCAGACGTAGGAGCTGTGGGGACGGTGATTTTTTTAATCATAAAAAATTATTTTTGGAATACAGAAGAGCAAGGAGAAAAATTATGTATTTTGTACCGGACGGCACGAAAGAGTGTGGTTATTATGAATGTAAAAAGTGTGGTTATCGTTTTCTGTCTTTGCAGACGATGAAAAAGATTGCGTGTCCTGATTGTGAGTCAGAGATTGATTATGAAATCGGACCGGATGAATCAATGGAAAATGTCATTGATACAGCAGAATTGCTGGAGAAGATCGAAGGAGAAGAAGAGGTTGAAAAGATGGATACCCTTTTAAGCCTTGCGATCACCGGAGGGGATGAAAGCTGGATTTAAACTCTCATGTTACATTAGAGTTCCTGATGAGTTATACATAAGCTAAAAAGAGTATGAGGATTTTCAGGAGGCAGAAATGGACGAAAAAAGGACAGGGTATATCAGCATCGGAGAGATGGCAAAGATGAACCGGACAACTGTGCCGACATTGAGGCTGTACGATTCAATGAATCTGCTTACGCCATGTTATGTGGATGAAAAAACGTGTTACCGATATTATGATATCAAGCAAAATGCCCGGTTGGACATGATTCAGTATATGAAAGAGCTGGGAATGGAATTAAAAGAGATTAAGAGTATCCTTGACCGGAAAGATTTGGATCTGATAGAAGATGTACTGATGCAGAAAAGAGAGCAGACGCTGCAGGAGATGCAGGAGCTGAAATTTAAAATGGAGGCGATCGACCGGACTGTGGCATCGATTAAGCGTTATAAAAAATCTCCTGCAAGTGGAACTATCACGTTGGAGTATATTCCAGACCGTACTATTTATTCTATGACGGTGGATAAGAATTTTTATGATTACAATATTGATACATACGAACTGATTCTGAAGCAACTGAAAAATAAGCTGATAGAATGTGATATTCCACAGGTCTACTATTGTAATGCGGGAACGTTGATGAGCCGGAGAAGGTTTGAAGAGCAGATTTTTTATTCTAATGAGATTTTTATTTTCGTAGATGATAATTTTCCACTTCAGGACAGGGTACAGAAGATTGAAAATGGAATGTACGCGTGTATTTATACGGAGGATTTCGATGAAGAACAGGAGTGTGCCGCAAAGCTATTGGAATATTGTAAAAAGAATCACTATGAAATCTGTGGAGATTATATCTGTGAAGAGATCATGGAAATGCATATTTTTAATGAGCGGAAAAGATCCATGTATTTGCGGCTTCAGGTTCCTGTAAAAATGAACAAATAATTTGTCGGATTTCTGTGACAAAAGATGGTTGACTCTCAAGTTACTTCAGACTTTATACTGGACTTAGATAAAAATTTAACAAATGAAAAAGAAGATAAAAGAAATTTGTTAGGACAGAAACCGGTACTTCGGTACTGCTTAATCCGGTGTCTGTCAGGGCGATGAAAGCAGTACAGAGAGGAAGGTCAGTATGGAGAAAATTAAAGTAATTCAGTATGGATGCGGCAAGATGAGTAAGTATACATTACGTTATCTTTATGAAACCGGATGCCAGATCGTTGGTGCGATTGACTGTAATCCGGCAATCGTCGGAATGGATATTGGTGATTATGCAGGGCTGGGTGTAAAGACCGGAATCTTGATAAGTGATAATGCTGATGAAGTTCTGGACAATACAGATGCAGACATTGCAGTTGTTACTTTATTTAGTCTTGTAAGTGAATGTTTCCCTCACTATATGAAGTGCCTGAGCAGAGGAATCAGCGTTATCACAACTTGTGAGGAGGCAACTTACTGTTGGACGACAGATCCTGTCAGAGCGAATATTCTGGATGTGACGGCGAAAGAGAATGGCTGTACATTTGTCGGAAGTGGTATGGAAGATATTTTCTGGGTAAATATGGTTGGCATGGTAGCCGGTGGATGCCATAAGATCGAGAAGATTGAAGGTGCAGTAAGTTATAATGTAGAGGATTATGGACTGGCACTTGCCAAAGCACATGGTGTAGGTCTGACGCCGGAAGAGTTTGAAAAGCAGATTGCACATCCGGAAGAGATAGAGCCATCTTATGTATGGAATTCCAATGAGGCACTTGCTTCAAAGATGGGATGGACGATCAAGAGCCAGACGCAGAAATGCGTGCCATATTTTCATGATACAGATCTGTATTCATCTACTTTGGATGCGACGATTCCAAAGGGAAATTGTATCGGTATGGCAGCAGTTGTTACAACGGAGACATTCCAGGGACCGGTCATCGAGACGCAGTGTATCGGAAAGGTGTACGGAGCAGACGATGGAGATATGTGTGACTGGAAGATTACGGGAGAACCGGACACAGAGTTTCATGTTGTAAAACCGGCAACAGTGGAACATACCTGTGCAACGATCGTTAACAGAATCCCGGCAGTGCTTTTTGCTCCGGCAGGACTGGTAACGATGGATCAGCTGGAGGAAATTGCATATCCGACATATCCGATGGAATTTTATCTGTAGTCAGATGCAGACTGTATTCTACAGATGAAAAGAATAGAAAGAAAATAAGGTTCAAAATGAGATCCTGCTTTTTTAAGCAGGGTCTTTTTGCTACCTATTGCGAGATTCCTGCATAATATGTAAGTAAATATAAAGTGATGCAGGGAAATTCTTTATTAATACAGGATCCCTTCTGCGTGGTGAAATTTATAAAATCAATAATCATGCAGAAGGGAATTTTATTGTACAGCATTTGTTGTAAAATAAGGATGGAAACAGCAGAATGGTGGCAGGAATCTTTTCACGGTTGATAAAAAAGAGGCGTTCATGATAAAATGAAAAAGTGGTGATAAGATTTTGAACGATTTACTTTCAGGGGTTTTATTACCTTTTTTTAGTAGGTGGAAATAAAAATAGATAAAAAAAGAGCCTGTATAACAGGCTCATCCACACTCTGTGGGTCACATATGTGACGATTTGAAAAAATTCTTATTTGAACTTATGATGTAAATTAGTATGGTACTAATACAGCTTTAGTATAAGAGTGAAAAAGATAAATGTCAATAGTTAGATTAAAGAAAAGAGTGCAAAGAAAAAGAAACCAAAGAAAAGAAAGAAAAAGGAACGAAGGAGGAAGTTTATGGGAAAAGGGTATTATGTAGGGCTTGATATGGGAACTGGATCAGTTGGATGGGCTGTAACAGATGAAAGCTATCAGATCCTCAGACGTCACGGAAAAGCAATGTGGGGTGTAAGACTTTTTGAAAGTGCTAAGACTGCGGAAGAGCGGAGAATGTTCAGAACAGGAAGGAGAAGACTGGACAGACGGGGATGGAGGATTGAGATTTTGCAGGAGATTTTTGCAGAAGAGATCAGCCGGGTTGATCCTGGATTTTTTCTGAGAATGAAAGAGAGTAAATATTATCCGGAAGATAAAAGAGATATACAGGGAAATTGCCCGGAACTTCCGTATACACTTTTTGTGGACAAGACTTTTACGGATAAGGATTTTCATAAAAAGTATCCGACAATTTATCATTTAAGAAAGATGCTGATGGAGACGGAAGATACTCCGGATATGCGACTTGTTTATCTGGCACTGCATCATATGATGAAGCATCGGGGACATTTTCTTCTTTCCGGTGATATCAGTCAGGTTACTGAATTTAAAAATACATTCAATCAGTTTATTGAGAATATCAGAAATGAAGAGATGGATTTTGAAATTGAACTGGATGAAAGTGCGGTTCAGATGATTGAGGAAACGTTAAAAGATAAAAATCTTACCCGTTCAGCGAAAAAGTCGAAACTGGTAAAAGGATTAAATGCAAAAAATGTCCGGGATAAAGCGTTTTTGACATTACTTTCAGGTGGAACAGTAAAACTGAGTGATCTGTTCGGAATGGAAGAACTGAATGAAGGAGAGAGACCAAAGATTTCTTTTGCGGATAATGGATATGAGGAATATGCGGCTGTCGTTGAAATGGAACTTGGTGAGCTGTACTATATCGTGGAGTCTGCAAAAGCCGTGTATGACTGGGCGATTCTTTCAGATATTTTGGGAGGAAGTACGTCTATTTCTGATGCGAAAGTCAGAGCGTATGAAAAGCACAAAGCAGATCTGAAGTATTTGAAAGCTGTCGTAAAAGAGTATTTTCCGAAAGAAGTTTATAATGCTGTATTTGTGGAAAGTTCGGATAAGTTGAACAATTATCCGGCGTATATTGGCATGACGAAGAAGAACGGAAAAAAGGTATCGCTTGAGGGAAAACGGTGCAGCAGGGAAGAATTTATGGATTTCTTGAAAAAGAATATTGTTGTAAAGCTGCCGGATGAAGAAGCTAAAATGTATCTGCAAAGTGAGCTTGAAAAGGATTCTTTTCTGCCAAAGCAGGTAAATAAGGATAATGGTGTTATTCCGTACCAGGTGCATAAATATGAACTGAAGAAGATTTTAGATAATCTGGGCGATAAAATTCCATTTTTAAAAGAAAATGCAGAAAAAATAGAAAAATTATTTAGTTTCAGGATTCCATATTATGTGGGACCACTTAGGACAGGCAATGGAGAAAATTCCAAATTTGCGTGGGCAGAGCGAAAAAGTACTGAGAAAATCTATCCGTGGAATTTTGAAAATGTAATTGATGTGGAGCAGAGTGCAGAAAATTTTATCCGTCGTATGACGAATAAATGCACTTATCTGATCGGAGAAGATGTATTGCCGAAAGATTCATTGCTTTACAGTAAATTTATGGTTCTGAACGAGTTAAATAATCTTCGGCTGGATGGACAGAAAATATCTGTAGAATTGAAGCAGAAGATTTATAGAGACGTTTTTTGCAGAAGCCGTAAAGTGACTCAGAAAAAACTGAAATCTTATCTGATCAGAGAGGGAATCGCCGGGAAAAATGTAGAACTGACGGGGATAGATGGAGATTTTAAAGGCTCATTGACAGCGTATCATGATTTTAAAGAAAAGCTGATCGATGTGGAACTTACGCAGAAAGAAAAAGAAGAGATCATATTAAATATTGTGCTGTTTGGTGATGATAAGAAGCTTTTAAAGCAAAGACTAAAGAAAAAATTTCCGCAACTTACCGAAAAGCAGATTAATACAGTCACTGCACTTTCATATAAAGGATGGGGAAGATTGTCAAAAAAACTATTGGAAGAAGTGACTGTGCCTGCACCGGAAACTGGAGAGGTATGGAATATCATAACGGCATTGTGGGAGACGAATGATAATTTCATGCAACTGTTGAGCAAAGAATATCAATTTTCCGACAGGATAGAGGAGTTTAATGAGGAAAAGGCGGATCCGGAAGTGTCGTATCAGACAATAGAAGATCTGTATGTTTCACCTGCTGTGAAAAGACAGATCTGGCAGACATTACAGATCATTCAGGAAATTGAAAAAGTTATGGGAGAAAAGCCAAAAAGAGTCTTTGTTGAGATGGCAAGAGAAAAGCAGGAAAATAAGAGGACGGAATCAAGAAAAAAGACGCTGTCAGATCTGTACACAAAATGTAAAAAGGAAGAGCCGGAATGGTTGCTTGAGTTCCGTTTGAAGGCGTTTCGCTATTGGCAAACGCTGGAAATGCCTACATGGGCACATTTGAATATTCCGGAGATTGATTATCAGGCTATTTCATATTATGCAGACCCTACTAAGAAAAAAGAAGGGCCGAAGAGTCTGGATGAAGTGGATCCGGAACTGTTGAAAACCTTTGACAAACTGGGTATTCCTTTGGAAGAGCGTATGGCGCTGAGTGGTATGGCGGTAGATGCGGTTATGGACTCCGTTTCTGTGAAGACAACTTTTAAGGAGACACTGATGGAAAAGGGGATTATATTCTGCTCTATCAGTGAAGCGGTGCGTGAACATCCGGATTTGGTGAAGAAGTATTTAGGTTCGGTAGTGGGCTATCGTGATAATTTCTTTGCCGCATTGAACTCGGCTGTGTTCAGCGATGGTTCGTTTGTGTATATTCCGAAGGGGGTTCGCTGTCCGATGGAGTTGTCTACGTACTTCCGTATCAATGCGGCCAATACCGGACAGTTTGAACGTACGCTGATTGTTGCAGATGATGACAGTTATGTCTCTTACCTGGAAGGATGTACGGCACCAATGCGTGATGAAAACCAGTTGCACGCGGCAATTGTAGAAATCGTGGTGCTTGACCGTGCGGAAGTGAAATATTCTACAGTGCAGAACTGGTACCCTGGTGATGCTGAAGGTAAGGGTGGTGTGTATAACTTTGTAACCAAAAGAGGTAACTGTAAAGGGGTGGATAGTAAACTTTCCTGGACACAGGTCGAGACTGGGTCGGCCATTACATGGAAGTATCCAAGTTGTATTTTGAGTGGAGACAATTCTACTGCAGAGTTCTATTCTGTAGCGGTAACCAATAATTATCAGCAGGCAGATACGGGTACGAAGATGATTCACCTAGGTAAAAATACTCGCTCTACTATCGTAAGTAAGGGTATCAGTGCCGGAAAGAGTCAGAATTCTTATCGTGGGCTGGTGCGTGTAGCTGAAAAGGCAGATAATGCAAGAAACTACAGTCAGTGTGATTCTCTGTTGTTGGGTAGCCATTGCGGAGCGCATACATTCCCTTATATGGACATTCACAATGAAACGGCTGTGGTGGAACATGAGGCTACGACTTCCAAGATTTCGGAAGACCAGATTTTCTATTGTAACCAGCGTGGTATCTCTACTGAGGATGCCGTAGGACTGATTGTGAATGGGTATGCAAAGGAAGTCCTGAATAAACTTCCGATGGAGTTTGCCGTAGAGGCTCAGAAATTGCTGTCTGTATCGTTGGAGGGCAGTGTGGGATAAACGATAAAAATAGATTGTTATGCTAGAGATAAAGAATTTACATGCCAACATCAATGGCAAAGAGATATTGAAAGGTATTAACCTGACTGTAAAGGCAGGTGAAGTCCATGCGATTATGGGACCTAACGGTTCGGGAAAGAGTACATTGAGCAATGTATTGGTCGGTCATCCGGCTTATGAGGTGACGAAAGGAAGCGTAACGTTTGATGGAAAGGATTTATTGGCTTTGAGTCCGGCAGATCGCAGTCATGAAGGATTGTTCCTGTCATTCCAGTATCCGGTAGAAATTCCGGGAGTGAGCATGGTGAATTTCATGCGTGCGGCCGTGAATGAACAGCGTAAGTACAAAGGACTTCCTGCTTTGACGGCCAGTGAGTTTTTGAAACTGATGCGCCAAAAGAGAGAGATTGTAGAGCTGGACAGCAAGTTGGCAAACCGTTCGGTAAATGAGGGATTCTCTGGGGGTGAGAAGAAGCGTAATGAAATATTCCAGATGGCTATGCTGGAGCCGAAGCTGAGCATCCTGGACGAAACCGACTCCGGACTGGATATTGATGCGTTGCGTATTGTGGCAGAAGGAGTGAATAAGCTGAAAACTCCAGAAACAAGCTGTATTGTGATTACGCACTATCAGCGTTTGCTGGATTACATTAAACCGGATATTGTACATGTACTTTATAAAGGCCGTATCGTAAAAACTGCAGGTCCGGAGCTGGCATTGGAACTGGAAGAAAAAGGATACGATTGGATTAAGAAAGAACTGGGAGAATGAGCATGAAAGCAGAACAGCAATATATTGATCTTTTCACGCAGTGCGAGGCAATGATTTGTCGGCAAAGTGCGGATGTGCTGAATGCGCCCCGTGCGAAGGCATTTGCTGATTTTGAGAAGCTGGGCTTCCCGACTCGCAAACAGGAAAAGTATAAGTATACGGAGGTGAGCAAGTATTTTGCTCCGGATTATGGGTTGAACTTGAATCGTCTGGAATTTCCGGTTAATCCGTATGAAGTGTTCAAGTGTGATGTGCCCAATATGAGTACCTCACTTTATTTTGTGGTAAATGATACGTTTGACAAGCATGTGCATCCTTCTGCCCAGTTGCCGGAGGGAGTTTACTTCGGTAGCTTGAAGGATGTGGCTGAACAACGTCCTGATTTGGTCAGAAAATATTACGGAAAGCTGGCTGATACGTCGAAGGATGCTCTGGCGGCATTTAATACGATGTTTGCACAGGATGGTGTGTGTATGTATGTACCGAAGAATGTGGTGTTGGAACGTCCAATCCAGCTGGTGAATATCTTGCGTGCGGATGTGGATTTCATGGTAAACCGTCGTGTCCTGATTATATTGGAGGATGGTGCACAGGCTAAGTTGCTGGTATGCGACCATGCGATGGACGACGTGAATTTCCTTTCTACTCAGGTAGTGGAAGTCTTTGCAGGAGAAAATGCTGTATTCGACTTGTATGAACTGGAAGAAACTCATAACAGTACGGTACGTTTCAATAACTTATATGTGAATCAGGAAGCTGGCAGTAATGTGCTGTTGAACGGGATGACACTGCACAATGGAACGACTCGTAATACCACAGAAGTGACATTGGCTGGCCGGGGTGCAGAAATCTGTTTGTGCGGAATGGCTATTGCCGATCAGAATGAGCAGGTAGATAACCATACTTTTATTGATCATAAAGTGCCCGACTGCACAAGTAATGAATTGTTTAAGTATGTGCTTGACGACCAGGCTGTGGGAGCTTTTGCCGGAAAGGTACTTGTGAGAGAAGGAGCACAGCATACCTCTTCCCAGCAGACAAACCGGAATCTGTGTGCGACCCGTGAAGCACGTATGTACACTCAGCCGCAGCTGGAAATCTATGCAGATGATGTGAAATGTTCTCATGGAGCTACAGTAGGACAGTTGGATGAAAATGCATTGTTCTATATGCAGCAGCGTGGTATCAGTCTGAAGGAAGCACGTTTGCTGTTGATGTTTGCTTTTGTCAACGAAGTGATTGACCATATCCGGATGGATGCCCTGAAAGATCGCTTGCATCTGCTGGTAGAAAAACGTTTCCGTGGAGAACTGAATAAATGCCAGGGCTGTGCGATTTGTAAATAGTCATATTTTAACAGAGAATTTATGCAGTACGATGTCAATAAGATAAGAGAGGACTTTCCGATTCTTTCACGGTCGGTATATGGAAAGCCGCTGGTCTATTTGGATAACGGGGCTACGACTCAGAAGCCTCGTTGCGTGGTGGAATCTATAACAGACGAGTATTATTCGGTAAATGCGAATGTACACCGTGGAGTGCATTTCTTGTCACAGCAGGCAACGAATTTGCATGAGGCTTCACGTGAGACGGTACGTAGGTTTATTAATGCACGCAGTATTTCGGAAATTGTTTTTACTCGTGGAACGACCGAGAGCATTAACCTGGTTGCTTCTTCATTTGCCGATAGTCAGATGAAGGAAGGGGATGAGGTTATTGTTTCTGTGATGGAGCACCACAGTAATATTGTTTCTTGGCAGCTTCAGGCTGCACGGAAAGGAATCGTGCTGAAAGTAATTCCGATGAATAACCGGGGGGAACTTTTGGTGGATGAATATAAGAAGCTTTTTTCGGAAAAGACGAAACTTGTCTCTGTTGCGCATGTATCCAATGTGTTGGGAACAATTAATCCGGTAAAGGATATGATTGCCTTTGCACATTCGCAAGGTGTCCCGGTACTGGTGGATGGAGCACAGAGTGTTCCACATATGAAAGTGGATGTACAAGATTTGGATGCTGACTTTTATGTGTTCAGTGGGCACAAAGTGTACGGTCCTACGGGTATTGGCGTGCTGTATGGAAAGGAAGCCTGGTTGGATAAACTGCCCCCTTATCAGGGAGGAGGAGAAATGATTAAGAATGTTTCTTTTGAAAAGACGACATTTAATGAACTTCCTTTTAAATTTGAGGCCGGCACTCCCGATTATATCGGGTCTACAGCACTGGCAAAGGCTTTGGATTATGTTTCAGCCATAGGAATGGATAACATTTTTGCCTATGAGCATGACCTGACCCAGTATGCCATGAACCGTTTAAAAGGAATCCCGGGAATGAGGATCTTGGGTGAAGCGGAGCAGAAAGGAGGGGTTATTTCTTTCTTGGTAGGGGATATACACCATTTTGATATGGGGACCTTGCTTGACCGCCTAGGTATAGCTGTTCGTACCGGACATCACTGTGCGGAACCTTTGATGCACCGTTTGGGTATTGAGGGCACGGTGCGTGCATCTTTGGGATTGTATAATACGAAAGAAGAAATAGATGCGCTGGTGGAAGGTGTGCTTCGAGTAAGTAAAATGTTTGCTTAAATAAAAAGTAATAAAAGAGCTCTCCCGGTCAGGATTTTCATACAGAGAATGCTGACCGGGAGATTTTTGTTTATAAACTGATTAGTGGATGGCTTTTGTAGCTTCTTTCAACCAGCTCTTTTCTTCCTCGCTGAGGTATGGGGTAAGTGTGGTATACACTTTCTGGTGATAATCGTTTAACCATGCTTTTTCTTCCGGACTGAGTAAATCAGGTAGAATCGGTTTGAGATCGATAGGGCATAGGGTCAATGCTTCAAATTTATAGAATTCGCCAAAGTCAGTCGTTTGGTCGTCTACAATCAGCATGGTGTTTTCTGTGCGTACACCATATCTTCCGGCCTTGTATACTCCTGGTTCATTGGTGACCGTCATACCAGGAAGGAGTAGAGCAGGCATGTGGTTCATACGGAACTGATGAGGCCCTTCGTGTACATTCAGAAAATGTCCGACTCCATGTCCTGTCCCATGCCCGTAGTTCATGCCTTCTTTCCATATAAATTGCCGTGCCAGTACATCGAGCTGGGTGCCACAGGTACCATACGGAAAGTGAGCCATGGAGAGTTGTATGAATCCTTTCAAGATAAGAGTATAATCCTTTTTTTGTTCTTCTGTAATGTGTCCTAATGCGATGGTACGAGTGATGTCGGTTGTCCCATCGAGGTATTGTCCTCCGCTGTCAAGAAGAAGGAAGCCTTCAGGTTTCAGGGTTGCTGCGGTTTCTTCAGTTGCTTCGTAATGTACGATTGCGCCATGTGCCTGATAACCGGCTATGGTATCAAAGCTGATACCTTGGAAGTTTTCTTGTGCAGAACGGAATTCGTATAGCTTCTGGTCAATGGATAATTCGGTTTCTGTTCCACTTTTTACAGCGTTTTCTAACCAATAAAGGAAGCGAACCATAGCCACCCCATCGCGTGTCATGGCTTGTTTGAATCCGGCGATTTCTGTAGAGTTTTTGATAGATTTTAAATATAATACCGGAGACTCAATCTGTTTTACCTGACTGCTTTTGCTGGCTGCTTGATAAAGGGTATAGTTGGTTGAATAGGGTAGCTGTAAGCAGCCTTCTTTATATTCCTCCAAATCTTGGGCTATTTGTGTATAGTCTTTAATAGAAACCTGGTTTGTTTCTAAATAGCGACGTACCTCATCTGTTATTTTATCCGGCTGGATGTACAATGTACTTGAAGTAGAGGTGATGAAAAGATAGGAAACGAATACCGGATTGCAATGTACGTCAGTGCCCCTTAAGTTTAAAGTCCAGGCTATTTCATCCAAGGCGGAAATTAAGATGCCATTGACTTGATTTTCTTTAAGAATAGTTTGTATCCGACTGATTTTTTGATTACACGTCTCTCCGCTGTATTCCAAAGGCAAAATAAATGGAGGGTTCAGCGGTAGTGAGGGACGGTCTTTCCACAATAAACTAAACGGGTCCTCTACGTTAACCAGTTCCAAATGATATTTTTCAAGTGCTTTTTGCAATTGCAGAGCTTCGGACGTGCTGTTTACCCATCCGTCGATACCGACTTTTTCTCCAGGTTTCAGAACGCTTCCTAACCAATCAGCAATGGAAGGAGTTTCCGGAAGACGGTCTTTGAATAAAATTAGTCCGCTTCCTTGAAGTTGTTCTTCTGCTTGTAAAAAATAACGGGAGTCGGTCCATAATCCTCCTTGTGCCATGGTGATTACAGCTGTACCGGCCGAACCGGTGAATCCGGAAATCCATTTCCGTGATTCCCAATGAGCAGGTACATATTCTCCAGAATGAGGGTCGGTACTGGGCACAATAAATGCAGATATGCCTTTGGTATGCATAAATCTGCGTAAGGCTTCAATTCTATCAGATATACGGTTCATGATGTAAATGAATTTAAGGAGATTCTAAACAAACATGACAAAAATAATAAATGGTGTGGAAAGGGGAGGCTTGATTTTGTCTGAAGTTGATTTTTTGAATAAAATCTTTTGGAAAGTTTTGTAAATAAAGAAAGTATGTGTAATTTTGCGCCGCAAATTGACTGCGAAATAATTTAATAACAACATACTTAATTTTAAAAACATGATTGTAGTACCAGTAAAAGAAGGCGAAAACATTGAAAAAGCAGATCGGAAGAGCGT
>OOIG01001049.1_pt1 | contig 21522 bp, 16 predicted proteins | sample 1692091 | NCBI WGS metagenome assembly OOIG01 (sample SAMN06348188, study PRJEB24527) | human gut metagenome | biome: human gut; feature: ankylosing spondylitis patient; material: feces | host: Homo sapiens | place: China | collected 2015-10 | reverse complement strand
CTTTTCTGAAACTCATTATGTGAATAAAAGGGGATGACAGCATAGGCATTTCGTGCCGCACCGCATTCCGCCAGCAGGGCCCGGGCGGCCTGCCGTATCTGCTCCCGTCCCGCAGCGGTCAGGGCGATGTCGCGCGCGCCCACGAAACGCCGCTCAGGATTGGGCGGCAAAGAACCGTGACGCAACAGCCAGAGCCCGGCCATGTCAGGCATCCTCTCCCAGCGGACACCGCGGCGTCCAGAGAGCGCGCCGGGCATCCAGCATCTGCGCGCGCGTACCGATGTCCGCCGTATCCAGCACTTCCCGTGCCAGCTGGGCGGGGTCACGGCCCAGCTCCACGGCCAGCCGCCGTTCCAGAGCCAGTGCCCGGTCGCGCCGCCCTTCGATACCGGCCCGGGCGCCCGGATCAGCGCCGAATTCTTCCAGTTTCTGGGCAAAACGCTGCGCCACCGGCACCCAGATCCCGCCCCGGCAGTATTTGTCCGCCAGATAGACCAGCTCGTGCGCGCCCAGTTTTTTTTCCGCCGGGACGCTCTGATCCCTGTGGGCCGCCACGATGGTAGCCATGCGGGCCAGCCCCAGACGAGCCAGCAGCCGCCCTCCGGCGGCCTCATGGCCATGCACGCCCTTGCAGATATCGTGCGTCAGCCCGGAGGCCAGCGCCAAAGCCGTCTCCACGGGAGCCTTCTCGCCCCGGGCCTCCGCCAGGGCCGCGCACAGGGCTTCCGCCACCCGGCCCACGGCCAGCGCATGACGCAGCCCCCGCTCCGGCACACCGGCCTGGAGCAGCAGGCCTTCGGCCTCGTCCCGCGTCAGGGCATCGTGGCAGGCGGCCCTGTCCTGCAGATCCGCGTACTGTTCGGGAGTATCCATATCCAGCAGCATGGCGGCATCGGCCACCGGCACCTGACGGCAGGGGACAGACGCCAGCGCACCGCGCAGGCCTTCACGTCCGTCATGGGCAAGGATGGCGGGCACGAGGGAAAGGGGCAGATAGACGGGATGCCCCGGCTCGCCACAGAACGCCGCCTGCAGGGCTGTCCCCGGCACGGCGTCCGCAGTCCGCAGCAGGGCCAGCAGGGTCAGGCGCCGGGTCAGGGGCACGTCCACAGGATGGACGAACACGCCGCCCTGCTCCGGCTCCACGCCATCCGCCCGGGCCTGTTCCAGAACGGCCTGGAGCCCCGCGCAGATGGAAGAGAACATGCCGTCTTCCGGGCGGGGATTACGGACAGCGCGCAGGCCCCAGCCGGGTGCCACCGGCTCCAGCAGCCCCGCATGATGCCCGGTGACCACGAAGCGCTGCCCGCAAAAAGCGTACATCCGGGCAAGACGCTCCAGAGCGCAGCAGTCCCCGTCCGGGAAGGGCAGCGGCAGCAGGGCCTTGCACCGCCCCATGCGGGACGCCGCACCGGCAGCCAGTATCAAAGCGTAATGGTGCATGACCTCCTCTCCTCGCTCCCCCCTTTGCGGGGATGCGTCACTCGAAATCCCTGTCCGGCATACTCGATGCGCCCCAGCACCGGCCCCAGACGCGGCAACGGACTGCCGCAGGCACAGGGACCGTCCAGCAGGCTGGCCATGTCGCCCGTACGGTAACGCAACAAGGGCATGGCCCGCCGCTGCAAGGTGGTGATGACCAGCTCCCCGGTCTCGCCCGCCGGCAGGACCTTGCCCGTCACAGGATGGACTATCTCCAGCAGCAGGTCCAGGGCCCGCACATGCCGCCCTTCACGGCAGCGGCACTGCACGGCCCCGGCAAAGGCGCTCTCCGTGGAGCCGTAATGATCCAGTACAAGGCAATCCCAGCCCTGCTCCACCTGACGGCGCAGACCGGGATCCAGCCAGTCGGCAGCACACAGGGCGGCACACAGGCCCGGCGGCGTCTGGGGAAAGGCCCCGCCACAGGCACGCCATCTGGCGGGGCAGCAGCACGAGCCCCAGACCGGCGGGAGCGGTGGCCGCAAGTGCCTGCCAGGCGGCACGGACAGCCGCCAGACGGGCCGCCGCCCCTTCCGGGGCCTGCTCCGGCACGCACAGCAGCAGGTCGACCAGGTCCATGCAGGCCGTCACGCTCACGCCCTGCGGCGCCAGGCTCCCGGCCAGCAGATCCGTGATGCCCCGCGGGCGGTGGGCGCCCGGCAACAGCACGGCCACGTGCTGCCCTGCCGTGACCATCTGGGCCATGCCCACGGCAAAGAAGTCCCGTGTGCGCGCCAGCTCGGCATCGCTGAAGGCCAGCCGTTTGGGCACGCCCGTACTGCCGGAGGTGCTCACCGTGACCATGCGCGCCACCTCGTCACGCGAGACACAAAGCAGCGCCTCGCCGGGGCGCAGATCGTCGGCCGTGGTGAACGGCAGTTCCGCCAGTTCGGAAAGATCATGCAAAGGACGAAGACCTGCCGCGGACCAGCGCCCGACCCCGGCCAGACGTTGCCGGTACAAAGGACTGTGCAGCGCCATATGGCAAAGATCGGCATTGAGCAGCTCCAGCTGGCGTGCCCGCACGGCGGCGGCCAGTCCTTGGGGGGGCGTCGCACCGCACTCCGCCGCCAGCCAGGCATCCAGCCCCAGCGCGAAAGGCCCGGGATGTTCCAGGGCCTGCCGGACGGCCGGGGGCAGGAGCGACGGCGCTTGCCCCGTACTCCGTGCCTTTGCCGGAGAACGCGGATCAGATGCCGTCATGGCCTTCCTCCCCGCAAGCCAGACGCTGCGGATAGAGCATCCGGCCTTCCGTGGACGTAAGGTTGTGGAGGCAGAAGGGGATCATGCGGCCATCGGGGCGCACCACATGGATGCAGCAGCCGCGCACCCGCTCCACGTCCAGAGAGAGCGCATCCTGAAAAGCCATGCAGGAAAGGGTGAAGCGCTGTTCGGCCCCGGCACGGGCCAGAAAGCGGCCGAAGTCATCGGCCAGCGCCGCCTTGCCCCCGTCCCGGGGACTGTCGTCACCGCGCCAGTGACTGGCCACGAACTGCCGGGACTTGCGCGCCCCTTCGGCCGCCGGGACCGGCACCTTGTCCACGGCAGGACCGCAGCAGGAGCGGGCCGCATCAGGCAGCCAGCGCAGGGATGGGCTGCCGTCCGCCGCCTTTTCCCGCGCGTAGAGCGAACTGAAGGAGCAAAGGGAATGCTCGCAGCCCGGCGGGTGGAAATGCTCCATGCGCAGCCACTGCGGGACCTGACGGCACAGGGCGGCCATCACATCGCTGAGGGTGAAGCGGAGGCCGTCCTCCAGCCGTCCGGGATAGCGGCCGAAACGGGCCACGGGCTGGATATGCAGGCCGCGCACGCCGGGGCCCAGCTTCAGCGCCAGACGCAGCAGGGCCCCCAGACGGTCATCATTGACGCCCCGGGCCACGGTGGCCACCAGCACCACGCCCAGACCGGCGGCCGTGCACTGCTCCACGGCCCGGCGCTTGACCGCCAGCAGATCCAGCCCATCGGGCAGGGCCACGGTCCCCCGCAAAGGCAGACAGCCCTCCAGATCGGGACTGTCCCATTGCAGGTAGACGGAATCCAGCCCGGCCTCGCGCAGCTTTCGGGCATAGCCCGCTTCCAGCCCCAGACGCAGACCGTTGCTGTTGACCTGCAACAGGCCGAAGCCCCGTTCCCGCGCCATGCGGATGATGGCGGGCAGATCGTCGCGCACTGTGGGCTCGCCGCCGGAAAGCTGGACATTGCAGCCCGGCGAGGCCCGGCGCAGGCTGTCCAGCTGGAAGGCCACGGTCTCCGGCGAAGGATCGTCGGGCACGGCCCCGCCGGCCGCCGCATAGCAGATGGGACAGGTCATGTTGCAGCGCAGGGTCACTTCCACCAGGCCCGTGCAGGTATGCTGGGCATGGGCCGGACACAGACCGCAATCATAGGGGCAGCCGTGCCGGACAGCTGTGCGCGGTTCACGCGGGTACGACGGCGTTTTGGGCCGTGACCAGCCGTCGAAACGCGGCGGCGTGACGTCCTCTTCCGTCCGTTCGTGCCAGATGTCCACGGCAAAGGTGCCGTGTTCCGGGCAGGTACGCTCCAGCAGGATGCTCTGCCCCCGCCGCACATACCGGGCATCCAGCCGTCGCAGGCAGACAGGGCACAGGCTCTGGGTCTCGTGCAATATCTCCACGTCCACCTCAGGCATGGGCCATGAAATCCAGATCGTAGTTCTGGATCAGCTCCAAAATCTTTTCCCAGCATTCGGCCAGCAGGTCGCCACAGGCCACGGGATCGGGCTCCGCGCCCGCCGCCGTACGCGCTCCCAGCCCCAGCGCCACCTGCTCGCAGGAGTGGCCGCCGTAGGCCGCCGTGCGCTCGTAAAACCAGCTGGCGTAGTCATTGAGCAGGGGGGCCAGCATGGGATGGGGCTCCTCGCCTTCCGCGCCTTTGCCCGCCAGCAGGGCCAGCACACAGGCACCGCCCGTGAGCAGGCCGCAGGGCCCGCCGGACTGGCCGATGCCGTGACAAAGACCGTGCAGGGCCCGCACCAGATCCGGAACTTCCCTGCCCTGGGCCTGCACCAGAAGCTGCACCAGCAGCTGGCTGCAACAATAGCCCTGCCGCACCAGCGGCAAAAGATCCATCATCAGGGGATGCATCATTCCTCCTTTTGCGCGATCCAGAGCGCATAACCGGGCCGGGATGCAGCTCCGCCGCAACCGGGACCGCACAGGCCCCATTCCCGCAGGCTCCGCTTGTCGCCATACCAGACCAGCGCCGCGGCCAGACGGGCCAGGGCCGGGCTGGCATCCTCGAAATGCCGGACGGAGAAGCCCGCCCCTTCGCACAGCGCCGTCCAGCCCGCACGGGAACGGGCCCCGGACGCACAGCCGGCGGGCTGCGGAGCAAGGACGTTCTCTTTTCCACGCCGGTACAGATCACTGCACGCCAGCAGACCGCCCGGCCGCAAGACGCGCCGGGCCTCCTGCAGAAAGGCGGCGGGGTCCGGCAATACGGACAGCACGCATTCACACAATATCATATCCAGCACACCGTCCCGCAGGGGCAGGCCAGCGCAGGCATCGGCCACCAGATACGGCCGTTCCCCGGTCACAGGCGGAGCTTCCGTCCGCCACTGGGGACGCAGCACGGTATCCAGGCCCCAGACCTGCCGCCCCTGCTGCCGCAGATGGCGCACACTGCCGCCGGGCCCGCAGCCCACGTCCAGGATACGGCCTTCCGCCCCGGCATCATGCCAGCGCCGCCCCAGGGCCAGCAGCCTGTCCGTGATCTCCGTCCCGCCGGGCCGCCAGTGTTCGCCCGCGATGCGCCTGAATTCCGGCCGGATGTAGAGCTGGCTCACTTGTCTTCCAGCAGGGCTTCCACTTCCAGCATCTTGCCCTCGGCCAGTGACTTGGGCACCATGGTCAGCCCGCATTGCGGACAGCGCGGCAGCATGACGTCAAAAGCGCTGTTGAGGTAAAAGACCTGCACCTTGCCCTGTTCCAGCGGGCAGCCACAGCGGCCGCACGTCCAGCTGCCGCCATCCGGTTCATAATTGGGACCGATACTCATCCTACGCCTCCCCGCAGCAGCCGTTTTCCTGCACGCCGCCGCTGCCCGGCACGCGCATCCGGTGGCACCAGGCATCATGCAACAGCCAGCGCCCGTCTTCTTCCGTGTATTCCACCCAGAAGGTCACGTTGCGCGGCCGCCACGCGCCCAGGCGATGGCCGCTCTCCGCATCCACGAAATAAGCCTTTTCCGCTTCCACGGCCGCCACGGCCCCGTCCACGTCCTCCAGCAGGATATGGCGACGCTCAAGCTCTTCCAGCAGGCCGGGGACAAGGTCCAGCCGCCCGGCGGCCGGTTCGGCCAGTTCCTGCCCCAGCCAGACACGGGCCAGACGACGGCGCAAGGCCGCACGACGGGCGCGCCGTTCCGAAAGACCGGGGCCCTTTTCCGGCTCCAGACCGTGGGCCAGCGGGGCCAGCTGCGGCAGCAGGTCCAGCAGATGCAGACCGGGCTTGCCGCTGCCCGCCAGACGGTCACGGCACATGATGCAGGAACTGAGGGCCGCATGCGGCAATCCTCCGGCCCGGTGACCGGCCATGGCATCGGCCAGTTCCGGCTGGGCACACCAGACCAGACCGCCGTACCCGCAGCAGGCCGTCCTGTCGCGTCCCTGCGGCGGCTCTTCCGGGATCATGCCGGCCTTGCGCGCCAGCGAACGCACGGCGTCCTGCCATGCCGTATCGTGCCGGGCCGTGCAGGGGTCCTGCATGGTCAGCAGGGTGCCCCTGTCCGCACCGCCGGAAGTGCCTTCGGGCCACGGCAGGGCATCCAGTACCTCCCAGAGGGAGAGGGCCCGCGCCTCGGGCAGGACCTCGCGCAGGACGGAGAGGCAGGACGAACAGGCGGCCATGATCCGCGGCCTGCCCAGCCCTTCCCATTGCTGCCGCAATTCCTGCGCCTGTCGGACAAAAAGTTCTTCGCGGCCGCCCCAGCGTGCCGGGATGCCGCAACAGCGCAGCAGCAGGCTCACGGGCCCGCGTTCCAGGCCGGGAGCGAACTCGCCCTGCCCGGCCAGCGCGTCACGCAGCCAGGCATAGAGGGCTTCCACCTGCTCCCCGCGCGAGGCCGCCAGCTGGCAGCCGGGGAAGAACAGCCAGCCGCCCTCCCCTCCCCTGATGCTCAGGGCGCATTCCGGGCCGCTGGCGGCTTCCATGTCCTCCAGCGCGAATTCATGGGCCGAAGGCGGCATGACGCCGCGCTCCACCATATCCTGCCGCGCGCTCAGGCAGAGCTCGGCCATGGAGAAATTCTCGGGGCACAGTTCCTCGCACTGCCCGCACAAGGCGCAACCGTTGATGAGGTTGTTGGCCAGATGCAGGCCTTTGACGATGGCCGCATTGTTGTACATCTGGCGGGCATAGACGCGAGGATAGCCCTTGTATTTTTGCAGATAAACGCAGGCCTTGACGCAGACAAGACACTGGCATTGCAGGCAGCGTCCGGCCTCCTGCCGGGCCTCCGCCTCGGAATAGACTTCCGCGACGGGCAGGACCCGCTCCACCGGCGCGATGCCGTCCAGTTCGGTGAACAGGCTGCGCTCGTCCGTATCGCGGGCCGCGGTCAGGGACACGCCGGCCACCAGGCGTTCCAGGGTCCGGGCCGCACTCCTGCCCTGCCCGGCCTGCCGCGACGCGGACGCGAAACGGTGGCCCGTGGGCGTGACGCTGGCCCAGCCCGCGCAGCAGATGTTGTCCCGCCAGTGCAGGATCTGCGCGTCCATGCCGTCTTCGGCGGGCGCCAGCTCCGGCAGGGCCCCGGCATCCAGCAGGACGCCCTCGTACTCCCCGGCAGCCTGCTGCAGGCAGGCCGCATCCGTGGAGGCCTGCTCAAAGCGCACGCCCCGGCGGCCCAGGGCCTCCCATTCGGCATCCAGGGCCGCGGCCCCCGCCCCGGCCAGCACGGGCCAGCAGGACAGCAGCTGCGCTTTGGGATCGCCTTCATGGAAGACGGTCACGGGATAGCCCTTGCCGGCCAGATCCCAGGCACAGACCAGACCGGCCAGGCCGGCACCGATGACGGCGATGCGCTTTTGTTTGCGCGGCATGGGCAGGGAACGGGTCTGCACGCCCAGATGCTTCGTGCAGAAGATCTCCAGCCCGTGCAGGTTGACGGCGCCCCCCAGATCGCCGCGCAGGCAGCCCTGTTCGCAGGGATGGTCGCAGACGCGGGCCAGCAGACCCGGCAGGGGCAGATAACGTTCCAGCTGTTTGCGGGCGTCGCTCCAGCGTCCTTCGGCGGCATGGCCGAGGAAGGCGCGCGCGTCCAGCCCCAGCGGACACAGGGACTGGCAACGGGGCGGGCGCTCCTGCGTGCAGCGGGACTCCACTTCATGCAGGGCGCTCTGGCTGTTCATGGAAATGCTCATGGGGACCTCGGGATGCCAGCGGGCAGGGGCCCCGCATCGTCATGCCCCATGAGGGAGGCAGGCAACGGATACGGCACACGGCACGCCTGCGGCGGGCGGGGAAGAAAAAACGGTGCAGGGCAAGACGGCATCCCTCCAGCAGGATGCCGTCAGCCTTGTCTGCATCTGACGGGGGACCGGCGAACCGGTCCCCCGGACAGTCATTGTTCCATTTACTTCTTGGGCATGGCCGCCAACACCTTTTCGGGGTACGCGGGCAGATGGGTCACGCGAGCGCCGCAGGCGTTGTAGATGGCGTTGATGATGGCCGGATGCGGGCCGCACAGCGGGATCTCGCCCGTGCCGGAGGCGCCGAAGGGGCCGTCAGGACGCGGGGTCTCCACGTAGATGAGCTCGATGTCATCCGGGATATCCTTGATGGTGGGGATACCGGCGCCGGCCATGGTGCTGTGCTTCTTGATGTCCTCGTAGTCTTCGGTGAGGGCCAGACCGATGCCCTGGGCGATACCGCCGTAGAGCTGGCCGTCGGTGAGCAGGCGGTTGACCACCTTGCCGATGTCGGCCACCATGGTCATCTTTTCCACCTTGGTCTTGCCGGTGGCCACGTCCACGGCCACTTCGGCCATGAACAGGCCGTACATGTAGCAGCAGAAGGGTTCGCCCTGGCAATTCTTGCCGCAGTCGCGGGCCGGAGCGGTCCACTTGCCGTCCTGATGCACGGCGCGGCCTTCGGCCTTCATTTCATCATAGGTGTAGAAGCCGCCGTCAGGCTTGCGCATGGCTTCCACCAGCTGTTCGCAGGCCACGCGGATGGCGTTGCCGGTCATCACCTGGGAGCGGGAACCGCCGGCAGGACCGGAGTTGGGGGTCTTGCTGGTGTCGTTCATGACCAGGCGGATCTTTTCCACAGGCAGGCCGATGGGACGCAGGGCCTCATGGGCGGTGCACTGCGCGCCGGAGTCGGCGCCCTGGCCGTGATCTTCCCAGGAGCTGCCGATGGTCACGGAGCCGTCGGGGTTCAGTTCGGCCCAGGCTTCGGAGGAGTCGGGGCCGTCCAGACCGGCACCGTACACGGCAAGGGCCAGGCCCACGCCGCGCTTGACGGCATCGGTGGATTCCGCCTTGGCCTTGGCTTTGGCGGCCTCATACTTGGGACGCAGGGCCTTGAACATGGTGGGCAGGTTCATGACCTCGGGCTTCTGGCCGGTAGGCGTGGTGTCGCCTTCCTTGTAGCAGTTGAGCTCGCGCAGATCGAAGGGATCCATGCCCAGCTTTTCGGCCAGTTCGTCCATCAGCACTTCGGAGGGGAATTCCGATTCGGGACCGCCGTAACCGCGGAAAGCCGCGCCCCAGGCGTGGTTGGTGGCCACGGTGCGGCCGTCACCACGGATGTTGGGGATGCCGTAACCGGCGCCGATGAACTGGGCGCCGCGCAGGGTCAGCAGGTCGCCGAATTCGGAGTACGGGCCGTGGTCGCAGGTCCAGTCGGTCTCCATGGCCACGATCTTGCCGGTCTTCTTGTTGGCGGCCATGCGCACCTTGGTCCAGAAGGGCGAACGCTTGCCGGTGTACTGCTGTTGCTGCTGGTAGTTGTAGCGCAGGTGGCAGGGACGGCCGGTGGCCAGCACGGCCACGCCGATGAGGGCTTCCATGGTGGGGCTGAACTTGTAGCCGAAGGTGCCGCCGGTGGTGTTCTGCACCATGACCAGCTCTTCGGGGAATTTCACGCCCAGACCGGGGGCGATCATCAGGGCATGCAGGTGCAGGCCGATGGACTTGGAGTGGATCACCAGCTGGCCCTGCTCGTTCAGGTAGCCGTAACCCACGTCAGGCTCGATGTTCAGGTGCGGCTGACGCTGGGTGTAGAAGCTGTCTTCCACCACCACGTTTTCGGGATCGTCGAAGAAGGGCTTGGTGTCCTCACCCTTTTCGATGTGGGGCTCATAGTAGATGTTGGGCGTGCCGGGATGGATCTCGATGGCGTCGGGAGCCATGGCTTCGGGCGCGCTCATGTATTCGGGCAGCAGTTCCAGGTCGAACTTGACCTTGTCGGCAGCGGCGCGGGCGTGGGCCTCGCTGTCGGCGCAGACGATGGCCAGGGCGTCACCGTACTGGAACACCTTGGTATCGTTGAGGATGGGACGATCCCAGCCGTCGCCCTTGTTGTCGGCAAAGGTGATGAGGCCGGTGATGCGGTTCTTGCCCTTGACGTCCTTGTAGGTCAGCACGCGGACCACGCCGGGCATCTTTTCGGCTTCGGAGGTGTCGATGCCCTTGATGATGGCATGGGAGACCTTGGCCTGGGCCAGGGCCAGGTGCAGGGTGTCGGGCGGCATATGCACGGCGGCGTCGGCGCCGTATTCAGCCAGACCGGTCACCTTGACCAGGGCGCTGGGACGGGGCAGGCGCGAACCGAAGGCGCGACCGTCGGCGGGCAGCTTGTAGCGCAGCTCTTCGATGTCCTTGTCACCGCGCATGACGGCGGCGGCGTCCATGACGGCGTCCACCAGGGGCTTGTAACCGGTGCAGCGGCAAATATTGTGATGTTTCTGGAACCAGTCGCGCACTTCTTCACGGCTGGGGGCGGGATTGGAGTCCAGCAGGGCCTTGGCGGACACGATGAAGCCGGGCGTGCAGAAACCGCACTGGGCCGCACCGTGGAACATCCAGGATTCCTGGAGGGGATGCAGTTTGGCGGGGGTGCCCACGCCTTCGAGGGTGGTGATCTGGGCCTGATCGGGCACGCGACGCATCTTGACGATGCAGGCGCGGGTGACCTTGCCGTCGAGGATCACGGAACAGGCACCACACTGGCCCTGACCGCAACCGACCTTGACGCTGGTGATCTGCAGCTGGTTGCGCAGCACGTCAACGAGAAGAGTGTCGGAATCCACCAGGACCTGACGGGGAATACCATTGACCACAAGCGTTTTCGTTTCCATATGCGACTCCTAGAAACGGCTTGCAAGTTGAGACGGTCGCTGCCGCGCCGTCTATTTTCCAAACGGACAGATGGGATAACGGCATTCGCCACAGCCGGAGCAGAAGCCCCCGTGACCCATGCCGGCGATATCCTCGGCTGTCACCTCCAGTCCGGCCAGAAGGCGCGGGACTACGAGTTCGAAGATGCTGGCCTTGTAATACATGACACAGCCGGGCAGCCCCAGTACGGGGACGCGGCCGCGTTCCGTGGGCACATAGCCCAGCAGGAACATGGCCCCGGGATAGACCGGTGCGCCATAGCTCACCACCTGCGCGCCAGCGGCACGGATGGAAGCGGGGGTCTTGTCGTCGGGATCCACGGACATGCCGCCCGTCACCACCACCATGTCGGCTCCCTGTCGGATGAAGCCGCTGATGGCTGACGAGGTCATCTCCACTTCGTCACTGGTGAAGACCTGATCCATGACGGTGCATTCAAGGCGGGCGAACTTGTCTCGAAGCACAGGGCCGAAGGCATCCTTGATGCGGCCCGTGTAGACTTCGCTGCCGGTAGTGACAATGCCTACCTTGAACTTTTGCAGGGGCAGGACCTCGACCACGGGACGGGAAACCAGCTGCTCGAGAGCGACGATCTTGCTTTCCTCGATGAGCAGGGGCACCACGCGGGTGCCTGCCAGGTTCTGTCCCGGCCTGACCTGCTGCATGCTGTGCAGCGTGGCCAGGGTGATCTCTCCCAACGAATTGATGCGGGTCAGCGTGGGGACATCCACCCGCAAGAGGCCCATACAGGACGCCGAGTAGTTGATGCGCCCTTCCTTGGGCTCGCTCAGCGTGATGTTGGCCCCGGCCGTAGCGGCCGCGATGCGCCGGGCGGCTTCATTCTCATGCAGCACGCCCTCCTGCGGCTCGTACACATACAGATGTTCCTTGCCCACCTCCAGAAGGGTTTGGATGTCTTCCTCCCTCACGATATGCCCCTTGCGGAAAACGGGCCCTTTGTCCCCTCCGGGCACGATGCGGGTGATATCGTGACAGAGCACGCTGCCGACAGCGTCCTTGACGTGAATGGTTTTCATGGCAGCAGCTTTCATTGTCTCTCCTGAACAAACTGTGAGATACGGAAAAGAAATAGCAAGTTTTCATAAAAAGTGCAAAGAAAAACCTCATAAAATAAGATGGCTTGATGCGTCAGCGGATGATGCACGCTTTTGCAATGATTTCCGGGGGAATGTCACGCTTTGAGCTTTTCCGGTGATAAAAGTGCGCCTTGCAGCCTTTAATTGTGAAAACAAGCACAATCATCACTGCTTCCCTGCCCATCGTTGCACCATTATTTTTTGCAGTTTCCTCTGTCCGTATGCCAAGCGGCAACCTCCCCTTCCGGGATCCTGTTCCCGATCGCCCGGAGCCCGGCCCGACCGGCCATGACGACCGTCTCCGGCTGCCAGTCCGTGCACAGATACGCAGGCGCCAAGAGCCCGGCCAAGCGAACGGAGAGGCTCCGGACCATGAAGAGGATCACGGGAAAAAAACGGAATCCCCTCCCTACCTGCCGCAGGCCGGAAACGCACGAACGGCCGCATGCCCACCGTCCCCTCCCCTCCGCAGCCCTGCCCATAAACACGAAAAGGCCGGAGCCTTTGGGGCTCCGGCCTTGCCGATGCATGTGAATGGACGTCCTGCTAGATGCGCAGGCTGTCGCGGATGTCTTCCAGACGGTTCTTGGTGAACATCAGGTAGGAGATGATGAGCTCACCGGAGTTGAACGACGAGGTGATGTACATGGGATCATAGGTGCAGATGTCGTTCATGAACTGCATGGCGGCGGCCATGTTCTCGGCGTTGTTCTTCTGGGCGATCTCGGGATACAGGTCGTACAGGGCCTTCACGAAGTCACGGATGACCAGCACCATGCCCTGTACTTCGTAGATGCGGTTGTCCAGGGTATAGAAGGGGATGTCCTGGGCATCGGCCAGCAGGCCCAGGGCGTAGCCCAGCATGTTTTCGCCCACCACCGTGTTCAGGGCCGCGTACAGGTCGTCAGTACGGCAATTGTAGGTGCCCTTGCCGGTATCCAGGGACTTCTTGTATTCCTCCACCTGCTTCAGGGCCTTTTTGTAGGAGCCTTCCGCCGAGGGGAACATGAAGCTGCGCGGGTCCACGGCAAAGCCGTTGAGGCGGGCCTGGTACAGGAACTCGCTTTCGCGCTCATTGGAGCCCAGCTTGGCGATCTGGGTGGAGTACAGGTCCATGAGCACGCGCGTGGCGTGGTAGACCCCGTACTGGCGATAGGCGCGGTTATCCAGCACGAAGCGGTTGAACACGATGTCGTTCATGGTCCAGCCGAAGGTGGAGCCCATCTCGCGGCGCAGCTGATTGGTGACGGAATCCACCAGCAGCTTGCCCTTGTCGTTCTCGCTCAGGTTCGCCGTCTCGCCCACAGTGTAGGCCTGGGGGAATTTTTTGGTATCGATGACGCCGTAGAAGGCCTGGCTGCCCCAGACCAGCACCAGCAGGCCCACAAAAAGGCATACCTGGATGCCCAGGGTCTTGGCCACCACACGGGCCTTGTCAAACACATGCATGTCCGTCAGTTTCATGTCATCCTCGCAGGATTGAAAATTTCATTTTTCGTATGACAGGACATATTTCCACAAAACGGAAACATATCCCGGACAACCTTTCCACACCGGCAGCACCGGCGCATCAGTCGCCGCACCCCTCTGGCCTAACAGCAAAGGCGTCAGTCAGCCGTCAGGATGCTTTATTCAGAGATAAGCCCGCCCGGACGCCGGTCAAGATGGCGGGCCTGTCCGGCACGGCAAAAATGCCCTGCCTCAAGCAAAAGGGGAAGGGACCCTGCCCTCGGCCGGAACCCTTCCCCTGTCATTGCACCCCGTCACCCTTGATCTAGGGCAGCAGGGTCACTTCATACATCTTGTCCACCAGCAAGTACTTGCGGGCGACCTCGCGCAGCTGCTCCGGCGTCACCTTGGCGGCCTTTTCCAGCAAACGCTTCTGGAAGTCCTGGGGCTGGCCCAGCAAACGCTCGCTGGCGGCCTCGTCGGCCCGTGCGCCCAGGCTCTGGCGACCACGATAATAGCTGCCTTCCATGCGGTTCAGGCCCTTGGCCAGCAGCTCGGCGGGCAGCAGGTCGGTCTTGATGTCCTTGATGATGCCGCTGAAGCCCTGCCGGGCCACATCCAGATTGCGGGGCGTGGTCCCGATATAGAAGGCCATGAAACCGGCTTCGGGCAGGCTGCGGTAAAAGGCCGTCACCGTGTAGCCCAGGCCCTGCTCGTCACGCAGCTTGTTGAACAGCAGGCCGCTCTGGCCGGAAAGCACCGATTCCAGCAGCATGAGCGCCGGAGCGTCGGGATGGTCCAGCGGCACGGCATGGAAGGCCAGCAGCAGATGGGCCTGCTGGCGACCGGGCAGGGACAGGGGCAGACGCTTGTCGGCGCCCCAGGTCGGCTGGGGCACATCCACGGCAGGCGCGGTGGGCACGGGCAGGCTGCGGGCAAAAGCCAGCACCTTTTCCCGGTCGAAATCCCCGGCCACGGAAAGGATCCACGGCTGGGCATTCTGCTGTTTCCAGAAGGCCTGCACGTCCCCGGGACCGAAGCGGTCCTGGTTCTCCGCCGTGCCCAGGCCGTCAAAGCCGTAGGGCTGGCCGCCGGGGAAGAGGAAACCGTTGATCTTGGAACCCATGAAGCTCATGGGATTGTCCTGACGGCGCACCAGGGCCGCCTTCAGCGTATCGGCCTGACGGCGCACGTCCTTTTCGGCAAAGGTGGGCTTGTGCAGCAGATCGCCCAGCAGGGCGAAGTAATCGGCATTGAAGCGGGCCGGGCCCGTCAGGGAAACGGTGAAGCTCTGCACGCCCGCCGAGGCACTCAGGGAAGCGGCGCGTTCGGCCACGAAGCGTTCCATGGCATCCAGGTCACGCGTGCCGCAACCGTCGGTCAGGGTGGCGGCCGTGAGCTGGGCCAGGCCCTGGTCGGCAGGCTTGAGCAGCGCATTGCCGCCGGGGCGCAGGATCTCCAGCGACACATAGGGGATGGTGCGGTCCGGCTGCAGGATCACGGTACGGCCCTGCCCCAGATCGACGATCTCGCGCTTGCCCACCTTTTCCGCGGCAGCAGCGGCCTTTTGCCGCTCCACGGCAGGCGCGGGCCAGTTGTGCTGCAAAATGGCATCCAGATCGGGCAGCTTGGCCTTTTCGGGCGCCAGCACGCGCACGCGCACCTGATCGGGGCGCAGCCAGAGATCCTGGGCCTGACGCAGGCGCGCGCTGTCCACGGCGGCCAGCGCATGACGCACATTGGCTTCACCCTGCGGCCCGCCCAGCTCGAACTGTACCGTGGCCTTCCACGAGGTCAGGCCGTCCAGGGTCTCGCTGGCGCGGTCCATGCCGTCCTCGTAATTGAAGCGGGCCCGCTCGATGACGTCGGGCGTGATCTTGCCGGCGTCCAGCGCGGCCAGATCGCGGGTGAACTCCTGCCAGAAAGGCTCCACCTTGTCCGCATCCAGCTGGGCGACCATATAGAACAGGCCCGCGCGGTTGAGACTCATGTTGCCGACGCTGATGCTGTCCACCAGCTGTTTTTCGTAACGGTACTTGCGATAGAACTGCGAAGTACCGTCGCCGCCCAGCGCATAGGCCAGCACGTCCAGGTCGATGGAGCGCTGGTCGCCCAGGGCGGGGGCAGGCAGGGCGATGCCCAGATAGACCTTGTTCCACGGCCCGTACGTCACCTCGACACGGGGACCGCCCGCGGCGCCTTCCAGCTGCACGGGAGCGGGCTCGGGCAGGATGGTGTCGTTCTTCAGGTCGCCGAACAGCTCTTCGGCGTGGGCCAGCACGGCCTTGGGATCGATGTCGCCGGCCACCAGCAGCATCATGTTCTGCGGCTGGTACCAGGTACGGATATAGGCCCGCAGGTCGTCCGCGGTCACGGCCCGGATGGTCTTTTCAAAGCCGATGATGGGGCGCCCGTAGACCGTGTGGGCCAGACCGGCCACCTGCAGGTCCTCGAACAGGCGGCGGGTGGGCGTGTCGTCACCGCCCTTGAGTTCGGAAACGATGACGTCCTTTTCCGCTTCCAGCTCGGCCGGATCCAGCGAAGGATGGAAGGCCATGTCCTTGACCACGTCCATGCCCGTCTTCCAGTGCTTGGCGGGCATGTCGGTGATGAACCAGGTCTTGTCGAAGCTGGTGGCCGCGTTGAGATAGCCGCCCAGGGATTCCACATCCCGGGCCACCTGCCCCTTGGGACGCTTCTCCGTACCCTTGAAGACCATATGCTCCAGCACATGGCTGATGCCCGCCTGCTCGGCGGTCTCGTTGGCGGAACCCGTGCCTACGAACAGGCGCGTGCAGACCAGCGGGAAGCGGCTGTCCCGGATGATGTAGACCGTCAGGCCGTTCTTGAGGCGGACGAGCATGGTGTCGTTACCAGAGGTTGAAGGATTGGCCGGGGCGGCCTGCGGCGCGGCAGCGGCGAGCTGCGGCAAAAGCAGGATCCCCAGCAGAAGGATGAGCAATGCATGGCGAGAAATGCGCAGCATGGGTACTCCTTATGAAGGGTTGCGGACGTCTCCGGCCCCTCCGAAGACATCCGGGGAACAGCACGGACCGGTCCCCCTGCCTGACGGCAGCCGGTCCTGCATCCTCCGTTTTCGGACAGTAATGTCAGAAGGCCCGCCTGACAAGAGCCGAAGCCCCTGTGTGATGACGGGCACGAAAGCCGAAGCGACGGGATCCGTGCTCCCCTGCCGCCATGCATAAAAAAAGGAGGGGCGTCCCTTGCGGAAACATCCCCTCCCCTGCATGTCGATGATGCCGGAACTAGCCGCCCAGATAGGCTTCCTTGACCTTGGGGTTCTCCAGCAGTTCCTGGCCGGTGCCCTCCAGCACCACGCGGCCCACTTCGAGGATGTAGGCGTAATGGGCCACGGAAAGGGCCGCGAACGCGTTCTGCTCCACCAGCAGCACGGTCATGCCGTCCTCGTTGATGCGGCGGATGATGTTGAAGATCTCCTTGACCAGCAGCGGGGCCAGACCCAGCGAGGGCTCGTCGAGCATGATCATGTCCGGGCGGCTCATGAGCGCGCGGCCCACGGCCAGCATCTGCTGTTCGCCGCCCGAAAGCGTGCCGCCCTTCTGCCAGTGGCGTTCCTTCAGGCGGGGGAACAACGCATAGACACGCTCGATGTCCTCGTTGATGCCGTCCTTGTCGGTACGCGAATAAGCGCCCAGGCGCAGGTTCTCCACCACGGTCAGATGAGGCAGGATGCGACGGCCTTCCGGCGAAAGCGAGATGCCCCGCCGCACCATCTCCTCGGGCTTGAGGCCGATGAGGGAGACAGGTTCGTCGCCTTCCTTGCGGGTCAGCGAGATCTCGCCGCTGATATTCTTGTTCAGGCCGGCGATGGAACGGATGATACTGCTCTTGCCGGCGCCGTTGGCGCCCACCAGCGTGACGATGCTGCCGCGCTTGATGTCCAGACTGACACCCTGCACGGCTTCGATGCCGCCGTAACGAACGTAAAGATCCCTGATTTTCAGCATACTACACCACGTCCTCGCCCAGATAGGCCCGGATGACCTCGGGATTGCTGCGAATGGCGTCCGGGTCGCCGTGTGCGATAAGCGCACCGTATTCCATCACCCAGATGTACTGGCACACGCCCATGACCACCTTCATGTCGTGCTCGATAAGCAGGATGGTCAGGTCGAAATGGTCACGGATGGCCTGGATGAAGTGCATGAGCTCGATACTTTCCTGCGGGTTCATGCCGGCGGCGGGTTCGTCCAGCAGGAGCAGACGCGGTTCCGTGGCCAGGGCACGGGCGATCTCCAGGCGGCGCTGCGCCCCGTAAGGCAGGCTGCCCGCCTTCTCGTCCATGTATTCGGCCAAGTTCAGATGCTCCACCAGGTCGCGGGCCTTGTCCGTGATGGCCTTTTCTTCCTTGTAATACGTGGGCAGGCCCAGCGGCGCCATCCACCAGGGGCAGCGGCGGCGCACATGACAGCCCACCATCACGTTCTCCAGCACGCTCATGTGCGGCGAAAGACGGATGTTCTGGAAGGTACGGGCCATGCCCATGCGACAGATCTCGAACGGCTTGCGGCCACGGATGCTCTTGCCCGCAAAGCGCACGTCGCCTTCCTGCGGCGTATAGAAACCGCTCAGCACGTTGAACAGGGTGGTCTTGCCCGCACCGTTGGGACCGATGACGCCCACGATGCTGCCCTCGTCCACCTTCAGGGAAAGGTCGCTGACGGCCGTCACGCCGCCAAAGCGCATGGTCACGTTTTCAGCCGTCAGGATGGGCTGGACTTTGCTTGCACTCATGCCTTGCGCCTCCCCAGCGAAAAGATGGTTTTCCAGGTGATCTCACGGGTGCCCATGATGCCCTCACGCCGGAACAGGATGATGGCCAGCAGGATGAGCGAGAAGACCACCATGCGCATGCCGGGGATGCCCGGGATCTCGAACACGCCGAAGTCCATGGGCTCCTCGATGGCGCGCAGCCATTCCAGCAGGATGGTGACGATGGTGGCGCCCAGCAGGCTGCCGGTCAGCGAGCCCAGGCCGCCGGCCACCACGAACATCAGCACGTTGAAGGTCAGCAGGAAGTTGAACATCTTGGGGTCGATGGTGGACAGGTGGCTGCCCAGCAGCGCGCCGCCCACGCCCGCGAAGAAGGCCCCCACGCAGAAGGAGAGCACTTTGTAGCGGAACACGTTGATGCCCATGACGCCCGCGGCGATCTCGTTATCGCGTATGCAGCGCAATACGTTGCCGAAATTGCTGAATATGAGCCGTGACAGCACCACCAGCGTGATGACTGTCCAGATGTAACAGGTCAGCAGGGTCGCCTCGCCGGGGATGCCCTTGATGCCCAACGAACCGTTGGTGATGGACGTGGCGTTGACGATGACCACGCGGATGATCTCGGCGAAGCCCAGGGTGGCGATACCCAGGTAGTCGTCACCCAGCCGCAGCACGGGCACGGCGATGATGAAGGCGAAGATCATGGCCACCAGACCGCCGGCGATGACCGCCACCCAGAAGGGCGTATGCAGCACGGAGAAAGGCCAGATGATGGGATCCAGGATCCACATGATCTCTTTCTGTTCCGGCAGCAGGGTACACAGAGCGCCCACATAGGCGCCGATGGCCATGAAGCCGGCATGGCCCAGCGAGAACAGGCCGGTGAAGCCATAGATCAGGTTGAGCGACAGGGCCAGGATGGCGTTGATGAAGATCAGTTTGAGGATGTAGATCTGATAGTCGCCCATATAGGCCTCGGCCTGGGTCAGGGCCAGACCGAAGATGACGATAAGCGCGATGTTGAGCAGGGTCGTTTGATTGAAGCGCATTAGATCTTCTCCTCCATGCGCTCGCCCAGCAGGCCCGTGGGCTTGAACACAAGCACCAGCACCAGCAGGATGAAGGCGAAGGCATCACGGAAGCCCGAAAGCTCCGGCATGAAGGCCACGGTCATGATTTCCACAAAGCCCAGGGCCACACCACCGATAACGGCGCCGGGGATGGAGCCGATGCCGCCGAACACGGCCGCGATGAAGGCCTTGAGGCCGGGCATGATGCCCATGTAGGGGTGCACCTGCGGATAGCGCAGGGCCCACATGATGCCCGACGCGGCAGCCAGGGCGGAACCGATGAAGAAGGTGAAGGCGATGATGTTGTCCACCCGCACCCCCAGAAGGCGCGTGGTCTCGATATCCTTGGAGATGGCGCGCATGGCCAGGCCGGGCTTGGTGTGGTGCACGATGTAGAGCAGGAGCGCCACCAGCACGATGGTCATGACCGGCACGAAGGCCGTGAGTTTGAGGATGCGCACATCACCGAACTGCCAGACCGAGAGCAGCCAGTCGGGCTGCAGCACGGGCCGGGGCTGGCCGGTGAAGACCACCACGGCCAGACTTTCGATGAAGAAGGAAACGGCGATGGCGCTGATGAGCGCCGAAATTCTGGGCGCGTCACGCAAGGGCCGGTAGGCCACGCGTTCCACCACCACACCCAGCACGCTGGCGCCGAGGATGGCGATGATGGCGGCCACACCCCAGGGCCAGCCATAGGCGAAAGTACCGAAAAAGACGAAGTAAGCCCCGACCATCAAGATATCGCCGTGGGCAAAGTTGATCAGGCGCAGAATGCCGTAGACCATGGTATAGCCAATGGCGATCAGCGCGTAGAGCGAGCCTAGCGTCAAGGCGTTGAAACAGTGCTGCAAAAACATGTCAAGGGTCATGGGGCCACCTGGAAATAAGCTTTATCCCGCCCGAAGGGGCGCGAAGACGGAACGGCGGGGCCCGTCGGAGCCCCGCCGTGAACAGACGGATTCCCTTACTTGGGAGTGACTTCGGTCAGATAAACGCGCTTGCCGTCCTTATACTCAATGATACCCACGGGCATTTCGGCGTCGTGGCTGGCATTGATGGTCAGGGTACCCAGCGGGGTCACCAGGTTCTTGGTCGCGGCCAGGGCCTTGGTGATGGCGGCGGGTTCGGCGGAGTTGGCGCGCTTGATGGCGTCAACGATCAGGAACAGACAGTTGTAACCCAGGGCGCCGTTCACGTTGGTTTCCTTTTCAGGATAGGCCTTGTTCCAGGCTTCGGTGAACTTTTTGGCTTCGGCGCTCATGTTGGGCATCTTGGCATCGTAGGGGAAGGTGGTGTGCAGGAAGCCTTCCGCAGCCTTGCCGGCCAGCTTCACGGTGTCGGGGTTGTCCATGGCGTCGGCGCCCATCAGGCGGAAGGTGGCGCCCAGTTCGCGGGCCTGCTTCATGATGATGGCGCCTTCAGCGAAGTAGGCGGGCATGAAGACGATCTCGGGCTTTTTGGCGATCAGTTCGGTGAGCTGGGCAGTGAAGTCCTGGTCACCGGAGCTGTACTTGAGGTTGGCCACCACTTCGCCACCCAGCTTCTTGAAGGAGCGGGTGAAGAAGCTGGACAGGCCCACGGCGTAGTCGTTGGTCATGTCCATGAGCACGGCGGCCTTGCGCAGGCCCAGGTTCTCATAGGCATAGGTGGCGGCAGCGGCACCCTGATAGGGGTCGATGAAGCAGGCGCGGAAGTAGTACTTCTTGCCCTGGGTCACCAGGGGGCTGGTGCAGGAGGTACCCACGCCGGGCACCTTGGCCTTTTCGGCCACTTCAGCACCGGCCATGGCCAGAGAGGAACCGTAGGTACCGATCAGGGCCACGACCTTGTCGCGTTCCACCAGGCGCTTGACGGCGTTGGCGGCTTCCACCTTGTCGGACTTGTTGTCCACCACAACCAGTTCAATGGGGCGGCCCAGCACTTCAGGCATGTCCTTCAGAGCCAGCTGCACACCTTCCAGCTCGAGCTGGCCGCCAAAGGCATTCTGACCGGTCAGGGGCAGGTACACGCCGATCTTGATGGGTTCAGCAGCCAGGGACTGGCCGGCCAGCCCCAGGGTCAGAGCCATCAGCGCCAAGCCAACGAATTTGCCCAGTTTCATAAATCATCTCCCAGGTCTTGGAGGGTGAAAGAGCTCGCCCCGGTGATCCTTTTCCAGGGCTATTCCTGTTGAGATACACCAAATCCCCCCATTGCGCAATTTGCCGGTTGAATTTGGCCATAAACCCCAAGCCGAAAAATCCCTGCGCATGGCCTCATGCAAAATGGTTCATCCGCAGTTGAAAAAATTTATCCT
>OOIG01001046.1_pt1 | contig 21582 bp, 9 predicted proteins | sample 1692091 | NCBI WGS metagenome assembly OOIG01 (sample SAMN06348188, study PRJEB24527) | human gut metagenome | biome: human gut; feature: ankylosing spondylitis patient; material: feces | host: Homo sapiens | place: China | collected 2015-10 | reverse complement strand
GTGGCCGATTCGACCAAGACCGCCACGTTCACCGTGAAGGTCGTTGCCGACGAGACGCCGACTCCGGATCCCGATCTGGCCACTGAGGAAGAGCTCAAGCAGCTCGAAGACGCCATTGCCAAGGCCGAAGCCGAGAAGCTGAACCAGGACGATTACACCGCCGATTCGTGGAAGGCCTACGCCAATGCGCTGGCCCAAGCGAAGAAGGTGCTCGCCAAGGAGAACGCCACCTCCACCGAGGTCCAGGATGCGATTCGTCACCTGACCGAGGCCCGCAAGGCCCTCGTGAAGGTCTCCGCTGATGGCAAGAAGCCGGGTGCCGTCATCTCCGACACTGGTGTCGCCGTCTTCGGCGTGGCTGGTGCCGTGGTGGTCCTCGCCGCCGCCGGTATTGCCCTGACCATCTGGCGCAAGCGCCGTATCTGACCCCTCATTTGCAAAAAACTCTCACTGACGTTGAGTCGGTGAGAGAAATTTGCAACGAGTGGCCTGATTTTGCAAAAGACTCTCACTGAGCACTCCTCAGTGAGAGTCTTTTGCAAGTGGGCCCGAGTCCGCACCGCCCGCATCTTATATAATCACGATTATATTAATCGTGATACAATAAATCGTGGTGCGAATAGGAATTCGCCAACGTATGGCATAGAGGGGCGGGCAGTATGACATTCATCGGACGAGATAGCGATTTACGGCAACTGCAGGAATGTTTCACTGAGCGTAGGGCACAGCTTGTGTTCGTCTACGGCCGCAGGCGCGTGGGAAAAACAGAGACGCTTATTCAACTCGCAAAAGACAAGGAAACCTTATTCTTCGCGGCGCAGAATGCCACTAAAGATGAACAGCTGGCATCGTTCTCCCGTCTCATGTTCGAGGCGGGTGCCCCGGGCAAGGATTATCTGAGTCAATATCCTTCTTGGGAAAGGGCGTTAACCGAGTTAACCCGGCTGCCAGAGCCGAGCGATGGCGGCCGCAGGCTTGTGATATTCGATGAGTTTCCTTATCTGGTCAAATCTGATCCGTCATTGCCGTCAGTGCTACAGAATCTTTGGGACCACACGTTGCGTCATGCAAATCTGATGATTGTGATTTGCGGCAGTGCCATGAGCTTCATCGAAAAGGAGCTGTTGGGAGAAAAATCGCCGCTATATGGTCGTGCGACCGGCATCCTGAAGATGCTGCCGATGCCATATTGGGATGCAGCGCAATTCTTCCCCAACTATAGTAGCGAGGATAAGGCGCTGGCCTACGCAATACTGGGCGGTATCCCGCGTTACCTAGAGGAATTTGACCCAGATGAGACCATAGACGCAAATGTCAAGCGGCATATTCTGAGACGCATTGCTCCGCTATACAGCGAGGTTGAATTTTTGTTGCACGAAGAACTGCGGGAAACTGCGAAATATAACAGCGTGATACGGGCGATCGCGCTCGGCGCAACTTCGCTGAATGAGATCGCGACACACACGATGATGGCAAACGCAACAGTATCGTCGTATCTCGCCAATCTTATGGAACTGGGGATTGTGGAACGTGAGTTCCCAGTCACGGCGAAGCCTAAGGAGCGGGCGAAAGGTTCGCGTGGGCTGTATCAGCTGAACGACAATTTCTTCCGATTCTGGTATTCGTTTGTATTTCCGTATCGCTCGGAATTGGAGCGGGGCGATGTGGAAGGCGTATACGAGCGTCATATCAAGCCGGTATTACATGATTTTGCCGGCAAACCGTTCGAGGGTCTGTGCCGTGAATGGATGTGGCGTGAGAGTGCTGCTGGACGGTTGCCCTTCCGTGCGCGTGCGGTTGGCCGTTGGTGGGATCGTCAGGATGAGATAGACGTGATGGCCGTTGACAATGCGTCTGATGCTGCCATTGTGGGCGAGTGCAAATTCCGCAATGCGCCGGTGGACCGTTCCGTGCTGAATCTACTGCGAGACCGTGCTGCGCGAACCGGTATCGGCCAGCGAACATACCTGCTGTTTTCGCTCGGCGGTTTCGATCAATCACTGGTCGACGATGCTGCGGCGTCTCAATCCGACGTTCAGCTCGTCGGCATCGATGAGCTGTTTCATGAATAAATCCCATTTGCGAATAGCTCTCACTGAGTGCTCATCAGTGAGAGCTATTCGCAAATGGAGCCTTACTTCTTCGCCTGAGTGAGCTGGTAGGCCGCAAAGAGAATGGCGAGCCAGATCACGCCGGCGATAACGGCGACGCGGTAGCTGGCGGAGAAGCACATGAGCACCACGACCAGTGTCAGGAACGCCAATACCACCCACGGGGTTACTTTGGCGAACGGCAGCTTGAAGTGAATCGCGTCGAGCGCTTCCTTGCCGGACTTGCCGGCCAGCTCGGAATCCTCGGGAGCGCCGCCCGCGGCGACCACCTTACGGAACTTCATTTCGGTGAACATGATCATCGTCCAGTTGATGATGCCGGCGATGGTGGCAATCGACATCAGATAGTTGAACGCGAACTCAGGCCACACGAACACCACGACCACGGCGATGGCGGTGATCACGGCGGACGTCAGCACGCCGGCCACCGGCACGCCCTTAGCATTGAGCTTGCCCAGATACGCGGGCGCATTGCCTTGCTTGGCCAGCGAATACAGCATGCGGGAGTTGGCGTACAGGCCGGAGTTGTAGACGCTCATCACAGCGGTCAGGCACACGAAGTTGAGGATGCCGGCGGCCGCGTGGATGCCTACGGAATCGAAGATTTGCACGAACGGGCTGGGAACATCGTCTCCGCCGATGGTGTTCCACGGTATGACGGCCATGATTACGCCGAGCGCGCCAATGTAGAACACGAGAATTCGCCAGATGATGTCATTGGTGGCGCGGGGAATCGTACGACGAGGGTCCTCGGTTTCGCCGGCGGTGATGCCGATGAGCTCGGTGCCGCCGAAGCTGAACATCACCACGACAAGCGCCATCAACAGGCCGGTCCAGGTGCCGTCTTTGGTCTGCTCCATGAGACCGTTCGGGAAGAAGCCCCCTTCCAAGGTGAACCAGTTGGCAAAGCTCGCTTTGATGCCGGATGCGGTGGGCAGAGCGAAGATGATGACCGCCAGGCCGCCGACGATCATGGCAATCACGGCCACAATCTTGATGATGGCGAACCAGAACTCGAACTCGCCGAACTTGGAGACGCCCAGCAGATTGGCGGCGCAGATGACCACTAGGAATACGGCTGCCGACACCCAGGTCGGAATCGCCGGGAACCAGTAGTTTACGAATTTGCCCACCACGGACAGCTCAACCATCGAGACGAGGATGTAGTTGAACCAGTAGTTCCAACCGGAGATGAAGCCGGCGCGCTTGGACCAGTAGCGAGTGGCGTAGTAGCTGAACGCGCCCGCCTTCGGATTCTCGACGGACATTTCGCTCAGCGCGCGCACGATCATGAAGATCGCGAGGCCGCCGATCAGGTAGGCGAGCAGAATCGAGGGGCCGGCCAGCGCGATGGATTCGCTGGAACCATAGAACAGGCCGGTTCCGATAGCACCGCCCAGTGCAATCAGCTGGATATGACGGTTCTTCAATGACTTGCGCAACGTGGCCGGCACCGGCACATCGTCGGTTTCGCGCGGCTTCTTAGGCGCATCAGTAGTACTCATTGTGCTCTTCTCTCGAGTCTCTTTGATTTTTGGCATGACCGGCGGAAGGTCGCCATGCACAACGCTCGTCATTGTAAGGCGCGGCATGCCGTAATGCCAAAGGATGACGATGCCGGCCCATACCGGTATTCGCGTTTGATCGAAACAGCTAAAGTCGGCAGTGGCCCATCAAACCATCCCCACCAATTCACTGCGAGACGGGCATGCCCATGGTGAAAATGGTGTGGGCCACTGATTCCGGAGATGCTGCGAGGTCGGTGGCGAGCCAGTATTGCAGTAGGCCGATGCTGCCGGATACGGCGAAGCGCATGCGCATTTGGGCCTCGACCGGGTCGTTGGCGGCGGGCTGCAGCTGCTCGGCGACTGTCTGCCGGCTGTAAATAAGTCCCAGTAGCTGCTGTTGGAAGCCGATATCTGCTTTCGGGCTCATCAATACCTGCAGATGCTTGCGATTGTCGGCGATGTATTGGCAGATACGTTCGATGACGTGCTCGATGCCGGCTGAATCAGGCTGCGCGAGCAACTGGTCGAGCGCGGCAGTAACCCAGGCCATGGTCTCGTCTTCGATATCGTGCAGTAGATCTTCAATGCTTGTGTAATGCGCATAGAACGTGGAACGGTTCACGTCCGCCCGCTCGCACAATGCCTTGACGGTGATGGACCCAAGCGGCTGGTCCTGCAGCAGCTCGACGAGCGCGTCTTGCATGGCGAGCCGTGTGTATCGGGTGCGGCGGCTTTCCATCAATTCTTTGGCCATGGCCTTCTCCCCAAGTTCCGACAACCCACAATCCAACTGTTGGTTGCAGAACCGACACAGTGTTGTTTTACTTGAGTATAGCAGGAAGTTCTGGCGGGGCCTATGGGGCTAGTTGGCTGCCACGAGCGCGTTGGAGGTGTGCGATGGCGTATATCGAATTCGACCATGTGGTCAAGGAATATCCTTCTGGCAGCAGTGTGATTCGCGCGCTCGACGAGGCCAGCTTCACCGCCGAACAAGGCGAATTAAGCGTGATTCTGGGGCAGTCCGGTGCCGGCAAAACCACGGCATTGAACATTCTGGGCGGCATGGATACCGCCACAACCGGCCGCGTAGTGGTCGGCGGACGCGATATTACGGGTCTGCGGAAAAAGGAACTGGTGACCTACCGGCGCAACGATATCGGCTTCGTTTTCCAGTTCTACAATCTTGTGCCGAACCTTACCGCGCTCGAAAACGTGGAGCTCGCCTCGCAAATCTGCCCTGACCATTTCGATCCAGAGGAAACGCTGCGCAAAGTCGGACTGGGGGAGAGGATGGACAACTTCCCCGCGCAACTGTCCGGCGGCGAACAACAGCGTGTATCCATCGCCCGCGCGATTGCCAAAAAGCCGAAGCTGCTGTTGTGCGATGAGCCGACCGGTGCGCTCGATTACGAGACCGGCAAGGAAGTGCTGCAGTTGCTGCAGGATATTTGCCAAACACAAGGCATGACCGTAATGATCATCACGCATAATTCCGCGCTTGCACCGATGGCTCACAAAGTGATTCGCTTCCGCTCCGGCAAGGTGACCAGCGAGGAGGTCAACGCAACGCCGCGGCCCATCGCCGATATCGAATGGTAGGTGATTGGCGATGCTCACTGCAAGACACTCTGTGAAACGCCCCGTGAAACAAGCGAGGCGATTCGTGAAACAACCTGTGAAACATTCTGTGAAACGGCGGAACCTCGACGATAGCGGCGGTCGAGGAGCGGGCGTTTCTGCGGTATTTGCCAAAGATACGTTGCGTTGCTGGCTGCGCAGCTGGAAGAGGTTCGTCTCGATCGCCGTCATTACGCTGCTTGGCGTGGCCGTGCTGACCGGCATCTACGCCGGATGCCGCGATGCTTTTCTGGCGGCCGGTCGTTTTTACGATCAGCAGGGACTGCATGACCTGCAGGTGCTATCCACATACGGCCTGACCGGTGATGATGCGGCGGCACTGCGCCGAATCGACGGTGTGCAAACCGTGCAGCCCGAACGTTCTCAGACGGTGACCACGTTGGTGGACGGCACCAAGAAAACCGTGACCATGCAGGAAATCGGTACCGAAGGGCTTGATCAGCCGTACATACGGCAGGGCAAACTGCCGAACAAGGCCGGCGAAGTGGCGGTTACGCAGCAATTCCTGAACGATAGCGGACTCAAGATTGGCGGCACCATTACTGTGACGCCACAAGACACCTCTTCATCCGTCATATCGGTAGCGGCCACGGAGACTGACGATTCCAATAATGCCGATACGGTAGGTGTCGCCGCCAATGCCTCGGCATCCGATGCGAAGTCCGACGCCAATACGGACGCCGACGCCGAGCAATCCCCGCAGTTCCCCACGAAACTCACCATCACCGGCGTCGTACTCGACCCGCGCGACCTCAACAATCCAGACGGCTATTCGGGCATGACCTCCTTCCGGTCCACCTCATCCGAGGACTATACGTTCTTTGCATCCAGCGACGGCGTGACCGGCAATATATACACTGCGATATCGGTTGCCGTCACTGGTGCGTCCGATTTTGACACGTTTTCCGATGCCTACGATGAAGCCATCAAAACCGTGGCCGACCGTATCGAACATCAGATACAGGCCACACGCCAGAAAGCCCGTCGTCAACAGATCGTCTCCAGCGCGCAGCGCAAACTGGATGATGCCAAAGACGAGGCCAACGAGCAGCTGGACGAAGCCCAGAAGCAGATCGACGACAACTGGGCCGAGCTGGAAGCCAACAAAACGACATTGCAAGATAGCCGTACCGAATTGGAGAACAACAGGACAACCATTACCGATGGCGAACGGCAGCTCGCCGATGGACGTGCGCAGATTGCATCGGCCCGTCAACAGATCGCGCAAGGTCGCCAGCAGATAGCCGAAGCGCGCACCCAGCTCGAATCGGGCAAAGCGCAGCTCACCTCGGCTCGCAAACAGCTCGATGCGGCGCAAACGGAACTGACCGCCAATCGCACGAAAATCGAACAGGGCATTACCCAAATCGACCAAGGCGTGGCACAAATTGATCAGATGCTGTCCATGATTCAACAGGCCGACAATCTACTGGCGCAACTTGACCCGAATATCGACTTCAACTCACCCACATGGCAGGCCATCAAGCAACTGCTCGCGCGCCTTGGCATTACCCTGCCTGAAGTGCCGTCAATCAGTGAGCTGCGGCAACAGCTGGCCGCCAAGCAAACGGAACTGCAAACGCAGCGAGACAGTCTGACCCAGCAGAAAGCCGATTTGCAGCGCACATTAAACGAAACCATTGCCCCCGCACAATCCACCTTGGACCAGCAGAACGCGCAACTGACCGCCAAGGAACAGGAAGCGGCTGCAGGAGAGGCACAGCTCAATACCAAATCCGCGGAACTCGAAGCGAATGCCGCAACCCTCGAAACCCAGTCGGCGCAACTTGAAGCGCAGGCCGCCCAACTGGCCAGCGGCAAGCAGCAGCTCGAAGAAGGCGAGCGGCAGCTGGAAGAAGGCGAACAACAGCTCGCGGACGGCAAGGCGAAACTGGATGATGCGCAGTCTGAACTCGATGCGAAGCGAAGCGAAGCGGAAAGCGAATTCGCCAAGCAGCAACGGCGCATCGACGATGTGGCCAACGCACGTTGGTATGTGCAGACACGCGCTTCGATCGACGGATTCAGCTCGCTCAAATCAGACGTCAGTTCCATCGAATCCATCGGCCGCGCATTCCCGATTGTGTTCCTGCTGGTCGCCGTGCTCATGAGCCTGACCACCATGACCCGCATGGTCGAGGAAGACCGCGGACTTATCGGCACCTACCTTGGACTCGGCTATGGCGGACTCGCCGTGTCCAGCCGGTATCTGCTGTTCGCGTTGCTCGCCTGCTTGGTCGGCGGCGGCATCGGTCTGCTGGTCGGATTCCTCGGCATCCCGGCATTCCTGATGGTGGTGATTGAGGGACTGTATATATTGCCCGGTGTGCGACTCGAATACGACTGGCTGTACGGCTCGGCCGGCATCGTGCTGTTCGTGGTCGGTGTGGGCGTGGTCACCGCGCTCGCCTGCCGCGAGGAGATACGGCACACGCCCGCCGCGTTGATGCGCCCGAAGGCGCCGAAGGCGGGCGCTCGCATATTGTTGGAGCGGATTCGCCCGGTATGGAGCCGGCTGAACTTCCTCGGCAAAGTCACTGCGCGCAATATCTTCCGATTCAAGTCGCGTTTGATTATGACCGTGGGCGGCGTGGCTGGTTGCACAGCGCTGATTATCTGCGGATTTGCGATTAATGACACCGTCGACACGACTGGCGTCAAGCAATATGAGCAGATCTACCAGTATGACTTGATGGTGGTGGCCAATGACGATGACGCCGCCGCGATGCGCAAGCAGGTGGCACAAGATGGCCGGGCCACCGAAACGCTGAATCTGCGCGTGGATAGTGGCGAGATGAGCAATGCGGCGCAGGAAAGCGAAACCGTGCAGCTGATGACCGTGCCCAACGATTCGCTGAATATCTTGAACGATATGGTCACGCTGGAACAAGCTGGCGATGATGGGTGGTTCGAGCTACCCAATATCTTCGGCAAAGCGGGTGGCGGCACTGTAGCGCTGGACGATAGTGGTGTGATTGTGGCGAAGTCCGCAGCCAATTCGTTGGATATTCATGCGGGCGACACCGTCACGTTGAGCAATGGCGGCAGCGGGCGGGCCAAGGTGAAGGTTGCGGCGGTGACGCGCAACCTCATCGGCTCTGATGTGTACATCAGTGAGCGACTGTACGACCAGAAGTTTGCGGCCGACGGTGTGACGTCTTCGGCTTCGGGAGATGGCACTGCCTCGACCTTGACGTGGAACGCGATGCTCGCCAAGCTGAAAGGTTCCGAGACCGAACAGGCCGAATATGCGGATCGGTTGGGCGAGGAATCGTCGGTGCTCAAGGCCGTGAGCTGTGCGCATCTGGCCGCCACGTTTAAGTTCGATTTGATGGGTGCCGTGGTGACGCTGATTGTGGGGCTCGCCGGCGGCCTGGCGCTGGTGGTGCTGTTTACGTTGGCCAATACGAACGTGTCCGAACGCATCCGCGAGATGGCCACACTGAAGGTGCTGGGCTTCTATGACCGCGAGGTGCACAACTACGTGAACCGCGAGATGATGATATTGACCGGTATGGGTGTGGTGGTTGGTCTGCCGCTTGGCAGGTGGATAGGCGGATTACTGACTGCTGCGTTGAATATGCCGTCGCTGTATTTCGAAGTGGAAGTGCACTGGTACAGCTATGCGATTGCCGTGGTGGCGACGCTGGCGTTCGCGCTGCTGGTGCAGCTGTTCACCAACCCAGTGCTCGATCGCGTAGACCCGGTCAGCTCGCTCAAGTCCGTGGAATAGAGGTAGAAGTTCAATTTGGTGTTGATGAATTGAACTTTTTGGCGGAATATTTACAGTATCATCGCATGTATTCTTGAGCTGAGCGGTTTTCGTGACATATTTCGGTGATACAGTTTGAACTTGTTTTGAACGAGTATCGCGTCTGGTGCGTAACAATCGGGCGGCAGAGAAGAGAAATGAAATCAGTATGGCCGATACGAATGTGAATGGTGGTACACGGCAGGCTACGGGCAAACTCAAGTCTGTCGAAAGCCTGGACCAGACCAACGAGATGGAGCGTGGCCTGAGCAATCGCCACGTACAGTTCATCGCCATTGGCGGCACCATCGGCACCGGCCTGTTCCTGGGCTCGGGCAAGTCAATCTCGCTAACCGGCCCCTCGATCATCTTCGTGTACATTCTGGTCGGTGTCATCATGTTCTTCCTGATGCGCGCCATCGGCGAAATGATGTACCGTGACCCCAGCCAGCACACCTTCATCAATTTCATCACCCGTTACCTTGGCAACGGGTGGGGGCATTTCGCCGGCTGGACGTATTGGGCCGCGCTCGTGCTGCTGGGCATGACCGAGATCACGGCCGTCTCCACGTACTTCATCACCTTCTTCGACACGTTCGGCATCGACCTGACCCATTGGAAATGGCTGATCGAGCTGTGTTTCCTGGTGTCGCTGGTCTCCATCAACCTGATTGCCGTCAAGGTGTTCGGCGAGGTGGAATTCTGGTTCTCGATGATCAAGATCACGCTGATTTGCGCGATGATCGCCACCGCCGTGGTCATGATCGTGATCGGCTACCATTACCCAGCCGTGCAGATTCACGGCGTGGACCACGTGAGCCCGGCCGGCCACGCCGGATTCGACAACCTGTTCGCCAACTTCTCGTTCGCGCCGAACGGTTGGATGGCCTTCCTCATGAGCTTCCAGATGGTGTTCTTCGCCTACGAGATGATTGAATTCGTGGGCGTCACCGTCTCCGAGACCAAGAATCCGCGCAAGGTGCTGCCCAAGGCCATCAACGAGATTATCGTGCGCGTGCTCATCTTCTATGTGGGCGCACTGGTGGCCATCATGTGCATTGTGCCGTGGACCTCGTTCAAGCCGAACAAGGACGGCTCCTTCGCATCCCCGTTCATTATGATGTTCCAGTATGCCGGGCTGAATTGGGCGTCTGCGCTGGTGTTCTTCGTGGTGATTACCGCCGCATCTTCCGCGCTGAACTCGCTGCTGTACTCGGCTGGCCGCCACCTGTACCAGCTGTCCGAGGTGTCGCCGAACCCGACGCTCAACAAGCTCGGTCAGGTGTCCGATCGCAAGGTGCCGGCCCGCGCCATCCTGGTGTCCGCGGCGCTGATACTGCTGTCGCCGATCGTCAACGCCATCCCCGGCGTGTCCGGAGCGTTCGTGCTGTTCTCGTCCGCCAGCTCCGCGGTGTTCCTGTTCATCTACATCCTGACGCTGATGGCACACCGCAAGTACCGTCGCTCCGCTGATTTCATTCCGGACGGGTTCGTCATGCCCGCTTGGAAGGTGCTCAATACGGTGGCAATCGTGTTCTTCGTGTTCATCTACCTGACGTTGTTCCTTGCGGACGATACGCGCAATTCCGCGATTGCCGGCCTGGTGTGGCTTGTGGGCTTCGGTGGATTCTCGATGCTGCGCGAACGCTACCGTAGCCGCGATTTGAAGGCCGCACTGGAACACAAGGAGTGATTGGACGGGCTGATTGGCTGGCGGCTATTAGTTGGGTGGCTGTTGGCTGTTGGCGGCTGACTGGCTAGCGGCCGATAGCCAATGACTGGGCTGATCGTCAGCCAATCGGCTGCCTATAGGTCTCATTGATACATTCGGTCATCCGATTAGTGCATTTGCGCGGACAATTAGTGCATTCGATCATCGGATTAGTACATCAGTGTGCAATTATTAGTACAATTAGCCGCCTAATTAGTACATTAGGACATAAAACAATGTCCTAATGTACTAATTAGATGCTAAAATACGATAAGTGCCATGTCCTAATGTATGAATTATCGCTATGAAGGGCGGAATGCGATGACGCAGGATGAACTTATGCAAGTGCTGCAGGCCGGTGAATCATCTATGGTCGAGTTCAAGCGCTGCAGCGAATTGCCTCATACGGATACTTTTGAGACTGTATGCTCATTCGCCAATCGTTCTGGTGGCAGCATTTATCTTGGCGTTGACGATGACGGTCAAGTGCTCGGCGTCGATTCTAAGCGCGTTAGTGAGATAGAGCGCAACGTTGTCAACGTAGTGTCTAATCGTAAGATGTTCGAACCGGCTCCAATGGTGGAAACGGAACATATCGAGTACGACGAACGGATTATTGTTCGTATTTGGGTAGCTCCGAGTTCTTCGGTTGTGCGGTTCAAGGGCGCAGTGTTTGATCGCATTGCTGATGTGGATACACACATCGAAAGCGATATCCAGATTAGTCAAATGTATATTCGCAAGCAGAACTACTATTCCGAACGGCGAATTTTCCGTTACGTGACTCCGTTTGATTTGCGTCCTGAGCTGATTGCGCGAATGCGGCAGCTGGCGGTCGCTCAGCGAGCTGGGCACCCTTGGGGAACTATGTCTGACGAAGAACTGTTCCGCAGCGCCAAGCTATACGATCGTGATTACACGACCGGCGAAGAGGGCTTTAATCTTGCTGCAGTGCTGCTCTTGGGCAAGGATGAAGTCATTTCCTCGGTTTGCCCAGCGTATATTACTGATGCCGTGGTTCGGCGAGACAATATTGACCGATACGATGACCGACTTATGGTGCGGACCAACTTGTTCGATTCGTACGAGCAACTCCGTGAATTTACTGAGCGGAATCTGCCTGACCGCTTTGTGTTAAAGGGCGATAAGCGAGTGAGCCCGCGTACGATGATCGCCCGTGAATTGGTGGCAAACAGCCTCATGCATCGGGAGTATTCCAGTCCGGTGGTGGCGCGTGTCACCATTGATAATGAATCCATCCGGACGGTTAATGCTTCGCGCTCATTCTTTGAAGGTCGAATGAAGCTGGGCGAGTTCACGCCAATGCCAAAGAATCCGATTATCGCTAATGTGTTTGTGCAGACCGGCATAGCCGAGCAGCTGGGTAGCGGACTGCGGAATCTGATAAGAGCGTCCCGGCAATATACTGAGCGAGAGCCTGAGTTCCGCGATGGTGACATATTCGAGGCGACGATTCCTATTGTTCCTGCGCTGAAGACCGTGGATGGTTCTGGTTTTGCTAGCGTGAGATCTGTAGTTGAGAAAGATGCCGAAGAGGGTGCGAGGCTCATTGGCGGGGAACGTGTGGATGGTAAGAAAGCAGATGCAACCGCATCGGGTGAAATTGATTCGCGGGCAGCGATGCTGTCGGCGATGAATCGACGCTTGACAGAGGTTGACTATGTGACTGTACCTGAACTCGCCAAGATAACAGAGCTCGATAACAGAACAGTCCGCAAATTCCTAAACGGTTTAGTTGCGCAAGGAAAGCTGATTGCTGAAGGCAACACGCGTGGTCGGCGTTATCGGAAGGGATAGCGGGCGCGATATCTCGATGCAGTGGGATTCACTTAAGGGCTACGGCAAATATGATTCGTAGCGATTGGGCCAGCGCAATTCGAATGGCTCATGACTTTGTGCGTCGTTTGTGGTCTCTGAAGTTGTTTGCTGGGTGACGGTTTTGTGATAAAATCGCTCATATCAAAATGTTTGCGTAAACATTTTGGCTGCGCCGAAAGAAGGAGTCGACGTAGGTCATGTATCAGGCAAAGAGGCCGGCTCAGTGAAGCAAAGGCCGATTTTTCCGGTATAAGGCGGACAGCAGGAACACTAAGGAGACCAATGAGGGTACTGAGCAAATCGCTTGCTGCAATGGTTGCGGCGGCAACACTAGTGGGAGGAGGGGCGTTTGCGGTTGCCGGCACTGCGTATGCGGCTGATAACGATGCCATTACCGTGACCCCGAACCCGTGGTATGCCAACAGTTTCGATGGCTGGGGCACCTCGCTGGCTTGGTTCGCCAACGCCACCGGCAGCCTCGGCGAGGAATCGGCCATCACCACCAATCTCGGCGATGACGCTTCCAAGGCTAAGGCTGTGGAATACGGCAAGCAGCTGCGCGAACAGTTCTACCAGTCCATCTTCGGTGATGAAGGACTGGACCTGAACATGGCCCGCTACAACGTGGGCGGCGGCAATGCCTCCGATGTTGCCTACGGCTACCCATTCATGCGCCAAGGCGCTGCCGTGCCTGGCACGTGGAAAGATGACGCCACCGGCTCCGGCACGTATGGCAATGGCGTAACCACCAAGCAGGCCGACAAAGACAAGCTGGCTGCGGCATTCGACCCGACTGACGACAACCAGTATGACTTCTCCAAGTCCGCCGCCCAAGACTGGTGGATTGAGCGCGGTGCCACCGGCGATAACCCTGACATCACCGACGTAGAGGCCTTCGCCAACTCCGCTCCGTGGTTCCTGACCAACAGCGGTTACGCCACTGGTGGACGCAACTCCGGTAGCAATAATCTTGCAAACCCTGAGAAATTCGCTCAGTACATGGCCAAGAACGTCGAGCACCTCGAAAGCCTTGGCGCAAACGTTGACACGGTCGAGCCGTTCAACGAGTCCGAGACCAGTTACTGGGGCACTCCGGGCGACATGGCTTCGAAGTACACCGATGAGAGCGATGACAACACCAAGCTCATTAACAACTACTGGGATAAGTACTACTCCGACAAAGATAGGTCCGTCACCCCATACTCCAACGCGCTGAAGAAGCCGCAGGAGGGTATGCATGTCAGCAACGCCCAGCAGCAGCAGACGATTACCGCACTCGCTGAGGCGCTCAAGGACAATGATGACACCATCATCGCAGCCACCGATGCCACGAACTCCGCCGACTTCGTCAAGTCGTACAACCAGTACCCGCAGGCGATCAAGGACCTTATCGGCCAGTACAACGTTCACGCCTACTCCGACAGCAACCAGATGCAGTCGCGCGATATCGCTCAGGCAGACGGCAAGAAGCTGTCGATGAGCGAGGTGGACGGCTCCTGGCAGTCTGGCTCCTACAACCCGTACGGTTTCGACAACGCGCTGGGCATGATGAGCAAGATCAGCTCCAACGTCACCCGCCTGCAGTCCAAGGACTTCACCTTCTGGCAGGTGGTCGAGGACCTCTACAACATGCAGATGGGCTCGAATGTGAATCCGGCCGGCGAGAACACCAACTGGGGCACCGTGCTCATCGACTTCGACTGCACCGTGGCTGGCATGGACGGCAAGCTCTACTCCGAGCGCCGCGTGAACAACAACGGCGGTACCACCGATGGACTTGAACCGTGCACGGTTATTGCAAACGCCAAGTACAACGGCGTCAAGGCCATCACCCACTTCATCCACGCGGGCGACAAGGTCATCGCCAACAACGATGAGGACAACAACATGACTGCCACCTCCGACGATGGCAAGACACAGACCGTCATCCACCGCAACTCCGGCACCTCTGACCAGACCTTCGTCATCGACCTGTCGAAGTACGGCGAGATTGCCGACAACGCTTACGGTGAGCTCTACCTGACCACCGAAACCTCTGCCGAAGACAAGAACGCGGGTGTCGATTCCGCCACTCCGGAAGTCTTCGCCAAGACCAGCAACGTCAAGCAAGCTGAAGGCTCTGTGATGATTGACAAGGCTGCCAAGACCGCTACGGTCACTGTGCCCGCCCGTTCTATCGCCTCCATCCAGCTCACTGGCGTGACCGGCTACGCTAAGGATGCTGCCGTCGAGACCGGCGACACTTACCAGCTCGTTGGTAAGCAGTCCGGCAAGGCCGTGGCTGATACCACTTCTGGTGATTCCGCGCTGTCCCTGGCCAACGTCGCTTCCGATGCCGAGAACGCCAAGAAGCAGACTTGGACCTTTACCCAGATCGAGCAGCCCGCCGACTCCGAGCGCCCTGATCTCAAGGCTTATGTGATTACTAACGCCGAAGGCAAGGTGCTGGTGTCCAAGGATGGCACGAACGCGCTTTCCAACGAAACGGTTGAGGCCGCTAAGTCCGACCCGGCTGCCAAGTGGATTCTCAACACTTCCGATGGTTCGACCTACCAGCTGCTCAATGCCGCGACTAAGACGAACCTCGATGTGGATAACTCTGGTACCACAGTCGGCACGAAGGTTGGCTTGTGGCAGTCACCGAGCGGCACTTCGCCGTCCGCCAACCAGACATGGACTCTACGCAATGTAACGCCGACCAGCCAGAAGACCGTGAACGTGCAGACCGCCGTTAACGAGAAGGCCGCGCTGCCGACCGAAGTCACGCTCTACTACACCTGGGGCGAAGGCAAGGCCACGGTTGCCAACTGGGATACTTCCAAGGTCGATGTGGCCAAGGAAGGCACCTACGAAGCCACCGCTACCGCCACCGATGTGTACGGCAACGAGTTCAATGTCGCCGCTACGGTCTACGTTGGCGCGCTCACCGTTTCCGATCCGGTATCGGCTACAGTGCTGGCCGGCACCAGTGCGAGCGAGGCGAAGGCCGCGCTTGAGGCTGCGCCGGTGTATCTGCACGTCAAGGCATCGCCTGCATTCGAGGGCGATGCGGCTAAGGTTACGTGGAACTTCGATGGGCTTGATACCAAGCTCGCCGATGCCAAGGCTGGCGACAACATTGCCGTGACCGGTACGTACCAGCTGGACGACGCGACCACGATTGCGCTGAAGGGCACGATCTATGTCACCGCCGCCACGCCTGAGAATGTGGCCGACACTGCTTCCAGCCTGACCGTGACCAACCAGCAGACGGAATACAGCAAGGGCGATCAGTGGAAGAAGCTCACCGATGGTGACACGTCAGCTGAAGCCTGGGTGACGTGGAACTCTGCTGGTGACTATTCCGCCAGCCCGACCGCCACGATTGACTTCGGCTCTGAGTGTGAGCTTAGCAGCGTGACCATTACGTATGGTGACAAGGCTCCGGCTTCCGCCAAGGCCGAGTACACCACTGATGGCGAGACGTGGATGCAATTCGGTAGCGATGTTAAGCCTGCCGCAGGCCAGACGGTGACGTTCAAGGCCGATAAGGGCACAGTGAATGCCACGAAGGTGCGCATTGTGAACACCGTGAACAACGACTACATGAACGCCACCGAAATTCAGGCATTCGTGACGCCGGTTCAGGGTGCTGCGAAGAACATCGCCGCGGCCTCTGGCACGAACTTCTCGGTGAACTTCCAGGAGGGTGCCTCCGCTTCCAAGGCCATCGATGGTGACACTACGTCAAAGGGTTGGTCCACTTGGGCTTCCACCGCCTCGACGGTGGACCCGGTCGCCACGTTCACCTTCGACGAAGCTCAGACCATCACCGAAGTGAAGACCTTCTTCTACTACGATGGTCGTGCGTCTTGGCCGAAGAGCCAGACGCTGGAATACCAGGATGAGGCTGGCGAATGGCATGGAGTCGGTACCAAGGATGGCTGGAAGATACAGGCCGGCGATGCCGGCTCTGGCTCCGACGGCATCACCGCCGCCGACACCCCGACCGTTGACTTCGTGCTCGGCACCCCGGTAAAGGCCAAGGCCATCCGCCTGACTAACACATTGCAGGACACCAAGGTGTACATCAACGTGGCTGAGATCCAGGTGTTCGCACAAGACAGCACGGTACTCACCCCGCAGCCAGCATCCGATGCCACGCTGGGCGACCTGCGTCTTGACGGCGAAACCGTTGAAGGCTTCGACCCGGCCAAGACCGACTACACGGTTGATCTGCCGGTCGACGCCGAGGCAAACCCAGTGCTGCAGGCCTTCGCCACCGACAATGCCGCCGCCGTCAAGGTGACTGGCGACGCGGTTGAGAACGGCAAGCTTGGCGGCAAGGCCGCCATTACGGTGACCTCAGCCGACGAGTCTGAGACGAAGACCTACACGGTGACCCTCAACGCCTTCACTTTGGCTTCGCTCAAGGTGATCGGACCCACGAAGACCGAGTACGCCATCGGCGACAAGCTCGATACCGCCGGTCTGAAGGTGACTGCCGTCTACCAGAGTGGCGACAAGACCAAGGAAGTGCCGGTCGCTCTTGACGACCCGCAGCTTGCGATTGGCTCGTTCGACTCCACCACCGCCGGCAAGAAGGCGATTACCGTCTCCTACCGTGGTGTGACCGCGACCTTCAACGTCACGGTCAAGGCCAACGCAGTCGCCCCTGGCCCTGAAGAACAGAAGCCCGGCAACACCAACAAGCCCGGTGCCACCGGCAACGGCAACAAGAACACGGTGGCCAACACCGGTTCCAGTGTTGCCGCCATCGCTGGCGCTGTCGCTCTGCTGGCCGCTGCCGCGGGTGCACTGTTCATGCTGCGCAAGCGTGCATAGCACCCTCTCGCAGTAATGGGTGAAGGAACAAGCCGGCAATATTGACTATTGCCGGCCGGTTCCTCCGCTCTTTGACCATAATTGGTCCGACAAGTTGAATACTGAATTTTCAGTATCGGTATATTGATTTGTCGAACCTTTTCTGGCTTCGCGGATAGCGACATAACTGTTTGTTCAAAAAACCGTTATCATCAATCAAGGAACCAAATCAATGAAGATAAACGATAAGGGCAAGGGCGCTCTTATCGCGGCAATTACCGCCGCGGCAACGCTATTGTCATGCGGGCTGGCCGCTGCAAGTGCCAGTGCGGCAGGTGTGGATTACCTGCCTACCATCGGCCAAGTGCCGACATACACCAAGTTCCAGCCCACAGCCGATCCGGGCAAGAACGCTAGCGATTACTTCCAGCCATATTGGTATGCCAAGAACGCCAATGATAATGGCGGCACACACATCCAAGCGCACGGTGGCCAAGTGGTCAAGGTCGGCGACGCCTACTACTGGTATGGCGAAGACCGTTCTAACGGTTACGACAACAGCCCCGGTGTCCATGCTTATATGTCGACAGATCTATACAACTGGACCGATCTTGGTGTGGCGCTGCGTGCGGTGACCAGCAAATCTCAGTTGACGGATAAGAGCAATGCCGATTACGCCTACTTCGACAAGGCCTACAACCTGACCAAGTCCGACGGCAGTGTGGACGCTGCCAAGGCCGACGCAATCTTCCCGTACCTCAACACCAACCCCGATCAGGATGGTGATGGCGCGGTTGATTCCGTACAGGGCATTTTCGAGCGTCCGAAGATCATCTACAACAAGAAGAACAAGCAATACGTGCTGTGGTGGCATTCCGATGGAAGCACCACGCCGGGCGGTTCCAACTATGCACGTGCACTTGCGGGCGTGGCTGTTTCCGACAATCCGGCGGGCCCGTTCACTATGGTGGGTGCCTATCGTTTGCCTAACCAGAACAATTGGAAAGAAGCCGCAGGTAACCCCAGCTGGGGTGAGAACGGTGACAGCCGCGATATGACTGTGTTCGTGGATCCGAAGGACGACAGTGCCTATGTACTGTATTCTTCCGAAGCCAATGCCACGCTGTATATCGCCAAGCTTAACGATGATTACACCAATGTAGTCAAGACCACGAATGTGGACCAGTCCGAGGGACAAAAGCAGTACTCTGCTGACGGGCAGTACCCATACATTCTTGCAGACGGTACTACGGATGCCCCGGTGCGTGGCGAAGATTTCCAAATCGTCAAACAAAATGGTTCGCTGGAAGCTCCTGCCGTATTCCAATATGACGGGCGTTACAACATCATCGCATCTGGTGCAACCGGCTGGGACCCGAACAAGCAGACCTACTACACCGCCGACTCCATGCTGGGAAGCTGGACCCGTGGCGTGGAAAAGGACGATGCCAACGAGAACACGTGGTACAACAACATGCCGGAAGGCGCGGATGGTCTGTTGTCTGTGGGCGATACCCGCGGCACCACATTCGGTTCGCAGTCGGCTAGTGTGCTCGCAGTAGACCAGGAGAAAGGTCACTTCATCTACCTTGGTGACCGTTGGGATTCCGGTAAAGCCGATTCCACCTATGTTTGGCTGCCGCTGACCATCGGTGAGAACGGCACCATCGAAATGCATAATCCTGCTCAAGAAGGCGAGCCCGACGGCTGGGATCTGAACTATTGGGACAACCATGGTAGCGCCAAGGGCAAGCTGGTCAACTGGACTGTGGAAACCGGCGATGATCTCCCGAAGACCGTGAACACGGGCGGAACCGTTACTCTGCCGGACACCGTCAACGTCAAGGAAGGCGACGATACCATTGCTACCAAGGTGACATGGAATGTGGAAGGTGGTACGGCAGTCAGCAAGTCGACCAAGGCTGCCGGCAGCACCTACGCATTCAATGTGCCGGGAACCTACACCATTACAGGCACTCTTGCCGAGAGCAGCAACTTCAACCCGGGCCGCACATTCCGCAGAACCATCGACGTTTCCTGCTCCAACCCGATTTCCGGAAGTTGGAAGGAAGCCCATTGGAAGGGCGGCAGCGCGTGCCAGGTCGCCGCATCCGGCGGTACCTATGACTTCACCGTTACGGACAACGCCAATCGTGGTGTCTGGACGGATCGCAACGAGGGCAGCGCGGTGTACCAGCCTGATGCTCTGGACGTGAACGAAACGTTGGAAACCACGGTCAAGCCGCTCGACTTGGGCGGTAATGGCGATCCGCGTGCCGGCCTGGTGGTTCGTAACGGTCTTGCTGACGCTAACGGCGGCAAGGGATATGCCACGTTACTTGCCAGCCCAAGCGGCATTTACATGCAGTACGATTCCAATGCCGATGGCTACATCGATAAGGAAACATCGCATGTTGGTGCCGGCTTCGGCGACCAAGTGCAACTCAAGCTGGAGCGCGCCGCAACCGATACCCTGAAAGGCTACTGGCGTGCTTCCGCGAACGATGAATGGCAGGATGTCGCTACGGTAACGCTGACCGGTGCGGACGCAACCGGGCTCGATGCCGGTGTCTTCGCCACGTCGAACAGCAATGCCGGCGCATTCACCGTGGCCTTCAACGGCACTGCGTTCGGTTCGCAGACTGCTGCTGTGGAGTCCATCGCGGCTAAGGACCCTGAAGCCACTATCGCCAAGGGGCAGATGCTCGCGCTTCGGGACGTGACGGTTACCGCCACGCTCACCAATGGCAAAACGCGTGTGCTGGAGCCAAGCGAATACACGCTGGAAGGCTTCGACACCACCAAATTGGGCGAGCAAACCGTGACGGTGCGTCTTGTCGCTGATTCTTCAGTAACCGCCACGTTCACCGTGACTGTGGAAAGCAACCTTGCCCGGTTGTTCTGCTCGTCCGCTGCGGCCTCGAAGTATGAGCCGGCCAGTAGCTGGGCCTCCGCTTCTACGGCCGACCTGACTTGCGACAACAATCTGAGCACCAACTGGTCGAACTGGGGCACCGGCGACACCTCGCCGTGGCTCAGCTACACCTTCGATAAGGCATATCAGCTGGGCAAGCTCAGCGTTGCGGTGGATAAGGCCAAGGGCGAGGCCGCTCCGAAGAGCTTCACTGTATCGTACCTAGCTGAAGACAACGCCACGTGGACTGATGCCACGCTGCCGGCAGTCACTGTGAATGGTGCTGCTGGAGCCGTGACGGAAGCCGATGTGAGCGCTCTGCCCGCCACCAAGGGCATTCGCCTCAACTTCACCTACGCCGATGGCAATGACTATGCCAAGATCGCTGAAGTACGCATCGCCGAAGGTGAAGCAACGCCAAAGCCGCAGCCGTCTAGTAACGCCAATCTTGCTGATCTGACTGTGGATGGCAAGACGGTTGACGGATTCTCCGCGGATATCACCGAATATGCCGGTGCGCTGGCCGGAGACGCTGCTTCCTACCCGACGGTGGAGGCGACTGCTGCTGACGCGAAGGCTACGGTGCAAGTGGAGCAGGCTTCGACCGAGAACAGCGGCGTGGCCACGGTGACTGTAACTGCTGAGGATGGCACGGCGGAAACCTACACAGTGACATTCGGCGAACTGCCTCAGTTGGCCGAGCTTGCTGTGGAAGTGACCAAGGATTCCTATCAGGTAGGCGATAAGTTCAACGCTGCCGATGTGAAGGTATCCGCCATTTACAAAGTCGGCGATACCGAAACGCTGCGCAAGCTGATTGATCCAACTGATGGTGATCTGAAGTTCACTGGCTTTGATTCTGCCACCGCAGGCACGAAGACCATCACCGTCTCTTATCGTGGCGTGAACGCGACGTTCGAAGTCACGGTCACAGCCACGGAGGTCACTCCCGGCCCTGGAGAGCAGAAGCCCGGCGATACCAACAATCCTGGCAACACTGCTAAGCCCGGTAACACTGCCACGAATAAGCCGGCTGCTAATGGCGCTGCGCCCCTTTCGAATACGGGTGCTGCCGTGGCTGCCATTGCGGTCGTGGTTGTGGCGCTGGCAGCTGCGGCTGGTGCCTTGCTCGTCATCCGCAAACGCCGCGCATAACCATGGCAACTGCTGAGTAGCGTGGATTGCGTTGCTATTGAGCAATCTGCGATTCACGCCACTCAGCGAGTGCGCCCGAGCTTGCGCAATGCAGGCGCAATACAGTGCAAACAGTACAAAGCAACAATAATGGCCGGTCTGAGCCAGCTGCT
>OOIG01001035.1_pt1 | contig 21743 bp, 24 predicted proteins | sample 1692091 | NCBI WGS metagenome assembly OOIG01 (sample SAMN06348188, study PRJEB24527) | human gut metagenome | biome: human gut; feature: ankylosing spondylitis patient; material: feces | host: Homo sapiens | place: China | collected 2015-10 | reverse complement strand
AGAGAAATAGATTTTTTAGAGATCAGAAAGCAGTGTTATTTTTTGCGCTTTACGAACAGCTTTCCTAATAAAAATTCCCCTCTTTTTTCGCTTGCGTCAGAATGCAGGGCCGTTTCAAAAAATCTTTTCAAATGTGAAACATTTCCGCAGCCTGAATGATATAGTAAGTGAAAGGCCTTTCAAGGAGAATCCTATGTTGACAGAAGAACAGTTTTCGTATCTTGCAAAAAAGTATATGGACATGGTGTTCCGTCTGGCGCTCCACTACACCAAAAGCCGCTCGGAATCGGACGACATCACGCAGGAGGTGCTGCTCAAGCTCTACCGCACGGACAAACCGTTTGAGAGCGAGGACCACGTCAGGCACTGGCTCATCCGCGTTACGGTCAACGAGTGCAAGCGGGCGTTCCTCTCTCCGTGGAAGCGGACGGAGGCGATCGATGATTATACCGAGCAGATTGCGTTCAAAACGCCGGAGCACAGCGAGCTCTTTCATGCCGTGATGGCGCTGCCGCAGAAATACCGTGTGCCGATCTTTCTGCACTATTATGAGGGCTACTCCTGCGAGGAGATCTCCCAATTCCTTGGCATTCCCAACGCGACCGTCCGCACCCGATTGCGGCGCGGGCGGGAACAACTCAAAACCGATCTTCAGGAGGCGAACAACGATGTTTGACGAAAACCTATATCAGGAGACGATCTCCGCGCTTCACGCCTCCGAAGACACACTTTCGGAGGTAATGAACATGACGCACAAGACAAAAAGAAGAGGCCGCCTGCGCACGACGGCGGTGCTTGCGGCGGTCATCGCGATCCTGTGCTGCATGGCGGCAGCTGCAGCGGCGCTTGGACTGGATCAGCGGTTGGCGGAGTACTTTGGAGCAACGGCGGAGCAGGAAGAGCTGCTCTCGACTGCGGCGGTCCCAATGAACATTGTGAAGCGGGACAGCGGCGCGGTGATGCGCATCGAGCAGGTCATCGCCGACCGCTATTGTGCGGCGGTCCTCATCGACTTTACCGCGCCGGATGGGACAGTTCTGGATCAGGACTACTACGCATTCGATCGGAGCGTGTCCGCAACGTCCAGGGACGGAGTGAAAATGGATACCTACGGCATTGGCTGGGAGGTATTGCCGAGCAACACGGAAAACGAGACGGGCCGCCATGCCACGATTTTGATGACGATCCATTCTCTGAAAGGAGAATTCAACTTCATCGGTGCGAAGGTGAAGTTGACGCTCGATGGCCTGTATCGGGATAACTGTTTGGAAGAACTTGTCGTTCCCGGGCGCTGGAGCTGCACATTCACTCTGCCGGAGACTGATCCGGGACGCCTGTGCACGGTGAATGAGCCGATCGAGATTGAGGGAAAGAACGCTGTTCTGACGACGCTCTATGTCTCGCCGCTCTCGCTGACCTGCGAGATCAAGCAGGGAACGGATGATCTGAAAGAAACGGTTGAGCCCATCTACAGCGACGACGGGAAGGAGAGCATCGCTCCCGAGGTGACGCTGCAAAGCGGCGAAACCATCGGCGCGGCGGACTGGCTGTTCCTTATAACGAATTATGCCGATAAGCGCGGTCGCTACTGTTTCCAAATGGATGAAATTCTTGACCCGGAAACGGTGAGCAGCGTTTCCGCCTTCGGAGAGACGTTCTCCGTCGAATGACGGGACGATAAAGCATATTTATGTAAAAAAGGAGCCTCTGCATCAAAGCAGAGGCCCCTTTTTCCTGTTTTCACCGCAGCGCGTCCTTCATTTCTTTTACATACGCACCGATGTGCTCGGGCGCGTCCTTGCCGTACTGGGCAAGGAGCTTGACGATGGCGGAGCCGACGATCGCGCCGTCGGAGAGGGCGGCCATCTTCTTCGCCTGCTCGGGCGTGGAGATGCCAAAGCCGATGGCGCAGGGAATATCTGTGTTTTCCCGCACGAGGGAGACGATGGAGGCGAGGTCGGTCTTGATCTCGCTGCGCTCGCCCGTGACACCGAGCGACGAGACGATATAGAGGAAGCCCTCGGCCTCGCGCGCGATCATCGCGATGCGGTTCTCCGACGTCGGCGCGATGAGGGAGATAAAGTCGACGCCGTACTTGCGGCACGCGGGGAGAAATTCTTCCTTTTCCTCATACGGCACGTCCGGCAGGATGAGCCCGTCGATGCCAACATCGCGGCAGTTGGACAAAAAGCGCTCTGTGCCGTAGGAAAAGACGACATTCGCGTACGTCATAAAAACCATGGGGATCGTCACGCCGCGCCGCAGCTCGCGCACGAGATCGAAAATCTTGTCGGTCGTTACGCCGCTTTGCAGGGCGCGCAGGTTAGCAGCCTGAATGACGGACCCCTCCGCCGTGGGGTCGGAGAAGGGAATGCCGAGCTCGATGAGGTCGGCGCCGTTTTGCGCGGCAGCGCGGACGGCAGCCGCGGTCGTTTCAAGATCGGGGTCGCCGCAGGTCAGAAAGGCGATGAACGCCTTGCCGTGGTCAAATGCTCTTGCAAGATCACTCATGAAGATCCTCCCCTCTGCAGCGGGCGATGGCGGCGCAGTCCTTGTCGCCGCGGCCGGAGATCGTGACGACAAGAAGCTGATCGCTCCCCATCGTGGGTGCGAGCTTTCGCGCGTAGGCGACGGCGTGGGCCGATTCGATGGCGGGAATGATGCCCTCCGTGCGGGCGAGGTATTCGAACGCCTGCACGGCCTCCTCATCGGTGATGGCAACATACTCTGCACGGCCGATGTCGTGCAGGTACGCATGCTCAGGGCCGACGCCGGGGTAGTCGAGACCGGCGGAGATGGAATACACCGGCGCGATCTGACCGTACTCGTCCTGGCAGAAGTAGGACTTCATGCCGTGGAATATGCCGAGCCTGCCGGTCGAGATGGTCGCGGCGGTCTCAAGCGTGTCGATGCCGCAGCCCGCGGCCTCAACACCGATGAGGCGCACAGCAGGATCGTCGATGAAATGGTAAAAGCTGCCGATGGCGTTCGAGCCGCCGCCGACGCACGCGACTACGGCGTCGGGCAGCCACCCCTCTTTTTCCATGAGCTGCTGCTTGATCTCGCTTGAGATGACGGACTGGAAATCGCGTACGATGGTGGGGAAGGGGTGTGGCCCCATGACAGAGCCGAGACAGTAGTGCGTGTCGCTGATGCGCGTCGTCCACTCGCGCATGGCTTCGGACACGGCGTCCTTGAGCGTGGCGGTACCAGAGTTGACGGGCACGACCGTCGCGCCGAGAAGGCGCATGCGGTAGACATTCAGCGCTTGGCGGATGGTGTCCTCCTTGCCCATGAAAACGACGCACTCCATGCCCATCAGCGCCGCGGCGGTGGCGGTCGCCACGCCGTGCTGGCCCGCGCCGGTCTCGGCGATCAGGCGCGTTTTGCCCATCTTTTTCGCGAGCAGCGCCTGACCGAGCACGTTGTTGATCTTGTGCGCGCCGGTGTGGTTCAGGTCCTCGCGCTTTAAGTAGATCTTCGCGCCGCCGAGGTCCTTTGTCATCTTCTCTGCGTAGTAAAGACGCGAGGGACGGCCCGCGTAGTCGTTCAAAAGCTGCGTCAGCTCGTTCTGAAAGTCAGGGTTGGCCTTGTAGTAGTTGTAGGCCTCTTCAAGCTCGATGATGGCGTTCATCAGAGTTTCGGGGACGTACTGTCCGCCGTGCACGCCAAAGCGCCCGTTCGGATTCGACATGCCTTAGCCCTCCTTGCGCGCGGCGGCAACGAACGCCGCCATTTTGCTTTCGTCCTTGACGCCGTCCGTCTCGATGCCGGAGCTCACGTCCACGCCGTAGGGGTGCAGCGCGGCGATGGCGTCCGCGACGTTGTCGGGGTCGAGCCCGCCGGCGAGGAAATAGGGCCGCTGCATGCTCTGGACGAGGCTCCAGTCGAATGTCTTGCCCGTGCCCGCGCCGGAGTCGAGCAGCACGAGGTCGGCGGCGCAGTTTTCGATGGCGGGGAGGTCGGCTTCGCTTTTCACCTTGAACGCGCGGAAGATGGGCTTGCCCGTCAGCGCGCGCAGGCGCGCGATGTAGTCGTCATCCTCGCTGCCGTGGAGCTGCGCGACATCGATGACGCCACGGTCTAAGAGCTCTGCCACGGCCTCGACCGGTTCGTTGACGAACACCCCAGCGGCCAGAATGCCGGGGGCAAGCAGCGATTTGAGTGCTGCTGCCTGCTCGGGGGACACATAGCGCTTGCTCTTTTTGGCAAAGACGAAGCCGACGAGGTCGGGCTTCAGCTTGTTGACGGCGGCAATGTCGCTCTCGTGCGACAGGCCGCAGAGTTTCACCTTGGTCATAAGTTCCCTCTCAATTCCGTGAGCCGTCTGGCCTTGTCAGGGGCCCGCATCAGTGTTTCGCCGATCAGTACCGCGTCGGCGCCGATCGAGCGGAGTGCGGCGACGTCCTGCGCGCTCTGCACGCCGGATTCGGCCACGTAGACCGCTTCCGGCGGGATGAGGTCGCGCAGCCGCGCGGCGTTGGAAAAGTCGACGGAAAAATCCTTCAGATTGCGGTTGTTGACGCCGATGATCTTCGCGCCCGCCGCGACGGCGGAGCGGATCTCGTCCGCGTCGTGCGTCTCCACGAGCGCGGAGAGACCGAGTTCGTCGCAGACGGCGAGATATTGCGCGAGCGTCTTCGTGTCCAGCAGCGCGCAGATCAGCAGCACGCAGTCCGCGCCCATCAGGCGGGACTGATAGAGCTGGTAGTCGCTGACGGTGAAGTCCTTGCGCAGCATCGGTGTCGAGACGGCGGCGCGAATGTCACGGAAGATGTCGTCCGAGCCCAAAAACCACTTGGGTTCTGTCAGGCACGAGATGCAGTCCGCACCGGCGGCCTCGTAATCGCGCGCGATGTCGAGATAGGGAAAGTCCCGCGCGATGACGCCCTTGGAGGGCGAGGCCTTTTTCACCTCGCAGATGAAGGACAGATTGCCCTTTTTGAGCGCGTCGTAAAAGCGCGCACCGTTCGCGCGGCCCTTTTCGCGGCACATCGCCTGTAAGATATCAAGGCTCATGTTCTCGCTGTCTGCCAGCACGCGCTCACGGGCGTGGGCGGCCAGCTCGTCGAGGATGCTCATGCGTTCGCCTCCGCGCGGTTGCTGACGGCGATGAAGCGCTCGAGCGTTTCAAGCGCCTTGCCGGAGTCAATGAGCTCGGCGGCGAGCGCGATGCCGTCCTTCATGCTCTCTGCCTTGCCGCCGATGTAGAGCGCCGCGCCCGCGTTCATCAGCACCGCGTTGCGCTTGTGGCCCTTTTCGCCCGACAGGATCGCGCGGGTGATGGTGGCGTTTTCCTCCGGCGCGCCGCCCTTGAGGTCGTCTTTCGTGCAGCGCGCAAAGCCGAAGTCCTCGGGTGTGATGACATAGCTCTTGTACCAGCCGTCACGAATTTCGCATACGCTCGTCGGCGCGCTGAGAGAAATTTCGTCGAGCTTGTCCTGCCCGTAGACGACCATGCCGCGCTTGACGCCAAGGCTCACGAGCACGCGCGCGAGCGGCTCGACAAGGTATTCGTCGTACACGCCGAGCAGCTGCATCTTCGGCGAGCCGGGGTTCGTCAGCGGCCCCAAGATGTTGAACACCGTGCGGAAGCCCAGCTCCTTACGGATCGCGCCGACGTATTTCATTGAGCTGTGGTACTTCTGTGCGAAGAAGAAGCACATGCCGACCTCTTTTAAGAGATCCACGCACTGCTCGGGGCTCTGCTGGATGTTGACGCCGAGCGCTTCGAGGCAGTCTGCCGTGCCGCACTGGGACGAGGCGGCGCGGTTGCCGTGCTTGGCGACCTTCATGCCGCCCGCCGCCGCAACGAGGGCGGAGGTGGTGGAAATATTGAAGCTGTGGGCGTTGTCACCGCCGGTGCCGACGATCTCGAAGATGTCCATGCCGGTGTCTACCTTTGTGGCGTGGTCGCGCATGGCGGCGGCGCAGCCTGCAATCTCATCGGTCGTCTCGGCGCGGGCGCTCTTGGTCGAGAGGGCCGCGAGGAACGCTGCGTTCTGGGTGGGGGTGGTCTCGCCGCTCATGATCTCGTTCATCACGGCGTAGGCTTCGTCATAACTGAGATCGCCCTTGTTGACGATCTTCACGATGGCTTCTTTGATCATGGTTTCAATTCTCCTTCAAAAAGTTTTCCAGCATGGTTTTGCCGTTCGGCGTCATAATGGATTCGGGATGAAACTGCACCCCGCAGATGGGATAGTCTGTGTGCTGCACGGCCATGATCTCGCCGTCGTCTGTGACGGCGGTGACTTTCAGGCAGTCCGGCATGGTGGCGGTGTCGGCCGCGAGGGAATGGTAGCGCGCGACGGGCGCGGTCTTGGGGCAGTTTTGGAAGAGCCGCGAGCTCGTGTCGAAGTGGACGAGCGACTGCTTACCGTGCATTAGCTCTTTAGCATAGGTCACGGTCGCACCGAAGGCGGCACAGATGGCCTGATGCCCGAGGCATACGCCGAGCGTCGGGATGCGGGGCGAAAGCGTCTTCACAACGTCGATGAGAACGCCTGCGTCTTCGGGCCGCCCGGGGCCGGGGGAGAGGATGATGCGCGCGGGATGCAGCGCGTCGATCTCTTCGATGCTCAACTCATCGTTACGGATGACGCGGATGTGGGGGTCGATCGCGCCAACGAGCTGGTAGAGGTTATAGGAAAAGCTGTCGTAATTGTCGATCAAAAGGATCATAGGTCTTCCTTCTGTGCAAGCGTCAAGGCGCTGACCACGGCCTTCGCCTTGTTGATGCATTCCTGATACTCTGTTTCGGGGACGGAATCTGCCACGATGCCCGCGCCGCTGCGGACGAACACGCGCCCGTTTTTCTTGTAGGCGATGCGGATGGCGATGCAGGTGTCCATGTTGCCGGTGAAGTCGATGTAGCCGATGGCCCCGCCGTAAATGCCACGCTTGTTGTTCTCAAGCTCACCGATGAGCTGGCAGGCACGGATCTTCGGCGCGCCGGAGAGCGTTCCGGCGGGGAGCACGGCCTCAATGGCGTCAAGCGCGTCGCGGTCATCGCGAATCTCGCCGCGCACGGTGGAGCCGATGTGCATCACGTGGGAGTAGCGCTCGATGGAGTGCAGCTTTTCGACCTGCACCGTGCCGAATTTGCTGACCTTGCCGAGGTCGTTGCGCCCGAGGTCGACGAGCATGTTGTGCTCGGCAAGCTCCTTTTCGTCGTGCAGCAGGCTCTCTTCAAGCGCCTTGTCCTCCCCGTCCGTTTTGCCGCGCGGACGGGTCCCCGCGAGGGGGAAGGTGTGCAGCACGCCGTCTTTGAGCTTGACGAGCGTTTCGGGCGACGCGCCCGCGACCTCAACGTCGGTGCCGGAAAAGTAGAACATGTACGGCGAGGGATTGATGGTGCGCAGCACGCGGTAGGTATCGAGCAGGCTCCCCTCGAACGGTGCGCTCAGGCGGTTCGAGAGTACGATCTGAAAGATATCGCCCTCGCGGATGTGGTGCTTGGCGGTTTCGACCATCGCGCAGAACTGCTCTTTGGAGAAGAGCGGCGTGACTTCGCCGAGGAGCCGCCCCGGCGCTTCCTGCTTCTTTTCGCCGGTTTTGAGGAGCGAGACGAGCTGCTCAAGCTCGAGCTTTGCCTTGTTGTAGCCGACCTCGACGTCGCTGAGCGCCATGTTGACGATGAGCACGATCTTCTGCCGCACATGATCGAAGGCGATGACCTTGTCAAAGAGCATCAAATCGACATCCTTGAAGCTGTCCTCGTCCTGCTCGCCGCAGCGGACGCTTGGCTCGCTGTATTTGAGATAATCGTAAGAAAAATACCCCACGAGCCCGCCGGTGAAGGAGGGGAGGTAGTCGAAGCGGGGGCTTCTGTAGCTTGATAGCAGCTCACGCAGGTATTGGGACGGATCGTCCGTGCGGACGGTGAGGCCGCCAGCCTTCATTTTGCCGTCAATGCACGTGATCTCGAGCTTTGGGTCGAAGCCCAAAAACGTGTAGCGGCCCCAGCGGTCGTCCGCCTGCGCGGATTCGAGCATGTAACAGTGGGTGGACACGTTCTTGAGGATGCGCATCGCTTCGATGGGGGTGATGAAGTCGGAAAGAATTTCGCAGCTCAGCGGGAGCACGTCGTACTGCTGCGTCGCGGCGATGTCTTTGACGGTTTCGAGCGGTGGTAGGATATGCATGAGTGACCTCCTGAAAAAGAAAAGCTCCTTTGGCGTTCTGCCAAAGGAGCTTATTGCGCAAACAAAAGCGCCCCCGACAGAACGGTACAGTCTGTCAAGGACGAATGCGATACGAGAGAAACAAACGATCCGCGGTGCCACCTTGAATTCACGGTTACCCGTGCGCTTGGCGGAGATACCATCATATCTCCCGGCAACTGACGTATGCCAACACGTTGCAGGATACTCTGCGCATCAAACGCATTTCGCTGCACCCTCAGCGGTCCATTTGACAATGTGTATCTTGCCTGATTTTCAGCATCGCAGGCTCTCTGTGAAGGCATCACTGCCGTTATCTCCGCTTCAACGGTTTGCGGTATTAACTTGAGCGGAAATATAGCACACCCCATCGGCAATGTCAATAGGGTGTGCATGATTTTTTGTAAAATTTCGGTTTTTTATTCCGCGGAGCGGCGAAGGATGTCGGCGACAAGCGCCTTGTTGAGCTGCGGGAAGGGGATGACCGGTTCGGGATGCTCAGGATGCTCCATGAGCAGTTTTTCCGCCCAGGACATGTTGTACCAGCGGCCGAACTTGTAGCCGCTGCGCGTGAACACGCCGATGCGGCGGAAGCCCATGTGCTCATGGAAGCGGATGCTGTTGTCCGTTAAATATTCGTCGTCCGCGCCCTGCGGCTCGCCGATGCAGGCATAGAGATTGTAGATGTTCTGAGCGAGCGACAGCTCCTCAATCGCGCGGTAGAAGCGCTTGCCGAGACCGTGCTTGCGCGCGTCGAGGGCGAGATAGATCGTCGACTCCGCACAGTGGTCGTAGGCCTTACGCGCGATGAACGTGTGCGTATAGGCGTAGCCGAGGAGCTGGCCATTTTCATCCTCCGCGACGAGATAAGGGTATTTGCGCGAGATATCCGCGATGCGGCGGCGGAATTCGTCGAGCGACGGTACGTCGTATTCAAACGAGATGGCCGTCTTTTCGACGTACGGCGCGTAGATGCTCAGAAGCGCGGGAGCGTCGTCAAGCGTGGCGAGGCGGAAGCGGAACGCAGGAGAAGACATAGAGTCACCTTTCAAATCCGTGCACCCAGTCAGAGCGCAGGTAATAAATGAGATAGATGGTGGAGCTGATCGCCCAGGTGAGGGGATACGCCCAGTAGATGTAGCCGATCTCGCCGATGAAGTGGACGACGAGCATGATGTAGATGATGCGGATGACGCACCAGACGGAGAGCATGATCATCATCGGCACGACCGCGCGGCCCGCGCCGCGGCAGACCGCCGCGATAGAGTGCGAAAACGCCAGCAGGCAGTAGAACAGTGCCACCGTGCGCGCCTGTTGCACGCCGAGGGCGACAACGCCGGGGGTGCTGTCGAAAAGGGAAATGAGCTGACTTGCCCAGATGTAATAGCACAGGCCGATGAGCTCGGCCATCACGACGGCGATGATGATACAGAACCGCGCGCCGCGCTTGGCGCGGTCATACTGCTTGGCGCCGAGGTTCTGACCAACGAACGTGGTGCAGGCCATCGTGAAGCTCGTGATGGGCAGAAAGGCGAAGCCTTCGATCTTGCAGTGCGCGCCGTAGGCCGCCATCGCGAGCATGCCGAACGAGTTGATCTGCGACTGGACGATGACATTGGCAAGGCCAATGACGCAGTTCTGGATGCCGGAGGGGAGACCGTATCGCACGATCTCACCGAGCATGCCGGTGTGGAAGCGGATGTTGCGCGGCGTGACGGTGTAGACCTCGCCCTTTTTGAGCAGGTGGATGAGGCAGAGCACGCAGCTCGTCCCCTGGGAGAGGACAGTCGCCACCGCGGCGGACCAGACGCCCCAGCGGAACGCGCCGATGAACAGCAGGTCGAGCGCGATGTTGACGAGCGACGAAATGATCAGATAGTGCAGGGGCCTCCGGCTGTCGCCGAGGGCGTTAAGAATGCTCGTGCACATGTTGTAGAGCACCGTTGCCAGCACGCCGAGGAAGTAGTAGCGGAAGTATTCGACCGCCTGCGGCATGACCTGCGCGTCGGTGTTCATCCAGACCAAAAACGTCGGCGTGAGGAATACGCCGATGAGCGTCAGCAGTGTGCCCGACACGATACCGAACGCCAGGTTCGTGTGGACGGCGCGCGAGACGTTTTCATAGTCGCCCGCGCCGAAGTACTTTGAGATCGCGACGCCCGCGCCCATGGCCGTGCCGATAAAGAGGCTTGTGAGCAGCATGATGAGCGTGCCGGACGAGCTGACAGCGGCAAAGGCGTTCGTGCCGAGGTATTTGCCCACAATGAACGCGTCCGCCGTGCTGTATAGCTGCTGGAAGACCTGACTGATGAAGATCGGCAGCGCAAAGCGCAAAATCAGCGAGACGGGGCTGCCCTCCGTCATGTTCTGCACGGTCTGCCTTGCCGGAACTGTCTGCGCCATGCGCACCTCTCTTTCTCTGTCCCGCGGCGGGACGAATCTCTCATTTTTTGACGAAAAAGGAAAAGCGCCGCAGGAGCGGTGCTTTTCCTCAATCCCTGAAGAAACAGCAGATGAAAATTCTACAAAATCTTGACAGGTCCATTATATAGTTGTGTGGAACGAAAGTCAACCTTGCCGTTTACAGCACAAGGTTCAAAAGTGCAGGCGTGACGTACGTCTCGATGAGCGCGGCCACCAGCAGCAGCGGCACAGAGAATGTCAAAAAGACGCGGATGCAGTCCAGCACACGGCGGAAAAAGGGCGTATCGCTCTTTTTGAGGATCCGTTCCGTCCCCGTGCGGCAGATGAGAAGGCCCAGCGCGCAGGATAAGATCAGCGCGGACAGCTCAAAAATGCCGTGGGGCAAAACGCCGAGAACATACACACCGAGACCGATGCCCTGCTGCTGATAGATGGCGGCGAACGCGCCGAGCATCAGCGCATTCGTGCCGAGCGCGAGCGCACTGAGCGGCAGGAACGGGATGAGCCCGTAGAGCATCGAGAGGAGGGACGCCGTGATGTTGTTGAAAAACAGCGTCGCCATCATCTGCGACTGGGGAACATCGTCGGTAAGTCCCAGCTGCTCGATCTGCGCGGCGAAGTTTTGAAGGATCTGCTGCGCCATGTCGGGGAAGATCATTCCGGCGGCGAAGCCAAGAAGCACCAGCACGCCAAACGCGGCGGCGGTGTTCAAAAATTCCCGCTTGATGAGATCGCGCGAGAGCGTAGGGCAGAGTTCGAAGATCATGCCAGCTTGGCGATACCGGCCTTGACGCGCTTGATCGTCTCCTCACGGCCGAGGATATGGCAAATTTCGACAGCGCCGCCGGGCGTGACGAGCTTGCCCGCAACGGCGATGCGCAGCGGCCACATGAGCGTCGCGTTCTTCACGCCGAGCTCCTCGGCAAATGAGACGAGCATGTCATGGATGGCATCATTCGTCCACTCGGGAAGGCTCTCGAGCTTGGGCAGGACCTTATTGAGCATGTCGAGCGAGACCTCGCTGTTGGTCTTGGACTTCTTGTTCGTGTAGAACTCAACGTCGTACTCGGGAAGAGCATCGAAGAAGTCGACCTTTTCGGGAATATCGGTGAGCTTTTCGCAGCGGGCCTGTAAGAGTGCTGCGATCTCACCGACGGAGTACGCTTCGTTCTTGACGGCCTGACGGATGTAAGGCTCGGCAACTTTACAGAATTCCTCGGGCGGGAGATTGCGCAGATAATTCGCGTTGAAATACGTCAGCTTTTCGATATCGAAAATGGCAGGGGACTTGGAGATGCCGCCGATGTCGAACGCCCCCACCAGCTCGTCGAGCGTGAAGAACTCCTGCTCGCTCTGCTCGCCGCGCGGCGACCAGCCGAGCAGCGCCACATAGTTGAGGATGGCGGGCGTCAGGTAGCCCTGCGCCTTGAGGTCTTCATAGCTCGGGTCGCCGTTGCGTTTACTCATCTTATGCTGCGCGTCGCGCATGACGGGGGAGCAGTGCACGTAGGTCGGCACCTCCCAGCCGAAGCCCTCGTAGAGGAGGTTGTACTTCGGGGCGGAGGAGAGATATTCGCTGCCGCGCACGACATGGGTGATGCCCATGAGGTGGTCGTCGATGACGTTGGCGAAGTTGTAGGTAGGCAGGCCGTCCCGCTTAATGAGGACCTGGTCGTCCAGGGTGTCGTTATCTACGGTGATGTCGCCGAAAATGGCGTCGTGGAAGGTAGTGGTTCCGGAGGCGGGGATCTTCTGCCGGATGACATAGGGCTCCCCGGCCGCTACCCGGGCCTTGGCTTCAGCGGGATCCAGATCCCGGCACGGATCGGCGGCACGGTTGAAGTCGCCGCTGTCCTCCTCGCTCTCCGTCTTTTCGCAGAAGCAGTAGTAGGCATGTCCCTTTTCCACCAGCAGCTGGGCGTAGCGGCCGTAGGTGTCCCGGCGCTGGGACTGAATATAGGGGGCCACAGGACCGCCTACATCCGGACCCTCGTCGTGGTCCAGACCACACTCCGCCATGGTGCGGTAGATCACATCGGTGGCGCCCTCCACCAGACGGCCCTGGTCCGTATCCTCGATGCGCAGGATAAAGGTACCGCCGGCATTGCGGGCGATAAGCCAGGTATACAGGGCAGTGCGGAGGTTGCCCACATGCATGTAGCCGGTGGGGGAGGGGGCAAAGCGGGTACGGACCTTTCCGTGAGGGATTTTTGCCTCCATTTCCGCAAAATATGTCATATCAAGAGCCATAGTAAATATCCTCCGTGATGTTGGTTTCGTCAATGCCGGTTTATTATACCAAATGACTGGGCAGGGGGTCAAGGGTGACGAAACAAATCCTGGGAGGAAACCGTCTAAATTCTCAGGAATCAGGTTGTCAATTGTTGCGTCATATGGTACAATAGGATGCTAATGGATACCTGCGCAAAAAAGCGATCATGATAGAAAAAGGAGCAAGGTAACACTATGGACGAGAAAAAAGTCATGCTCTCCGGCATCCAGCCCAGCGGAGACCTGCATTTGGGCAACTATCTGGGGGCCATCCGCAACTGGGGCGCCCGGGCCGAAGAGTTCGACTGCTACTATTTTATGGCCGACATGCACACCATCACTGTGCGGCAGGAGCCCGCGGCTTTGCGGCGGCGGACCCTGGAGCAGTTGGCCCAGTATATTGCCTGTGGTCTGGATCCGGAGAAGAACACCCTCTTCATTCAGTCCCATGTTCACCAGCATGCGGAGCTGGGCTGGGTCCTCAACTGCTATACCATGTTCGGCGAGCTCAGCCGGATGACCCAGTTTAAGGATAAGGCCGCCAAGCACGCGGAAAATATCAACGGCGGTCTGTTCACTTACCCCGCTCTCATGGCGGCGGATATCCTCCTCTACCAGCCGGACTTTGTCCCTGTGGGAGACGATCAGAAGCAGCACGTGGAGCTGACGCGGGACGTGGCCCAGCGTTTCAACGGTATTTACGGCGATGTGTTCAAGGTCCCCGAGCCCTATATCCCCAAGACCGGCGCCCGGATCATGAGCCTCAACGCACCGGACACCAAGATGAGCAAGTCCATCCCCGAGGGCTGTGTGTTCCTTATGGAGAAGCCGGAGGACATCCAGCGCAAATTCAAGCGGGCCATCACCGACAGCGATACGGAGAACTGTGTGCGCTACGACCCCGCCAGTAAGCCCGGTGTGGCCAACCTCATGGCCATCTACTCCGCTGTTACAGGTAAGACCTATGAGGCCATCGAAGCGGAGTTTGCCGGTATGGGTTACGGCAAGTTCAAGCCCGCCGTGGGCGACGCCGTGGTGGAGGCCCTTCGACCCATCCGGGAGGAGGCAACCCGCATCATGGCGGACAAGGCCTACCTGGAGAGCGTTTACCGCGCCGGTGCGGAGAAGGCCTCCTATGTGGCTGAAAAGACCCTCCGCAAGGTCTATAAGAAGATCGGCTTTGTGGCGAGATAACGGGAGGCGTAACTGTCATGTTGTTTGAACGTGAGGATATCCTGCCTGTAATTTTAGCCCTGGGTGTGGCAATGCTCATCAGCTTTGTAGCCACCCCTTTGGTTAAAAAGCTTGCGTATAAGGTAGGCGCGGTAGACGTACCCAAGGACAATCGCCGGATGCACGACCATCCCATCCCCCGGATGGGCGGTCTGGCCATCTTTATCGGCTGCGTGGCCAGTATTCTCCTGTTTGCGGATGTTACCCGACCCCTGCAGGGCATTCTGCTGGGCTCCTGCCTGATTGTGGCGGTAGGCGTGGTGGATGACGCCCATCCTCTGGGAGCCGGCGTCAAGTTTATTTTACAGATTGTAGCTGCCCTCATCGCTGTGTGGCATGGGGTTATCATTCAGACCATTGCCAACCCCTTCTTCTTTGGAGACAACCCCTATTGGAACTTCGGCATCTGGGCGGTGCCCATCACCGTGATCTGGATCGTAGCAGTGACCAACAGCGTCAATCTGATCGACGGCCTGGATGGTCTGGCTGACGGCGTATCCACCATCGGAGCCTTTACCATGCTGATCATTGCCCTCCTGATGGGCGATCTGGAGATTGCCGTTATCACCGCCGCTCTGGTAGGCGCCTGTGTGGGATTTATCCCCTATAACCGCAATCCGGCCAAGATCTTTATGGGAGATACCGGTTCTACCTTCCTGGGCTTCATGCTGGCCACAGTGTCGGTGATCGGCCTTTTCAAGTTCTATGCCGTGATCTCCTTCATCGTTCCCTTCATTATCCTGGGCTTTCCCATCTTCGACACCGTCTCCGCCTTTACTCGCCGCATTCTCAAGGGGCAGAATCCCATGAAGGCAGACCGCAGCCATACCCACCACAAGCTCATCGACATGGGCATGAACCAGAAACAGGCAGTGGCAACTCTCTACCTGGTGGCAGGGGTCCTGGGCCTGTGCGCGGTAATGATCGTCACCACCGGCTATGTCAAGTTGATCTTGTCCGTGGCGGCTTTGATTGGCGTTGCCTTCACTGTGGCCCGGATCGCCCGTTATCCCCACGACCATCACCATAAGAAAGAGGAGTGCAGCGGTGGGCAGCAGCCCCAGTCTGAGCACATCCAGGAAAACAAGCCGGAGGAACCCACCGGCGATTCCCACAAGGAGGCTTGACGACATATGGAAAATTTGCGCATCATGAGCGTATTCGGTACCCGTCCGGAGGCCATCAAGATGGCACCGCTGGTAAAGGAACTGGCTTCCCGCCAGGGAATCGACTCCATCTGCTGCGTCACCGCCCAGCACCGGGAGATGCTGGACAGCGTGCTGGAGGTCTTTGACCTGAAGCCGGACTGGGATCTGGACATCATGACCCCCCGGCAGACTCTCAGCACCATCACCAGCAAGTGTCTCACCGGCATGGATGAGGCCATTGATACCCTGAAGCCGGACATGATCCTGGTCCACGGGGATACCTCCACCACCTTTGCTGGAGCCCTCTCCGCCTTTTATCACAAGGTGCCGGTAGGCCATGTGGAGGCGGGGCTGCGGACCTACGATAAGTACTCCCCCTATCCGGAGGAGATGAACCGCAAGCTTGTTACCGCCATTGCCGACCTCTATTTCTGTCCCACGGAGAACAACCGGGAGAACCTGCGCCGTGAGGGCGTGGAGAAGGGCGTGTTTGTTACAGGAAATACCGTTATTGACGCTCTCAAAACAACTGTACGCAAGGATTATTGCTTTACAACCGAAATTCTGAATCAGCTGCCCTATGACAGTAAGAAGATCCTCCTTGTCACCTGCCATCGTCGGGAAAACTACGGCCAGCCTATGGAGGACATCATGTCCGCTCTAGCTGAGATTGCCCGAACCCATGACGATGTGGATCTGGTCTATCCCGTACACCTGAGCCCCGTGGTTCAGGAGTGCGCCCGCCGCCATCTGGAGGGCATCCCCAACGTCCATCTGATCGCGCCTCTGGCAGCCGATGAGATGCACAATCTGATGGCCCGGTGCTATCTTGTGCTGACAGATTCCGGTGGCCTCCAGGAGGAAGCCCCGGCCCTTGGTAAGCCGGTGCTGGTGCTGCGGCGGGAGACGGAGCGGCCGGAGGCAGTTGCCGCCGGTACCGTGAAGCTGGCGGGTGTGGACCGGCAGACTATCATCAACATGGCGCACACCCTTATCACCGATTCTGAGGCTTACGCCGCCATGGCCCACGCTGTGAATCCCTACGGCGACGGGGAGGCATGCCGCCGGATTGCTGATGCGATCCTGTGGCACTTTGGCCGTGGTGAGAAGCCGGATGATTTCCAGGCCTGAGCAATAGAATTCCAGCAGGGAGGAGGCAGGAGAGCTTGCGCAAACAGAAGACGACTTACTATATCGCCGTGGTAAGCATCCTGCTGATTCTGGCGGTTCTGGCACTGGCCAAGGGAGGCCTGCGGCGCTCCGGAAATATTGTGCTGCCCACAGAGCAGACCGACACAGGAGATAGCGACGACAGTGGTGCTGCGGAAGGGTTGGATGTGGTACGGATTACTCCTGCCACCGTTCAACCAGCCATCAATACCCTGTCCCGTCCGGCAACTTACAGCCGGACCCAGCGGGTGGAGACCTACTGGAGCGGCGGCAGCGGCGTGTCGGAATCCCAGGTCTCGGTCAGCGGCGGCAGGACCCGTATCGATACGCCCATGCCGGACGGCAGCATTCAGCATATGTTGGTGGTCGGCGGCAGCGCGGCCATCTGGTATGATGATGAGACAGAGTGGACTGTACTGACTGCGGAGCAGTTCAATGCCGATATTGCTCAGCGGATGCTGACCTACGAGACAGTACGGGACCTGCCCGTCTCAGAGATTGCAGAGGCCAGCTATCAGGAGCTGGACGGCGTATATTGTATCCATGTTTCCACGAAGGAGGATGCTGACGGCTATGTCAGTAGCTGCTGGGTCAATGTAAGCAACGGCCTTTTGAAGCAGGCGGAGCGCTATTGTGATGGTCAGTTGGTCTATCTTTTTACCGCCCAAGACACCAACCTGGATGCCCCGGGGGAGGAGTTGTTCCTGCTGCCTGACGGCAGTACATGGGAAGGTGCCTAACCTTCTGCATCTATTCTGAAATGAAAAACACCGGACTTCTGCCGCTTTTGCAGCAAAAGTCCGGTGTTTTTATATGTATCTGTGCAGAAAATTGCTATAGAATCAGAAGAAGTCCCAGAGCCAGCAACAGCTCCTCGTCCTCTCCTTCACGGAACAGGAGGAACAAAATGGCTAACAGCAGCAGGTCACCTGTATCCAGGTCATCTAGCTTAAGCTTGCCCATGATCTGGGAGAGAAAGCCATTCATCCCGCCCTTTTGGCGGCTGGTCCCGCCACCGGAAAGCGGATGTTCCGGTTCACCGGTTGGTACCCGTTGATATACCCCGGCGTCATTACGGACATAGCGGTTATACATCGGATTCCCCCATTGCGGCCAGGAACTTCTTTCCCAGATGGATGAGCCTTGCGGCTTTTACCGCCCGCTCCACCTTTTCCTGGCGCTCCGGCTTTAAAAAAGGGCGCAGGGCATTGAGGAGCTGAAGACGGCGGTCCTGCTCCTCACCGCCCCGCAGCTCTCCGATCAGGGGCAGGAACCGCTGGATCATGCCAGGATCGATCTCTCCAAAAAGGTCGCTGATCCCAGAGAGGGGATTGGCTCCTGGCGGCTTTTCTTCGGAGGAAGCCGTGGTCTCTCCGTCTCCGGAAGATCCGCCAGGGGGTGGGCCGTCCAGATTCAGAGATTGAGCCAGCTGCATCACCTGGGCCATGGCGTTGGGATCGGACAGGATGGCATTCAGTTTTTCTTCAAAGTCGCTCAAATGCCGTCCCCTCCTTTATCGCTTTATTTTCCTCCCATCGTCTGATCCAGCCGGCGAAGGAGCGCCGCGCCATCGGGACTTCCTACGATGGATTTTACCATCTCCCGGAGCTGCTCCGGATTGCCTTTTGCCGCCTCCTGGGCTGCTTTCTGCAGGGCGGCCTGATCTCCACTCTGTGAGAGCATTTTTGCCAGTGCCTGGGCATCCGGTGATTTTGCCAGAGCCGCAATGGCCTTCTTGTCGTTAAGAAACTGCTGCAGCTTAGAGGGTTCATTCTGCTTCATGCCGGGACCTCCCTTTCCTTGTCTTTCCAGTATATGTGCTGCAACGAAAAAATGTGTCCCCTCCGGAAGAAAAGGAGGGGGCATAATTGAGATTTCTTATTTAAGGAAAGGGAAGGACCGGAAAATCAGTTGCCTGTCTTAGTAAAATGATCGCACCAGGGGCGCAGGGTACAGTTGGCGCAGTCTGGACGCCGGGCTACACAAACCGCCCGGCCATGGAGGACCATCCGGTGACAGAAATCGTTGCTCTCCTCCGGGGGAATCGCCTTGCGCAGCTGCATCTCCACCTTCAGCGGGTCTTTACTGCCGTCAGTGATCCCCAGCAGTCCGGTAATTCGGATGCAGTGGGTGTCGCAGACATAGCCCTCCTTACCGTAGACATCGCCCAGGATCAGATTGGCCGTCTTCCGGCCCACGCCGGGCAGTTTCAGCAGCTCCTCCATCGTATCCGGAACTTTCCCGCCGTACTCCGTCAGCAGCATGCGGCTGGCGGCCACGATGTCCCGGGCCTTGGCCCGCCAGAAGCCGGTGGAATGGATGATCTCACCCACCTCCTCCTCGGTGGCGGCAGCCAAAGATTCCAGGGTGGGGAAGCGGGCATAGAGCACTGGGGTTACCATATTCACCCGGGCGTCCGTACATTGGGCAGCCAGACGCACGGAGAAAAGCAGCTCATAGGCCTTCTCCGGATCAAAGTCCAGGGAGCATATCGCATCGGGATAGAGGACCTTCAGTTCCTCGATAATAGCGGAAATGTCTTCTTTGGTTTTCATCACATCACCTCGCTCCCCATCATACCACATCCTGCGACAAATTTCGAGGAAAAAATCAGTGCAAAACTGAATCGGGTGTGGTACAATGATACAATCCGGGCAGTCAGGAAGGTGACATTGCCTGCACAGGCAGGAATTTTCCTGGTTTTGCCTTGACAGACTGATCCCGGCGGCTTTCATACCGCCGGGACATACGCTGAGAAGAGAGGAGGGACCACTATGGACAGGCCATTGGCTGACCGTATCCGCCCGAAAACTCTGGATGAAGTGGTAGGACAGCGGCATCTGCTGGGACCCAACGCCCTGCTACGTCGCTTTATCGAGAAAGGAACTGACGCCAACCTGGTGTTCTACGGCCCCTCTGGTACCGGTAAGACCACCATTGCCAACATCATCGCTACCCAGACCCACCGCACTCTGTACAAGCTCAATGCCACCACCGCATCCCTCCAGGATATCAAGGATATCATGGCGGACGTGGGAACCATGATGGCACCCAAGGGGATACTGCTCTATCTGGATGAGATCCAGTACTTCAATAAGAAGCAGCAGCAGTCTCTGCTGGAGTTTATGGAAAATGGTGCCATCACCCTGATTGCCTCCACCACAGAGAACCCCTATTTCTATGTTTACAGTGCCCTGCTCAGCCGGAGCACAGTGTTCGAGTTCAAGCCCGTTACCGCCCAGGAGGTGCTCCCGGCGGTGGAACGGGCCCTAGGTGTCGTTCGGCAGGAGAGCCAGCTGCCTCTTATCTGGGAGGAGGGGGTGCCGGACTACATCGCCCACGCCTGCGGTGGGGACGTGCGCAAGGCCATGAATGCAGTAGAACTGTTGTATGAGGCCGCTGTTCCCTGTAAAGGGGAACTCCTTCTCACGGTCTCTGACGCAGAGCAGGTGGCCCAGCGCAGCGCCATGCGCTATGATCGAGATGGGGACGCCCACTACGATCTGCTCTCTGCCCTGCAGAAGTCCATTCGGGGCAGCGACCCCGATGCAGCCGTCCACTATCTGGCCCGGCTTCTGGAGGCCGGGGATCTGCTGAGCCCCTGCCGTCGGCTGTTGGTCATCGCAGCTGAGGATATTGGCCTTGCCTATCCCATGGCCATCCCCATTGTGAAGGCCTGTGTGGACTCCGCTCTGCAGCTGGGGCTCCCGGAGGCTCGCCTCCCCCTGGGGGACGCAGCCATTCTTCTGGCCACAGCACCAAAATCCAACACCGGCCACAACGCTATCATTGCCGCCATGGAGGACGTGAAGCGGGGCAAGACCGGGGACATTCCCCGGCATCTCAAGAACGTCCACGCTGACTCCGCCGATGCGGGGCCGGTGGCAAAGTACAAATACCCCCACGTTTACCCCAATCGCTGGGTGGAGCAGCAGTACCTGCCTGACGAGCTGGTGGGGACCTCCTATTACCAATGGGGGGAGAACAAGACCGAGCAGGCCGCCAAGGCCTACTGGGAGAAGATCAAGGGGAAACCACTCTGATTTGCAGTCAGTAGACCCAGTTCTCTGTAGTACCGTCGGTGATGAAATAGCGCAGGGGGGAAGGGGCCCTGGCCCGGCCCAGCCTGCGGATCACCTGGAGCTTGATTTTTCGGCTTTCCGGCCGGATAGACTTGATGTAGACGGATACGCTGTCCCCCGGGGCCAGCCCCTGCTTCCACTCTGCGAGGCCGGAAAGGTTGGGGGTCAGTTCGATGAAGATACCGTAGTCCTGGATGCTGCGGACAATGCCGGTGACGGTATCACCGGGTGCAAATCCGGCAGCGTTTTCCAGCCATGTTCCCAGCAGCTCCTTGTGACTTAAGTAGATCCGGCAGGCGGGAGCATCCACAGCGGTAACCGTCACCAGAATATCCTGCCCTACGGCAAAACGGTCGGCGGGGTGGGAGATGCGGGCGGCGGAGATCCGTTCCATGGGTACCAGGGAGGTAAAGCCGCAGCCCAAATCCACAAAGGCGCCAAAGTGCTCCAGGTGGGTGACTCGGGCGGGAAGAACGACCCCAGGCCGAGCATATTCCAGTAGCCAGGACATAGCCTGTTCCTGGGCGGCTCTGCGGGACAACGTGAGATGGGGCTTTCCTCCGCCGTCCACCTCGATCTTCGTTACCGTACAGGATACCGGTAGTCCCACCCTGGACAGGACAGCGATCTCCCGCTGGGCCCCACTGACGGCGGGGTGGACTGCCTCCTCCCGGGGAATGATCCCTTCATAACCGCCCAGGTCTATTGCCAGCTCTCCTTGACTGCTACAGCGGAGGGCCAGGCCTGTGAGCACCGTCTGCCGATCCATGGCCTCCCGCAGAGCAGACAGGGGCTGATGCTCCGGAAACAGTGGTCCCACGCCCTCCGGCAGGAATTCATCTCTATGCAAACAACACACCACCCTTTTTCTAATTGGCACGGGGGAGCACTCCGGCACCGTTTTGGCGCTGCATCCGCGCCCCACATGAACCATCCTATGCAAGGCCATGCTTGACTGTTGCGGCTTTCATTTAATATAATTGATAATCTGACCGTTGACAGGAGAATCTTACACCGAGACCTCACGATTTTTGGAACCCTGTCGGGTCCCGGAGAGCGGCGGCTACGCGGGGAAGGAGGCGGACAATGGATCTCAAATTGAATCAGAAAGTGGAACTGAAAAAATCCCACCCCTGTGGAAGTAAGGTATGGACCATTCTGCGGGTGGGTATGGATATCAAGCTGCGCTGCGAGGGCTGCGGCCACGAGCTGATGCTCCCCCGGAGCAAGGCAGAGAAGAGCATCAAGCG
>OOIG01001027.1_pt1 | contig 21814 bp, 20 predicted proteins | sample 1692091 | NCBI WGS metagenome assembly OOIG01 (sample SAMN06348188, study PRJEB24527) | human gut metagenome | biome: human gut; feature: ankylosing spondylitis patient; material: feces | host: Homo sapiens | place: China | collected 2015-10 | reverse complement strand
TCTGGAACTGGCTGATGGCCATGTCCTCCTTGCTGGTGTGGGCGGTGACGTCCTTATTGGTAAAGATGGCGCCGATGGTGTGCCGGAGCCAGTAGCCCATCCTCCGGAACTGGAAAAAACCGGTGCGGATGCTGAGCCAGAGGCCGGTGCAGAACAGCAGCGCCAGACCGAACGGCCCCCAGACGAAGCCGTTGACCACGTTGTTGATCCGCGTGACGATGTCTACCATAGAAATCCTCCTCCAAATATCCCAAACAAAATGCGGGCAGAACCTCTTTTCCAAAGGCTCTGCCCGCAAAAAACGCAGCGTATGACTCCGCGCAGGATATGCTTCCTGCACAAAAGACGTTTGCTCTGTCCTTCTGCCTGAGAGATCGGCCCATTCGGCCTTACACCTTCGGCACCCGCTTTCTGCGGGCTTCTCCAGAGTGTGGCACACCCGGCGCACCGGGCGGCACATCTTGTGATTTCGTTCTCCCTTTATGCACAGCTGTGCACAGTAGAGAAACTTTATCATATTTTCGGCTTCTTGGCAAGCCTTTCACCGCATTTTACGCTCCGGTTTCATCTTTTATTCCGGAAGATGAATTTTATTTTGGTATGACTTTCTCTTGTCTTTATCGGTCGATGGGCGGCACATCGTCGGGGCTGCCCAGTGCGTCCAGCCACTCCTCAGCCTTCAGCTGGGGCGGCAGGTGGGGCACCGGCTCACCGTCCGGGTCGTCATCGGGCGGAGGCACGAGGTCTTCCGGGCCTTCCGCGCCCTCAAAGCCGTGGGCGAGGCCGTCCGGGCTGGCGTCGCCGTCACGGCGGGCGGTTTCGCAGCAGTCCAGCCCCTCGTAGGCACTGGCGGGGCCGAGGTCGAGCCAGAAGTCCTCCCGCTCTTCCTTGCTGGGGGTATCATCGAATTTCATAGCGTTTCCCTCCTTTTCTGCATAAAGCTTCCCCCGCCCGGCCATGCTTTATGCAGTTTTTTGCAGGGAGGCAGAGGAATGAACGCAAAAGGTTGGAGGCCCTTCTGGGCCGCGCTGCTGGCAGGGCTGCTGGTGCTGGTGCCTCTGGTGGGCGGGACCATCCTACTCACCCGCCGCACTCTGCGGACAAAGCTGGCCTCCCGCCCTCAGAGCGGTGTGGCCATCCGACAGCCCAAGGAGGAAAACCGCCTGAGCCTGCTGGTCTGCACTGCCCCCACCGAGACAACAGCCCCCGGCTTCCTGCTGCTCTACCTCAGCGCCAGCCAGAACTGCATCCATGCGCTGGCCCTACCCGGGGAGCTGACCGTCCCCTTCGGGACGGACGAAGCCGCCCTCGCCGACTGCTACCGGGCGGCAGGCCCGGCCCGCTGCCGGGAAGCACTGCTCTCTTCCCTCGCCCTGCCTGAGGACACCCACTACCTCGCCCTTGCGCCCTCGGTCTTACAGGCCATCGCTGACCGGTACGGGGCGCTCCGGGTGGGCTTTTCGGGCGCGCTGACCGCCGACGAGCTGGCCCGCACCGGCTGCAGCGCCAATGTGCAGGTCCTCTCGGCCCGGGAGGCGGAAACGCTGCTCAGCGGGATGGAGGGAGTCGTCCCGCCGGCCCACAAAGCAGCTGCCCGGGCGGCGGTGTGGGACGCCTTCTTCCGGCAGGAGCTGGAGCTTCTGCCCGCCACCCTGCCCGACGCCCTGCGCACCCACAGCCCGAGCCTGCTCACCGACCTGACGGCACAGGACCTGCTCATCTTAGAGGATACGCTGGAATTTCTCGCTGACCGCACAGCCTCCGTCCATGCGGGGGCGCTGCCCGGGGATTGGGATGCCGACGCCGGGCGTTACACCCTTACCGAGGACTCCCGCGCCGCCGTGCAGACCCTCTTCAACGTCTCTCCCACCGACGGGCAGCTCTCGTCCGCCAGCGAGCCATAGCCCAGCACCAGCGTGCCGACCGGAGCGGCTCCGCCGCCGGTGAGGTCGTAATCGCTCAGGAGGCTGAGCCGGACGCCCTCGGCCTCGGCGGCGGCCCGGAGGGCGTCATCCGGGGGCGGGTCCCGCAGCTCGGCCAGCAGATGCAGGCCGGTGTGCAGCCCCGTCAGATGCAGCTCCTCGGGCGCGAAGGCCTCCTGCAGCGCCGCCGTCAGGGCGTCCCGCCGGGCCTTGTAGGCCACCCGCTCCCGGGCCAAGTGGCGGGTGAAGTAGCCTCCGGTGATGAAGCGGGCCAGCGTCTGCTGCTCGAAGCGGCTCACAGTGCTGGAGTAGAGCCGATACTTCGCGTGCCACGCGGGCAGAAGCTGCTCGGGCAGCACCATGTAGGCGATGCGGATGCTGGGCGCGAGGCTGCGGGAGCAGGTGGAGAGGTAGACCACCGGCCCGTCGGCCCCGGCCATCCCCTGCAGGCTGGGCAGCGGGCGGGTGTCGAAGCGGAACTCGGAGTCGTAGTCGTCCTCGATGATATACCGCCGGCCGGGGCAGCGGGCGGCCCAGTGGAGCAGCTCGGCCCGGCGTCCGGCCGGCATGGTGACGCCTGTGGGGAACTGATGGCTGGGGGTGACATAGCAGACCGCCGCACCGGAGTCCGACAGCGCCCGGATGGAAAGTCCATCCTCGTCCACCGGCAGGCAGCAGCAGGCCACGCCGTTGTTTTCCAGCACCTGCTTTGCGCGGGGGTAGCCGGGATTCTCCACCGCCGCCGGCCCGGGCAGAAGCGGGGCCAGCAGCCCCAGCAGGTACTCAAGGCCCGCTCCCACGACGATCTGGTGCGCACCGCACCGGACGCCCCGGTACTCTTCGAGGTAGCCCGCCAGCGCCTGCCGCAGCGCAAGGTCGCCCTGCGCGTCGCCGTGGGTCAGCAGCTCAGGCGACGAATACAGCAGCTCCTTTTGCAGCCGCGCCCACGTCCGGAAGGGGAACAGCCCCGGGTCCACGCCCCGGGTGGAGAGGTCATAGCGGATGGGCCGCTGTTTCGGTACAGCCTCAGCCTTCGGCGGCGCGGCGGGCGCGGCGCTCTCGGGCAGAGCCAGATACTCCTGTACATAAAAGCCGCTCCGCTCCCGCGCCTCCAGATAGCCTTCCGCTGCCAGCATCTGATAGGCCGCGTCCACCGTGTTCACCGAGACGGAAAGCTCCGCCGCCAGACGCCGCTTGCCGGGCATCCGTGTCCCCGCCGGGACAGCTCCCGTCCGCATCTCGGCGGCGAGGCTGCGGTAGAGCTGCTCATAAAGCGGCACATCGGATGCCGCGTCCAGCGCTGTCGTCAAATGGACCATAAAAAGCCCCTCCTTTTCAGCCAGTGTGCCAAACTGACCCCATAAAAAATCTTTGTTCTGGGTATTTGCACGGGGCCAGTTTTGCGTATAATAGGAGCATACCCGCAAGAGCCAAAAAAGTCAATCGGTTTTGTGGGTTTTTCGTAAAATGGGAGGGAAAAATCATGTCTACCACTGCAATGTGGCTGCTTCTGGCAGTCGTTGTCATCGTGATCGTCTTTGCAAGTGTGCTCTACAAGCGCACCTTCACCGTCCACGAGCTGGCGCTCACCGGCGTCATGGCCGCTCTGAGCCTCGTGGCCTACTTATTCTTCCGGGTGCCCTTCTACGGCGGCTCCTCGTTCCATCTGGGCAATACCTTCACGGCCCTGACCGCCCTGCTGCTGGACGGCGTATCCGGCGGTCTGGCCGGTGCCATCGGTCTGGCTCTGGCCGACATCCTCGCCGGCGACCCGGGCTATGCCGTCACCACCTTCATCCTGAAGTTCCTCATCGGCATCACCTGCGGCGCAGTGGCCCACAAGGTCTTCAAGCTCCGCGAGCTGGATAAGCACGCCCCCGGCTATCTCGTCAAGGTGACCGCCGCCGCTGCCTCCGGCCTGCTGCTGAACGTCTTTACCGACCCGTTCCTCGGCTACTTCCGCAATGTATATATCTTCGGTCAGGATTACACCATCGCCAAGGCCCTGACCAAGATCACCGGCGGCGTCACCTTCGTCAACAGCGTGGCCTCCACCGTCTGCGTCGTTCTCCTCTATCTGGCCCTGCGCCCGGCGCTGGAGCGTGCGAACCTTCTGCCCAAGGCCGAGAAGAAGGCGGAAAACAAGTAACCAACTCCATCCCTGTCTGATGTACTCATAAAGCGAAAAAGGCATCTGCCCCTGCGGACAGATGCCTTTTTCGTTTATTTCTTTTCAAATACGAGGAACCGGAACGAGATGTCGGTGGTCAGCTCCGGCAGCGCCGCGAGGCGGGCTGCACCGTCCCGGGGCGTTTTCCAGTAGTAGGGCGTCATGGCGAAGAGGGCTTCCAGCTGCCCGGCCGGCACCGTGATGCGGCCGGACACTTCCCGCTCCCCGACGGCCTCAAAGCCCGGATACTCCACTTCCTGCACCGGATTTTTGTAGGGCTTTTCGTAGAGGACGGCCTTCATCTGGAAGAGGTGCTCCGGGCCGGGCACGGCGTAGATGAGCCGCCCGCCCGGGCGCAGCACCCGGAGGAACTCCTCCTGCGCGAAGGGCGAAAAGCAGTTGAGCAGGACATCGGCCCATCCCGTGCGCACCGGCTGATGGAAGCTGGACGCCACGGCGTACCGGGCCGAGGGCAGGGCCTTTGCGGCCAGACGCACTGCAGGCTTTGCGATGTCGAAGCCTGCCAGCTCCAGCGGACGGCCTGCCTCCCCGAACTGCCGGGCGATGCAGCGGTCATACCAGCCCTCGCCGCAGCCCGCGTCCAGCAGGCGGAGCGGCCCGTTTGCGGCGGGCTGGCCGTACATAAGGCACAGCTCCCCCAGCGCCTGCCCGAAGATGCCATAGTAGCCCGCGCTCAGGAACGCGCGGCGGGCGGCTACCATCTCTTTGCTGTCGCCGGGGGCTTTCGTGCGGGTGTTCTGCACCGGCAGCAGATGCCAGTAGCCCTCTTTTGCCCGGTCGAAGCTGTGGCCGGAGGGGCATTTCAGCGCATTCTCCCCGGCAAGCGGTGCGCCGCACAGCGGGCAGCACCACGGAGCGAATCCCTCTGCCATCACACTTCCTCGCTGTGGTCCTCGATGGGAGCCGTCGCGCCGCCGTGGGCGTTCATATACTCCTCAAAGCTGGTGAACTTCTGCTGCGGCGGGCGGCGGCTGATGAGCATAAGGCCCGGGTCTTCGTCTTTTCCCGGCGCGTTGCTGCGGCTGCGGCCGTTGTTCCGGCCGGGCTGCTCGGCTCTGGGGGCGCGGGGCGCACGGCCTGCGCTGCCCTGCTCGCTGCGGTCATTGCGGCGGCTGTTCCGGCCCTCGCTGCGGGCATTGCTCTGCTGGGCAGGCTGGGCCGGGCGGGCGTTCCGCTCATTGCGGGGGCTGCGGCCTGCGCCATTGCGGCCATTATTCTCGCCGCGCGGGGCGGGCTGGCGGCTCTGCATCGCGGTGGGGATGCTCTGGGCCGGGGCAGCGGGCGCGGCGGCGTTCTTTTTGGCGGAGCGGAGGGGGGTCGCCTCCGGAGCGCTCACAAAGTGGGGATCGAATTTCGGCTGGGCGTTGCTGCCGCGGCCTGTGCCCTGTGCAGGGGCGTTGCCCTCGCGGCGGGGCCGGTTGTTATTGTTACGGCGGTTGTTGTCGCGTCCGCCGGGAGTGCGCTTGTTGTTCTCATCCATGAGCTGTTCCTCTTTTGTTTCGATTTTGGGGGCTTTCTGCTTTTTTGCCGCAGAAAGCTTGGCCGCGCCCTTTTTTTCAGGTGCAGCGGGCTTGGCGGCGGCTGCCGCCTTGGGGGCCTCGGCCTGCTCCGGGGCAGGCTGGTCGGCCTTGGGCTTGCGGCCCCGCACCGGCGGGGCGGCTTTTACGGGGGCGGGCACGCCGTCCCACGGATGGCCGGACACCACCGGGATCTTCCGGTGGTTGAGCTTCTCGATCCCGGCCAGATACTCCATCTCCTCGGGGGCACAGAAGCTCACAGCCGTGCCGTCTGCGCCTGCGCGGGCGGTGCGGCCGATGCGGTGGACGTAGGTCTCCGGCACCTCGGGCAGGTCGTAGTTGAACACATGGGAAAGCTCGCTGATGTCGATGCCCCGGGCGGCAATGTCCGTGGCCACCAGCACCTTGGTCTTGCCCTCCTTGAAGCCCTCCAGCGCGGCCACACGGGCGCTCTGGCTCTTGTTGCCGTGGATGGCGGCGGCGGTGATGCCCTGCTTGGTGAGGTCGCGGGCGATCTTATCTGCGCCGTGCTTGGTGCGGCTGAACACCAGCGCGTTCTGCACCGGCGGCTCCAGATTCTTGATGAGCCAAGGGAGCAGGAGCTTCTTGTTGCCCTTCTCGACGAAATACAGGCTCTGGTCGATCCGCTCCACTGTGCTGGACACGGGATCCACCTTGACGAAGGCGGGGTCGTGGAGGATGCCTGCGGCCAGCTGCTCGATCTCTTTGGGCATCGTGGCGCTGAACATCAGGTTCTGGCGCTTTGCGGGCAGCTTTGCGATGACCTTCTTCACGTCGTGCACAAAGCCCATGTCCAGCATCCGGTCGGCCTCATCCAGCACGAAGATCTCGATGTCGGCAAGGTCGATATAGCCCTGCCCGATGAGGTCGTTCAGCCGGCCCGGGCAGGCGATGAGGATGTCTACGCCCTTCTTGATGGCTTCCACCTGCGGGGTCTGGCCCACGCCGCCGAAAATGACGGTGCTGCGCAGCTTGAGATACTTTCCGTAGGCGGCGAAGCTCTCGCCGATCTGGAGCGCAAGCTCCCGGGTCGGGGTGAGGATGAGGGCGCGGATCGCACCCTTTTTGCGGGGAGCTGCCCCGCTCAGGCGGTCGAGCATGGGCAGCGCAAAGGCAGCGGTCTTGCCGGTGCCGGTCTGGGCGCAGCCCATCAGGTCCCGCCCTTCCAGCACCGGCGGGATGGCCGAGGCCTGAATGGGCGAGGGGGTCTCATAGCCCGCCTCGCTTACAGCTTTGAGCAGGGGGGCGGACAGATTCAGTTCATTAAAAGTCATGGTACTCCTTGGTCATTCTTTGATCCTGCGGCACTCGATGTAATACCGCTTCTCCTCCGCATGGCCCATGCTGAAGGTCTTGCGGGGCAGCACGCCGCCCATCACGATGCCCTTGAACAGGTCGCTCTTCTCGAAGGGCGGCAGCAGGAAAGCCACGCCGCCCTGCTTGGTCAGGGCGCGGACAGCCGGCTCGTCGTGGACATAGTCCACCCGGGCCTCGCTGTGGCGGGCCATAAAATATTCGATAAATTCATCCACCGTGCCCACGGTCAGCGGGGCGACGGGGTCCTCAAAGCTGAGGACATTGGACACATGGGGGCCTGCCAGCGTGAACGCCTGCTGCTTCGAGTCGCCGAAGCAGATCCCAGCCATGTTGGCGTCGCTCCACGCGATGAGGGCCAGCAGCACCGCGCCGCAGTCCACGTTGAAGAGGACGCGGTGGATGGGTTCGATCTCGATGGCGGGCGAATGGACGTTGCACACCTCGGCCAGACACCAGCGGGCGGGGTGGTTCTCCCGCTCTTCCGGCGTCAGGGTGGGCTTCAGCTCCTCCCAGCAGGCCTTGGCCGCAGCCAGCGAATGGTTGCCGTCGCCCACGGCCAGCGTCAGGGGCGTTGCGCCCTTGGCCTGCGGATACTTGGCGTCGAAGGCCTCCTGACTGCCCAGCCCGGCCAGTGCGGCCTCGATCTGGGCCAGCAGGGCGGGGTCTTCCACGGCCCATCCGGCGATGTGGCCGCCGCCCTGCATCAGCTCGCCCTCATACAGCTTTTTCAGCGCACTCTTGTGCGCGCCGATCGGCTCGATGAGGGTGCAGCCGGGGTCGTCGGCCAGCATCATGACATGGGGCGTCTCCAGCGCCGCCCCCCGGCGCACAGTCATACGGGGCGGGATGCGCTCGGTGACGGTGCGCTCGCTGGGCCGGATGGCCGGGCGGCTGCCCTTCTCGTAGCTGTAGGCCTCAAGGTCGATCTTACCCACAAGGCCCTGCCGCACCCGTCCGCTCTGCTCGGTGCGTTCGACGTAGACGAAGCCGTCCACGGCGCGGGTCAGCACATCCCGGCTGTAGGCGTCCATCGCGGCGTGGATGCGCTCCACGCGCTGGGCCGCGTCCTTGTCCCCGAGGTAGACCTCCGGCAGGATGAGGCGCAGGGTGCTGGGGCAGCTGCCCACAGCAGCGTCTGCCCGCTCCCAGTAGGCACGGTCGCTGGTAAACTGGTCACAGGCCACACAGCCCCACTTTTCCAGAGGGATGTCCTCTCTGGGCAGAAGGATGTGGGCCGGGCCAAAGCAGGATGCAGGTTTCATGGTTACATTCCTCACTCTCTATACGATCACCGGCAGCGAAACAGGCCGCGTGATCTTCTTACCGGAACAGCCCCGCAGCGTCGTCCCAGAACACAGTGTGCTCCACGCCGGAGGCTGCCAGAGCGTCGCTCAGCGCATTGCGGACGGCTTCGTCCATCGTCTGCTTGGCGGGCACCTCGACGATAAGATTCTTAACGCCCAGTGCATCGGCCTTGCCGCCCACGGTGGCAGCGCCGTCCGTCACCTGCGCCAGCGAGTAGCCGTACCACAGGGTAACGCTGCCGCCGAAGCGGGCGTCCCACAGGGCGATGTCCGCCGCCAACTGGGCGCTGCGGTCGCGTCCGCCGGTGGAGCCGAAGTCCTGCTTGCCGTTCTGGGCCAGCGGGAACTGGACATTTTCCAGCAGGACATGGTCGAAGCCCATGCTCTGCACCTCGCCGATGAGGTCGCCGATGAACTGCACAGCCTCGTCGGAATAGGGGTTCAGCCACGGGTTGCCGCCGGCCGAGGCCTTATTGTCCAGCCAGAGGTATTCCTGCCCGGTGTAGCCGATGGCCATGCCGCGGTTGGCGCGGGCGGCGGCGGGGTCGCGGAAGGCAGCCAGCTTGGCCACCGGCACAAGGCCGTTCTCCTTCAGCACCGAGGCAATGAGGGACGGGTCGAGGGATGCGCCCTCGATGCTGCCCGCCGCAGCGGGGAGGGCGGAGGGGTACAGGATCTGTCCGCTGCTGTCCTTCAGGGTCACGACGGCATACGCCGCACCCTGCCGGGCCAGCTCCTGCGCCGCAGCCCGCAGCGAAGCTTCATCCCGGGCCGCAGCGGTGTCCAGAACGCCCCAGCTGCCCTCAATGATGGCATTGGCGGGCGCGGCGGCGGGTTCCGACGAAGCAGGCTGCGCCTCCGAGGAGGCCGCAGGCTCTGCCGCCGCCTCGGACGAAGCGGCCACGCTGGACGCTGCCGGCCCGGACGAGGCCGAGAGGTCGCGGTTGCGCACCACGGTATACCAGGTGTGGGTGGCCCAGTCCAGCACATGGGGCGCAGCCAGCCAGCCCACCACCAGCACCACGGCCACCAGCACCACGATGCCGACGACCTTCTTGGCCCACATACCGGGGCTGTAAAAACTGCGGTGATACCGCTTGACCTTTTTATACTTTGCCATGTTCGTCCCTTTCTCCTGCACTCCTTACAGGATCACCGAGTGGCCCGTAAAACCATAGATGGCCAGCGCCAGCACGCCGACATAGACCAGCGTGATGGGCAGGCCCCGGAACGCCTCCGGGATGGCCTCGCTGCGCAGACGGTGGTCGGCCTCCGTCACCAGCATGACGGCCAGCAGATAGCCGAGGCCGCTGCCGAGGCCGAAGCCCATGCTCTGCTCCAGCGTAAAGCTCTGGGTGCGCTCCACCAGCACCGTGCCCAGCACACCGCTGTTGACTGCGGCAGCAGGCAGGATGCGGAGCAGCTGGCCGCCGTGGCGTCTGCCCCGCGCTGCCCAGAGCACAAGGAATTCAAACAGGCTCACCACCGCCACGCAGGCCAGATAGACCAGCGGGCGGAGCTGGGCGAAGTTGGGCTGGGCGGCCGCGAAACCGCCTGCATAGAAAGCCAGCGGAGCCACCAGCACCTGCGTCACGCAGAGCAGCAGGGCGAACCACCCGCTGCTGGTGCGCTCGTCGCCCACCAGCTGGACCAGACGGGAGACGCCCAGACCGCGGGTGAACACCGCATTCTGCGCAAAGATGGCCAGCACGGCGTAGCTGAAAAAGACGCCGACGGCCTGCATCACATCATTGCTCATCCTGAGGCTCCCCCTCTCTCTGGCGGTAGACTGCCATGAGGCCCCGGGCCTCCGATGTCAGATAATCTTTCTGCTTCTTGGCCAGCGTGCGCCAGACAGCGCACAGCACGCCCAGCACGATAAAGCCGCCTGCCGGCATCCCCGCCATCGGCAGGATGGGGCGGCTGAGCAGATGGCCGAACACCGTACCGGCGCTCAGCCACTCCCGCACGCAGCCCAGCAGCAGGAGCAGCAGGCTGTAGCCCACCGTGATGCGCACGCCCTTGGAGAGGGCCTTGCGGGGCGACTCCTGCACCCGGCCAAAGCGGTAGGTCAGCAGCGGCTCCACCACCAGCATGGGCAGGTAGATGCCCAGCACCAGCAGGCTCACCCCGAACAGGCGGTTCAGGATGGGGTAGGCTGCCAGATAGACCACCGCCGCGCTGCCCGAATAGAGGATGCTGCGGGGCAGCAGCTTCTTTTCCAGTTCTGCTTTGGACGGGTGCTCCTCCCGCAGGGAGAACAGGCGGCTCAGCAGACAGGCCAGCAGACGGGAGGGCGTCAGCAGCAGCGCCACCGCCGCCGCCAGCATCAGAGCGTTCTGGCCGTTGGTGGCAAGGACCACCAGCGGCGCAAGGCCCATGCCCTGCATGACCACGGGATTGTTCAGGAAGACGCGGTCATGGTGGAAGAATCGCTCCGGGTCGCGGGCGATGAGTTCTGCACTTCTCCGCTTCATACGGCATCCCCCTTTCCGGTCTGCTTTTTCCAGCTGCTGTGGAGCAGCTCGTAGAGATGGACTTCGGTGCGGTCGAGCCAGCCGGAGATGCTGTTGACGGCCAGCAGCGCGAAGCAGACGCCCGTCTCATAGACGCCGAAGTAGCGGAAGCCCATCGTGAAGGCACCCACCATGATGCCGTAGAGGATGCGGCCCAGCCGGTGGTGGGCGCAGGTATACGGCTCGTTGAGCAGGAAGACGGCGCTGAAGATCATCGCACCCGTCAGCAGTTCGTCGCGCACGCAGCGCAGACGGAACATGGCGCTGACGGCAAAGGACGCATCCTCGGTCAGGCCCAGCTGACGCGGGAAGAGGAAGACGATGACGCCCGCTGTGACGAGAAAGCTCAGGGCAGCGCTCAGCTTGATGTCCTTCTGCACCCAGAGGAAAAGCCCGCAGGCCGCCAGCACGAGGGCCGAGCCTGCGCCCATCGGGGCGGCATACTCGCCCAGCGCCAGCGACAGACCGCTCAGGTTGATGAGGCCGCCGCTGCGCAGGGTATCCGAGATGGTGCTGGCCGTAGCCACGCCGGAGGCGTCCCACAGGGGGATGCTGGTGTAAGGGGTCGGATAGCGGAACACCTGCTCCGGCCACGACACCGCCGCCACCGCATAGCCCACGGCAGCCGGGTTGAAGGGGTAGCTGCCATAGCCGCCGAAGACCTCTTTGCCGATGAGGACACCGGCCACGATGGCAGCGGCGAGGACATACCAGTCCACCGTCGCAGGCATCAGCAGTGCGATGACGAGGGCGAAGCTCTCGTTGGAATAGTCCCCGGGCCGGTAGACGCGGCGGCGCAGCAGCGAGATGAGCCGGTCGCACAGGTTGCCCATCAGCAGCGCAAAGCCGCAGAGCAGCAGCGGGCGCAGGCCGTAAAGGTAGCAGGAGACGAAGAGCAGCGGCACGCAGAGAAAGCAGATGTGCTTGTAGTATCTGCCGGTGCGCTGCAGCTCTTCTTCCTGCTTCCGGATCAATGCTTCATCCATGGGCCGTTCCCTCTCAGAGCGCGGCCAGCGCGCGGACGGCGGCAGCGGGATCGGCCGCACCATAGATGGCGCTGCCTGCCACCAGCACGTCTGCACCGGCGGCGACGCACTGCGGAGCGGTGGCGGCGTCCACGCCGCCATCCACTTCCAGCAGGAAGCGCAGGCCCCGGCGCTCCTTCTCTGTCTTGAGCCAGCGGAGCTTGTCGAGGGCCGAGGGCATGAACTTCTGCCCGCCGAAGCCCGGCTCCACGCTCATGACCAGCACGAGGTCCAGCTGGTCGAGATAATAGCCCAGCTCCTCCACCGGGGTGCCGGGCTTGATGGTCATGCCCACCTTGCAGCCCTGCGCCTTGATGGCGTCGATGGTCTCCTGAATGTCGTCATCGCACTCGAGGTGGAAGTTCAGCAGGCTGGCACCGGCCTTGGCAAAGGCCTCAGCGTACTGCTGCGGGTGGGTGATCATCAGATGGACGTCGTAGAACGCATCCGGCATGGCCTTGTGCAGGCTCTTGAGCACCGGGACGCCGAAGCTGATGTTCGGCACGAAGTGGCCGTCCATCACATCATAATGCAGCATTTTTGCGCCGGCATCCAGCACCATGCGGCAGTCTGTGCCGAGCTTGCTGAAGTCAGCCGAAAGGATCGAAGGACTGATCGTTGTCATTTTATTTTACTCCCTGTTGTTTCCAAGAGATTTTTTGTGTTTTTGCCCTGCCGCCGCCCCCTGTGGGGGACAGTCGGCATAGTTATTTATAGTTTACATGAAAACGGCGAAAAAATCAAACCCGCCGCCGTGTTTTTCACGGAAAAGACGTAAACTCCGCCCGCACCCCTTCTTCCGCAATGCAAAAAGCAGCCAGACCGCTCCTCTGGGGAGCAGTCTGACCGCTGTGATTCAGTCTACCGGCTTCATGCTGGCCGGGTCTTCCACTGCGCCGGGAAGGCCGCTCTCGTCGGGCAGACGCTTCATGCCGCCGGGGTTCGGGGGCTGGACGGGCAGGGTGAACACGAATCTGCACCACTCGCCCTGCTGGCTCTCGACGCGGATCTGACCGCCGGAGAGGTTGACCAGCACCTTGCAGATGTTCAGGCCGAGGCCTGCGCCCCGGGCATGGAGGCCCCGGGACTGGTCTTCCTTATAAAAGCGCTGGAAAACGTAGGGCAGCGCCTCGGGGCTGATGCCCTGACCGGAGTTCCAGATGGAGACCTCCACCTCCGGGCCGAGCTTTTCCACCCCAAAGCGGATGGTGCCGCCGGCGGGGGTGAACTTGATGGCATTGTCCAGCAGGTTATAGGCCACCTGATGGATGAGGTCGGGGTCGGCGTAGACCAGTACCTTCTCGTCCATCGTCAGGCCGTCGATGTCGATCATCCCGTCGTTGATGCGCTGTTCGGCCGAGAGAGCCACGCCGGTGAGGGTCTCCCAGATGTTGAACATCCGGGCATTCACCTGATATTCGCCGCTCTCCAGCTTGGACAGATCCAGCATATTCTGGATGAGGCGGGCCAGACGGCCCGTTTCCTCGCTGACCAGCTGCAAGTAGTGGTTCTGCATCTCGGGCGGGATGGTGCCGTCCAGAATGCCGTCGATGAAGCCCTTGATGGTCGTCATGGGGGTGCGCAGCTCATGGGCGATGTTGCCCATGAACTGGCCCCGGGAATTGTCGTTGGACTGGATGTTGTCTGCCATCTTATTGAAGGTGCGGGCAAGGTCGGCCACCTCGCCCTCGCCGTCCACGCCCTCGACCCGGACGGACAGGTCGCCGCCGCCGAAGCGCTGGGCCGCGTCCGTCACCTTCTGGAGCGGGTCGGTGAGCTTGTGCATCATCACCTTCGTGAGCACGCTGGCCAGAAGCAGCATCAGGCAGGCCGAAAGGAAAAAGTTCGAGAAGAACTCTCTGCGGAACTCCGCCAGCCGCTCGCCGGACGAGCAGAGAAAGAGGTAGCCGGTGCACGCGCCGTCCTCGCTGCGCATCTCACGCACCGAGATGTAGCTTTTCTCCGCCAGCATACCGCCCAGTGTGTCGAAGAGATGGTAGTTCTCCTTGGCCTTGCCCGCCTTTTCCAGCACCTCAGCCTCCACCGTATCGCCGGTCAGCTTTTCCGGCACGGACGCCAGCATCACATTGCCGTCGCAGTCGGTGAAGAACAGATAGGCCTCCGCGCTCTCGCCGATGATCTCGAGCTTGGTGCTCAGGGCTTCCAGCTCTTCGCCCTCGGGCAGAGAAGCCTCCTGCACAAGATAGGACGCCGTCCGCTGGGCGACGTTGACCACCTCATCCAGCGTATCGTACCGCTCCTGCGCAAAATACCGGCTGAAGAGCACCAGCTCAGAGCCGCCCATGACCACCGTGCCGAAGATGAGCAGAGTGCTCATGAGCGAAAAGAACGCGACTGGGATACTTTTGCGCATTACTGACGCACCTCGAACTTATAGCCCACGCCCCAGACGGTCTTGAGCTCCCACTTGTCGGAAGCCCCGGCCAGCTTCTCGCGCAGGCGCTTGACATGGACGTCGATGGTGCGGCTGTCGCCGTAGTACTCGAAGCCCCATACCTCGTCCAGCAGCTGGTCGCGGGTGTAGACCCGGTTGGGGTGGGAGGCGAGGCAGTTCAGCAGCTCCAGCTCCTTCGGGGGAGCCTCCACCACCTTGCCCTTGACCCGCAGCTCGTAGCTGTTCATGTCGAGGCGGAGGTTGTCGAATTCGATGACGCCTTCGGTGCTCTCGGTCTGGGTGGTGGCGGCGGTGCAGCGGCGGAGCACCGCCTTGATGCGGGCCACCACTTCCTTGGTGTCGAAGGGCTTGACCATGTAATCGTCTGCGCCCAGCTCAAGGCCCAGCACCTTGTCGAAGGTCTCGCCCTTGGCCGTCAGCATCATGACCGGGGTATTGCCCAGCTTGCGGATGCGGCGGCAGACCTCGAGGCCGTCCATCTTGGGCATCATCACATCCAGCAGCACCATATCAGGCTTGAGCTGGTTGAATTTCTCAAGGCCCTCTTCGCCGTCGTTGGCGGTCGTGACCTGATAGCCCTCCTTGGTCAGGTAGAGCCGCAGCAGCTCGCAGATGTTGGTATCGTCGTCCACGACGAGGATCTTTTCGTTTGCCATGTGAGTGTTCCTCCTCTATCCAGTCAAAAGCCAGCCCCGCACGGGCACCGGCTGCGATCCCGAGTTTAACTCATATTCTATTATACGGGACAGTTATGACAAAATAAAGAAGGTTTTGTATGATTTTTTGAATCTTTGGCGGCCAAGGGCCGGAGAACACAAAAGGGGCCTCCTTTGCAGGAAGCCCCTTTTGCATCACACGGGCCGGTCAGAATGGGGGACGCAGCCCGGTTTCCGGTATTTTCAGGGAAATGCGCTCAAATCTTTTGATGGCCCTTACAGGATCGGGGTCTGGAGGTTGTCGTTGTTCTGGATGCCGTGCTTCTCGGCGTAGCCGGTCAGCATCAGGGTCAGAGCGCCGTCGCCGGTGACGTTGCAGGCGGTGCCGAAGCTGTCCTGCAGGGCGAAGATGGCGAGCATCAGAGCGGTGCCGGCATCGTCGAACATCAGAACGCCGGTGATGAGGCCCAGAGAAGCCATGACCGTGCCGCCGGGGACGCCGGGCGCACCGATGGCGAAGATGCCGAGCAGGGCGCAGAAGAGGATCATGGTGCCGATGCTGGGCAGGTGGCCGTAGAGGATCTTGGAGATGGTCATGCAGAAGAAGACCTCAGTGAGGACAGAGCCGCACAGATGGATGTTGGCGAACAGGGGGATGCCGAAGCTGACCATGTCCTTGCGCAGGACCTTGCTCTTGCGGGCGCAGTCCAGAGCGACAGCCAGAGTGGCGGCGCTGGACATGGTGCCGACAGCGGTCAGGTAAGCGGGGCCGTAGTGGCGCAGGACCTCCCACGGATTTTTGCCGGAGTATGCGCCGGCCAGCAGGTACAGGACAGCCAGCCAGATATAGTGGCCCGCCATGACGATGAGGATGATCTGGAGGAAGGCGGGCAGCTGGTGGGTGATCATGCCCTCATAGCTCAGGTTGCAGAAGGTAGCAGCGATATAGAAGGGCAGCATGGGGATGATGATCTTGCCGACGATGTCCAGCACGATGTTCTGGAACTCGCCGAGGATGTCGCAGGTCAGCTTGCTGTTGGTCCAGGTAGCAGCCAGACCCACCAGAACGCTGAGCACGAGGGCGCTCATGACGCTCATGATCTGGGGGATGTTCAGCTCAAAGACGACGCCGGGCAGGGTCTTCAGACCAGCCACCTCGGTGTCGATGGACAGGTGCGGGATGAGGGCGTAGCCTGCGGTGGTGCTCATGAGGGCTGCGCAGACGGAGGAAACGTAGGCGATGACGATCGCCACGCCCAGCAGACGGGAGGCGTTCTTGCCCAGCTTGGTGATGGACGGGGCGATGAAGCCGATGATGATGAGCGGCACACAGAAGGTGATGAGCTGGCCCATGATATACTGTAAGGTAACGACGACCTTCATGACGCTCTCGGGGAAGATCTGGCCCAGAATAACGCCGATGATGATGCCGAGAAGCAGCCGGAACGGCAGATTATTGAATAGCTTTTTCATAACATTTTACCCCTAATCTTCTCCTGCGCTGTGGGCGCAGGGTGTTTTTTGCAGGATGCGGATGCAGGCTTGCTAGAGGGTGAGGACGCTTATTGGGCGTCCGGAGTGTGGTCTTTGTTGAGCATCAGGTCGAGGATGACGCTGTCGCTGGTGCCGTGGGTGCTCAGGATGGCGAAGTTATCCAGCGTGCGCTCCACGTTCTCCTCCACGATGCCGTCCGTGCTCTGGACACGGACGCCGCGGGTGCCCATGGCTGCTGCCTGACAGGCGGCATTGACGCAGGTGGAGATCTTCAGCGCGCAGTCTGCCTTTGCGCCGTCGCACACCATGCCAGTGACATTGCCCACCATGTTCTGGATGGCGCAGCAGATCTCGTGATAGCCGCCACCCAGCAGGTATGTAATGCCGCAGGCCGCGCCGGTCCCGGCGACGGTCGCGCCGCAGAGGTTGCTCAGGCGTCCGAACTTCGACTTGATGCGGATGGCGATGAGGTTGGACAGGGTGACGGCACGCAGCATGGTCGGCTCATCGATGCCCAGCCAGCGGGCGGCTGCCACGACGGGCATCGTTGCGGTGATGCCCTGATTGCCGCTGCCGGAGTTGGCCACCACCGACACCGGCGCGCCTGCCATGCGGGCGTCTGCACCGGCGGCGGCAGCGATCATGGAGTTGGTGGTCAGGTCGCGGGTCATGAGGCCCTTGCGGCAGTTGAGGTCGAGATTGCGTCCGATGGCAAGGCCGTATTCCTTGGAAAGGCCCTCATCGCTGATGACGGAGTTGACCTGCACGGCGCTGCGGATGATGTCGATGGGGTCGTGCATGGGGTCAAGCTCCTTGGTGCAGTAGTCCCAGATGGAGCGGACGGTCAGGAAGGACGCGATCTGCTCCGGGGTGACGACATCGCTGTCGCCGGATGCGGCGGTATCCGCGTCCTGCTTGTCGAGGGTCGCCGTGCCGTCCTGCTCCACCAGCACGACGTTGGTGTGCAGGTCGCGGACGATGGCGCGGCCGGTGTGGCCGCCGCCCTTGGCGATGACCTCAATGTAGAGCTTCTGGGGCACCTGCGCCACATTCACCTTGACCTTGCCGGCCTTGACCAGCGCGGCGGCCGCCTCCACCGTCTCACGGGGGACATGGTTCATGACCTCCAGAAGGTAGACCGGGTCGCCGCCCAGCGCACCGATGGCGGCGGCATAGTCCATGCCCTCGTAATCGGTGCCGGGGATGCCCGCCGACATGGCGTTCTTGATGATGTTGATGCTGGCGTTGACCGTGATCTCCTCGGCCTTGTCCACACCGGCCTTCCGCAGGGCCTGACCTGCCTCGGCGGCAGTCAGGGCCACAGCGCCCGGCTCGGTGCAGCCGGTAGCCAGCTCCATCTCACTGTTCAGGATGCGGATGAACATATTTTGTTCCATAGTATTGCACCGTCTCTTTCTCTTTCAGGATGCTCTGTTATTTCACGGCGATGCATTCGATCTCCAGCGGTGCGTCCTTGGGCAGACGGCCCACCTGCACGGCACTCCGTGCGGGGAAGGGCTGTGCGAAGTACTCGCCGTAGACCTGATTCATCTCGGCAAAATCATTCATGTCTGCAAGGAAGACCGTGGTCTTCACTACATCTGCCAGTGTCATGCCCTGCTGGGCAAGGATGGCCTGAATGTTCTTGAGGGACTGCGCGGTCTGGGCCGCGATGCCCTCGGGGATGGCCCCGGTAGCGGGGTCGATGGGGAGCTGGCCGGAGACGTAGACCGTCTGGCCTGCTGCGATGCCCTGCGAATATGGCCCAATGGCTGCGGGCGCCTGTGCAGTGGCGATTGCCTGTTTCATAATTCTCTCTCCTTTTTCCGAATTGCAGGGGTACGGCTTACCCTCGTGCCCCTTGTCCTGCCCCTATCCTAACGCGGCGTGCGGCAAATGTCAACAATTTTTTCTCTTGATGATAAATTATTATCACTTGTGACAAATCCGCGGGATTTTTTGAGGCAGTTTCACGAATTTTCAGCGAGTTTTCGAATCATCATTGTCAACAGCCGACGAACGTGATATGATACAGGCAGAGAGATGAGAATAAATTCTCATTATTTTTCTTATGAAGCAATGGAAAGTGGTGACATACATGGACGCAAGGCTGGAGCCGTATCGGACGCTGGTTTCGTTTCTGGGTGAGGCGTTGGGGCCGGACTATGAGGTGGTGCTGCATGATCTGACCAGTGAGGAGGGCACCATCGCAGCCATCGTGAACAACAACATCAGCGGCCGCACCGAGGGTGCGCCGCTGTCCAACATGGCGCTGCGGTTCATCCACGGCAGGGTGTACGAGAAGCAGCCCTACGTTGCGGGCTATCAAGGTGCATCGCAGGCCAAGGGGCGGCTGCGCTCCTCCACCATGTTCATCAAGGACGGCAGTGAGCTTATCGGGATGCTCTGCGTCAACTTTGACGCCGCCAAATACAGCCGGATGGCGCAGGAGCTTCTGGCCCTCTGTGGGGCGCATCAGGAGCCAAGCCCCACGCTGGGCGTCGAAAATTTCGTCAGCAGCCTCCCCGACGCGGTGCAGGCTGCCATCGCCGATGTGACCGGCAGTGTCCTGCCTCCCGACCGCCTGACCATGGACGAAAAAATACGCATCGTGGAAGACCTGCAGCAGGCAGGCATCTTCTATATGAAGGGCGCTGTCAGCGAGGTGGCGGCGCAGCTCGGCTCCTCGGAGGCGACGATCTACCGCTATCTGAGCAAACTGAAGGATTGACCCTTGCACTCCTACGCTCCTTCGCGTATAATGATAGATGTATCAATATGTCTATCAGACGTGAAGGAGCGTATTTTATATGAAACTTGGTATCGTCGGCCTGCCCAACGTCGGCAAGTCCACTCTGTTCAATGCCATCACCTCCACCAAGAACGCGGAGGCCGCAAACTATCCCTTCTGCACCATCGAGCCGAACAGCGGCATCGTGGCCGTGCCCGACAAGCGGCTGGACAAGCTGGCTGAGATCTGGCAGACCAACAAGAAGACCCCCGCCATCGTGGAGTTCGTGGACATCGCGGGCCTCGTGAAGGGCGCAAGTCAGGGCGCAGGCCTCGGCAACAAATTCCTCGGCCACATCCGCGAGTGCGACGCCATCGTCCATGTGGTGCGTTGCTTTGACGACGACAACATCATCCATGTCGTGGAGGATGTGACCAAGGCCGAGGCCGTGGACCCCATCTCTGACATCGACGCCATCGACTATGAGCTGATCCTCTCCGACCTCGAGGTCGTCCAGAACCGCGCAGGCCGGATGGCCAAGGCTGCAAAGAGCGGCAACAACAAGGGAGCCGCCGCCGAGGCTGCATGGCTGCAGCAGCTTGCTGCTCATCTGGAAAGCGGCAAGCCCGCCCGCAGCTTCGACTTCGACGAGAGCGACGCCGAGCAGCAGGCCGTGCTCCACGAGATGGGCCTGCTGAGCAGCAAGCCCGTCCTCTACGCCTGCAACGTGGGCGAGGACGACCTGATGGAGGGCATCGAAAACAACAAGTATGTCCCGCTGGTGGCCGCACGCGCCAAGGAAGAGGGCGCACGCTACATTCCCATCTGCGCCAAGACCGAGGAGGATATCGCAGATTACAGCCCCGAGGAAAAGAAGGCATTTCTGGCCGAGATGGGCATCGAGGCCAGCGGTCTGGACAACCTGATCACCGCCAGCTACGACCTGCTGGGTCTGATCTCCTTCCTGACCGACGGCAAGAAGGAGTGCCGCGCATGGACCATCCGCAAGGGCACCAAGGCTCCGCAGGCTGCCGGTAAGATCCACAGCGACTTCGAGCGCGGCTTCATCCGCGCCAGCGTCATCGGCTATAACGATCTGGAAGCCAACAACTTCGACTACGCCGCCGTCAAGGCCAAGGGCCTGCAGCGCACCGAGGGCAAGGAGTATGTTGTGCAGGATGGCGACGTCATCGAGTTCCTGTTTAATGTTTAAAGGAGTCCACCATGATCTTGGGTATTATGGGCGCTATGCCCGATGAAGTAGACCAGCTGTGTGCAAAGCTGGAAAATGTCACCGTTGAGCCCTACGGCGGCGTGGAGTACCACAAGGGCACGCTGGCCGGCAAGCAGGTGGTGGTGTGCTGCGCCGGTATGGGCAAGGCCAACGCCGCCGCTACCACGCAGGTGCTCATCACCAAGTTCGGCGCGGAGAAGATCATCTTCTCCGGCATTGCGGGCAATATGACCAGCAGGATCGGCATCGGTGACGTCTGCGTCGGTGAGACCGTCGTCTACCACGACGCCGAGCTGAGCATGATCGCCCAGAGCGCACCGTTCCAGACCGAGTACCACGGCGATCCCGCGCTGGTGCAGGCCGCGCTCGACGCCTGCGCTGCCTGCGGCGTGAAGGCCATCGCGGGCAAGATCGCCACGGGCGACACCTTCGTCGGCGACGCCGAGACGAAAAAGGCGATTGAGGAAAAGTGCCACCCCGACTGCGTCGAAATGGAGGGTGCGGCGGTCAGCCAGATCGCGGGCCGCAACGGCGTGCCCTGCGTCATCCTGCGCGCCATGAGCGACAACGCCGACGAGAGCGGCTATGAGGTGCTCGTTGTCAAGCAGTTCAGCATCACCGAGTACGTTAAGACCGCGACAGAGATCGTGGCAAATATGATCGAAAGCCTGTAACAGGCAAAATAAAAGCGGCCATCTGAGAAACAGGTGGTCGCTTTTTGTTTTGCACAAATCTACCGACTTAAAAATATGCCTTGATCTGGAACTTATCTGCCGGGGCGGTGTCCTCGATTTTCAGATGCTCATGGTTAAAGTCAAACTTTACACTCTTGCAGTCGTCGGTGTTGCGGGTCAGGCGCAGCAGCTGGTCCACGCGCTTTTGCTCCTCCTTCGTGTAGAACAGGTAGCTCGCGCCCTGCTTGCGGGCGCGGCCCGTGCGGCCAATGCGGTGGGTGTAGTGCTCGTTTTCCTCGGGCACGTCGTAGTTGATGACGGCATCCACATCGGAAACATCAATGCCGCGCGCTGCCACATCGGTGGCGACCAGCACATCGATTTCCCCGGCCTTGAACCGCGTCATGATGCGGTTGCGCTCAGCCTGGGACAGGTCGCCGTGCAGGCAGTCCACGTTGAAGTTCAGCCGGGCAAGCTGGTTGGCCAGCATCCCCGTGTTGTACTTGGTGTTGCAGAAGATCATGACCCGCTTGTAGCCCTCGTCAATGATGATCTGCGCGGCGTCGGCCAGCTTGTCACGGCCCGTGGTCAGCAGCTTGTACTGGGCAATTTTCGGGCTGGAATCCTCAACGGGGCGGACACTGACCTCGGCGGCATTGTGCTGGTACAGCCAGCCGATGTCCAGCACCTCGCGGCTGATCGTGGCCGAGAACATCGACAGGCTCTCGCGGTGCTTCATCAGGTCGATGATGTACTTGACGTCCTTGTAAAAGCCCATGTTCAGCATCTCGTCGGC
>OOIG01001023.1_pt1 | contig 21875 bp, 20 predicted proteins | sample 1692091 | NCBI WGS metagenome assembly OOIG01 (sample SAMN06348188, study PRJEB24527) | human gut metagenome | biome: human gut; feature: ankylosing spondylitis patient; material: feces | host: Homo sapiens | place: China | collected 2015-10 | reverse complement strand
GCTCTCCACGGTTTTTACGTTGTGACGCCCCGCGTCCCGGCGGTAGGGTCGGTGAACACCGGCAGCTCCGGCGGCAACACCGTCCACGCTGCAAACGCCGCGCACGTCCCCAGCAGCACCAGCACCCCCGCCGCCTGCCACACCGGGCCGGTCAGCGCCCCCCGCCTCTGCAGGGCGGCGCTGACCCAGAAGGCCAGCAGCACCGCCGTCTGAAAGATCAGGATGTTCACCACGGCCACGCTGACGCCCGTGATCCCCACATAGCCGTAAAACAGCAGCGGGATGGCGGCCAGTCCCGCCAGCAGGCCCGCCGCCCGGGGCCCGGCGGGGCGCAGGCTGCGCAGGCCGATGCACTCGGCGATCGTCCACAGGAACCATGGCACGAACAGCAGCTTCATGTGCTCCCATGTGGACTCGTTGACGGCGGAGATAAACGCCGCCCAGCGGGCCTGTCCCGTCCAGTCGTACACAAAGTGCAGCGTATTGCCCAGCAGGATGACGGCGAACAGGCCCGCCGTCTCCCATGTATGCCATTTCTGGTTTCGTTGCTTCACAACATCGTCCCCCCTTGCAGTATCGCCTTATTATACGCCGCCGCCGGACGGCTTATACAGTGTGGAAATGGGGGTACACTTTTTTATTTCCCTGTGATATAATCATCTGTATCTCACAAAGCTACACGGCGGCGTTGGCTGCCGGGAAAGGTGGTATCCTACTATGGTCATAACGGAACGTCTGGCACAGCTGCGCCGGGAGATGGCGGGACACGGCATGGACGGCTATGTGGTGGTCACGGATGACTTCCACGGCTCGGAATATGTGGGCGACTTTTTCAAGGCACGGGCCTATCTGTCCGGCTTCACCGGCTCCGCCGGTACGCTGGTGGTGCTGCCGGAGCAGGCGGCGCTGTGGACGGACGGCCGCTACTTTTTGCAGGCGGCGGATCAGCTGGCCGGCAGCGGCATTGAGCTGATGCGCATGGGACAGCCCGACGTCCCCACCATCGGCGCGTTTCTGGCCGAGCAGCTGCCGGAGGGCGGCGTGCTGGGCTTCGACGGCCGCACCGTCTCCAGCAGCTTCGCTCACACGCTGGAAACGGCGCTGGCGGAAAAGCACATCCGCTTCCATGGCAGTGAGGATCTGGTGGACGCCGTGTGGCCCGACCGCCCCGCCCTGTCCGACAGGCCCGTATGGGAGCTGACCGGCTGCGGCATGAGCCGGGAGGAAAAGCTGGCAAAGCTGCGGGAGAAGATGGCGGCGCAGAACGCCGCGTACCTGCTGCTCACCAGCCTGACGGAGATCGCGTGGGCGCTGAACCTGCGGGGCGGCGATGTGGCCTGCACGCCGGTGTTCCTGTCGTTCCTGCTGATCGGGCGGGAGGACGCGCAGCTGTGCATCCAGCCCCGGGCCGTACCGGCGGACATCGCGGCGAGGCTGGCCGCCTGCGGCGTGACCATGCAGCCCTACGGCGCCGTCTACGACCTGCTGCGCGCCCTGCCGGCGGGCACGCGGGTCATGGCTGACAGCGCCACCGCCAACTACCGTATTATGGAGACTCTGTCCCATGCAGAGGTGCTGGATCAGCCCAGCCCCGCCATTCTCATGAAGGCCTGCAAGACCCGGGAGGAGACGGACGGCTTCCGTTCCGTCCACATCCGGGACGGCGCGGCCATGTGCCGGTTCCTGTACTGGCTGAAGACCCGCATCGGCAAAGAGCCCATCACGGAGCTGTCCGCCGCCGCCAGACTGGCGGACTTCCGGGCAGCGCAGCCGGACTTTCTGGAGCTGAGCTTCGACACCATCGCCGGCTACGGGCCCCACGGCGCCATCGTCCACTACGATCCCACGCCGGAGACGGACGTGCCCCTGCACCCGGAGGGACTGCTGCTGGTGGACTCCGGCGCTCACTACCGGCAGGGCACCACCGACGTGACCCGCACCATCGTCCTCGGCCCCGTCACCGATGAGGAGCGGCGGATGTTCACACTGGTGCTCAAGGGGCATCTGGCGCTGGCCGCCGCCCGGTTCCCCCATGGCGTCACCGGCGAAAATCTGGACGCACTGGCCCGCATGCCCCTGTGGGTACACGGCCTTGACTACAACCACGGCACCGGCCACGGCGTGGGCTTCATCCTCAGCGTCCACGAAGGGCCCCAGAGCTTCCGCTGTCGCAGCCTTGACGGGCGGCGCATCGTGCTGGAGGAGGGCATGGTCATCTCCAACGAGCCGGGCTACTACGCCGCCGGAAAATTCGGCATCCGCCACGAGAATCTGATGCTGGTGCGCACCGGCGAGGCCACGGACTACGGCCAGTTCCTGTATCTGGAGCCGCTGACCATGGTGCCCTTCGACCGGGACGCCATCGACACCGCCCTGCTGACCGAAGAGGAGCTGGCGCGGCTCAACAACTACCACCGGCTGGTGTACGATACCGTCTCCCCCCTGCTGCCCGCTGAGGAGCAGGCGTGGCTGGCGCAGGCCACCGCGCCCCTGCAGCGCTGACCCACCATTCTGAAAGGAGTTTTTGACGTATGGGTGTTTTATCACATCTGGAGCCCAAGGCTGTTTTCGATTTCTTTGAAAGGCTGTGTGCCGTGCCCCACGGCAGCGGCAACACCAGGATCATCAGCGACCTGTGCGTGACCATGGCCCGGGAGCTGGGCCTGCGGTACCGGCAGGAGGACTGCAACAACGTTATCATCTGGAAGGACGCCTCCCCCGGCTATGAGAGCGCCGCTCCCGTTATTCTGCAGGGCCACATGGACATGGTCTGTGCCCAGACGGAGGACTGCCCCAAGGACATGACCCGTGAGGGTCTGGATCTGGCCACCGACGGCCGGTATGTCTGGGCGGAAAAGACCTCGCTGGGCGGCGATGACTGCATCGCCGTTGCCGCCGCCTTTGCCATTCTGGCGGACGACTCCCTGTCCCATCCCCCGCTGGAGGTGGTCATCACCGTGGACGAGGAGACGGGCATGGACGGCGCCGTGGCGCTGGACTGCTCCGACCTGAAGGGACGGCGGCTGCTGAATCTGGACTCCGAGGAGGAGGGCGTGTTCACCGTGTCCTGCGCCGGCGGCCTGCGGGCCGACTGCTTCCTCCCCGCCGCAAAGGAGCCGCTGGACGGCGAGGTGTGCTTCGCCGTCACCATCTCCGGCCTGCAGGGCGGCCACTCCGGCGCGGAGATCGACAAGGGACGCGGCAGCGCCAACGACCTTATCAGCCGTGTGCTGTACACCGCTATGGAACGGGTGGGCTCGCTGCGCATCGCCGACCTGCGCGGCGGCCAGTTTGACAACGTCATCTGCCCCCGCTGCGACGCGGTGGCGGCTGTCCCCGCCGAAAAGGCCGAGGAATTCGCCGCTTTCATCCGGGAGTTTGACGGCATTCTGAAAAGTGAATACGCCGCCACCGACGGCGGCGTGACCCTCACCTGCGCGGCGGCGCAGGCCCCTGCGGCCTACTCCGCTGAGGCGTCCAGCCGGATGCTCCACGTCCTGCTGGCACTGCCGCAGGGCGTACAGGTCATGAGCGCCGACTTCCCCGGCCTTGTGCAGACCTCCCTGAATCTGGGCGTTATCACCGCCGGGGACGACGGGCTGCACTTCTCCTTCTCCATCCGTTCCTCCGTGGCCACCCAGAAGGAGATGCTGCTCCAGCGGGTGAAGGCCATCGTGGAGTACGCCGGCGGCAGCGTGTCCACCCGGGGCGACTACCCCGCGTGGCAGTACGCCCGCCAGTCCCCGCTGCGGGACACGGTGATGGCCGCCTACAAGGATATTACCGGGCAGGACGGTGTCATCATGGCCACCCACGGCGGGCTGGAGTGCGGTCTGCTCATCAATAAGATGCCGGGGCTGGACGCCGTGTCCCTCGGCCCGGAGCTGCACGACATCCACTCTCCCCGGGAGCGGCTGGGCGTGGCCTCCACGGCGCGGATGTACGCGCTGGTGTGCGAGGTACTGAAAAACTGCCTGTAATTCCTGCAATAACTGAAAAAAATACCCCCCGTCTCCGGGGGATATTTTTTGCGTATCATGCGTCCGCCGCCGGACGCCTCCGGGGCCGGAACAGGCACCGCAGCAGCTGCACCAGCGCCAGCATGACCAGCAGGCCCGCCGCGCCGCCGGCAAAGTCCAGCCACACGTCCTGCACCTGCGGCCCGCGCCCGGTGAAGATCTGGATCGTCTCGTCTGTCAGCGCCGCCAGCAGCAGGAAAAACAGGCAGTTCACCACGCTCTGCAGCCGCACCCGGAAGGCTGCCGCCGTCAGCAGCAGCAACAGCGCGCCCAACACGGCGAACTCCGTAAAGTGCGCCAGCTTGCGCACCAGATGGTCGGTGACGCCGCCCTGTCCCACCAGCCGCTCCAGCAGGGGCTGCAGCAGCTCCCGCACCCGGCCGCTTTTCACGGCGGACTCCACGGCGCTGTCCAGCGAGTTGCCCCAGATAAAGGCCAGCGCCGCCAGAATGGCCAGCAGCAACAGCGCCGTACCGATGCTCTTTCGGTTCAAATATTGCCTCCTCCGCCTGCTCAGGCCTGATCGCGCCGCTCATAGAACAGCTCGATCACCGTCTGCTGCAGGGCGTCCTCGTCCACATGGAACTCCATAAATTCGTCGCCCACCACGGCCTCGCCGGCGGGAGCGTCCAGCACCGCCAGCCTGTCCTGCACCACCGTCTGGTACAGGTCGTTGAGCTGGGCGGCCGTGCAGTCCGTGTCCAGATACGGCGACAGCTCCAGCAGCAGCTGGGTCAGGAAACCCTCGTCCTGCGCCGTGTCCTGCAGCCGCCGGTACAGCCCCTGCAGATAGGCGTTCTGCCGGGCCATACGGTTCAGGTTGGTCTTTTCGCCGCCCATACTGCCACGGCCCCGCACAAAGGTCAGCGCCAGCTCGCCCCGGAGCGTGACCTCCTGCCCCATGGGCAGCTGATCGGTCATGGCGGAGAAATCGTCCTCCACCAGCACCGGCACACCGCCCACCGCGTCCGTCAGCACCGGCACCGCGTCCATGGTGAAGGCCATCACATGGTCGATCTCCGTGCCGTAGAGCAGGGCCGACACGGCGCGGCCCTCGTTGCGGGCGCTGTCCAGCCCACCGGAGCCGTAGGTGTGGGCCAATGCCAGCTGGCCGGTAAAGGTACCGGTGCGCTCGCCCGCCAGGCCCAGCGCCGTGATCTCCGTCATGGTGTCGCGGTTCAGAGGCAGCGCCGTGCAGACGCCGGCGTTCCGATCCAGCACCAGCAGCAGCAGGAAGTCCGCCTGCTCCTGATTGGTATAGCCGTCCTCCGCCGCCGCATCGTCGGCGTACTTGTCCACGCCCATCACCAGCACCGTCTCCAGTTCCTTGCGGGCATACCACGCGCCGTTGTAATAGGTCAGCGACTCCTCCTGCCCGGCGTAGGGATCGTCCGCCGCGTCATTCGCCTGACGCCGCGTCTCCCATCCGTGGAGCAACAGAAGCACCGCCGCGGTGGCAGCCAGAATGGCCGCCACCGCCGCAATACGCCCAATGGGCCGATTTTTCAAGCTCTGCGTTTTCACACGCCTGTCCTCCGGCGCAGCGCCGCGTCAGCGGGCGGCCTTCTCCTTGCGCACCACATAGGCGGCGGCGCAGGCGGCCACGATGGTCATGCCCGCAATCACCACGACGGGAGAAATCTCGCCGGTCTGGGGAGAGGTGGGGCCGTTGGGATCCACATGGAACTCCGCGCTGTCAATAGCGAACACCACGGGGCTCAGGGAGTCGAAGGTCACCTTCACCTGATCCTTGCCGATCTTCTCGTACTGGGCGGTGTTCTTGGAGTTCTTCAGCTCCCAGCTGCTGCCGTCCTTGTGCAGCACCAGCAGGACGTTCTCCACCGGCACCGTCAGCTGGAAGGTGATGGTCACGGTCTGGTGGGACGCAGGCATACCCTCAAGCAGCTCGCCGCCCTGCACAAAGCTGACGTCGAACAGGTCGGACACCAGCAGATCCTCGGCCTTCACACCGGCGTGGTGATCGGTCAGCCATGTGTTGACATCCGCCGTCAGGCTGTCCAGCCGGCCGGCGGACTTCACCTCTGTGTGGGCGTCCTCCAAGATCTTCTTGATGGCGACAGCCGCGTTGTCGGAGGTGTTGCGCTTGCCGTAGGCCGTCACGCGGAGGTAGGGCCCGGCGGGCGTACCGTCCTCAAAGACGGCGTCGACAACCGTGGGGCCGCCCTTGTTCTCCACACTGGGCGTGAAGCCGGCCAGTGCGGGTACCGTCAGGGACGCGGCCAGCGCCAGCGCCAGAAACAGGGTCATAAGCTTTTTCATGATGAATTCCCCTTTCTCACTTTTGTGATAGATGTATTTTTTTCAGAAGTGCCTCTGCACTTATCGGGTACGAGCGGCGGGCTTTCAGGACGGCGTCCACTTCGCCAGCACCAGAAACCGCATCTGGCGGTTCCCCTGCAGGCAGGTGGACAGGATCACCATCCGGTCGCCCTCCTCCGGGAAGTCGTCCAGCTCCATGTTGGCGCCAATGGCGTGTACCTCCCGGATGCTGTTGAGGAACAGATGGGTCATCCGTGCGTTCCCGAAATCGTAGTTATACAGGATGTGGCGGTTGTCGTAGGGCACCGCCGCGAACACCTGCGCGTGTATCTCCTGCTCCGGCAGGTACAGCACGATCTCCCGGTGGGAGGCGAAGCTGTCCGGGTCGGAATAGGTCTTCTGCAGGGTGCTGAACATGACATTGCTGTTCATGCGGTGGCCGTAGATCACCGTCACCGGGTCATCCATGGCCGTGCCGTTGTAAGCGCTCTCCGTGAACAGGGAGCCCTCCGCGGCGTAATTGCCGTCGATATCGCGGGTCAGGTAGTAGGTATCGTCCGCGTTCTGCACCACCGGATAGCTGATGTCCGTATCCGGGATGTCCAGCCATGCGTAGATATCGCCGCAGCGCTCCCGCAGGGCGGCAAAGTCGACGGGACTGGTGTAGTCCGGCTCCGATGCGCCGTCCGCCGTACTGTCCGGTGTACTGTCCACCGCAGGCGGCGGCTCCGGCGGCACTGTCCGGAACGTCCACAGCAGGTACGCGGCGATAAGCACCGCCAGTGTGCCGCCGATCAAAAGCAGTTTCTTTTTCATGGGTCCGCCTCCCCTGCCGGCAGCAGAGCCGCCGCCTGCATCTCCAGACGCTGTACCGCGTCCTCTCCCAGTGCGCGGGCGATACGGCGCACCGCCTCGTCCATACGGGGTGCGCGGGAGGTCATGTTGTGGCAGTCGGTGCCCAGCACCCGTATCCAGCCCTCCCGCAGCAGGCGCAGGGCCTTGCGGCGGGTGGAAAAGCCGCAGAAAAAGTCGGCGTTGGACTGGAGCAGCACGCCGCTGTGAGCGATGCGCCGCCAGTCTTCCTCCTCCACATAGGGGAGGTAGCGCTCCATATGGGCCAGCAGCACCGTGACATCGCGCCGCGCCGCCAGCTCCCGCAGCTCGTCGTGCATCCGGCGGCTCCACGGGTGGAACGGCATCTCCAGCAGCAGCGTGTCCGTGCCGGTAAGGCACAGCTGCGTCAGCTGCTCGTAGCCCGCGATGCCCTCGAAATACAGCACCTCCGCCCCCAGATGCACCGCAGGCAGCGAGGCCGTCAGGCGGGGCGCCAGCTGCTGCCACGCATGGCGGCGGCGGGCCAGAAACCGCTCCGGGCTGTTCTCCAACGCGTAAAAATGGGGCGTAGCCGCCACCTCCGTGACACTTTGGGCGGCCAGCGCCGCCAGCATCCGCAGACTCTCGTCCACGCTGCGGCTGCCGTCATCCATCTGCGGCAGGATGTGACTGTGCAGGTCGATCATGACTTCTGCCTGTCCCCGGACGGCGCTTCGCCGTAGCCGTACCCATAGCCGTAACCGCCGTAGCGGTACTTGCCGTATTTCTTCTTGTAGGCCGTCTTGTCCACGGTGCCGCGGGTCATCACGAAGCCCAGGATCTTGATGTTCAGATACCTCATGTTCCGCAGCGCCGCTTCCAGCGGCTTCTTCTCGCAGTAGCCGCGGCACACCACGAAGATCATGCCGTCCACCAGCTTGGAGAGCACCAGACCGTCCGTTACGGCGTTGACCGGCGGCAGATCCAGCAGGATGAAGTCGAACTGACTGCTGAAGTGCTGCAGCACCGTTCCCATGCGGTTGGAGGCCAGCAGCTCCGAGGGGTTGGGCGGGATATCGCCGGCGGTGATGGCCTTCAGATTGTCCAGCAGATCGCTGGTCTGCATGGCCTCCTCCTCGCTGCACAGGCCCGCCAGCAGATTGGACAGACCCGGCTTCTGGGGCAGGTTCAGGCGCTTGGCCACGGTGGGCAGGCGCATATCGCCGTCGATGAGCAGGACACGGTATCCCGCCTGGGCAACGGTATAGGCCAGATTGATGGTCAGCGTGCTCTTGCCCTCGGCCCGCAGGGCGCTGGTGACGCCCACCACCCGGCACTTGCCCTCGTCTGGCAGGGCAAACATCAGGTTGGTGCGCAGCAGCTTATAGGCCTCGGTGGCGGCAAAGCCCAGGCTGTCGCCGATGATAGCCTGCTCCGCCGGCGCCTCGCGCTTGCCCGCATCGCGGGCGTTTTTCTTATCGCTCATTTCGCCGCCTCCCTTCCGCCGTAGGACGCGGCGCTCTCATAGTATCCGTAGGAGCCGTGCTTCGTCTGGTTCAGGTCGGGGATCACCGCCAGCACGGGGATATCGGCATAGCGCTGCAGCAGGTAGTCCTCGTCCTGCACGCGGTCGTCAAACAGCTCGCGCACCGTGATGAAGCCGCAGCTGAGCACCAGACCCAGCAGCATGCCCAGCGCCGTATAGCGGGTATAGCTGGGCGACGCCTTGCTGGAGGGCGCCACGGCGGTGTCCACCACCCGGGCGGAGGAGCCGTCGATGATGTCGGCGATGCGGCCGGGCAGCACCTTGGTGATGGTGTTGGCCACCCGCTCCGCCTCCTGCGGGTCGGGCATGGTCACATCGATCTGCACCACCTCCGTGGAGTTGACGGCGCCGGCGCTGACCATGTCCTGCATATCCTTATAGGTATAATCCACACCGGAGGTGCGGATCACCTCGTTCAGCGTTGTGCGGGCGTTGAGGATGACAACGTAGGTGTCCACCAAGCTCTTGGCCGCCGTCAGGTCAGAGTAGCTCAGGCTCACCTTCGTGCTGCCCACGGACAGCGAGTTGTTGTTCACATACATCAGCGCGCTGGCCGTGTACATGGGCGTGATTATGAATCGCGCATAGGAAAAGGCAAGGCCTCCCATCACCGCAATGGCCGCCAGAATCAGCCAGACATGCCGCCAGAACGCCTTCAGCAGCGCGACCAGATCGATCTCCGTGTATCTTTCGTCCTTATCCATGATTTGAATAACTGCCCCCCTGACGTTCCCTCCGACCACGCTCAGGGCTGCGGCTCTGTTCGGATGGAAACACATACTCAGTGTCATCATAGCACACCGTTCCCGTTTTTGCAACGCAATAATTTATTATTTTTTCGATAGACAGCGAATGTCACACCGTGCTCCGCTTTTTTTCGCCCGCCGCTTGCTATTTTTCCCGCCGCCCTGTAAAATAGCATATATATTTCAGATGTATGGGAGGGTTTTGCATGCGGCGCGTCATTCCTCTGCTGGGCCTGCTGCTGTTGCTGTGCGCCTGCGGCACAGGGCCATCTGCCTCCGCGCCGGAGGACAGCCGCCGCCTGGTGATCTTCACCGCCCGCAGCGCCGCCGTCTACGACGATGCGGTGCGGGAGTTCGAGCGCCGCACCGGCATCTGGGTGGAGGTGCGCACTGCCGACGGGACGCTGCCCCTGCTGGAGCAGATCGCTGCCGGGGACTCCGGGTGCGACCTGCTGCTGGGTGCCGCGCCGGACAGCCTGTCCGCCCACGGCGATTGCTTCGCGCCCTACGCCGCCCCGCTGGCGGCGGACATTCCCGACGCATGGCGGGACAGCGAGGATCGCTGGACGCCCTTTGCCCTGCTGCCCACGGTGCTGATCTACAACGACCAGCTGGTGCAGCGCAACGTGCCGGACAGCTGGGCCGATCTGACCGGCGTGGCGTGGCGCGGCCGCATCGCCTGCCCCGATCCCACGGTGTCCGCCACCGGCTGCACCGCGCTGCAGGCGCTGCTGCTTGCGCTGCCCGGCGAGGAGGAGGCGGTGCTCTCCGCCTTTGCCCGCAATGTAGGCGGCGTGGCGCCCTCCGCCGCCGCGGCGGTGAACGCCGTGGCCGACGGCAGCTGCTATGTAGGCGTCACCACGGAGGATCTGGCGCTGCAGGCTGCGGACAGCGGTCTGAGCGTCACCGTGGTCTGGCCGGAGGAGGGAACTGTCCTCCAGCCGGACTGTGCCGCCGTGGTGGCCGGCTGCGCCCACGGGGACAATGCCCGCGCCTTCATCGACTTCCTGCTGAGCAGCGAGGTGCAGACCCGGATGGCGGAGCAGTTCCTCCGACCCATACGGGACGCCGGCAGCGGCGATCTGCCCCCCGCGCTGGCCTACGATCCCTACGGCGCCGGCGCCCATCAGGCGGAGCTGCTGACCACCTGGCGGAGCCTGACGGCGGAGGAGACGGCATGAGACTGAAAAACTGGATCCGCCGCTCGTTCCGCAACCGGACGTTCGCCACCATTCTGATAGCCACGCTGCTGCCGCTGCTGCTGTGCGATGTGGTGATGATGCAGGTCATCGTGGCCCGCACGGAGCACACCCAGACCCGGCAGGGCCGGGACGCGCTGGACACGCTGACAGCCCGGTTCACCGATACAGCCGCCCTGTGCGGCGACACGGCGGAGACGCTGGCCGTCAGCACCATCACCCGCAGCGCCCTGCGCCGGACGGGAGGGGACTCCCGCCTGCTGTATCAGTTCCTGTACCGTCAGGCCGCCCAGCTGCGGCCCTACGCCGACGCGGCCATCTACGACGCCGGCGGCGTCTGCCTGTATACCACCGATGCCGCGCTGCCCGCCGCGCCGCTGGACACGGACTGGGGCGCGCTGTACGCCGCCCGCCGCAGCGACGGCACCGTTTTCCTCAGCAGCGACAAGGGCCTGCTGGCGGCCCGGGCCGTCACCGGCTACGGCGGCCAGCTGCTGGGCTATGTCACCGTCCGCATGGAGAGCAGCGGCTTCGCCCGGCTGTTTGACGGCGTCATGGCTCCCGCCGACGATCTGCTGGTGCTGGACAGCACGTGGCGCACGGTGTATTACACCCGCACAGTGCAGGCCGGCGGTACCGTGGCCTCGCTGCGCAGCCAGCTGCTGGCCGGACAGAAGCTCACCGGCGACGAGGGCGACGACTGCATGTTCTACACCGCCGAAGGCCCCGGCGGCTTCACGCTGCTGCTCCAGCAGCCCCGCATCTACACGGGGCGGGTGCTGCGCTCCCTGTATCTGGTAGGCGGCGCGCTGGGCCTTCTGTGTCTGATGCTGTGCGCCGTGGCCGCGTGGTGGCTCAGCCGCTCCCTGTCCCGGCCGGTCAACGCGCTGGACGACGCCATGCGGCAGGTGGAGCAGGGCGATTACGATGTCCAGCTGTATCTGGACAGCCCCGACGAGCTGGGCCGGCTGGCCGCCAGCTTCAACCGCATGACCGAGGAGTACCGCCAGAATCTGAAGCGCTCCGTCCAGCGCCAGCGGGAGCTGAACGAGACGCAGCTGCGGATGCTGCAGGCCCAGCTGAACCCCCATTTCCTGTACAACACGCTGGACTGTATGAAGTGGCTGGGCGTGGCCAACCACGTCCCCCAGATCGCGGACATGTCCACGGATCTGGCGGCGCTGCTGCGGGCCGGTATCTCCGGCAGCGAGCTGATCCCGCTGGAGGACGAGCTGGAGCTTGTCCGGCAGTACCTGAATATTCAGGAGATCCGCTTTGAGGATCGGTTCGTCTGCGAGATCGACGTGGACGAGCGCTTCCAGCACTGCATCGTGCCTAAGATGGTGCTGCAGCCGCTGGTGGAGAACGCCATCATCCACGGCGTGGCCGATCTGGAGGAGGGCTACATCAAGCTGTGGGCCGAGGCCGACGGCGGCGACCTGCTGCTGCGGGTGTCCGACAACGGCCGGGGCATCGCCCCGGAGGTGCTGGCCCGGCTGGAGCAGCATCAGGACATCCCCGGGGGCCATCTGGGCCTGACCAACGTGGATCACATCATTCGACTGTATTACGGCGCGGACTACGGACTCTCCGCGTCGTCCGACGGAAAGACCGGCAGCTGTGTGACGCTGCGCCTGCCCATGAAGAAAGGAGACGGCTATGCTGAAAATTGCGTTGGTAACAAACTTTAACATTCCGGAAAAGCTGCGGGCGGCTGCCGACACGGCAGATAAGCTGATCGGCGAGGGCGGAACGGTTCTGATCGCCGCCTTCAACCGCGACAAGCTGATGCGCGCGCACCGAAACCGTCCTGAATTCCGCTATCTGCCGATTGACACGCTTTATGCCGAGGCGGACATCATCATCGTACTCGGCGGAGACGGGAGCATTCTGGAGGCGGCGCGGCGGGCGGCAACGCGCGGCACGCCGATTCTCGGAATCAATTTCGGCAGGCTCGGCTATATGGCGGAGTTGGAGGCGGGGGAAACGGACAGCCTGCATCAGCTGTTTACGGGAGACTATACGCTCGAGAAGCGTTCCATGCTCCGCGTGGATCTGCTCGGCACGGGCGGAGAGCTGAAGTCTTTCTGCTATGCGCTCAACGACGCGGTGGTGTCAAACGGCTCGGTGGCGCGTGTGATCGATCTGGAACTGCGCGAGAACGGCGAGCCGGTAACGACCTACCGCGCGGACGGGCTGATTATCGCAACTCCGACCGGTTCTACGGCATATTCCATGTCGGCGGGCGGCGCGATTGTAGACCCGACCGTTCCGTGCTTCTGCGTGACCCCGATCTGCCCGCATTCGTTTGCGGCAAGACCGCTGATCTTTTCGGATCGTTCGGTGCTCGAGATCCGCAACATTTGCGTGCGGGAAAAACAGCTGTATCTGACGGTGGACGGCAAGATCAGCTTTGAAATGGGGCGCGGGCAATCGGTTCGCGTCACGCGATCCAAACCGGAAACCAAACTGGTGCGTTTCCGCAAGAACGGCTTTTATCGGGTTCTGTGCCAAAAGCTACAGGATTCGCATTTCTGATAAGGAGGGAGCGACATGAAACGAAACCGACAGGAAAAACTCTTGGAGTTGATTTCCCGTTATGAGATCGAAACGCAGGACGAACTGATCGAACGTCTGCGCGAGAACGGCTACAGCGCAACGCAGGCGACCATTTCGCGCGATATCCGCGAATTGCAGATTGCCAAAATGACAACGGGAAGAGGAACTTACCGCTATGTGCTTCCAAAGCACGCCGATCCTTCCCCCGCAGTCAATTTCAGCGCGGCGCTGATCGATTCGATCATCAATGTGCAGTACGCGCAGAATCTGGTGGTGCTGAAAACCTACCCGGGGCTTGCCTCGGCTGTTGCGGGGGGCATCGACCGGATGCAGGCGAACCAGATCCTCGGCTGTGTGGCGGGGGACGACACCATTCTGATCGTAACGCAGGACGAGGACTGCGCGCGGATGCTCTCGGAGCAGGTGCACGACCTCTTGCGGGGCATCTGATATGCTGCGATCCCTACATATTGAAAATATTGCGGTCATCCGCGAGATTGACGTGGAGTTTGACGGCGGTCTGTCGGTTCTGACCGGCGAAACGGGCGCGGGAAAATCCATCATCATCGACAGCATCAACCTCCTGCTCGGCAACCGCGTTCCGAAAGAGATTGTGCGCGCTGGGCAGGAGCAGGCGGTCATCGGCGCGGTGTTCGAGGATCTGTCGGACGCGGCGTGCGAAAGACTTGCAGAGTTGGGTTTTCCCTCGGAGGATCGCTCGCTGATGCTTCAACGCAGACTCTCGGCGGACGGCAGAACGCAGACCCGCCTGAACGGGCAGATCGTCACGCAGGCAATTCAGAAACAGATCGCGCCTTATCTCATCAGCATTCACGGGCAGACCGACAGCCACAGGCTTCTGCAAAAAGCGTCGCACCGCGAACTGTTGGACGCATTCGCGCGGTCGGACGGCGAACTGGCGGCTTACCGCGAAGCTTACGGAAAATGGCGCGAGGCGGAGAAAAAACGCTCCTCGCTGACGCGCGACGAGTCCGAGCGGGTGCGGCTTCAGGAGATGCTCCGCTATCAGCTGGAGGACATCGACGCGGTGAAGCTCCACGACCCCGACGAGGAAGATCGTCTCACGCACGAGCGCGACCGATTGGCGAACCTTGAGAAAATCGGGCGGCAGATCGACCTTTGCTACCGTCTGCTGGCGGGCGGGGAAAAGACCGACGCGGCAGGACTGTTGCGCCGCGCGGAGAATGCGGTGCGGTCGCTCTCGGGGCTGATCGACGGCGCGGACGAGCTGGCGGAGCGCCTTGCCTCGGCGGAATCCGAAATTGTGGACGTTGCCGAAACGGTTGCGGGATTTGCCGATACCGACCGCGAAGACCCGACCGTGCGGATCGACCGCATTGAGGGACGGTTGGACGCCATTGCAAAGCTGAAACGGAAGTACGGCGGGAGCGTGGCGGAGATTCTTGCCTTCCGTGCCCGTGCGGCGGAACAGTTGGAGTCGCTTGATTGCTCGGACGCGACCCGTGCGGAGGTCGAAAAGGCCTGCGCGGCTCTGCGGCAGGAGGTTGATGTCCGCGCGGGAGCATTGCATGAGGTGCGGGTGTGCGCGGCGCATGACCTGGTGGAGCGCGTGACCGAGGCTCTGCGCTTTCTGGATATGCCGAAGGTGCGGATGGAGGTTCGCGTTGCCAACATGGCGCCGGGCGAGAACGGGGCGGACGACGTGGAATTCCTGATTGCCACCAACCCCGGAGAACCGGTTCAGCCACTGGCGCGGATTGCTTCGGGCGGCGAGCTGTCCCGTATGATGTTGGCGCTGCGCTCGGCTCTGGACGACCAAGACGGGGCAACCACCGTGATTTTTGACGAGATCGACACGGGCGTGTCGGGAAAGACCTCCCGCAAGATCGGGCTGAAGCTGAAGGAGACGGCAAGAGGTTCGCAGGTGCTGTGCGTCACGCATTCGGCGCAGATTGCGTCGCTCGCGGACTGCCATTACCTGATTACCAAGACCGAACGCGACGGGCGCGCCGAAACGGCGGTCACGCGGCTGACGGGGGAGGCGCGGGTGGAAGAGATCGCGCGGATTCTCGGCGGCATTCACGTGACCGATACGCAGCGGAACGCCGCGCGGGAGATGATTGAAGGCAAGGATGCGGACGGAACGGAGGAAGGATGCAGATGAAAACCAAAACCAATGCGATGCGGATGCTGGACGCCGCAAAAATTCCGTATGAGGTGCTGGAATACCGCGTGGACGAGGACGATCTGAGCGGTGTTCACATTGCCGAGGAGTTGGGCTTTCCGCCCGAACAGATGTTCAAAACGCTGGTGGCAAAAGGGGATAAGACAGGACCTGTGGTGTTCTGTATTCCCGTGGCGGAGGAGATCGACCTGCGCCCTGCGGCGGCGCTGACGGGGAACAAGAAAATCGAAATGGTTCATGTCAAAGATCTGCTCGGACTGACGGGCTATATCCGCGGCGGCTGTTCGCCCATCGGAATGAAGAAGAAATTCCCAACATGGTTTGACGAAAGCGTGTTGAATTTTGACCGCGTTACGGTCAGTTCCGGCACGCGTGGCGCACAGCTTTTGTTGGATCGCGCGGCGCTTTTGCAATTTGTCGGCGCGCAGATCGCCCCGCTGACCGCGAAGAAATGAGCGAAAACCGCCGAAAATGAAAAAATCCTCTTGCAAACGGCGGGGAAAAGTAGTATAATAATATAGTTATTGTAATTTGACGAGGTATTGAAATGCAAACCATCAAAAAGAGAATTGCGGAGCGGATTCTTGCGGGCGTGCGGAAGGTCAACCCCGATACGGCGCTGACGGCGGACGAGATCGCAGGAATGCTCGAGTATCCGCCCGACCCCGCAATGGGCGACCTTGCCTTTCCCTGCTTCAGACTCAGCCGCGAGTTGCGCCGCTCTCCGATTCAGATTGCAACTGCGCTGAAGGAGGATCTGGCGGATGAGACGATCGGCTCGGTCGAGGTTGCGGGCGGGTATCTGAATATCCGCATCGCAAATGCGTATCTCGGCGGCACGGTAGTCCCCGAAATTCTGGAAAAAGGGGAGCGGTACGGCGCGCAGACCTTCGGGTGCGGCAAAAAGGTGGTGCTGGACTATTCCTCGCCGAACGTTGCAAAGCCCTTTCACATTGGGCATCTCGGAACTACGGTTATCGGGCATTCCCTGCGCAAACTGCATGAGTTCGCGGGATACGAATGCTACGGCATCAACTACCTCGGCGACTGGGGCACGCAGTTCGGTAAGCTGATTGCGGCGTATCACCACTGGGGAAGCCGCGAAATGATCGAAAAAGGCGGCATCGACAAACTGGTGGAACTGTATGTCCGCGTAAACAACGAGATCAAGGGCGATCCCGAGAACGGCATCCCCGCGAATACGGCGCTTGCGGACGAGGCGAGAGCCGAATTCCATAAGCTGGAAACGGGAGACGAGGAAAACCTCGCGCTCTGGCGGTGGTTCGTGCAGATCAGTCTTGCGGAGTACGAAAAGACTTACAAGCAGCTTGGTATTACCTTCGACTCCTATCGCGGCGAGAGCTTTTATACCGATAAAATGCCCGCACAGATCGAGATTCTGCGCGAAAAGGGACTTCTCAAGCTGGACGACGGCGCGTCAATCGTCGACCTTTCCGAATACAATATGCCGCCTTGCCTGATCCTCAAGCGGGACGGTTCCACGCTCTATCCCACGCGCGACATCGCGGCGGCGGTCTACCGCAAGGAGACGCTTCACTTTGATAAAATGATCTACGTCACAAGCGCGCAGCAGTGCCTGCATTTTGCGCAGTGGTTCAAGGTTGTGGAGCTGATGGGGTATCCGTGGTACAACGAACTGGTTCATGTGCCTTACGGAACGGTGTCGCTCAACGGCGAGAAGCTGGCAACGCGTACCGGTAACGTGGTGCTTCTGCGCGACCTGTTCGCCCTTGCCATCGACAAGGTCAAGGGAATTATGAAAGAGAAGAACCCCGACAGGCAGGAGGATGACGCGGCGGCGGAAGCAGTCGGCGTTGGCGCGGTGGTGTTCTACTATCTGTCGAATACCCGCATGAAGGATATCAACTTCGTCATGGATGAAGCGCTGAACTTCGACGGCAACACCGGTCCTTATGTTCAGTACACCTATGCGCGCGCCTGCTCGGTTCTGGAGCGCGCGGGCGCTGTCTCGGCGGGGCCTGTGACCGTCACGACCGATGAGGAAGCGGCGCTCATCAAAACGCTTTGCCGTTACGGCGAACGGGTGACGGCGGCGATTGCCGACTATGAGCCGAGTTATATTACGCGGTTCATTCTGGACGTGGCGGCAGGCTTCAACCGCTTTTACCACAACTGCCGGATTCTCTCGGCGGAGGATTCTGCGGTTCGCGAAAGCAGAGTGCGCCTGACAGCCGCTGTAAAGAACGTGCTTGGCAGCGCGTTTGAATTGATTTGTCTGAAAAAGACCGAAAAGGTCTGAACCATAGAAGAGTGAGGTAAGAAACAATGTCCGGACACAGCAAATGGGCTAACATCAAGCACAAGAAAGAAAAGACCGACGCCGCAAGAGGCAAGGTCTTTACCAAGATCGGCAAGGAGATTACCATTGCCGTCAAAGAGGGCGGCGGAGATCCCGCGTCGAACTCCAAGTTGCGCGACCTGATCCAGAAGGCGAAGGCGAACAACGTTCCGAACGATAACATCGAGCGTTGCATCAAGAAGGCGCTCGGCTCTACGGGCGAGACCTACGAGGAAGTCTCCTACGAAGGCTACGGACCTGCGGGCATCGCGGTTCTGGTCACGGCGACCACCGACAACCGCAACCGCACGGCAGGCAATGTGCGCGCGTACTTCTCCAAGTACCACGGCAACATGGGGCAGACGGGTTGCGTCGGCTACCTCTTTACCGACATCGGAGAGATCGTTGTGGACAACGAGGATGGCGACGTGGACGAGGACAAGCTGATGGAAACTGCGCTCGAGGCGGGTGCAACCGACTTCAAGTCGGACGACGACGTGTTCGTCATCACCACCGAGCCGGACGATGTGTACGCCATTCAGGAGGATCTTGCAAAGGCGGGGTATGAGATCCTGTCGGCGGAAAAGACCAAGCGCGCGTCCACAGGTGTGACGCTTGAGAACGAGGACGACATCAAGTTCATGAACCTCCTGATCGAAAAGCTCGAAGAGGATGACGACGTGATGGACGTTTACCACAACTGGGAGAACTGCGACGACTGATACCGTATGGAACTGACAGCTATCCTCTGCGGACTGACCGGCTTGGGTGTATTTCTGTCGGTGCTTCTGAAACCGGAGTTTACGATCGGTAAACTCCGGTTTGGCACGTATTGGGTCATTTCGCTGGCGGGCGTGCTTCTGCTTATCCCGCTGTGCGGAATTCCGCTCTCCTACATCGGGCGGGAACTGACAGCCGATTCATCGGTCAACCCCATTAAAATTCTGTTGCTGTTCTTCAGTATGACCTTCCTGTCCGTGTATCTGGACGAGGTGGGCTTTTTCCGTTATCTCGCCTCGGCGGCGTTGCGCAGAGCGGGCGGAAGCCAGACCGCGCTGTTTTTGGCGCTTTATCTCACCGTTGCGGTGCTGACAGTCTTTACCTCCAACGACATCGTGATTCTGACCTTCACGCCCTTTATCTGCTTTTTTGCGCGGCGGGCGAAGATTGACCCGCTTCCGTATCTGATTGCCGAATTTGTGGCGGCGAACACATGGAGTCTGCTGTTCGTCATCGGCAACCCGACCAACATTTACCTTGCCACGGCGGCGGGAATCGGGTTTGTCCCATACCTTGCGGTTATGGCGTTGCCGACCTGCCTGGCGGGGGTCACCTCGCTTTGCGTTCTGTGGCTTCTGTTCCGTCGGAAGCTGCGGAAACCGATGGGGGACGGGGAGACGGAGGCGGAAAAGATTGCAGATCCGCACGAACTGGAACTCGGCGTGTTCCATCTTGCGGGTGCGACGTTGCTGCTGGCGCTCAGTTCCTATCTGCATCTGGAAATGGTCTGGGCGGCGCTCGGTTTTGCGCTTTCGCTGGCGGTTCTGACCGTTCTGCTGTTCCTGCACCGCCACGCAAGACCGACGGTTCTCTTCTCGGCGGTCAGACGGTTGCCGTTTGAGCTGATCCCGTTTGTTCTGTCGATGTTTGTACTGGTACTCGGAATGAACTATTCGGGGCTGACCGAGCGCCTCGCGGCGGTGCTTGTGACAGACCGCCCGATTCTCAGCGTCGGGGTCTCTTCTTTCTTTGCGGCAAATCTCATCAACAATATTCCCATGAGCGTGCTGTTCAGCTCGGTACTGGAGACCGTGACCGACCCGGAGGTTTACCGGCAAGGCGTTTTTGCGGCGGTGGTCGGTTCCAATATCGGAGCGTATCTGACTCCTGTCGGCGCGTTGGCGGGCATCATGTGGTCATCCATTCTGCGGCGTTTCGGAATTCGGTTTTCTTTCCGCAGATTCCTGCTTTACGGAGTGGCAGTCGCAATTCCCACGCTTTTTGCGGCGCTCGCGGGACTGTGGATCATGCTCGGATGATGTTCTTGACATTTTCTCTGCGATGTGTTATAATAATATGAATCGGATTCTTTGCGGAAAGGCGGTGTGAAACCAAGCGATGGAGTTTTTTGATATCCGTGATCTGTTTCGGATCGATAAACGCCGCAGGCTTCGTCTGGGGCTTTGGCTGATTGCAGTGATTGCGCTGACGCTCTGGCTGTTCTATCAGAAATATCGGGATGCGGAGCAGTCGGTATACTATGCCAGTATGATCGCTTCGTTGGTTCTCTTTGGGGCGGAACTTGTCTGGATTTTCCTGTGCTCCGACCGCAGGATTACGCCGCTGATCCTTTTTCTGGCGGCGTTCTATCTGGTGCGCAACAGCCAGTTTTTGCTGATGCTGCTCGGCGTATCATTTGACGTGCACCATCTGGTGATAATGAAGGCGGAACTGAAAAGCGCGATTACCCTGACCTCGGTCGGGAATATCTGGGCGGGCTTTGCGGGTATCGTTGCAACCGTTCCGCAGGCGGAACTGCCGTCCGCAGGCACGACGGAGCAGGACTGCGCCGACAGCCGACGGCTATTCGTTTTCCTCTGCGTCGGCGGGCTTCTTTCGGGCGCAGTTGCGTATGCGTTGGCGATTTTTCGCTTTTCGCAGTTCCTGTCTGGCGGCATGGCGGCGGTTGACGCGCTGGGGGGGCAGTTGCCTGCGATTCTTCCGTGGGTGGAAGCGCTGTTCGTGCCGTTCGGCATGGCGGCGGTTGCGTTTTACGGAAAGGAACGTTTTGGCGCTTCGGCAATCGGCGCATTGACGGGATATTTCCTGCTGGCGCTCTTTTGCGGCAATCTCCCGCTCGGCGCTGCGGGGCTGTTCGTCACGGTATTTCTGATCTGCCTGCAGTCGCAAACAACCGGCAACCGCGCGCGAACCCATGTGGCGTTGGCGGCAACCGGGGTGCTGGTGTTGCTTCTTTCCCTGCTTGCAACGGTTCTGCGGAATCTGAAGGGGGGAGAGTTTCTCTCCTTGCCGAGTATCGCGGTGAACGCTTTTTCGGACATCGGGTACGGTTGCTTCGCTTTGCTTGCCGCATTGCGGATTGTTCCGAATACGGAGTCGTTCCGATTCGGTCTTTCCTATGCGGAAAATCTGCTCGGAGGCATTCTGCCGCCCGAACTCGACCCGAGCGGGATACTGGAGCGCCTGACCGCCGACACGCGAATTTACGAGACATGGGGGGCGCGCTATTTCAGCGAGGTGACCGCCAAGGTCGGATTTTCCCCCGACGCGGAGGCATATCTCAATTTCGGTCTTCTGGCGATTTTCGTGATCTGCACGCTGATTGCCTTTTTCCTGAACCGATACCGCCGATACGGACAGGACAGCCGTTTTCCGAAGTATGCGGCGTGCGTGCTTCTGTATGCCTGTCTGATGATACCGACAGGGGACAGCTCCGCAGTCCTGCGGATGTTCCTCTGGGGCGTGCTTCTGATGGCGCTTGCAATCCGCGCGTGCAGGAAGCGGAACTGAATACAAAAAGGGATTCCTCGGAGGAATCCCTTTTTGTATTGCTTTTTCCCGCACGCGGCGGTGGATTTTGCCGCAGACGCTGACGAATCGGCGGTAGAATGCGGTATTGCCTTAAGCCGCGGTCTTATTTTCCCTCTTCCAACAAATCCTTGCGGTAGGTGAACTTGCAGTCACCCGTCTTGCGGATGCATGCGGGCGTGACCTCAACTGCGGCAATGTCGCGGCGGGAGGGAACTTCGTACATCAGCTTCGTCATCGCGCTTTCCAGTATCGCGCGCAGACCGCGTGCGCCTGTATTGCGTTCCAGTGCCAACTCCGCAACCGTGTCCAACGCCTCGGGAGAGAAGCGCAACTCCACGCCGTCCATTGCAAACAGCTTTTCGTATTGCTTGGTCAGCGAGTTTTTCGGCTCGGTCAGAATCTGCACCAGTGCGCTTTTGTCCAGATCAGACAGCGCCACGATGACGGGGATACGTCCCACCAACTCGGGAATCATACCGTACTTTACAATGTCGTGCGGGATGACATCCTTGAAAATTCCGCTGCTCTTTTTCTCGGATTTCGTGCGGATCTCGCCGCCGAAGCCGATGGTCTGGTTGCCCTCGCGCTTTTCGATGATGTCCTCAAGACCGTCAAATGCGCCGCCACAGATGAACAGAATGTTCTTGGTGTTGATCTGGATGAACTCCTGATTC
>OOIG01001018.1_pt1 | contig 21945 bp, 14 predicted proteins | sample 1692091 | NCBI WGS metagenome assembly OOIG01 (sample SAMN06348188, study PRJEB24527) | human gut metagenome | biome: human gut; feature: ankylosing spondylitis patient; material: feces | host: Homo sapiens | place: China | collected 2015-10 | reverse complement strand
ATTTTGTCTAGCCATTTCCGCCTCTACTTGTGCTCTCGATTTACTGGTTGTCACCACATAAACACCCAAGAAAACAAGAAGAATAGCAAAACCCTTTTTCAAATCAAAGCTATCCATTCCCCACCAAACAGCCAACAAAGAAGCGACTATCGGCTGGGTATAATTATACATGCTTAAAATAGTCGGTCTCAAACGTTTTTGTCCGATAGAAACCAACATATAAGACAAAAACGTAGCACCGAATACGACAAAAAACAAATCGAGATAAATCGTGCCGCTAAGATCGGAATATGGGATGCTCAACAAATCGTTTCCCCCGAGCGGCAAACAGCAAATCGCAGAAAACAAAAACATCCACTTCATCAAAGTCACAGGTGTATACCGGCTTATCAAACCCTTGAAAGCCACATAATAAATAGCAAAACTGATTTCAGCGACCAAACAAAACAAGTCTCCCATAACCCGGCCACCCGAAAGCCCTTCCGAAACAGTGCCCGCTCCGTTCAAAATAAGCATTAAAGCTCCCGAAAGCCCCATAAATACACCCACAACCTTCTTACCGGTCATAGGCTCTTTCTGGATAAATGCAGCCAATATCATGGTAATAATAGGAGCCAAAGAAGCGACGACCGAAGCATCTATCGGCGTCGTATAAGACAATCCCAACACAAAGAAACCTTGATTCAATGTTATCCCGAACAAAGATGCTACGAAAAGCAAAAGCAAATCTCGTTTAGTAACTGGCTCCCGAGGCATAAACAAAGAAGCAATCCAAAAAAGAATCGCCGCTCCGGCCATACGCATGTTGGTTAGCGAAAACGCCGAAATCGTTCCAGTCAAAAAGATTGCTTTGGAAATAGGCGACATAATTCCCCATAAGAAATTTGCCGTGAACATAGCCGAATGGCCTTTTAATTTTTCTTTCATTCCCTTGCTGTTATTTCGGGCGCAAAAGTACAAATTGTTTCCACAATAAAGATTTTTCATACGACTTTTATTTCTCCGTCTTTTTCCGTTCACACAATAAAGAATTATCTTTGCAATAAACCGAGGAAACAGGCAAGCCACGGCTCAGCCCCGATAAACCGCCACAGTTCCCTCATGCACGACATTCAGCAAAATATTCACCTAAAAACAATACACATGAAATTCAAAAGTCTTATTTTTATAGTTCTTGCAGCTTCTATGACTTGTACCGACATTTACGCAGAAAACAACCGCCCCATCGACATAGCTTTATGGGAAAACGGGCCGTTAGAAAAGAACGACGATGAAGGAAAAACATACGACGAAAACGTCAGAATCTATCGCCCCTCGATCAAAGTCTTTCTACCCGAAGGGAAAAATACAGGACGAGCTGTCATCATGTGCCCGGGAGGAGGATATGCCCTTCTGGCCTACGACCACGAAGGATATGCCTATGCCGACTACTTCAAACATCAAGGCATCGCCCTCATTATCCTCAAATACCGCATGCCGCACGGAAACCACAAAGTCCCCATGTCCGATGTTTGCGAGGCCATGCGGGTCGTAAAATCCCATGCTGCCGAATGGAAGATAAACCCCGATGACATAGGAATTATGGGCTTTTCCGCCGGCGGACACTTGGCTTCTACTTTCGCGACCCACTATCCGGCAGAATTACGGCCAGCTTTCCAAATTCTCGTTTATCCGGTAATCTCTATGGACGAAACGATAACTCACAGCGGGTCGAGAGAAAATCTCATCGGGAAGAATCCGAGCAAAGCACTCATCGATTACTATTCCAATGAGAAACACGTCAACGCAGAGTCACCACGGGCTTTTATCGCCCTCTCCGATGACGACCGAGCTGTCCCTGTCGAAAACAGCCTCCGTTATTACAAAGCCCTGCATCGATATCAAATACCGGTCTCATTGCATATTTATCCCACAGGAGGTCACGGCTGGGGATATAATGAGTCGTTCCTATTCAAAAAAGCCGTTCATGATGAACTTTCCGATTGGTTGCGTTCATTTTGAATAAACTCCAAACATGAAAACAAAAGCATATTTTAATTGGAGCAGCGGTAAGGACTCGGCTTTGGCCCTATACAGAGCGTTAAACAGATTCGACATCAAAGCGTTGCTTACGGTTATCGACTCTACGAACAACCGCATTCCCATGCACGGAACCAACCTCGACCTATTGAAAGCACAATCTCAAAGCATAGGAATTCCGCTCGTTACCTGTGATATAAATACCGAATATTCAGAAGATAAATACAAAATATCTTTACAAGAAATCATAGACAAATTCAAAAGTCAGGAAATTTCCACTGCTCTATTCGGCGATATTCATTTGCTGGAATTAAAAATCGGCAGAGAAGAAAAATGCAGACAAGCAGGATTAAAAACAGATTTTCCTTTATGGAACAATTCACCCCAAGAGTTATTACATGAATTTATAGACTCCGGTTTCAAAGCCATAATCACCTGTATCGACGGCAGTGTACTCGACAAAACTTTCGTCGGCAGAATGATAGACTATGATTTTATAAACGATTTACCCGACGGCGTCGATATCTGCGGCGAAAACGGAGAGTATCATTCATTCGTTTTTGATGGCCCTATCTTTAAAGAACCCGTTCCCTGTCACTTGGGCCCTGTATCGTATAAAGAATATCCTTGTCAAGATCTGAAACAGAACACCGGGTTCTGGTATATCGACATCTACAATGCTCCCTAACAAAAAAGTCTACAAGAGGATAACGACTGCATTGTCGTATCCCCTTGTAGAATAGCATTACAGGAAAATCGGCTTAGAGAGATTTCTCAATCCTCGGCCCGTATTTTTCCAACAAATGACGAGCTGTATCCAACAACGAACCCTCCCTGTGTATCTGAATAGGAGTAATACTATCTACCCACTCTTGTTCAAAAGTCGCAAGCCGGCTCTTTAATTCATCTTTATCCAACTCTATTCCTTTCTCCACCGCACCGATCACAGCATCAAAATAAATTTCCCATCGTCTGACATAATAATCGTTCAGAAGACCGGCCCATGAACGACTCGCATAATCGTTCAAACTACCACCCCATGTAGTTATTAAATTACGAGCATTTTTCTCATAATAATTTTTCAATTCGTCGGTATCGCCCAAACTGCGGGCATCTTCAATCCATTTATCCAACGATGCCCGGTTGTGGAAAGAATTCAACAATTCCAAATCGGACAGTATCTCTCTCATTTCAGAAGCCTTTTCTTTCAACCCGGGAACATTCCGTTTCTTATAAAAACCGTCAAATTCTTTTTTCACGTCCAAAAAATAATTGCCCAAGAGTTGACGACCTGTCATAATCACATCTATCTCGAATGCATCTCTGTCGCAAGACGGAACTTCCAATAAAAGCTCCCACACCCGCAGCAATGTAGCGTTATCATACTCGTTACTGGTCCGTTTATTATAGTTATCTCCCAATTTCGGCCGATATCCGGGCAAAATACCTAATGTACGAGGTACTTGTACAAAAACATCTTCAAACAATATCTGCCAAGCCTCGCGTGCCGATTCCGAAACGGCTCCTACGTGCCTATCCGCTAAACGCTCGACCCAATCCTGTCCATTCACATCTATCGTCCACGCTTTCTCAAAGATATATTCATAAGGGAACTGATTGATATCCAGTCCTTCCAATGTAGATCCTATACCTTTTAAGTTGTCTCCTCCGTTTATCAAAGCGTTATCGAGCCTGTCACCGCTCTCCTTTACATTTCCGGTCAACGTGGTATTACCTCCGAAATTTCCCAAATAACACCAGATATAAGGCTGTCCATGAAATTTCTCTGTACTTTTCCACAACTCTACATTTTCACAATGATAATCCAACAAAACCAATTTATCGGACGGAACCCCGGTCAACAGAGCTTTCACCCGAGGTGCTGTCCACAATTTTCGATCGTGATAAAACATCCATGTCATTTGCAACCACACGGCATCAGGGTCGGCAGCAGCCAACGATTTATACATATCCGAAGATACCTGTGCCAGATATTCGGGCTCCCAGCTCGGCGGATCCACCTCATTAAAAGGATCCACACCATAAATATGGTCTGTCCCGAACATCTTTTCCTGTTCTTCCAAGAAACTCTTTTGAATCTCTGCAAAAAGCGGTTCTTCGGGATTCAAGAAATGACAGCGATACGAATCGCCAAAACCCGCCCATTTCCCCAAATATTGAATATTGGCATCGGGGTAAATCCGTTTCAAGGCAGCCGGCACATGCCCTGCAAAAGCGGGCAATACCGGCGTCATGTTCAATTCACGCTCACGAGCCAAAATCTTTTTCTGCAACTCGGCCTGAGATTCCAACCATTGCATGGGTAACGGCCCGTTCCAGCCATCGATATTCGCCATGCGATGCCACGGCAAATAAACCGGGCCCGTAAAATAAGAACGAATCTCTTCATCGGTCAGCCCTATTTTTTTCCACACTTTATACCATACCATCTCTTGGCCGGTTATAGCTAATGGCATATTCACTCCGTTCAACGCCATCCAATCGATAAAACGCTCCCAATCCTTCCATTTCCAAAAAGGCATGGAATACCCGTAAGTACAATAATTCAAGAAAAAGCGATTATCCACTTTCGCTTCTACGACGACCGGTTTTTCCACCATAGGCAACACATCGGGCATTTCGACCGGAATATCGGCATACCACGATACAGTCGTCAGACAATAATATTTCAAATAATAATTCAATCCGGCAGCCATCGAATTGGCGTTATTCCCACTAATGTGGATTTTTCCGTCCTTACTTTCCAACGAATAGTAATCCCTATCCTCCTCAGGAACTATCTCGAACACGAATTGATCGGCATATTGGGGGATTAAACGGTGAGTAAGTTGTTCCACGGCCAACACATCGTGATCCTTCGAGGAACAAGCCGTCATTCCCAATAGCATAAAAAACGAAGCAATAAAAAATAGTTTTTTCATCTTTCTATAATTTGATATAAATATGCTTTTTGTACAAGAAAAAGGCAATGAGCCAATTAAACATAAGAAAGGCGAGCGCATAGGCCAAACTGCCTCCGTAATTCCCGAAAAGAGGCTGCCATATCCCTTCGAACGATATTGTCGTCCATTGGAGTTTACGGAATAACCCTCCGGCAATTTCGCTGAATATATAAATCGATAACGGATTTACGCCTACTACCAAGAACGGAAACGACCAACGCGTCCTCTTCGAATCGTCGATAATATAAATGAGTGTTGCAAAAATCAGAGAGGTGATACCGCAAGTTACCAAAACGAAACTCGGAGACCACAGCCGTTTGTTCAAAGGAGCGGCATAGCTCCACAGATACCCGATAACGAACATCGATGTACCCCAAACTGCCAACTTCACGATTTGTGAACGTATCTCCTTCTCTCCGACGATAACCTTTCCGCAAAGAAATCCTATCATCACCTGAGCTATTGCCGGAATCGTACTCAATATCCCTTCGGGATCGACGAATTGAGCTCCGCCCAAATACATATGAGATTTTCCCAACACGGCATAATCGACCATAGAGACAATATTCCCGGCACATTTCTCAAATCCATTCCCGAAAAGTTGCAGCAAATAATACCCGACAAGCAAAACGGCGATAATCGTCGGGAACAAACGATGACGAACAGTCACAGCCAAAAGAGCTACAATCCCGTAACAGATTCCCAGTCGCTGCAATACACCCATAATCCGTAAATTTTCAAGCGTATTGTATTCACCGGTAGCAATAAACGCCAAAATCCATTTGAGGGCGACACCCGACACGAAAATCAATACCGTGCGCCGCAGGATTCGGGCAATCGAAACCCGCCAATCGAAATTCGATTTATTGAGCGACAAATAAATAGAGACTCCCATGATAAACATGAAGGCAGGAAAAACAAGATCGGCCGGTGTAAATCCGTCCCATTTCGCATGTTTCAAAGGAGCATATGCATATCCGCACGCTCCTGCATTGTTGACGAGAATCATACCGCAAACGGTAATACCCCTCAACACGTCCAATGAAACCAACCGTTTAGAAGTTCTCGTCAACGACATATCCAATACATTATAATCGAGAATAGAGTTAACACGGCTCCGATAAGTGTTTCATAAGGAATCAGTTTCAACCGGTCTCTAAACGTCAAATCGCAAACCCCTCCCGTAGCATGGAAAAACGACCCGTGAGGCAAATGATCCAGCACGGTAGACCCGGCATTAACCATCGCTGCACCCCATATCGACGAAACGCCCACTGCTAAAATCGTATCGGCAAAAGAGGCAGAAGCCAACGTAGCTCCCGCCGTAGTCGAAGCCGTAGCGGCAGACATTAAAATACCGGAAATAGGAGCAATCATATCCTTTCCCATACTCACATGATCCAACATGGCCAAGATATAATCTTTCAAAGTCGAATCTTTAATCACACCGGCAATAGTCCCTGTACCGATCAACAACACGGCTATCACCGACATTTTCTGTAAACCGAATTCGATACTCGGCAATGCATTTTTCCATTGCCGCATACATATCAATCCACACAGTCCACCTGCCGGAAGAGCTACCAAAGGGTCTACGGTGATACCGCACAAAGGTCGTAAAGCCAACAGGAAAATAGTCACGACGGGAGCCACCAAACTACTCCATAACGAAGGTAACCCATCGTCGTGTCCCATCTCTTCCTCATCGGTATGAACCTTACGAGGTTTCACCGGGAAAAAACGGGCTATCACGAACACGGTAAACAACAAACCTATTATGGCCGGTATAATATTGGCAAACATAACCGAGGGCAAATCGACCCCAAAATTCTCGGCCGCAATAATCGTGTTGGGATTGGGCGAAATAATATTTCCGCTTTTCCCTCCACCTATCATCACAAGCAGCAGTTGCGGAGTAGGAATCCCCAACCTCCGACCGATAGACAATGCAACCGGAGCTACCGTTATCACCGCTACATCGATAAAAACGCCTACCGCACACAACAACATCGTGGCAAACGCCAAAGCCAAATAAACACGTTTCTCACCCCAAAACCTGATTATCGCATTTGAAATAGTCATTGCAGCCCCTGTTTTTATCAGAACACCCGACAATACCCCCGCCGTCAGAATACGCAACACAGCCGAAGAGACATCTTTCACGCCCTCGGTCATCGACACAACGACTTCCTCTAAGGAGAAGCCTCCGGCCAAACCACCGATCAAAGCACCCAAAATAAGGCTATAAGCCGGTGAAACTTTCTTGATTATCAAGAATATCGACACCAGCAATCCGATTAATGCACCTACCGTACTATCCATGTGTCCCTATTTGAATGGTTCGCATAATCTGTGTGACGACCTGCCTTATATTCTTCAAAGCAAAATCCCGATCCATTGCCTCCTGCAAAGATACCGGAGCCGTCTGTATGGAAAAAATACTGGCAAATCCCATCTCGTTCAATATTTCGCACGCCTCCACACAGCCGCCTATGGCAATTACCGGGACAGCCTCCTCTTTCGCATAACGCAAAATTCCGCCCAACGCTTTGCCCATACCGGTCTGTTTGTCCAATTTCCCTTCACCGGTAAAAATCAAATCGGCTCCCTGTATCGTCTCCCTGAAACGGAGCATATCCAAAACAATATCAATTCCCGATTGTAACTCGGCATTCAAGAATGGCAGCACACCGCCACCCAAACCTCCGGCCGCACCGGCTCCCGGAATTTCCGAAATATCCATCTGCCTCGTCTCCTTTATCACCTGCGCATAATGAATCATTCCCTTTTCCAAAAAATCGACTTCATCGGAAGAAGCACCCTTTTGGGGGGCATAAACAACGGCAGCTCCACGACTACCGTAAAAAGGATTATTTACATCGCAAGCTATCGTAAAAGAAGTTTCACACAACAATTTGTTAGCCGAAGAACCGTCCACCCGGGCAATCTTCCCCAAACTTTCGCCAACAGGAGGAAGCTCCTCGCCTCGCTTGTCCAAAAAACGATAACCCAACGCCGCCAACAAACCGATACCTGCGTCGTTAGTGGCGCTGCCGCCGATACCCATGACAATGCGACGACACCCCCGTTGCAACGCATCGGCAATCATCTCGCCGGTTCCCCATGTAGTCGTGAGCAAAGGATTTCGTTTTTCTTGCGGAATCAAAGGCAAACCGCTTGCAGCTGCCATTTCCAATATAGCGGTCGATCCATCAGAAGTAATTCCGTATGCCGCTTCCATCGGATTCATAAGAGGATCATGAACACGGCACGATACCCGCTCGACGGACATATTCGAGCAAATCGCCTCGACCGTACCTTCACCTCCGTCGGCCACAGGCACTACCACCACCGCACATTCGGGAAACACGTCGATAATCCCCTGCCGCGCAGAGGCTGCGATTTCCTGCGAACTCGCACATCCTTTGAAAGAATCAAAAGCCAAAATTACCCTTTTCATCACTCTCGCTCCAAAACTTTCCAAATTTAATAAAATAAGACCTATTCCCCTTTATACCGTTCGACCAATTTAATCGCACTTTGTAACGGATCTTCGAATGACGTAGAGGTATTGTGCCACGGAGCTTTTATCCAATTTTCCTCCCAACGGTCCAAATCGGCCCGCTGTTCCGAAAAATACAACTTCATACGGGGAATATAATAATCCTTTATCAACCCGCTCCAAAACCGGGCGGCATAATCTTCTTGGAAACCACCCCATGTCGTAATCAACCGCTTGGCATTAGCTTCATAGGCATCTTTCTCCAAATCCGTTTTCCCCCAATCGCGAGCCATATCTACCCACTCTTCCAGTCGATACAACGGATGCGAGGCCAACAACTTATCCACATCTAAAAGAATCTCGACCGAACGATCCAACTGCTGCATAGCTGCCACCCGATTCCCCAAAGAATCTTCTTTCAAAGCCCGTTTATAACAGTCATCAGCTTTGGCGGCCAAATAATAAGAAGCATATTCAATGGCATCATTCACATACAGCGGCGACGATTCCAAACTATCGGCACACGACAAAAACAGTTCGACACCTTGCAAGAACGAATCGCTCACGTCCAACTTACTGATTCGACGGGTATCCGGGACAACCGTTTGCCAAGTAAACCGGGGGTAAGAATACAACGAGCTATAAACTGTTTCCTTGAACCGCTGCCAAGCACTATCCATAGCCGCCGGGCAACCGCCGTAACGAGCCTTACAATAAACGGGCAACCAAGAATCCAAATCTATCGAATCGGCCGTCCAACCCATATCGGCCAACAGTTCATAAACGACCTCATTATTTTCAAGCCCTTCGGGAGCAGATCCGAACCCGACCAAATTACCGGCATTCGCACTATGCAAAGCTTCGGCCGAAGAGGTCGCATACATCTGCAAATCGCCCGTCATCGGAGTCTTTCCCCCAAAGTTCGGCACATAACTGAATATCCATTTTTTTCCATAAAAACCATCATGATTTTTCCACGTTTGTTCAGTACCCCAAACCCATTTCGGATAATCGTTTCCCAAATCGATAATAATCATTTTATCGTCGGGAACCTTACTCAGCAAAGCCTGCAAGCTAGCCTTGTCCCAAAAATCGTGTTGATATCCGAAAGTCCAGCCTTGCGTTACCCAAACGGCATCGGGATTACCGGCCGCAATCGAATGATATATAGATTCGCCGTATTGTGCCAATAACTTGTGTTTCCCGTCATCGTCACCCTCGGCGACAGGCAATTTCATCTCATTGAAACTATCCGACAGATAGTAAGTATTTTTCCCAAACTCTTTTTCCCACTCTTCGATAAAAAGTTTTCCTATCTCCTTAAAGTAGGGAGTCTCGGGAGGCAATACATAAGCGTTGTATTTTTCATCGAATCCGCCCCATTCCAAATGTTTGAATTGTATCTCGGGGTGTCGTTCGGCAAACGCAGTAGGTACAAAACCGGCAAATGCAGGAGCAATAGGCTCCATACCCAGTTCACGCATTCGATTTAATATCTTGTGTTGCAGTTTTATCTGCTCCTTTTGCCAACCGTCCGTAAGCGGGCCGTCCCAACCATTCAGATTCCCCATACGATGCCACGGCAAATGTGCCGGGCCGGTAAAAAAAGCCCGTATATCCTCTTCTTTCAATCCCATTTTCAGCCACACTCGCTCGGCAATCGCCTCGCTCGCTACGGTAGCCAACGGCATATTGACTCCCCGCAGAGCCATCCAGTCGATTTCCTTTTCCCAGCGTTCCCAATCCCAATACGGAGTTGTATAACCAAAGGTACACACATTCAAGAAATATCGGTACTCATACGGCGTAGTCTGCTTTTTCAAAACAAAATCGGGCCAAGTCTCAGGCAACTCCATACGCTCCCCGCTCCATGTTTTCATCGCCGAGCAAGCCTCTCGTAAATAAGTATGGAACGCATAACAAATAGCCACCGAGCTGCTGCCTCTCAACGTGAGAATACCATTTTTAGCCTCTACCTCGAAAGTCTCTTTCCCATTCTCAGGAGCTATCTCCTTTAACTGTATACCGGCCGCTCTCTCCCCGATTTGCCGCTCAATTAAATCAAAAGCGGGTTGTATTATGCCGTCTTTCTCGACCGAAGACGAGTTACAAGCACACAGTACGATACAAAAAAGCACAAACAAACTACTTGATATGTGGTATTTCATGGAATTATTTTTTTTTAATTAAACCTATTACCGAATAAAAATCGTGTCATGAACCACTTACAGACCCGATATTCTATAATATCTTTTGTAAGAACAGAAGCAACTCACGACACGATTTTCATGAACCTATACTCTATCTATCACTTTATGATAAGTTTCTGTATCGCTTTATCAACAACGATCAAATAAACACCTTCTTCTATCGGCAATTCCAAAGCCGAATGATTGGCTATGATTCCTTCATAAACCAATCCGCCGGTCATACTGTACACCTTAGCGGTAGCAGTTTTATCCAACCCCGTTGCATAAACGATATTCCCACTATTCCAAATGCGAACAACATCTTTTACATTTCCTGTGATACCACTCAAAGAAGAGTACTCTACGGCTCCCACCGAAGGAGTAGCAGGACGCGCATTACCCAATTGATCGACCGTGGGAATCTCCACGCCATCTACCACGGCGATACCTGCACCCGAAGCAATACTGTTTTCTGCAATCATCGCAACCTTCATATCGCCCGAAAGAACACTCGTCTGGTGATTATAGCTCTCATCTCCCTCGTCCCACGGATTTTGTTCGGTAGCGGCGAAAATGACATCGCTATCGAAATTAACGGCTTTATTCGAACCGTCGGCAAAAAATCCGTCAGAAGCAGCTACGTATAAATTGTTCTTGCAAACCGATAATACAGTTTGGGGCAAAGGTTGGTTATTAGCATCGACTTGTCCTGCCATATAAAAGGCAACTATATCGAATCTCGATTCGTCATCCATCCACGTATTGCTATAATTTTCAGCAAACAAATTATTCACGAAAGTAGGCTTCATAGTAGTGGCTGATCTTGACCATACGCAAAGAGCACCACCATTGCTTCCCAAATTACCGACAAATGTACAATTTACAATAACCGGAGAAAAAACATCAACAGTGGTCGCTGTCTGCATATAAATAGCGCCACCACGATCGTCTGCTGTATTGTTGGCAAATGTAGAATTAGCAATATAAACACGGGGAGACGGGTTCTTTGCCGTCGCATTTACTCCTATGGCACCACCCGCAGCCCCTTCATTTTCCACGAAAGAACAATTTTCAACACGCAATTCCGAATCTCCATAAGCACAAACGGCACCGCCTCCATAAGAAGCACCGCATCTGTTTTTGAGGAATAAGGAATTTTTCAAAAAAGCATTGGAACCACTCACCCGCATCACACCGCCATTATTGACTTTACTGCTAAGAGGTTCGTAATTATTCGAAAACTGACAGTTATTAGCGTTCAGTGTCGAATTGCCACTCAATCGGATAGCAATATTCTTAAAACCATCGATGATAAGATCGTTTAATGAAATCACAGATGCTTCACCGACCGTAAACAACGATTCCAACCCTTTTATGGTTACTCGTTTTCCATTCTTTTTATTGATACCGTTAAAAGTTAGCGTCTTTCCTTTGATGGCAATACCGGTTCCTTCACCGTAATCCAACACTTCTCCATCGAAATTAAACTCGATGACACTGCCCGATTCGGCATGTTCAATCACATACACCAACCCACCGGCTGCTACCGGGTCCATGTCGGCCGTCGTTACTTCCAAAGTTTGTGCAAACATCGTACTTGTACACAATGCAAGTACACACGTTAAAAATGTAACCTTCTTCATAATAATTTAAAAATTTAATGGTTAATATAGATATTTAAAACTGCTATTCTGATAAGCATTAGAAACTCGAATAACATAAAGTCCATTTCGAGAACCTTCCGGTAAAACTATATTCGTTGCATTATCTACATTTTGTGTCTTTACCAATTTTCCCGATATGTCATAAATATTCACCTGAGACGTTGTTTTGAGATTACTAAGCGAAAAACCGTCGGCACTCCTGATAAGGTTTATTTCCTGCAAGGAAGTAGCGTCATACACTGCACTCCCCTCGGCTTCGATAGTAACGAATACAGGTAAATGATCCGATACATCTGAAAGTGTCAGACCCGGTTCTTCGGTAACGACACCCGTCTCCGTGGTTGTATATTTAAGAGAATCATCGGGTCGATAAGAGATAATCATATCTATGCACGACGTAGGGTCCTTAGCCGGATAGGTATATAAAGCCGTATTGTTCAGTATCGAAAATCCATACTCTTTGAAAGTCACCATTGCCCGATAAGTAGGCTGAGCATTGAAGTCGCCAGCGATAAAGACAGTCTTATCACTTTGCCGTGCAAAGCGGATAGCCCATTCTGTCGCAGTATCTCGGTCATCGGCATTAAGAGAATAATGCGTACAAAGGAAATAGAAGTTGTCAAATTCGGCAATGAGAAAACCGCGGGACTCCTTGTCTTTCGAAGTATCCGATGGGGTAAAAGACTGGGTTTTCACCGATATAGGTTCTGTCTTCGATAAAATACCTATGCCATAATAAGTCCCCACCAAAGCAAAAAACTGCGAATGCATGCCAGTAGATTCGGCCAGTTCGCTCAAATAATCATGATTAAAGATACCTAACGAACGGTTATCGACTTCTTGCAAAGCCACGATATCGGGATTTTGCGTATTGATAATGGTAGCAATATCGGCCAACCTCGATGAGGTCATACTATGACCTTTAATGTTATAAGAAAGTAACTTCGTCGTTCCAGCCGATATAGAACCAGTACATAAACTTATAAACAAAATCAATATCGATAATATAAATACCCTTTTCATAACAAGAAATCAATATTTTACATACTCCAATTCTGTCACAATAGGCAAGTGGTCGGATAAAACAGACTGAACGGTTTGAGTTCTCACAATTTTCCACCCCTGTTTAGGTCTGGCGAAAATATAATCAATCTTTCTCTTGGGGTTCCAAGCGGGAACAGTAAAACCGTAATCGGTTGCCAAAAACCAATTTTCCAACATACTATACTTAATTTCCTTTGACGAAGGAGCTGTATTAAAATCTCCTCCTAAAACCACAGGGTATCGATAATCATTGAAATGCTCGGTAATAAAAGCGGTCTGTGCTTCTCTCGTCTTTGGCAACTGATAATCCAAATGTGTCGATGCAAAACAAATCGTATCTTCGCCTATTTCAAACAGACCCTCTAACAGAGCTCTACGTTCATGCGCTTTATTGGGCCACGGCAAAAAAGTTTTCTTCGTATCGATATAAGGGTATCGGGAAAGGATTCCTATACCATAATATCCACCCTTATAATCGATTGTTTTCCCATACACGCCAAACATCTTTGTAAAATATGCCAATTCCGAAATATAGTCACGCCCGATTTGATGCGGAGCTCTCTCTCCTCTATTTCCTGCAACGCGACGAAATCGGGATTGAAAGACTTTATATGCGAAGCCAGTTCCTCCAACGATGCCAATTCTCCAAAACGAATATTATAGGTCATTACCTTTATTCTCAAAGTGTCTTGTGCATATACGTTTCCAAACTGGTATAAAAACACGACAATCAAAAGATATTTAAATGCTTTCATTTTCTACGGTTTTGAAATTTTCAACACAGAAATAATAGGGAGATGATCGGATGCATTTACCCCCGTAACGACAGTATGAGAAACAACATTAAAATATTCCAAAGGCCTGTAAGCGATATAGTCTATTTCCCGATTGGGCGCATTAGAAGGAATTGTAAAATTTTTCGGATCTGTATTCGTCCTGACAAATCCGGCAGCTTCCAACTTGCCGATAATCGAATTATCCGGTTTCGAATTAAAGTCCCCTCCTAAAATAATAGGAAAGTCGCTTTTAGAAGAAAGTTCTTCCATTATAACGGGGAATTGTCTATCCCTTTCCGCCTGAGTAACGGATAAATGGGTTACCGCCAAATAAACATCGATTCCATTGAACTTTATCTTGGCTGTCCCCAAAACGTTACTTCCCGTAATAGTCAGTCCATCTATCTCTTTCGGGAGATCATGATTTACGATTTCGCTCATTTGAAAAGAAGAAAGGATAGCTGCACCATAAGCCCCGCCTTGAAAATCTTTTTGTTTGAAAAAATAATAATACGGATAACCGGCCAATTCTGCCAATTCTTTAGCCTGATCCACACCCAAACTTCTTGTCGTTTTATAATCTACCTCTTGCAACAAAACTACATCTGGCTTTTTGCTTTTTATCACATTCGCAACGTTATTCACATCTGCGGTTGTTGTTTCACCCGATACACCATAATAGGGTGCACAGTGTTTTATGTTATAACTCATCACGACCAGGTTTTCTTTGGGTTCAGTGTTACCACCCCAACCGGCATCTCCTTGCGGTTCATTGGCTTTACTACAACCCATAAAAACAGCACTGATACTCATCATCAATATAAACACACGTTTCATCGTAATCATATTTTATAGTCCATTAATATCCACACTATTAGGATTCTAATAGTGTGGATTAGAAATTCAACCTATTCCGGCCAACCGGGATTTTGACCCAACAGAGGATTTTTCATTCTTTCCTCATAAGGCACAGGCCACAAATAATGCATAGCCGGATCGAAATAACGGGGACCTCCTTCTGCTCTCGATTTTTCGTAAATCACATCGCCGAATTCATCGACTCCGGTATCGGGATAAGGATTAGCGCCCAAATCGTTCATACAAACGGTTAGACTAGGCCCTGTAATAGCCCGACCAAAACGCAATTCACCTTCTCTCCAACGCATTATATCTGCATATCGCATACCGTCGAACGAAAGCTCGATACGTCGCTCTCTCTTTATTTCGGTCCACAAATCGAGATTCCACTGTTGCAGCTCCTTCAAATCCATTCGATGCATACCCACTCGATCTCTCAAACGATTAATAGTCTCATCGATTTCAGTTTGGGTCAATGTCCCGTTCATCTTATAAAGAGCTTCTGCATAAATCAAAAGAACCTCTGGATAACGAATTACGTTCAAATTGGTGTGAGACCTGTTGGCATTTCCAGCAATACTTATCTCGTTGTATTTTTTGAAATAAAAGCCGGTTATCCCGTTAGCTCCGTTCCGGCCGGGTTGTAACGACGAGAAGCGTGGTAACTGAAATATATCGTTCGGACGGCGATATTCGGCATCTCCATCGTCACCGCCACCCCATTGATCACCGGGAGTAAACAACGTCATTCTCATTCTCGGATCCCTGTTTTGGAAATAATCGGCATAATGTTCCTCAGGATACTTATACAGAGGTGACGTTTTTATATCTGTACGTTTATAATACTCCAATCCCGGCTTAGCAGGCATACCATCGATACATAAATAAGCATCGACCAACGTTTTGGTAGGATTAAATCGAATAAAATCCACCGGCGAACAAGTCTCGTTCGACATGTTATTATTGCGAATATCATTCACATAGATACTGGAAATAATCGCTTCGTTATTATCTGGATTATTCTCTATATCTCCTTCGAGATGATACAATTTTTCATAATCATAAAGATCGTAGGGGCCATCGTCTATAATCTCTTTGGCAGCTTTGGCAGCAATATCATAACGTTCGTTTTGAAGGGCGATACGCGCTTTCATCGCCAAAGCCCCCCAGCGGTCTATACGACCTACATTATCTCCCGTTTGCCTTTCATGAGGCAATTTCGAAGCAGCCCAATCCAAATCGGTCATTAAGCTATCGATAACTTCACTTCGTGGAGTACGAGGTCCATAAGCTCCTTCGGACGTAATAACATGGTTAATCCAGGGAACATCTCCAAAAAAAGTCGTCAACATAAAATATACCCACGACCTTATGACCTTCACCTCGGCGGCATAGACATCTTTAACATCTTGGTCGATTTCGGCCCGATTGTAATTATCTAGGAAATTATTGCAAGTGTGAATATGTCCGTAAGAATATCTCCAATACGAAGTAAAGGGGAACCCATCGGTATAAGCATGTTTCCCTCCCGATACTTTGGAAAGTCCGCTGTTTTTATTACCCCATATTACAGTTTCGGCCGTAGACTCTGCCCATTTAATCAACAACTCATATTCAAATGTTTCATAACAAGGATACAATGCCGCGCGCAACTGCTCCTCCGTCTTCCAATAAGTTTCATTAGTCACGGAATCCTGAGGATATCTGTCTAAAAAATCATCGTTACATGAAACCAACAATGATGCCAACGGCAAAAAAGCCGCAATATATTTAATCGTTTTCATATTCAATGGTATTTATTAAAATGAAAGAACTAAACCGAATACGTATGTCTTTACTTGGGGATAAACATCACCTGAAGATTCCCGTACTTCCGGATCATAAGCACCGAAATATTTAGTGAATGTCAGTAAATTATCTGCCGACGCATACAATCGCAACCCCTCTATTTTCCATCGATTAAGAAGTTTTTTGGGAATAGAATAACCCAATTGTACATTTTTCAAACGCAAATACGAAGCATCTTCTTTCCAATAATCACTGAATAATAAATTATGAGATTGAGCTTGATACAGTCTAGGATATGTGGCATCGGGGTTGTTAGGAGTCCAGCGATCCAAATGTTCTACCTTAGGAATAGAATAATCGTTGATAAAACAGTGACGGGCTTCATCTGACAGATAACCATTTACTTTCCCCACTCCTTGGAAATAAAAACTAAAATCCCAATCTCTCCATTGCAACTGGCCTCTCAATGAATAGGAATAATGCGGATACGGATCGCCAAATACAACCTTATCATATTCATCTATTTCTCCATCTGGAATTCCACCGGGTCCAGAAATATCTCGATATTTAATATCTCCCGGTTGTGTTATAGCTTCTGCCGCTTTTGGAATAGCGAACTTAGGATTAATATACTTTCCATTACTATCGACACCGCCAAAGTCATCAATCTGTGCCAAACCATCGGTCAAATAACCATAATAAGCGTCGATAGGATCTCCTTCTCTACGAATGTTATTGGTTAATCGAGGTTCACTCGTTCCTAAATCGACAATTTTATTCTTGGCATCAGAAAGATTGAATAGCAAATTATATTTCACTTCTCCAATCTGGTCTCGCCAACCGATTTCAAGCTCCCAACCTTTATTTTCGATTTTACCCATGTTTTCATAAGGCAAATTAGCCGTTCCGGTGATTCCTACGACCGTAGGATAAACAGGTTTCACCAATGCATCGATATTATCTTTCTTAAACCAATCGAAAGAAGCGGTCAACCTATTATTAAAGAAAGTTAAATCTACGCCGACATTCAACATTCTTATCGTTTCCCACTTGATATTGGCATTTCCCAATTTACTTTGTTGAAAACCGATATTCTGTTTTCCTCCGATCGGATAACTTTCTCCCGAATCAATAGGAGTCAAATATGGATAATAATCGCTACCCACATTCTGGTTTCCTAATTCACCCCAAGAAGCCCTTAGTTTACCGGAACTCAACACAGGTTCTGCAAACTGCATAAATTCTTCTCTGGAAAAATTCCAACCAGCCGAGAAAGATGGAAAATATCCCCAACGATTATCCCTAGCGAAGCGAGAAGTACCATCGATACGCATATTCGCTTCTACCAAATACTTTCCATCAAACGCATAATTCACACGGCCGAAATAAGAGCGTAAAGCCCAAGAACTCTTCGTACCGCTATTCGTAATATCCTCGGTCCCTGCATCGATCACATAAATGCCATCAAATGGTATTTTCTTACGACTCGCGCTTAAACTACTGAAATTATACCACTCTTGCGAATATCCCAACAGAGCTCCAATTTCATGTTTATTGATCTGCTTCTGAAAATTCAATGTTAACTGTAAGGTTTGAGTCAAAGCATCTTGATGTGCTTGGCTCACCGAATTTCTCATATTTTTATTAGCAGGATCGGGAGTCCCGTCTGAAAAATATTCCGGTAACGTAGGAGTAAACTTATCAGTTTCTCTGAAATAATAGTTCGCAGCATATTGTCCTCCTAAATTCAAACCGTCGATTATACGCAAATCCGCACTCACGATAGTATTCAATGTACGAGATTTTCTCTTTTCCTCTCCACCCTCTGTGGCAACATAAACAGGATTATTTATACTCCCGCTGGACCAATATTCGGTGTCTTCCCATAATCCCATCTCATTTTGTTGTTGCCATTTCACCGGTAACAGCGGAGACATGCGTTGGGCTAAACGAAATACACCACCAGTACCCGAAAATCCGGACGCATTACGGTAATAATCGACAAAACTGACATTCCCGTTTATTTTCAATCGATCGAAAACCTCTGTATTCACATTGATTCTCGCATTGTGCCGTTTTGTTTTAAATGCATCACCCACGACCAATCCATCTTGATCTAAATAACCGTAAGACATAAAGTAGCTGCTTTTCTCGCTTCCCCCTCTTACACTTACCGAGTGGCTCGTTTGCAACGCATGTTTCTTAAAAATTTCATTCACCCAATCTGTGTTCGAATATTCATTGGGATACATTCCCGAATCATATTTTTCAAAAGCATCCACATCATAAGGTCTGGAAAAACCGGCGGCAGACATTGCCTCGTTAGACAACTCCATATACTGCCGGCCTGTTACCAATTCCGGCAAAGCGGTAGGTGTTTGCATACCCACATATCCCGAATAGGTCAATGTAGCCTTCTCCTTTCGTTTGCCCTGCTTGGTTGTAATCAAAATAACCCCGTTGGCCGCACGAGCTCCGTAAATAGCGGCAGATGCAGCATCCTTCAAAACCGACACACTCTCTACATCGTTGGGATTCAACAAATTCAAATCTCCACCCGAAACTCCGTCAATCAATATAAGAGGTGCGGTACTACTATTTATGGTACTGACACCACGAACCGTTATTGAAGGCACGGCTCCGGGCTGCCCAGACGAAGACGTAATGCTCACACCCGGCAATAAGCCTTGTAACCCCGCACTGACATTAGCGACGGGACGGTTTTCCAATTCATCTCCTTTTACCATAGATACGGCCCCGGTTACGTTCACCTTCTTCTGTACGCCATAACCGACGACCACCACATCGTCCAAAGAAACAGAACTCTCCATGAGAGAAACATCTAACACCCCGGCCTGCAATACCTCTTTTTTCGTTTCCTTATATCCGACATAAGAAAATTTCAAAGTACTACCCACGGGTGCGTTTAACGAATATTTACCGTCCAAATCGGTACTGGTTCCTTTCGATGATCCCTCTACGGCAACAGACGCTCCGATAATAGGCTCGCCGGTCACTTGATCTACGACAGTACCTTTGACCGATACGATTTGTTGCTCTTTCGATGCAGCTCCCGAACTGTCTTGTTCCTTTTGATTGTATAAAAGAACACTATTATCCAAGAAACGGAATCCGACATCTGTACCCTTAAATAGTTGGGTCAGCGCCGTCTGCAAACTCACATTTTCGACCTTCAAAGAAACGGTCTTGTTCGGGTCTACAAATTCCTTACTATATGCCACATTTACAACAGCTTGCTCCTTTATCTGTTCCATCGCTTGTTTCAATGTAACATTCTGAATGTTTAACGAGATTTTCTGTTGCTGAGCATAAGCAACCCACGGAAAAGCAAGACAAAGCCCTCCTACCACACACCACTTTCTGATGTATGGAAAAACGTATTTTTCCAGCATAAATTTTGAGTGTTTGTTAAGTTATTAGACTAATTATTTTTCTTTCACAGCATATACATTCTCCGATATTTCATTAAACTTAATTGGGGTAATGGCAGACATCATTTCAAAAATACCTGACAAATTGTTTAGCTTGCAGGTGAAATTATATGTGAACGCAGCTATCTTTTCACTGCGGATATCAAAAGAAACGTCAAATTGCCGAGACAATGTAGTCAAGACCTCTTCCAAAGGAGCATTTCTGAATATCAATTTATTTTCCCTCCAAACAGAAGCATCTTTATAATACTCGTTCTTCATGACTTTACAAAGCCTACTTCCTTTTTCATAAATTGCAGTCTGGCCGGGAGCCATCTGATACGTTCCCGATTTTTCTGCATACGGATAACTTATCACTATACCCCCTTCGTCCAACGTGGTCGTAACCACCGAATCCGTAGGATATCCCGATACGTTAAAACTCGTTCCCGTTACACGGATATTCATTTCGTCTGCCTGTACCATGAACGGTTTAGATATATCCTTCTTTACTTCAAAATAAGCCTCGCCTACTAACGATACTTCTCTTTTATCCTTCGCAAATTGCTCTGGATAAACCAACTTCGAGTCTGCATTCAACCACACTCGCGTTCCATCTCCGAGCAATACGACCAATCGTTCTCCCTTCAAAGAACAAACCTCTTTATAGACAGGCTTCGATAAATCGATATTCTGATAAGCCAAATATCCGACATTCAACAATACCAATGCAATGGCACAAGCCCATTTACAAACCGTCCAGACATTTCGTCTTTCGCTTCGACCTATTCTCTGCGCCAAACTTTCATATACGCCGAATTTATCGAAATCCGGCACATCGCATCCTCCCATTGGCAAAGATTCGGCATTTAACAGCCGGTTTATATCTTTGTCGATATGCCCGGATATATATTTCAATATCTCAGAATCGGTCCGATGTCGTTTTCTAAAATGCATGTTTCATTGGCTTTCATTATATAATACTATATAAATTTCAAAAAGTATTATATACAGATCTTACATTAACTTATTTTAAGTATTATATCAAAAGGGAAATAGCACACTTACGAACAATCTCCTTTATCTGTTTCAGAGACTGGCTATACTGGAATTTTATTGTATTGACAGAAAGATTTAGCTTATCTGCAATTTCTTGGTTAGAATATTTTCCCGAAATTTTCAAAGAAAAAATCTTCCTCCTTTGAGGAGACAACTGTTCGATAGCATGGCGCACCAAGTCCAATTGCTCTTTATCCATATCCTCATCGTCTTGGTTGCCCCCGTCTATACGCTCCAATAACTCCAAACAATCGTCCAAAACAAAAATATTATTCTTGGGATCGCGAAGGATAGTAAGTAAATCGTTTTTTAAAACGGTAAATAAAAAATGATTCAATGGGCGACTCTCATCGAGAGAGGTTCGTTTAATCCAAACTTTCATGAAAAGATTCTGCACAGCATCTTCTGCCAGTTCTTTATTACACAAATATTTAAACGCAAGTCTATACACCTGCTCCGAATAAGTGTCATAAAGAATGGTAAAAGCTAACTGGTTACCCTGTTTTAACTGATGGGTTAAAGCGCTATCGTCCATTTCCTATTAATAGAATTCTAAGAGCATTGCAAGATTGAAAAAAATATTGAAACAGCAAAAGAATTTCAATTAAAATAAGTTTGATATAATATTACATCTATATGAAAAATCATTATA
>OOIG01001012.1_pt1 | contig 21987 bp, 23 predicted proteins | sample 1692091 | NCBI WGS metagenome assembly OOIG01 (sample SAMN06348188, study PRJEB24527) | human gut metagenome | biome: human gut; feature: ankylosing spondylitis patient; material: feces | host: Homo sapiens | place: China | collected 2015-10 | reverse complement strand
CACCCCACTTGTTAGATAGTATATCATACTGTCTAACAAATGGGGTGCAGTTCAGAAGAGCGTAGTTGGTTGTACGTTTCAATGCAAAATCCTCCGTTATGATAGAAATAAAAAAGCACTGCCGAAGCAGTGCTTTCATGTTTCGCAAACATGAAAAAAGATGCAGGACGAAACGGTACAACGAAGCAAAATAACCCTAAATAACTGAGATTATGACGGATTTCGCAAGTCAAACTATGACTAAATATGCAGATAAATTTTACAAATCGCCCGACATAAAGCCGCCGCGGAGCCAGTTGGCGAGCTCGGCGGGGGTGCCGGGGACGCCGACGGTGGCAAATTCCGTGCGCGAGGGGACCATCTGCGCGTTGTCCGAGCTCTCCGCCCACTGGACGCGCTGCAAAATGTGCTCGGTGCAGTGCTCGAGCGGGCCGTCGGGCGCGGGCTTATATTGGAGGAGGATGGTCACGTAGCGGTTGTCGGACGTCCAGCGGCCGAAGTTCGTCGTGGGCTTGCGCCACTTCCAGAGGCATTTGTCGCCGCGCTGCTTTTTGAGCTTCAAATAGCCGTTTTCGATGTCCTGCGTGCAGCGCATGAGCCAGATGACATGGTAGCCCGCGCGCTGGAAGTGGGAGCAGACGTCGAAAAAGTGCTCCTCCATGAGTAAGCCGTCCTGGAGCATCATCACGAAATGGTTGATCTGCACGTAGGCGGTGACGGTCTTATCGCCGACGGTGACGGGGACATCGCGGCACTCGGGCGGGACGATCGCGCGCCACTGCTCGCGCCACGCGGAGGCGGAGGACTGGACGAGCGGGGGCGTTTTCTTCTTCCAAAACAGCATGGGGGCTCCTTTTTCGCAATTTTTGTTCCATTATAGCGAAAACGGGACGAAAAGGCAAGGAATATTGGCATTTTACAGGGATTTGACAGAGCGGCGGGCGACGGGCGCTTGCTATTTCGGCGAAAACATGATATTCTACTGTGATTCTAAGGAAATCGACTTTTCTTTGCAAGGAGAACGGCTATGAAGCTTGACCACAAGCGCACGGTGCTGGTGGGGCTGGCGTTTTTGTCCATCTGCGCGTTCTGGCAGATGTACGACAACATCATCCCGCTGATTTTGACGAACACGTTCCACTTAGACGAGACCATTTCCGGCGCGATCATGGCGGCGGACAATGTGCTGGCGCTGTTTTTGCTGCCGTTCTTCGGCGCGCTGAGTGATCGGACGAGCACGAAGATCGGGCGGCGGATGCCGTTTATCCTCGGCGGCACGGCGGCTGCGGTGATCCTGATGAATCTGCTGCCGCTTTTTGACAACGGCTACGCAGATGGCGCGAGCACGGGTAAGCTCGCGATGTTCGTCGTCACGCTGGGGCTGCTGCTCGTGGCGATGGGGACCTACCGCTCGCCCGCGGTGGCGCTGATGCCGGACGTGACACCCAAGCCCATAAGATCGCGCGCGAACGCGATCATCAACCTGATGGGCGCGGTCGGCGGCATTTCGTATCTGATCGTGGCGGCGGTGCTGTATCCGAACAGCAGGACAGCGGGGGCCGCGCATGTGAACTACCAACCGCTTTTTGTCGTCGTGTCGGTGCTGATGGCGGTTTCGGTCATCGTGCTGTACTTCACGACAAACGAGCCGAAGCTCGCGGCGGCGGAGAAGGAATACGAGGCCGAGCATCCCGAGCAGCAGCTCGTGGAGGAGGAGCCGGACGGCAGCGAGGAACTCCCCAAAGAAGTCAAGCGCAGCCTTGTGATGCTGCTGTGCTCGATCGCGCTGTGGTACATCGGCTACAACGGCGTGACGACGTGGTGGACGACGTATGTCGGACGCGTGATGGGACAGGGCCTCGGCGGCGCGTCGACGTGTTTGCTCGTCGCGACGGGCGGGGCCATCGTGTCGTACATCCCCGTGGGGCAGATGGCGTCGAAGATCGGACGCAAGAAGACCATTCAGGGCGGCGTCGTCCTGCTTGCGGCGTGCTTTGCGTCGGCGTACTTTTTGACGACGCATTATCAGAGCATCAACGCCGTGATGTTTGTCGTGTTTGCGCTCGTCGGCCTTGCGTGGGCGGCGATCAACGTCAACTCGCTGCCGATGGTCGTTGAAATGTGCAAGGGCAGCGATATCGGCAAGTTTACGGGCTACTACTACACGTTTTCGATGGCGGCGCAGGTCGTGACGCCGATTTTGGCGGGCACGCTCTTGAAGCACATCAGCTACAGCATGCTGTTCCCGTATGCGGCGTTCTTCGTGGCGTGCAGCTTTGTGACGATGTGCTTTGTGCGCCATGGCGACTGCAAGGTGGAGGCCAAGGCCGGGCTTGCGGCGTTCGAGGACATGGATGCGGACTAAATCGAATACAAGAAGTGATCTAAAATGAAAATTTTACGGATCGTTGTCGGAATTTGCCTGATTCTGGCGGTCGCGTGGGCGGTTTTACTGCGCGCGGCGCGGGACGGAGTCGATGGCGGCGCTGCGGAAATTCCGCTATGCGCACCGCGGGCTCTACGATAAGGAGGCGGGCATTCCCGAAAATTCGCTGCCGGCATTCTCGCGCGCGATCGCGCGGGGCTTCGGCGCGGAGCTCGACGTGCACCTGCTGCGCGACGGGACGCTTGCCGTGTTCCACGACAGCGATGTGAAGCGCATGACGGGCCGCGAGGGATACCTCGAAGACCTGAGCGCGGACGAACTCAAGGACTATGCGCTGGACGGGACGAAGGAGACCATCCCGCAGTTCAAGGATGTGCTCGCGCTGTTTGCGGGGACGGGCCTGCCGCTCATTGTGGAGGTCAAGAGCTTTCGCGACAACTTTGCCGAGCTGACCGAGCGCACGATGGCGGAACTCGACAAATTTGGCGTCAAGTACTGCGTGGAGTCGTTCGACCCGCGGTGCGTGGTGTGGCTGAAAAAGCACCGGCCAGAGGTCATCCGCGGGCAGTTGAGCTGCGACTTTTTGAAAGACCGCGGCAATTTGAGCCTGCCGATGGCGTTTGCGACGACGAATCTGCTGGGCAACATCATGGCACAGCCGGATTTTGTCGCCTACAAATTTGAAGATAAGAAAAACTGGGCGCCGCGTTTATGCCGTAAGCTCTACGGCGCGCAGGGCGTTTACTGGACCATCCGGTCGAAAGAAGACTTGGAGACGGCGGAGCGCGAGGGCGCGATCGCCATTTTTGAGCGGTTTATTCCCTAAAGAGGGGTCCCACTTGTGGAAGGGTGGGGAAAAGAAGCAAAACCGAAAGAAAAGGAAGAAGGTTTTATGGCAGAACAGAAAAGACGCTGGGGCGACCGGCGCGACGCAACACTGCTGCGGGATGTGGATTCGCTGCACTTTATCATGGGCATCATCTATCCCAACCGCGCGGACAACGAGGCGTATATCGCAGAGCGCGTGAATTTAGAGCCCATCAAGGACTACATTGCGACGAAAAACTATGAGGGCATTCCGTTCAAGTACACGTTTTTCCACGTGATCCTGACGGCGCTCGTTAAGACGGTCATTTTACGGCCGAAGCTCAACCGCTTTTACGCGAATGAAAACTACTATCAGCGCAATAAGGTGACAGCGGGCTTTGTCATCAAAAAGGAGTTTGCCGACGGCAGCGAAGAGGCCATGGCTCTGCTGGAGATAAAGCCTGAGAGCACCATCGACACGATCCACGAGGAGATCCACCAGGAGGTTGCGGCCTGCCGCGAGCAGAAGAAGGTCAACACGACCGACAACAGCATGAATGTGCTCAACAGCCTGCCGCGCTTTTTGTCCAAGGCGGCGGTGCGATTTATCCGCTGGCTCGACAAGCACGGCTGGTGCCCCGATTTCCTGATCGGCAAGGACCCGAACTACAGTTCGGTGTTCATCTCCAACCTCGGTTCCATTCATCTCAAAAGCGGCTACCACCACCTGACGAACTGGGGCACGAGCTCGCTGTTCTGCATCATCGGCGAAAAGAAGTGGACGCCGCTGTACGACGAGCACGGCCTTGTCGAAATGCAGGAGACGGTCGACCTCGGCCTCACCGTGGATGAGCGCATTGCCGATGGCTACTATTACGCAAAGAGCGTGCGCCTTTTCAAATATCTGTTAGAACACCCCACCCTTTTGGAACGACCGCTATCGGAGGAAGTAGAATATGAGTGATTCCATTGTCAGAACGCCCTGGAAGGATTACATGGGCGAGGTGCCGATGCACCTTGAGTATTTCGACGGCTCGATGTTCGAGGCCGTGGAGCGGATCGCTAAGAAATATCCGGGCAACATCGCTTTTACGTTCATGGGAAAGTCGACGACCTACCGCCAGATGATCCGCGAGATCGAGCAGTGCGCCAAGGCGCTCAAGACCATCGGCGTGCGCGAGGGTGACAAGGTGACCATTGCCATGCCGAACTGCCCGCAGGCCATCTATATGTTCTACGCCGTTAACCTCGTCGGCGGCATTGCGAACATGATCCATCCGCTGTCGGCAGAGAAGGAGATCGAGTTTTACCTGAACGCCTCGGAAAGCGTGGCGGCGGTGACGCTCGACCAGTTCTACAACAAGTTTGAAAAGGTGCGCGAGCGCACGAAGGTCGTGAACATGATCATCGCAAGCGTGCGCGACGCGCTGTCCCCGACGATCAAGGCGGGCTATATGCTCACCGAGGGACGCAAGATCGAGAAAATTCCCGAGGACGCGCCGGTCATCATGTGGAAGGACTTCATGAAGCTCTCCCGCTCCTGCTACTATAAGACCTATAAGGTCAAGCGCGAGGGCGCGGACCCCGCTGTGATCCTCTATTCCGGCGGTACGACCGGCACAACAAAGGGCATCGTGCTGACGAACAAGAATTTCAACGCCCTCGGCCAGCAGGTCATCGCGGCGAACCCGATGTTCCGCCCCGGCGACCGCATGCTGGCGGCGATGCCGCTGTTCCACGGCTTCGGCCTCGGCGTGTGCGTGCACACGATGCTCTCGCAGGGCGGCCGCTGCATCCTGATCCCGCGCTTCACGGCCAAGAGCTACGCCAAGCAGATCGTGAAGTACAAGTGCAACTTCATCGCCGGCGTGCCGACGCTTTACGAAGCGCTGCTGCGCCTGCCGAGCATGGACGGGGCGAACCTCAGCTCGCTCAAGGGCGTATTCTCCGGCGGCGACAGCCTGTCGATCGAGCTGAAGAAGAAGTTCGACAAGTTCCTCTATGACCATAAGGCGTCCATTCAGGTGCGCGAGGGCTACGGCACGACCGAGACGGTCACGGCCTGCTGCCTGACACCGCCGCACATGTTCAAGGAGGGCTCCATCGGCCTGCCGTTCCCGGATACCTACATCAAGATCGTCGAGCCGGACACTGACCGGGAGGTTCCCTACGGGCAGGAGGGCGAGATCCTGCTCGCGGGCCCGACCGTGATGAAGGAGTACATGAACAATCCCGAGGAGACGGCGCAGACGCTTCGCACGCACGCCGACGGCCTGACGTGGGTCTACACGGGCGACCTGGGCGTGATGGATGAACAGGGCTTTATCTACTTCCGCGGCCGTGCCAAGCGCATGATCATTTCGTCCGGCTACAATGTCTATCCCAGCCAGATCGAAAATATCCTCGACGCGCACGAGTACGTGCAGATGAGCTGCGTGATCGGCGTGCCCGATCCCTACAAGATGCAGAAGGTCAAGGCGTTCGTCAAGCTTGCGCAGGGCGTGCCCGCGACCGAGGAGACCAAGCAGGTGCTCATGGCCTACTGCCGCAAGAATGTGGCGAAGTACGCCATGCCGTATGACATCGAGTTCAAGGAGGATATGCCCAAGACTCTGGTTGGTAAGGTGGCGTATCGCCAGCTGGAGGAAGAAGAACTTTCTAAGCTGAAGGCTCAGGAAGAGAAATAAGGTTTCTCCTGCACCATGCAGGGTGGTAAATCCCTGCACCGTGCAGGGGCGCGAATAAAAGGGGGTATTCTCTTTCCGAAGAGAATACCCCCCTTTGCCCCGTTCCCCATGCGGCATGGGGAACTTATTTTCTGTCAGCGACAGAAAGAATTCTATCCACCGCTGCTTTCGCGCCGCCGCAGCGGAGGAAGCTCTCACGAATATTCTGCGCATTCGCGTGGTACGACGGTGTTTGCAGAACGGCGTCGACCGCGGTGCGGATGGAGGCGGCGTCGGCTTTTTCGAGCTTGAGGCCCGCGCCAAGTTCGGCGACACGGGCGGCGACGCCGCCCTGTTCGTTCGTCTGCGGGGCACGCCAAAGTAGAGACTCTCGCTCGCACTGTTCATGCCGCAGTGGGAGAGGAAGACATCGGCTTTTTGCAGCACGGCGATCTGGTCGACGTGGGGGAGGGCGGTGATGTTGTCGGGAAGTGTGCCGAGGGCGGAACGGTCGATCTGCTCGCCGGTGGAGAGGATGACCTGATAGGGCGAGTCCGCGAACGCGGCGATACAGGCGCGGTAGAAGGGGAGGAGGTCGTTGTTGACTGTGCCCATCGAAATGTAGATGAGTACATCGTGGGTCTTTTCGATATTTTCTGTCGCGGGGCGGATGGACGGGCCGACGAAGGCGTACTTGTCTGAGAACGTGTCGGCGCAGGGCTGGAACTCGGGCGAGGTGTAGACGATGGTGTCGGTCCGGTCGTCGTTCTGGATGATGTCGAGAATATTCTTGATGGGATAGCCGCGGTCACGCAGGCGCTGGAGATCGTGATTGATCTTCGGCATGGCGAGCAGCATTTTGAGCATCTGGCCGCTGCTCTGCTTCATGACCTTGGCCGAATAGCGGTTGAAGGCAAAGGTCGTGGTCGAGGAGATGAACGGGATGCCGAGCTTTTTGGCGACGGCCTTGCCCCAGACAGCCATCGAGTCGGCGACGATACAGTCGGGCGCGTAAGCGCGCATGTCGGCGCAGACCATTTCGTCGAGGGCGAGGGTGGTCTCGACCAGAATGTGCGTCGAAAAGGCGATGTCCTTGCCGACGCGCGCGCCGTCGGCGGGCGTGAGGTGCTGTTCGCAGTCATACGGGTCGCAGGCGACGAATTGCGCGCCTGCGGCTTCGATGAGCGTGCGCATGGGTTCGTAGGAGTAGTAGCGGACCTCGTGACCGCGCGCGGTGAGCTCGCGCACGACGCCGAGCGTCGGGTTGGTGTGGCCGTAGGCCGGGATGCAGAAAAAGACGATCTTGCTCATTTGCTGTCGCCCCCGTTGTCCATTTCGGAAAAGATGCGCAGCATATATTCCCGCTGCATGGCCTTGGGCAGGATGGCGATGCCGCGCTCGTCGTCGCCGAGGACGAGCAGCTCGTCGCCGGGGTGAAAGCCGAAAATGTCGCGCGCTTCCTTGGGGATGACAAACTGGCCCTTTTCGCCGATCTTGACCATCCAGGCGTGCTTGCCCTGAGGTACTTCCATAAAATCAACCTCCTAAAGTATGATTAGTTATACTAATCATACTACAAAGCGTAAAAAAGTCAAGCCAGCAGGCATGACTTTTTTATTTTAATTCATGGCATCGGCGTTGAGCTCGAAGAGAAGCTCGACGCGGGCTTTGAGCAGCGGATGATTTTTGAGCGCGGGGTCGGCGGCGAGGAGCTGCCCGGCGGCGGACTGCGTCTCGTGCAGGAGCGATAAATCGCACGAGAGATCGGCGACGCGCAGCGACGGCAGGCCGTGCTGGCGGGAGCCGAAAAAGTCGCCCGGGCCGCGGAGCTTCAAGTCCTCTTCCGCGATGGCGAAGCCGTCGCTCGTGGAGGACATGACCTTGAGACGCTGCTTGTTTTCCTCACCCTTGTTGTCGGAGACAAGGACGCAGTAGGACTTGTGCCGGCCGCGGCCGACGCGGCCGCGCAGCTGGTGGAGCTGGGAGAGGCCGAAGCACTCGGCGTTTTCAATCAGCATGAGCGCGGCGTTCGGCACGTCGACGCCGACCTCGATGACGGTGGTGGAGACGAGCACGTCGATCTCGTGCGCGGCGAAGGCGCGCATGACAGCGTCCTTTTCCTTGGGTTTCATCTTGCCGTGGATGGGAGCGATGCGAAGGTCGGGGAAGACCTCTTTTTGCAGCATTTCTGCGTAGGCGGTGACGGCCTTGCGCTCATCGGGGAGTTCGTCGTTTTCCGAGACCATGGGGCAGACGATATAGGCCTGACGGCCCTCGGCGACGAGCTTGCGCAAAAAAGCGTAGATACGCTCGTGATAGCTCGACGGGACGGCAAAGGTGTCGATCTTCTGCCGTCCGGGGGGGAGCTCATTTAGAATGGAGACGTCGAGATCGCCGTAGATCATCAGCGCGAGCGTGCGCGGGATGGGCGTGGCGGACATGACGAGAAGGTGCGGGTCGTCGCCCTTGGCGGACAGCGCGGCGCGCTGGTCGACGCCGAAGCGGTGCTGCTCGTCGGTGACGACGAGACCAAGATTTTGATACTGTACATCGGGCGAGAGCAGGGCGTGCGTGCCGATGACAAGGGAGAGTTCACCGGACCGGAGACGTTCATTCAGTGCACGGCGCTCCCTGGCCCTGGTCGAGGCGGTGAGCAGCGCGCAGGGGATGCCGAGTGGCTCCAAAAGCGGGGCGAGCGAGCGATAGTGCTGCTCGGCAAGGATTTCTGTCGGGGCCATAAGGGCACATTGCAGGCCGTTTTTCGCGGCCATGTAGATGGCGGCAGCGGCGACCATCGTCTTGCCCGAGCCGACGTCGCCCTGCACGAGGCGGTTCATCGGGCGCTGACCTGTCAGGTCGCGCGCGATATCGCCGATGGCGCGGCGCTGTGCGCCGGTGAGGGAAAAGGGGAGAGAGGTGAAAAAGGGCGAAAGGTCGACTTTTTTGCACTGTTTTCCCGCGACGAACGTGCGGCGCTCGCGCAGGAGCTTGAGGCCGAGCGCGAGCAGGAAAAGCTCTTCGAACGCAAGGCGGCGGCGCGCGGCGGAGAGGGCTTCGTCGTCTGTGGGGAAGTGGATGTTTTCGTAGGCAAAGCGGGTGTGGCAGAGCTGGTAGGCGAGGCGGACGTCCTCAGGAAGGATGTCAGGAAGTTCGTCGACGCAGGCGGCGAGCCCCTGTTCGACGGCCTTATAGAGCATCGACTGACTGATGCCCGCGGTGAGCGGGTAGATGGGCATGATGCGGCCGGTGATCTGGTGCGCGCCCTCGCGCTCAAAGAGGGGATTGGTCATCTGCGGGCGGCTCGGCGTACCCTCGGCACGGCCGAAGAAGACGTAGGCATCGCCGGTGTGGAGGGTGTTTTTGAGGTAGGACTGGTTGAAATAGGTAAGTTCAAGCGCGCCGGTCTCGTCGACGGCGCGGAGCTTGATAAGGTCGAGCCCCTTGCGAATGCGCGAGAGCTTGGGCTCGCCCGCGATGACGGCGCAGACACAGGCATTCTCGCCGGGGATGAGGCCGGCGATCTTCTTGTACGCGCGGCGGTCGTCGTAGGCGCGGGGAAAGTAGGAAAGGAGGGAGCGCAGGTCGGTGATGCCGAGTTTGGCGAGCGACTTGGCGCGCGCTTCGCCCACGCCCTTGATATAGCGGATATCGGTGTTGAGCGTCGCCATGCGGTGGACCCCCTTTACAAATGCGGTGTCTGTCTATTATAATCAACTTGGATGGAAATGAAAAGACCCTTTGCAAGGATGAAGAAAGGAGTATTGTCATGCAGAAGAAACATTCCGGAAAGATGGGCGCGATCGCGCTGCCGGTCGCGCTGATCGCCGCGGCGGTCGGAGTCCTCTTATGGATGCTGACCGGTGCGCAGGGATACCGCGCGGCGGACTGGACAGACACAGACGGGCAGCGCTACTACCGCAACCTGGTGACGCATCAAGCCTTTGCGGCGGACGTTGACTGGGACGGGAGCGACGGCGCGGTGATCGTCATTCCCGATGAAGTGCACGGCTACAAGGTGACGGCGCTCGGCGGGTATATCGGCCGCGGTGTGCCGACGGCGTTTGCGCTGAACGCGCCGGAGATATGGAATACCCAGGTCGTCTTCGGTGACGAGAAAGTTGCGGCGGACGCGGAAAAGGACTATCCGAACGCGAAGATCGTCGACTGCACGGTGACACTGCGGCTTGGGAGGAACGTGAAAGCGCTGAACGAGGTCAGCTGCTTCGGCTGGCAGGGCTATGACGAAAACGGAGCCGAGACAGTGTGGCGTCTGCGCTGGAACGTCGAATGCGACGAGGGGAATGAGACGTTTTACGCCAAGGGCGGGCGGCTGTATCGCTGCGCGGATGGGGAGGCTGTGGAAGCGTTCCGCTGCGCGTGATGCAGCGCGGCAGCGATGCGTGCTTTTCCCTGCGTACCCGCAGGGGTGCGGCAAAGGGGGCCATTCTCTCGCGTGAGAGAATGGCCCCCTTTAGATCCCCCAAGAGAACGCAAGGGGCCTTGCCCCTTGACCCCGCTGCATTGGCAGTTTGTAGCTTGAAGAGCTGCACGCGCTGCGCAATCGGGTGCGGTGTACATGGCTTCGCCATGAATCCCTGCGAGTCGCGACCTGACAGCAACCGCGCCTTACTATCGTGAGGCGCGAGTGACGGTAGCCCGGCGGCAGACTGCTTGCGAAATAGCGGCATTGCTTCGCTCGCCGCATTGATTAGAGCAGAAGAGAAGAAAGACTGCCGAGCTTTAGGCCGACACACAGGCCGCAGCGAAAAGAAGCGTCGCGCTCAAGACCGATAATGTCAGAGCGATTGTCCTGTAATTTTTTGAAGAGAACGGACTGTTCGGTGTTAAGCATGGCGAGCAATTCAAGATACTGTGAATTGTAATAGGACAAGGATGCCCGATAATCGTCGAGTTCGTCCTTTGACAAAAAGTGTTCCGGATGTTCGCCATATCCGGCACGGAACAGGGATTCGTAAAGATGCAGCATACAATAACCTTAACAAGAAACGAAGTTTTCTTCATGTTTCCTTTATTGTAATACGAAGAAAACTTCATGTCAATAGGAAACAGAAATGAATTTTCCCGAATATATCTTAAAACTGAGACAGGAGCGCGGGCTGAAACAAAGCGATGTTGCGTCGTCGATCGGTGTGACCGTCCGCGCTTATCAGGCGTATGAATACGGAAAAAGTGAACCGCGGATGTCAACGCTCATTGCGCTGGCCGATTTTTATGATCTTTCACTGGACGAATTGGTCTGCCGAAAGGCAGAACACGGTGTGTAACACCAAACTTGCGGAAAAACTCTGCATGTAAACTTGAATTTGCTGGAAAGAAACGCTTCTGTCCACTATAATGAAGTACAGTAGTATATCCGAAATAGACGGGAATTGATGGAGACTGCCGATACGCAGGCAGAGCGACAGCGGAGATAGAAGCAAACCAAGTCGTTTAGATACGACACTTGGCAGGCAGTGCAATCCGCAGGCAAAAAGGATGTTCAAGGGAAGACATACAATGCAGACGCCTTTCTTTTGGACGGTCACACCGCCCGTTTTCTTTCTCGGGAAAGAAAATGGGGGGTGTGCTATGCAGCAGCGTGACGCGCTGCATTTCCTTTGAAAGAGAAAAGAAAATAAAGGGAGGTCACCATGAGAAGAAACATCCACTATAAGCCCAGCAAAAGCGCGAGCATTCTGTCGGGCGTCATCGCGTGCGCGATGGGCGTGTTCGGCCTGTTTACCATTCCGAGCATCGGCGCGATGATCGGCTTCAAGGCCATCTGGTGCCTGATGGCCTTCGGCATGGGCATCTACAATTTCCTGCTCGCGGCGGGCGTTGTGAAGTACAACGGCGGCTATGAGATCACCGACGAGACGGACGATGGCGCAAAGGGCGGCAAGTCCGACGCCGAAGCGCGGCTCGAGGAGTTGCAGACGCTCTACGACCGCAGACTCATTACGGAAGAGGAGTATCAGGAAAAACGCAGGGACATTCTGGACCGGCTGTAAGAGAAAGGAGCACGGACAATGGGAGAAGTTTTGATCCTTATTATCATCGCACTTGTCTGGTGGTTTAAGGCGGCTGTCGCCAACGAGGACAAAAAGGTCAACGATCGGGAAACGGGCAGCGTTTCGGCATCGCCCGACGAGCTCATCAAAAAGGCAAAGCGCACAGCCGAGGATCTTGATGCGCTGCGCGGGCAGACGGAAAAAAAGCGCCCGAGCCCGACAGAGATCAAGGCGCTCCACAAGCAGCACCGCGCCGACGAGTGGGAGAGAAACGAGCAGCGCCACGCCGATGAGCGCGCACACAGCGAAAAGCGCTGGGAGATCGCGCGCAGGAAGCAGGCCGACAGCGGCGAGGTGCATTCTGTCCACATGGACAGCTGCGAGGACCGGCTTGAGAGTTTGAAGGTCTTATATGACGCGGGCATTCTGGACCGCGAGGAATACGCCCAGCGCGTCGCGCGCGTCAAGCGTCAGCACGCGCAGAGCGGCAGTTATTGAGCAAAAAAGGAAGCGAACACACCATGTATGACGAACTGACACAGGTCGACATTGACAAGATGAAGGCAGAGCTGGAGCACCGCCGTTTGGAGCTTCGCCCCAAGCTCATCGAAGATGTGCAGACGGCGCGCGCGTTCGGCGACTTGAGCGAAAACTACGAGTACAAGGTCGCCAAGCAGGAGAAAAACCGCAACGAAAGCCGCATCCGTTACTTGGAGCGCATGATCGCGACGGCGAAGGTCATCGAAGTGAACGAAAAAGAGGGCACCGTCGGCCTTTTTGACCACGTGGTGCTCTATAACGAAAAGCTGGGGAAAGAGCAGAACATCCAGCTCGTGACCACCCTGCGGCAGAACGCGCTCAAGGGCCTCATCAGCAAGGAATCGCCCGTCGGCAAGGCCATCCTGGGGAAAAAGGTCGGCGACCGCGTCGAGATCGTCGTCTCGCCGGAAATGAAGTACACGGTCGAAATTCGTTCGATCACGCCGGGCGAGGACGATGCATCGCTCGAGATCAGCTCTTATTGAGGAAACGCATGAAACAGGTCATTATCTATACCGACGGCGCGTGCTCAGGCAACCCCGGCCCCGGCGGCTGGGGCGCGGTGCTCAAATACGGCGCGCACGAGCGCGAGCTCTCCGGCGGCGAGGCGAGCACGACGAACAACCGCATGGAGCTCACCGCCGTCATCGAGGCGCTGCGGCTCTTAAAGGAGCCGTGCGTCGTGGAACTCTATTCCGACTCGCGCTACGTCATCGACGCGCTGGAAAAGCGCTGGGTCTACGGCTGGAAGCAGCGCGGCTGGGTCAAAAGCGACAAAAAGCCCGCGCTGAACGTCGATTTGTGGGAGCAGCTCTTGTCCCTCATCGCCCGGCACGAAATGCACTACCACTGGGTCAAAGGCCACGCGGAGAATGAGTACAACAACCGCTGCGATGAGATGGCGGTGGCAGAGTGGAAAGCGGTGAAGCGCCGCCTGCGGCGGAAACAGCAAGCCGTTTTCGAGGAAGCGGCACGATTGGCGCGCCCGAACGGGCGCGGGAATCGTAATGCCGCGACGGTGAATCAGTTTAAGTGAGGGATAGCGTGGCCTTTCGCCGGAAGTCCGGCGGCGCGAGCGGCGGATTCACTTCGCCGCCGCAAGACATGGAATAAAATAGGGCTCCCGCGCGGCCTGCCGCGTGGGAAAATAATGCCGCGACGGTGAATCAGTTTAAGTAAGAATAAAACCAACGACAATTACAGAAAGAAGGTTGATTCCGGAGAAGACGGTTGGAAAGCTCAGGCAGGGTTGGGACAGCATTTGCTTCCTTTTAGCGCCCTGGTGGAAGTACGGCAAGACCTTAATGGTCGGCTCGTTTATCTCATCGGTGCTGTTTGTGCCGGCGGCGGGGTATTTTTCCGCGACGCTGGCGCAGGCGGTGATCGAAATGATCGAAGCGGGAAAGCCGTTTGAAGCGGCATTTTTGACGGGCCTGACATACCTTTTGCTCGCGCTGGCGCTCAATCTGCTCCACGCGGTGTACGAGGATTTTTACCTCCGGTGGAAAAAGCAGGAGATCGAGGGGACGATCGAGCGGTCGATCTACGAAAAAGCCCTGATGGTCGACTACCGGCACTTTGACGATCCGAGCTATTTCGACAGCTACAAGCTAACGACGGAGAAATTTGCCTCGCAGTCGTCGGAGACGCTGCAAAATCTCTTCTCGCTTTTGAGCGGCGTCGCGAAATGCATTGTCTACGGCGCGCTGATCGCGTCGCAGGGCATTGCGCTGCTGCTCATCGTTCTGGGCTGCTCTGCGTTTGTCGCGTATGCGCAAATTTACTGGAGCAGGGTGTCCGTGGAGCGTGAGACGGCCATGGTCAACGACCAGCGGAAGGCTGACTATCTGCGGCGGCTGTTTTTTGACCATACGGCGGTCGCCGACCTGCGCGCGTCAAACATCAAAAAGCCGCTTTTTTCGCTGTTCGACGGCTCTGTGAAGAGCAGGGCCGCGATCTATCGAAAATACGGCGCAAAGGAATTTTTGACCGATATTCTGGCGAACCTCGCACAGCTCGGCACGACGTTTGCCGTGCCGGTCTATGTCGCATGGGGCGTGATGTCTGGCAATATCGGCGGCATTGGCGTCTATGCGACGCTGATCGCCTCGTCGCTCGCGCTCAAGGAGGCGCTCAACGCGCTCGGCTGGTGGAGCTCGCAGGTCGCCTTAGGCGTTTCCTACGCGCAGAAGGTGCAGCGCTTTTTCGACACAGATTCGACCATCGAAGCGTCGACAGACGGCGAAAAAGCGTCAGACGGCCCGTTTTCCGTCCGATTCGACCATGTGTCCTACCGCTACGGCGGCAGCGATGAGTTTGCCATCCGTGATCTGAGTCTTGCCATCGCGCCCGGAGAAAAGATCGCCATCGTCGGCGAAAATGGCGCGGGGAAGACGACGCTCACAAAGCTCCTGCTCCGCCTGTACGATGCGGACGGAGGAACGGTGCAGATCAACGGCCGCCCGATCGCGGACTATGACGTGAGCACGCTGCGCGGCAGGATCGGCATCGCGTTTCAGCAGTCCCGCCTGTACGCGCTGTCTGTCCGCGAAAATATGACGGCCTACGCCGACGCGGACGATGCGCGGCTCAAATCCTGCCTTGAGGAGGTCGGCCTGCGGCTTTCTCTGGACGCGCAGGTCACGAAGGAGTTCGACGAAAACGGCGCGGTGCTCTCGGGCGGAGACGCGCAGCGCCTATGCCTGACGCGGCTGCTGCACAGCGAATTTGGGCTGCTCATCCTCGACGAGCCGTCCAGCGCGCTGGATCCGATCGCCGAGTACCGCATCGCAAAGCTGATCTTCGACCGCTCGCCGACGACCACCGTTATGGTCGCGCACCGGCTCTCCACGGTCGTGGACGCGGACCGAATTTATCTTCTCTCCGATGGAAGAATCATAGAATCCGGCACGCACGCGGAGCTGATGGCGCAGAACGGAAAATATCGGGAAATGTTTTTAAAGCAGGCCGAAGGGTACTTGAAAGCTTAGCGGAAGTGTGGTACAACAAAAGCAAATTTTTTCTCAGCAGGGAGGGGAGCCTTCCCGCTTTGCTGAAGTAATATGAAGGAGCAAAAGACTATGGCAGAATTCAACGCAAAGCAGCAGCTTCCGGGACTTCTCGACTGGATGCGCGCGCAGATGAAGGCCTGCGGAGGCAAGACCGCCGTCATCGGCATTTCGGGCGGCAAGGACAGCTCCGTCACGGCGGCGCTGAGCGTGGCGGCCTACGGTCGCGAGAATGTCGTCGGCGTGCTGATGCCCGACGGCGTGCAGCCGGACATCGACTATTCCAACGGCCTTGTCGACGTGCTGAACATCCGCCACTACACGTTCAATATTCACGGCGGCACGAGCGGCATTCTCGACGAGATGGCGCGCGTGGGCATCGACGCGAGCCGCCAGACGAAGGTGAACCTGCCGTCCCGCATCCGCATGGCGACGCTGTACGCCATCGCGCAGAGCGAGGAGGGCGGCATCGTCATCAACACCTCGAACCTCTCCGAGGACTGGGTCGGCTACTGCACGATCTACGGCGACAGCGCGGGCGCGTTCTCGCCGCTCGGCATGTACACGACCGAGGAGGTCATCGCGCTGGGCGCGGAGCTGGGTCTGCCCGAGCGCTTCCTCATCAAGCCGCCGTCCGACGGCCTGACCGGCAAGACGGACGAGGACAACCTCGGCTTTACCTACCACGCGGTGAACGAGTACATCCGCAAGGGCGAGGTCGACCCCGCCATCAAGGAGCAGATCGACCGCAAGCACAAGGTGTCGAGATTCAAGTTCCAGACGCTTCCGGTGTATCAGAACGGGCTGCCGATCGTCCTGCCGGAGGAGACGGATTATTATAATCCTAACAAAAAGTAAGCAGCGCGCAGCGCTGCACCTTAGTCCCTGCGTGCCGCAGGGGTGCGAACAAAGGGGGATACTCTCTTTCGAGAAAGAGAGTATCCCCCTTCTCCGTGCAGCGCCAGTGGCGCTGCTTTCCCGGTTCCGCGCATCGCGCGGATCAGCCAGAGCCCCTTTGGGCACAAAAAAAGAGCCATCCGAAAGGATGGCTCTCATTTTCGCTCGATTAGCCAACGCTGTTGAGCTTCAGGGTCAGCGCGCTCTTCTTGTGCGCGGCGTTATTCTTGTGCAGAATACCCTTAGCAGCAGCCTTATCGACAGACTTCACTGCGACCTTGTAAGCGCTCTCGGCCTCGGTGCGATTGCCTTCAGCGGCAGCCGCCTCGAACTTCTTGAGTGCGGTCTTCAGTGCGGACTTGTCGGCCTTGTTGCGCTCATTACGCACACCAGACACCTGAACGCGCTTCTTGGCAGACTTAATATTCGGCAAACCAAACACCTCCTCCGGTTGGAATTCGCGCCGGCGGACAAAAAATCCACCGTGCAGAATGGTATTTTAGCAAAGAATGCAAGAAATTGCAAGCATTTTTTCGAAATTTTCTGATTTTTTTGTATGACACAAAACTTTGTGGATAAAATAGGGAAGGAAAACAAGATTTAGTAAAAGGAGAGAGGCAGAATGCTCCAATACCGCACCGATCTTGCCATGGAGGCGCACGAGCTGCTCTGCGCGAGAAGCCGCGCGCAGACGCTCTCCGGCGTGGACAGCCGGACGGTTTTTCGCCGCGGGTGCAGCGTGACGAGCGTGCGCATCGACACCGAGGGCGCGGCGCGCCAGCTTGGCAAGCCCCGCGGGCGGTATGTGACGCTCGACCTCTCGCCGCTGCAAAAAAACGCGGACGATCTGCTCGAGCGCGCGTCGCGCGCCGTGGGGGCGGAACTCAGGGCGCTGCTCGGCGAGAATGTGAAAAGCGTGCTCGTCGCGGGACTCGGCAACGCGAGCATGACGCCGGACGCCATCGGGCCGAGGAGTGCGGAGCATGTGCTTGTAACGCGCCATCTGCGGCAAAACGGCGCGTTTTCCGCATTTTGCTCTGTCAGCGTGCTGACACCGGGGGTTTTGGGACGGACGGGCATTGAGGCGATGGAGACGCTGCGCGGCACGGTGCGCGCGGTGCAGCCCGACGCGGTCATCGCGATCGACGCGCTCGCGTCCCGCTCGCTCATGCGGCTCTGCTCCACGGTGCAGCTCTCTGACACGGGCATCGTCCCAGGCAGCGGCGTGGGCAATCACAGGTGTCCCCTCAGCCGCGACACGCTCGGCGTGCCGGTCTACGCCATCGGCGTTCCCACGGTCGTCGACGCGGCGACGCTGACGCTCGACGTGCTCGAAGAGGCCGGAAAGTCGGACGTCGATCCCGCCGCCCTGCGCGGCCACGAGACCGTTATGGTCACGACGCGCGACATCGACGCGCAGATCCGCGAGCTTTCCCGCGTCATCGGCTACGGCATCGACCTTGCGCTCCAGCCGCTCGATTTTTCCGAGCTCTGCGCGCTCATGGGCTGAAGATGTGCAAAATTTCCGGTGGTATTCATAATTTGTTTACAACCGATTCAAACTTTAGCCAAGATTGACTGGTATCTTAATACTTGCAAAGGGGAACTCCCCCCCGATGTGATTTTCTCCCTCCTAAAAATACACACACAACACAGCAAGAAGCCCTCGCCTCTCCCGGCGGGGGCTTTTTGTTTCCTTTTTTCTCTTTTTCGCACAAGTGCAAAGGAAGCTGCGGCACTGGTGCCGCGGGGAGAGCAGCGCTTAGCGCTGCACGGATAAAGGGGGATACTCTCTTTCGAGAAAGAGAGTATCCCCCTTGAACCCCCGAGAGAAAGGACGAGGGGTCTTGCCCCTCGACCCCGCACATTGGCAGATCGGCACTTGAAGAGCTGCGCGGCCTGCGGAATCGGGTGCGGTGTACGTGGCTTCGCCACGAATCTCTGCGATTCGTTGCCGATATCAACCGCGCCCTACTCCGTGAGGCGCGAGTGACGGTAGCACGGCGGCGGACTGCGTGCGGGCGACATTGCTTCGCTCGCCGCAGGTGGGATTGCTGCTTTTCTATTTCAACAGTGTTCTTTTCTGTGAACGGTCCGCAGCTTATAGAAATACGCACCGGACAGCTGCGAGATTTGGCATAAATAAGGCAGATAAAAACAAAGCCCGCACTGTCGCTTGACAGCGCGGGAGAATTTGCTATAATGGGCGTAGAAAGGGCGCTGCGACAAGCGGTCAGCCCGGGAAGTTAGGAAGACTCAAAATGAGAAACCGTCACTTGGCCGAGTGGCGGTTTTCGCTTTTTATACGGATCGTAACCACATATCCAAGGATATGTAACGTGATCGTAATAGGCATATCTACCACCTCCTCTCGGAGGATGTAGCCAACCGCCTGCCGTTCGTGCAGCGCCTTGTTATTACCGTATCATAAGTTCCGACAAATTGCAACATTTGTTTCATCCAACGCGCGGCGAGCGCAGCAATGCCGCGCCCGCAAGATGTCTGCCGCCGTGCTCCCGTCACACGCGTCTCACGGTAGTAAGGCGCGGTTGATACCGGTAACGACTCGCAGGGACTCATGGCGAAGCCATGTACACCGCACCTGATTTGGCAAGCATTGTAGCTCTTCAAGCAAGAGACTGTCAATGTAAGCGGGGTCGAGGGGCAAGACCCCTCGTCTTTTTCTCGGGGGTTCAAGGGGGATACTCTCTTTCGAGAAAGAGAGTATCCCCCTTACTGCGCACCCTGCGGCACGCAGGGAACAAAGTGCAGAGCACCGCGCTGCCAAAAATCCCGCCTTTCAGCAAAGAAAAAAGAACGCCTCTTCCGAGGCGTTCTTCTTATTTTTGCGAAAGTAAAATTTACAGATACTTCTGCATGCCGTCGGTGGCGAGGGCGGGGTCGCCGGAGACGGAGATGGTGAACTTGACGCCGGTGGCGTTGCTGAAGCGCTCGAGCTCGTTCAGGAAATCGTCGGCCGCCTGGTTGCACTCGCCGCCGGTGATCTTGAACAGGTTGTCGATGAAGATGTGGGAAATATCATAATTGCCCGCGTACAGGCCGAACAGGAAGCCGCGCAGGGCCTCGTAGTTGGACAGGTCGTACTCGTAGGCAGAGATCAGACGAACGTGATAGTGCAGGTCAAAGGTCATGGTAGACTTTGCCTCGACGCAGACGACGCTGCCGTTATCCTCCTGCGCAGTGGTATTGATCATTTCGATCAGCTTCTTGGTCTTACCGGTGCCCTTTTCACCCATGATGAGTCTGACCATAGAAATCACTCCTTTCAATAGATCCCCGCCTCTTTTGCGGGGGATGGTCTTTCTGATGGCATCAGCATAGCATAAATGAAACAAATTTGCAATGCTGAATGGAAAGTTTCAGGTTTATTCAAAAAATTCAGCGCAGGCGCTTACGCAGCTCCTCGCCCATTTCCTCGTATCCGGGCTTGCCGAGCAGCGCAAACATGTTCTTTTTATAGGCCTCCACGCCCGGCTGGTCGAAGGGATTCACGCCGAGTAGGTATCCGCTCAGCCCGCAGGCATATTCAAAGAAGTAAATGAGCTGGCCCATCGTGCGGGCGTTGTTTTCATCGAGATTCAGAATGATGTTCGGCACGCCGCCCTCGACATGGGCGAGCAGCGTCCCGTCCATGGCCTGACGGTTGATGAAGTCCATCGTCTTTCCCGCAAGGAAGTTGAGCCCGTCGCCATTCGCTTCGTCAAAGGGGACGATCATCTGCTGCTCCGCGGGCGCAAAGCGCACAACGGTCTCCATCAGCATACGCTCGCCCTGCTGGATGTACTGGCCCATCGAGTGGAGGTCGGCGGTGAAGTCGACGCTCGCGGGGAAGAGGCCCTTTTCCTCCTTGCCCTCGCTCTCGCCGTAGAGCTGCTTCCACCACTCGGCCATGAAGCGGAACGCGGGCTCGAAGCACGCGAGAAGCTCCACCTTCTTGCCCTGACGGTAGAGCTCGTGGCGCATGGCGGCGTACTGCCAGGCGGGATTGCTGTAATCGTTTTTCGCGCAGAGCGACATCATCTCCTGCGCACCGCCCATGAGTTCATCCAGATCAACGCCGGCGACGGCGATGGGGAGAAGACCAACGGCGGTGAGCACGCTGTAGCGTCCGCCGATGTTGTCGGGCACGACGAATTCCTCGTATCCCTCCTGATCGGCGAGGGACTTGAGCGCGCCTTTGTGCGCGTCGGTCGTGGCGTAGATGCGCTTCGCGGCTTCGGCCTTGCCGTATTTCTTTTCGAGCTTTTCGCGGAAGAAGCGGAACGCGACGGCGGGCTCGGTCGTCGTGCCGGACTTCGAGATGACGTTGACGGAGAAATCGTCGTCGCCGATGAGCTCCGTCACCTCGCGCAGCGCGTCGGAGGAGAGGCCGTTGCCGATAAAGTAGATGTTCGGCGTGGACTTCTTCTTTAAGTTATAGTTCGGGGAGCAGAGGCATTCGATGACGCCGCGCGCGCCGAGATAGCTGCCGCCGATGCCGATGACGACGAGCGCCTTGGAATCGCCCTGAATCTTCTTCGCCGCGGCGAGGATGCGGGCGTACTCGCCTCTGTCATAGTCGCGCGGGAGCGTGACCCAGCCGATGAAATCAGAGCCCTTTCCGCCGCCGTTTTGCAGCCAGCCCGCCGCGCGCTCGAGACGCGGGCGCAGCGCCGCTTCATACGGCAACGAGAGAAACGATGCGGCATGGGAGATATCAATAGACAGCATAAAAATGGCCTCCTGCGATCAAAAATTCTTGCTTGCATTGTAGCACACGGCAAAAAAAGAAACAAGCGCAAAGCGGGGAAAAACGGGAGGCAAACACCGCGCTGCCGTCCAGAAACCGTGAAAACTGTGGAAAGCGGCAAAAAGATGGCTGCTTTATCGCTCCATCTTTGTAAAGTGCATGTATTTACTGTCACGCGTTATTATGTTATCGTGTTACCACACTAAATCGAACGGCCAAGCGCCGGAACTTACAGGAGGAAGAAACGATGAAAAAATTTGCCATCAAGGGACTTGTGGCGCTGGCGGCGGTGGTCGCCCTGAGCATGGTCTTTTCCGGCACGATCAAAACCATTTCAACCGCCAAAGTCAGGCTGGTGACCGCCAAGCAGGGCAAGCTGGAGGAAGAAATCAAGCTGAGCGGCAACCTCACTTTCCCCCAAACGGAGGAGGTGAAGCTGGCGCTTGCCTCCGACCAGAGCGTGACGATCAAACGCGTGCGTGTGGCGAAGGGGCGCAAGGTCGCCGCGGGCGACGTGCTCTTTGAAGCGGAGGTCTCCGGCTATGACAAGGAGATGGAAAGCTTGCGCAGCGACTACGAAGCCGCGCAGAAAGAGCTGATGGAGCTGGAACGCAAAAACGGCGACGTGCGGCTCAAGCGCACCGAGGAAATCTGGGTGGAAGCCTATGACGCGCTGGCGCAGAGTAAGGACGACCTGATGAACGCGCAGACGCAGCTGGAGGTCGCCGCCAAACTGGCGGGCGTGACGCTGACGGATGGCCGTCTGCCGGAAAAGGAGCAGGACGAAACCCTGCTGGAAGCCCAGAATGCGGTGGACAAGGCGCAGGCCGCACAGGACGAGGCGCAGAAAAAATTCAACAGCGCCAACCGGCTGGGCATCAGTGAAAATGTCATCAGCTATATCACCCAGAGCCGCACGCTG
>OOIG01001006.1_pt1 | contig 22104 bp, 15 predicted proteins | sample 1692091 | NCBI WGS metagenome assembly OOIG01 (sample SAMN06348188, study PRJEB24527) | human gut metagenome | biome: human gut; feature: ankylosing spondylitis patient; material: feces | host: Homo sapiens | place: China | collected 2015-10 | reverse complement strand
TCCTCGGGGCGTTGCGGGACGGTTCGCATGAACCGGCGGTGGATTGTAAGGCGCGACACGGCCGCTTCAGAGAAAAAGAAAGACTTTTCGTTTCGGCCCGAAACGATGTCCGTACTCCGGACGATTCCTGCCCGGCTGTCCGGCGGATGCCGCGAACGGTCTCTTTTATGGAATTCCGCTTCGGAGGATACGGTCCGATTTTTCCGAACCGTCCGGCGAAAGACGGCCCTGGCATGCGAAAGACGGATGCTCGGGCTTCCCCCTGCTTTCGTTCGTCGTCTTTTCGGTCCGGTTATAGCCCGGCGATGAAGTCCCGCATGGCCCGCTCGTGCGCGTCGATGCTTTGCAAGAGCCGGAACTGAGCCTTCGACCGCTGCCAGTTGTGGTCCGGGTGTCTGATCTTGTAGTATCGGTCGCCGTCCAGATAATCCGTCAGGAACCGGATACCACATTCCAAAGTCATCAGTCTCGCACCCCATGGAAGATATTCCAGCTCCGCTTCTGTCAGTATGCCGTCTGCCCCCTGCAGGAAGCCTCGGGTGAAGACCTCATACAGCCCCAGGTCAAGATTCACCTTGCTCAGATCCTTTTCATCCTCCGCACTGTGATTCGCGCCGAAACGGATGGAATCACCGAAATCGTTAATGGAAAGGCCAGGCATGGTGGTGTCCAGATCAATGACGCAAATGCCCTCGTGGCTTTCCCGGTCAATTAAAATATTATTCAGCTTGGTGTCGTTGTGCGTCACCCGCAGAGGAAGTACGCCTTCCTTCAGAGCGTTCAGGGCAACAGAACAGTCTGCCCGCCGATCCAAAACAAACTGGATCTCTGGCTGGACTTCCTTCGCTCGCCCCAGCTTATCCGCGGCCACCGCCGTCAGGAACTTGGCGAGGCGATCCTCGGTATTGTGGAAATTAGGAATTGTCTCGTGAAGTGTTTCCGCCGGATACCCATTCAACAGCCGCTGAAACCGGCCAAAAGTCCTTGCCGATGCTTCAAACAGTTCCGGGGTAGCAGACTGGTAGCAATCCGTGTTTTCGATGAATGGCATTAGACGCCAGACACGGCCATATACGTCCGTGTAGAAATCTCTGCCGTCCTTCGTCTTGACTACAGAGAGCGTTTCCCGTGTTGGGTCACCGCCATCCGCAAGAATTTTATTTCTCAAGAAGGACGTAATCCCCACAAAATTCTCCATCAGCTCCTCTGGATGGGGAAAGGCAGCATTACTCAGCCTTTGGATGATAAATTGGATGGCGTTCCCCTCTTGCGACTGGCAAACAGCACAAAACGTGTCATTGATATGCCCCTTTCCGTAGCGGTCCACGCTGAGAAGCATTTCCGGGAAAGTGTAAGCATCCAGCGCCTCCCGCAAGCCTGGAATCTCATTTCGTATGTATGGTAATAGACTCATGAAAAAACCTTTCTGCCGCATGAGAATTGCAAATCAAATAATATTTTATTACTGGTGTACCATCTGCCGTCAATGTTTACGGGTTTTACTGTTCTGTACAACAGTCACATCAAAAGAACTCCGGACGCATCTCCGCACCTCTGAAACAGAATTCAGTTCTCCGAAACGAAACATCTGCGCCGCGGCATTCCCGATGGCGGTAGCTTCCCCCGGTCCGACATACACAGTGCAGCCGGTGGCCTCTGCCGTTAGCCGATTCAGATATGCCGCATTACTGCCGCCACCAATGATGCTCAGAGCATTATACGGTTTTCCTCTGCTTTCGCGCAGCTGAGAAACCGCCTCTCCGTAACAGGCAGCCAAGCTGCGGTACACCACTGCCGCAAGCTGCGCAGGTGTTTGCGGAACCATCTGCCCACTTTCCGCGCATGTACGCTGAATTTCCTCAATCATACTGTCCGGTGATAAGAAACGGTCATGATTGCAGGGAACAATCGAAAGTATAGACTCCTTTTCCGCCAGCGCACATAACTCAGCGAAGTCCAGTTCGATACCCTGTTCCCACAATTCTTTTTTCAGGCTTTGGATCATCCATAACCCCATAATATTTGTAAGGTAACAGATTTTCCCCAAAAAGCCGCCTTCGTTTGTAAAGTTGTTCCTCCTGCTGCTGTCACCACAATCAGGGGCATCCAGTTCCACCCCCAGCAATGACCAGGTTCCGGAACTGATATAGACCGTATCCGGGTCAGTGCTGGGCATTGCCAGGATTGCGGAAGCCGTATCGTGGGCAGCAGGGAGTACCACCTTGCAGCGGTATCCTACTGTTTCGGATACCGCATCCGTCAGTTCACCCAAAACTGTTCCGGGCTGGACTACCTTCTGAAATATCTCTACAGGATACCCAAGCCGTTCAATTAACTCCCGATCCCAGTCACAGGCAGCAGGATCTATCAGCTGCGTGGTAGTTGCTTCCGTATATTCGTTTGCTTTTACTCCGCAGAGCTTCCAATGGAAATAGTCAGGAACCATCAAGAACGTTTTCGCATTGCTAAGCTGCTCCGGGGACGTCTGCTTTACTGCCATTAACTGGTAAATTGTGTTGTAGGCCGCTTTCTGGATACCGGTGCGGGCATATAGTTTCTCCAACGGAATAACCTCTGAAACCAGTACGTCCATTCCCTCTGTCCTGCGATCCCGATAGCCGACGGTTTCCCCCAGTACATTGTCCTGGGCGTCCAGCAAGACAAAGTCAACGCCCCAGGTATCAATGCCCACACTGACAGGAATTTTCCCGATTTCTGCACACCGTCTCATGCCCGTGAGGATATGCTGTTCCACCGCCGGATAGTTCCAGCAGAGGCTGCCATTTTGCTCCTCCATTCCGTTGGGGAAACGGTAGACTTCTTCCATGCGCATTTGACCATTTTCCAGCCAGAAAAGGATGTGCCGTCCGGAGGAAGCGCCGATGTCAATAGCCAGATAATAATTTGGCATATGCTCTCTCCTTGTTGATCAGGCGCTCCGTAGGAACGCCTGATGATTGCTTACTTATACAGCGGCCCGTAGGCGGTGCAGGCACGATAGTCCGCACCCTCTTTGTCCATGCCGAAGGCATTCCAGGCAGCAGGGCGGAAAATCTTCTCCTCAGGCACATTGTGCATACAAACAGGAATGCGCAGCATGGAGCACATGGTGATGAGGTCTGCACCGATATGGCCGTAGGAGATGGCACCATGGTTGGCTCCCCAATTTTGCATAACCTCATAGGCAGTCTTGAACGGAGAGCCTTCCTTCCCATCGCACCGTGGTGCAAACCAGGTGCAGGGCCAGGTGGGGTTGGTACGCTCCATCAGAGTATCGGACACGCTCTCCGGAAGGTCTACCGTCCACCCCTCCGCAATTTGCAGCACAGGCCCCAGGCCTTTGACAAGATTCAGGCGGATCATAGTGGCTGGCATTTCCGCTTTCGTCGTGTAGTGGCTGCTGAAGCCGCCGCCACGGAAATTGTCAAAGCCCGCTTCACACCACACGGTAGCATCGGTCATCTTCTGAATGTCCTTATCAGTGACCTCCCACCACTTCTTCATAATGGCGTTCCCATCTTCATCGGTGCAGACGCCGCTGGCATCCAGGCAGGCCGCACCGGAGTTCAGCAGGTGGATAATACCGTTGGATGCTTCCGCCTTGCCTTTCAGGGTGTAATCAGTAACGCGCTTGACAGCATCGGTTGACCAGTAAGTACGCACATCTGCGAAAATCTGCGCACGGTGTGTCAGCAGACGCATAAACAGCATGCCCAGCCCATTCAGCACATCATTTTCAGTTGCCAGCGTATATGGTTCCCGCGCGCCCTCATAGTCAAAGGTAGAACTGAGCAATGCCTCAGGGTAGTCACAGTTTGGCCAGTGATCCGTCCACTGCCGCTGCCCCTGAAAACCTCCGGCGATGGCGTTGTGCCCAACCATTTCCTCCTCGAAGCCTGCAGGCAGATCGGGGTTTCCAGCCATCAGATCCTTGATGATGCAGTACATCTTCACTGTGAATTCCCACTGTTTTTCCTTCTGGGAATCGGAGAATTTTACAAAATCCGGATTGTCGTCCCGGCCTTCCCTACAGTGTTCCTTCGTCCAGGCCAGCGCTTTCCGGTACTGTTCCTCGTTATAGATACCTTCCTCCATGCGCCGCAGGATCTCCACCTCGTCCACGGATTCCACCCGCATGCCCAGGTAGCTTTCCATAAAGTCCTGATCGATAATGGAACCACCGATTCCCATACACATGGAGCCGATCTGCAGATAGCTCTTTCCTCGCATAGTGGCAACCGCCACAGCCGCCCTGCCAAACCGGAGCAGCTTCTCCTTTACATCTTCCGGAATTTCGGTCACCTGATCACGATCCTGAACTTCGTGTCCATAAATCCCAAAGGCAGGCAGCCCCTTCTGCGCATGGGTTGCAAGGACAGACGCAAGGTACACGGCGCCCGGACGCTCCGTGCCGTTAAATCCCCAGATGCCCTTGATGGTCGTAGGATCCATGTCCATGGTCTCCGCCCCATAGCACCAGCAGGGTGTGACGGACAGCGTGATCGCCACGCCCTCCCGCTTGAACTTATCCGCGCAGGCCGCTGTTTCCGGAACCCGGCCAATAGAGCTATCTGCCATTACCACTCGAACATGTTCGCCGTTGGAATAATAAAGGTTTTCCTCAAAAAGTTTTTTTGCCGCGTTGGCCATAGCCATGACCTGATCCTCCAGACTCTCACGCAGCTTCATGGGACCCCGGCGGCCATCCACGATAGGTCGGATACCGATAGCAGGGTATTCCCCTATGTAACGATTCTTTGCCATATTGTTTTCCTCCTTTTACACTTTTACAACGCCCTTTTTCAGCAGGACATTGGCATAGATTGCGGTTTCTCCCGTAGCAATGATCAAGTAGGCGTTTTTCGACCGTTCATAGAAAGAAAAACGCTCCATCATCTCAATGCCGCAGTGATCCGGTTCATGCTGATTCAAAATGTTTTTGTAGGTTTCCCAAATCTCCGGTGTAGGGCAGGTATCTCCTGGAACAACCTCCATCAAGGCAACAGGTCTTTCAACATAAGCATCCAATGGAATCAGGCGCAGCACCGCATCCAGTATCTCCGCCGCTCCATGACCGTCTGCCCGGACAACAATGGCATTCTTTCCGATGCTGTGACTGGGAAAATTTCCGTCCGCAATGACAAGTTCGTCACCATGCCCCATTTCGCACAGTGCTTTCAGAAGCTCCGGAGAAACGACCGCAGGAATTCCTTTCAGCATGACTTAATCCTCCTTCTTGTGCAGCAACGGATCCCCCGGGTTATAGACCTGATAACCCGGATGCCTGCCGGTAATGCGGTAGAAGCTGCGCAAATCAATCAACTTGTCGATATTCTTCCGGCTGATATCAATACTGCCACCCAGGATAACCGCATTGATCGTAATTTTTGCCCAAAGCTCCAGGCTCTCCATCCGGTAATAAGCCGTAATCACGTCGCTGCCGACCGCCAACGCGCCATGGTTTTCCAGCAACATCACATCATGCTCCTGTAAATACGGTTCAATCGCATCCGGCACCTCCGTGGTAGATGGTGTGCCGTAGGGAGTCAGGGGCACTGCTCCGATAGCCGCCACATCCTCGATCATGTTATACATATCCATCGCCTTGTGCGCTACGGCAAACCCCGTCGCTCCGGGAGGATGGGCATGAATGACACTGCGCACATCGTCACGCCTGTCATAGCAGCGCAGATGCATTTTCAGCTCGCTGGAGGGGCGGAGTCCCCCTGCGGCCTCCAGCACATTGCCCTGACGATCCACCCGGATCAACTTTTCCGGGGTGATAAAGGATTTGCTCATGCCTGTGGGGGTAGTCAGGATGGTATTGTCATCCAGCAAAGCGGACACATTGCCGTCGTTGGCTGCTACCCACCCAAGCTGCCACATCTTGTGGCATACATCGCAGATTTGGTCTTTGATCTGTTCCATATGGCTTTTGCTTCCTCCATTTCCAAAAGGGTGTGCAAACGGTCGATGTTATTTTACCGAATTCAAAAGCAATACACAATGGAGTATATTTTCAAAAGGCTTGACGATTTTGACATTTCTGTGCCGCAGGGAAACAGCGGAGACACCCTGTGGCATCTCCGCTGTCAGCAAAATTATTTATGTGTATCCACGTACTCCCTTGGGGAGACCCCGTAATATTCCTTGAATCGCCGGGTAAAGTAGAACGGATCCTCGATCCCCACCTGAACAGCCACCTCCTTGATGTACATATCCCCGTTTTTCAGCAGCAGTTCTGCCGCGTGCTTCATGCGGAATGCATTCAGGTAACCGAAGATGCTGGTACCCATCTCCCGCTTGAAGACCCGGCACAGATAGCTGCGATTCAGGCAGGTGGTTTCGGCCAATGCCTCCAGCGTAATGCTCTCGGTATAGTGGGTATGCAGATATCGAAGCACCTCCTGAACCTCCCGCTTGTGGTCTTCAAAGGGCCGCCCCTTGTACTTGCTCATAAGCTGAATGGCCGTGAGAAAGTGCGTCTCCGTTTCATGCAGTGTGGAAGCTTTTTCCAGAAGCTCCTGCTGCAATTCAAAATCCTCCGGCACCTCGCTGGACGCAACGGAATACCGAATGGAATCCAGCACCCGCTGGCAGGTGATCCTGACGCGGGCAGGCACAAGATAGCATTCCTTCCAGCAGGCAAGCGCATCGTGGGTGATCTGCTGCACCTGCTCCATATCGCCGGCATGCAGGGCATCCAGGATTCTGCCGGTAAGCGCGCTTACCTGTTCAGGCCGGATTCCCTGTTCCATATGGATTTCTTCGGCGCAATAGAGTGTCTGCCCGGAATCGTAAAAGGACAGCCCGTAAGCCTCCCGGCACCGTTCATACGCGCCTTTGGCATCTGCCAGAGATTCCATTCCAACGCAATAGCATATGGTTGGCGTAATGGAGGAATACGTTGCAAGCTGGCGCTGCAGCATTTTCAGCGCGTTTTCTATCATCGCCCTCTCCCCGGAGACTCCTGCCATGCAGATCAGCTCATTGTGGTGCAGGACGAGGGAAATCAGCGGAATCTCTCCCACGGTCGTTTTAAGGAAGGATTCCACTTGGGGCAACACCCGCCTCAGCCGGTCTATTTTGACCGTTCCCTCCTGATAGTACACGGTAAACACGAGAAAAGGGGTACTGAACATCACAGGAAGATTCGGCGCGGCATCCCCGGCGACCTGCGGCTCCCGGAAAAAGCTCCGCAGTCGGGAACGCAGCAGCTCCTGATTCTCCCGGGAGCCGGATTCCGCCTGGGATATCTGGGCTGTTTCGATATGTCCGGCCAGCTTATCCAGATGGGTCAACAGCACCTCACTGGTCAAATCCAGCTTCAGCACGTAGTCCAGTGCTCCGCTGGTCAGTGCTTCCCGAACCAGCTCAAAATCAGAATAATTGGACAGCACGATGACCGGCGTTGTATTTTGCTGCTGCTTCAATGTTTTGATCAGCGCAACGCCGTCCATTACCGGCATTTTCAGGTCAGTCAAAATCATATCTACAGGGGTATTCTGCAGGCATTGCAGTGCCTCCACGCCATTTCTGGCAGAGGCGCTGATTTCGTAATCGTCCGAACCCTCCAGCATCTTGCGGATCCCCACCTGAAGGATCGGTTCATCATCTACCAACAAGACTCGATACATATCAGCCATTTTCCTCCGTCATTTTCTTTGGCAGCCGCAGCAGACAGCGGGTGCCGTTTCCGGGGCTTGCCACAATGTGCAGGCCGTATGCTTTTCCGTAGTGAAGCTGCACCCGTTGATCCACATTGGATAACCCGATACCGGAGAAGCGCTCATGCTCTTTTCCGGCAATGGAGGCCGGGTCAAATCCGCAGCCGTCGTCTTCCAGAACCACCTCCACGTCGGTTCCCACGAATCTGCTGGATACCGTGATGGTGATGCATTTTCCGTCCGCCGTTCCGTGGATGATGGCATTTTCCGCCAGCGGCTGCAATGTAAAGCGCGGGATCTCGCAGCTCAGCGTTTCCTCATCCAGATGGTATTCCACCTCAAACATACCTGCGTAACGGATATTCTGCAAGGTAAAATAATTTCTCAGATTTTCTATTTCTGCCGAAATCGGGATCAGCTCCCGCCTTTTTACCAATGAGTGCCGCAGCAGGGAAGACAGGGAAGCGATGCCGTCCTCCAGAACCGGAACATCATTCATCTGCGCAACGAATCGAAGGCTGTTCAATGTGTTGAACAGGAAATGGGGGTTGATCTGGTATTGCAGCATTTTCAGCTCCAGTTCCCGCTTCTGCCGCTGATCCTCGGCATACTGAATGTTGAATTCCTTGATTTCTCCGAACATTTTGTCGATCGTACCGGCGAGGAATCCCAGCTCATCGTGACTGGAGTCTCCGATCCGTTTATCCAGATCTGCGTCCGTGGTAATGCTGCAAAGGCTCACCATACGGTTGATCGGCTTCATAATGCTGGAGTAAACCATAGTCGTAAACAGCAGACAGCACCCAATGAGCAGCACACAGATCAGCAACAGGGAGCGGTTGATGCGGCTGATCTCCTCGGTAAAGTATTCCGAAGGAATGGTAATCAGCAGGTAGCTGTTCAGCCTCGGGTTATACAGGGCAATCATGACTTCCTGAACATCCGTCGTGAACGCGGCCATGTGGTCAGACGCAGTCTGGGTATCCGCACAGATGCGGGAAAACATCTCGTTATCCCCATAGCTGAGACCCAGCAGCGTGCTGTCCTGAGAGGAGATGATCTGCCCGTTGGCACTGAGCAGCATAACATTGGAGCCTTCCCCGAAGGAAACCTTTGTCAGCAGCATATCGCTGACGAAGTTCTCGTCAATATAGGCGAGAATATACCCCAGGGGTTCATTCATGTTTCCAAATTTGTAGATTTTTCGGCCAAGCACAATTTTGTCATAGCTGCGGAACGTCCGGATGTATTGCAGCGAGTCGCTTCCCGCAGTAGCATCGATCATCTGAAGGACCTCCGCGAACCGCTCTTTTGAAATATCGTCGTAGCCCAGATCATAGATGATCCGGCCGTAACGATCCACCACTCTGGTATTTTTCAGGTAGGTGGAGGAAAAAGGGATCATCCGTACAGAATCGGAAACCGCCTTTACACTGTCCACATCGATGATATAGGTTTCTTCCATGGACGCCAGAAGCGCGGTCTGGATCATATTCGTGGTGGAAATCAGATCGAGGTAGCTTTGGAATTTCTCCAGCTCCGTTGTGAAGGAATTATTCAGGAGATATGTCGATTGAATGGCGGACTGCTTGAGCTTGCTGTCCATGGCATCGGAGTAAATGGAAGAGGCATACAGCCCCACGAAAACCGCCGGGATCAGGGACAGCAGCAGGAACGATATCAGCAGCCGATGGCGGATGCGGATACGCCGCAGCACATTTATGATAGAATCGTACATACAGAGTGCCTCCAGACCGTGTTCATTTATGCAAAGTCATTACTATAAAAGCACATTTCGGCGTGAAAGTCAATATCGTCTATGTTTTTGTAAATTTTCTGTATGTTGCAGCGGCGGCTGTTCCTTTATAATAAGTTCATAAACCAGCTTCCCCACGAAGCTGAAAAACAGGAGGTTTACAATGAAAAAGTTTCTTGCACTGCTTCTGTCTGTGCTGATGGTAGTCGGTATGCTCGCCGGCTGCGGCGCACAGAACGAGCCTACCCAGCCCGCAGCTGCCCCCACCCAGCAGGAGGCCGCTCCCACTGCTGCACAGGAAGATAACGTCGCAGCAAACCCCGCTGACAAGTTTGAAAACAAGGAACTGAGCATCGCCATCTTCGAGGGCGGCTATGGTCAGGACTACTGGAACGAGATCGTCGCTGCTTTCGAGGCTGCCTATCCCGGCGTTACCGTGAATATGCAGATCAGCCCCACCATCGGCGACATCATCCGCCCCCAGATCATCTCCGGCGAATATCCCGACTTCATCTCCATCAACGACAACGATCAGACCGGCGTTCTGCTGTCCCTGATCAACGAGCATGCTCTGCTGGATCTGACCGATTTCTTCAATGAGGCGGGTCTGGAAAGCGACACTCCCCTGAAGGATCTGGTCAACGACGGCATTCTGGAGACCACCAAGTGCTCCCCCTACGGCGATGGCAAGGTCTACATTGCTCCCTTCAATTCCTCCCCCATGGGTCTGGTTTACAACAAGACGCTGTTCGAGGAGCACAACTGGGAACTGCCTGAAACCTGGGACGATTTCTTCGCTCTGGGCGATCTGGCCAAGGCAGAGGGCATTGCCCTGTTCACCTACCAGGGCATTTACCCCGGCTACATTGAATCCGTCCTCTGGCCGGCAATCGGCTCCGCCGCCGGTCTGGATACGCTCAAGGATATCCAGAACTATGTGGAAGGCTCCTTCTCCAAGCCCGAGGTGCTGGAGGTTCTCAAGAACATCCAGAAGATCTCCACGGACGGCTATCTGATGGAAGGCACCGTCGCGCTGAACCACACGCAGTCGCAGACGGACATGATGATGAACAAGGCGCTGTTTATCCCGAACGGCAACTGGATGGAAAACGAAATGAAGGACGCGCCCCGCGCCGACGGCTTTGAGTTCGGCCTGTGGCACGCACCGGTTCTGAACAAGGGCGACCAGCCCTACGTCATGACCAGCGTGGAGCAGTTCTCGATCCCCGCCGCAGCGAAGAACCCCGAGCTGGCGAAGGAATTCCTCCGCTTCCTCTACACAGAGGATTCCGTCAAGCTGTTTGCGGAAAAGTCCGGCGGCATCTACGCGCTGAAGGCCGCGACCGAATGGGCCAAGGAGTACCTCACCTCCGGCGTTTACAACATGAACGCGGTCTATGAGCATGGCAAGAGCATGGTGTTCGGCTTTGCCGCGCTGCCCGAGGGCACGAAGGTTTCCGTCAGCGACATGGTCTTCAATCCGCTGTCCGATGTGATGAACGGCACCATGACGCCTGAGCAGTGGGCTGCCGGTGTGGAAGAAGCCATCGCCGAGGTCAACGCAGCCAGATAAAAGAAGATCCTCCGTTATCACCGGCCCCGCTGAGTCTGGGTTCAGCCTCAGCGGGGCCCTTTTCAGAAAGAGGTGTAATATATGCCGAAAAAAATGCGGAAGGCCGTGCGCAGGCGGCGGAATCCGGCCGGCTTTATCTGCGTCTGCGTACTTCCGGCGCTGATCCTGACGCTGTTTTTTACGATCCTCCCGACGATCCGCGCCTGCCTGCTGTCGTTTACGAACGCCACCGCGCTCAGCCTGAACCCCAAATTCTGCGCACTGGAAAACTATACGTATATGTTCCGCGACAAGTCGTTTTTACAGGCGCTCGGAAATACGTTCAAGCTGCTGGCCGTTGTGCCGGTCGTGACGATCACGCTTGCGCTGATCCTTGCGTTTGTCATCCACCAGTCCAAGCTGCCTGAGCGCGGCCTTTACCGGACGGTGCTCTACTTTCCCAATCTGGTTTCCATGACGGTCGTGGGAATTATCTGGTCGTTCGTCTTCCACCCGACGATGGGCCTGCTGACCTCGCTGATGAAGAAGGTCGGTCTCGGACAATTCGTTCTGCCGTGGGCAGGCGATTCCAGAACGGCGCTCTGGTGCATTGCCATCGCGCTCGTATGGCAGGCCACGGGCTATTATATGATCATGCACATCGCGGCCATGGACGGCATTTCGCCGGAGATCTATGAGGCCGCCACGCTGGACGGCGCGTCCAGCACCCGGAAATTCATCAGCATCACGATTCCCCTGATGAAAAACATCATCGGCATCACGTTCGTTCTGGCCATGTCCGGCACGCTCGTGCTGAGCTTTGTGCTCTCGCAGGTCATGACCGGCGGCGGGCCGAACGGCGCGTCGACGGTTCTGCTGAAATATATGTATGAGCAGGGCTTTGTAAACGGCAACTTCGGCTACGCAATGGCGATCTCCGTGTTCTCCCTTGCGATCTCCATTGTGCTTTCCCTGATCTCCCGCAGACTTTCCGGCTCCGAGGAGGTAAATGTATGACAAGCAACGAACAGGGCCTTTTAAAAACGGCGGCATGGAAATGGATCACGCGGCTTCTTCTGATCGCGATCTCCGTTACGATGCTCTTTCCACTGCTCTGGAACCTCTATTCCTCCTTCAAAACCAATACGGAATTCCTCGCGGACGCGTTTACGCTGCCCTCCCATCTGGAATGGGATAATTATGTGCGCGCATTTGAAAAATCGCATCTGCTGGACAATATCTGGAACTCGCTGTTTGTCGTCGGCGTCAGCGTGGTTGTGCTCGTGCTGTGCGTGATCCCGTGCTCCTACTGTTTGGCACGGTACCGCTTTTTCGGCTCCAAGCAGATCCTCGGGATGTATATGGCGGCGATTTTCATTCAGGCGACCTATATCATGATCCCGCTGTTTCTGCAGATGAAGGATCTGCATCTGCTTAACAACCGGCTGGCTCTTGGCGTTTTGTACGCGACGATGCAGTTCCCGTTTGCAATTTTTCTCCTTTCCGGCTTTATGAGCTCCATTCCAAAGGATTATGAGGAGGCCGCCATGATCGACGGCTGCGGGAATTTCGGCGTTCTGCGCAATGTGATCGTTCCGATGGCAAAGCCCGGCATTGTGACGGTCTGCATGATCACGGCAATGAGCGCGTGGAACGAATTCCCTGTTGCGCTCATCATGCTGACGGATGAGACGAAGAAGACCATGCCTATCGGCCTCGCAACGCTCTATGAGCAGCAGCGCTACGCGACCGACTGGGGCGCGCTGTTCGCGGCGCTGATCCTGGCGCTGATCCCGACGATTCTGCTGTTTCTCATCGGGCAGAAGCAGCTGCTCCGCGGGACGAACATCGGCGGCATCAAGGGCTGAGACGCAGGGAGGATCCATATGTATCAGGCCATTCACTATGACGACCACGGCCCGATGACCGATCCGTGCCGCTATCTGCGGCGACACGATCTGGTCTATCGCCGCCCGGCGCTTCGGCCCTATGACGGCGTGCCGGTCGGAACCGGCGACGCGGGCGGGCTTCTGTACCAGACCGCCTACGGTTTGGAGTTGACGGTCAACCACGCCGACGCGCTGGATTACGCGCCGGACGGGGCCATGCAGGCATGGGCATGGGAGGCGGAGGAGCGCCAGACCGCGCCGGTCTCCTGCGGACACCTGAGCATCCGCTCTACGCTTCCAATTTTCGACTGGGTCTATCTCGAAGCGTTTGAGCAGCGGCTGATCCTGTCGACCGCCTCCATCGAGGGCCGCGCGAAAACGCCGTTTGCCGAAGCAAGCTGGAAGCTGTATGCGCCGCGTGAGCCGGATGTTCTGGTTCTGGAGCTGGAGATTGAGCAGACCGAGGAGGCTGCACTGGAAATTCAGATCGATAAATGGCCCAGTCCAAGCTTCTTCCACCACTATGAGCAGATTCTGGATATCCACGATAAAAACCTGTACTGCGTCCGTGCGGAGGCCAATCGGGACGCGCTGCTCGTCACGCAGGCACTTCGCCGCTGCCGCACGGCGCTGGCCGTATCCTGCGGCGGGGAGCCGGAGCAGCTGAACAGTCACGCGGTATGCTGCCGCTTTCCAAAGCAGAAGCGTCACCGCCTGACCTTATATCTGGCGGCACGGGCGAGCGCGGAGGCATCTGTGCGGGAAAATACGCTGGCCGCGCTGACAGCGGCAAAGGACGCGCCGTCTTTATGGCAGACGCATTGCCGGTATTGGCAGGATTTCTGGAGCCGCAGCTTTCTCCATCTGCAGGAGAACGACTATTTGGAAAACCTCTGCTATCTGCACCTGTACCAGATGGGCTGCGGAAACCTCGGAAAAAATCCTCTGACGTTTGCCGGGCTCTGGGGCTGGTTCCGCGACGCGCGGAACTGGGGCCATTTCTACCATTGGAACCACCAGCAGAATTACTGGGGCCTGTACGCCGTCGGACACGGCGAACTGTGTGAAAACTATCTGGATTACCGGTTCCGCATGCTCCCGCACGCGATTGCCGACGCGAAGCGGCTTTTTGGCGTGGAGGGTGCGTTTTACTCCGACATTTCCAACCTGAACGGCTTTCAGGCGATCGAACCGGATACTGTCCGCAACCTCAGCGTCGGCGCGCAGATCGCGCTGGATTTCTATCGCCGCGTCCGCTATCAGCCGGACGAGGTCTTCCTGCGTGAACGTGCGCTGCCCGTCATGACGGCGTGCGCGGAATTTTATCAGAATCTACTGGAGCTTCGCGGCGGTGTTTTGCAGCTTCGCGGCGGCTCGACTGCCTTTGAAAGCTATTGGAATCTCGAACAGAATCTTGTCGATCAGGTGCTGCTGCGCGCGCTGTTCCATGCGCTGCTGACGCTCAACGACGCATATGCGCTTGATCTGGACGCGGCGGGCTATCAGGCTGTACTGGATCGCCTGCCGCCGCTGCAAACGGAGACTGTGCTGCATAATGGTGAGGCGCTTGAAATTTTCTGCGTCGGACAGACGTGGAGCCACGCGCCCGTACAGTATGCGCAGGGCGAGTATCCGCTCTCGCCGTTTCCCGCCGCGCTGCTTGCTCCCGTCTGGCCGTCCGGCTGGATCGGTCTGGACGACGCAGGCAGCCGCCTGTTTGCGATCATGCGAAATACGGCGCGCGTCGTATTTGACCGTGATGTCTATCAGATTGGGAAGCTCGGCTGCTGCGGGCACACGCCTTCGCCGGAGACGGCGGCGCGCCTCGGTATGCGTGAGGACGCAGAGCGGATTTTGCACCACTTCATTTCGTCCTATCAGCTGTTCCCAAACAGTCTGATGCACTTTGCCGATATCACGCAGGCGCAGCAGTGGTCGGCCGTCGACCGCCCGCAGATTCTACCGCGGGAGATCACCGCGACCCAGTGGGAGCAGATGCACGAAAAAGCCTTCGGAAACCGGACACAGATCCCCTCGGAGTGGTTCCTGCACTGCTATTTTGAAGCGGCAGCGAATCTGTTCGCGGGAACGCTGGAGCTGCTGCTGCAGTCCCGCGGCGGCGTGATCTATGTGTTCCCCGCGCTTGCGGAAGCGCGCACCGCCATGTTTACGCTCTGGGCGGAGGATGGCTTCCGCGTGACCAGCGAGTGCGCAAACGGCGATATCCGCTACATCGCTGTGGAGAGCACGCGCGGCGGGCTGTGCCGCGTGTGCCTGCCGTGGACTGCGTCGGTCTGCATCCGGACGGGACATACGGAGGCTGCGTTTACACTGGATGGGAAGATCCTCTCGTTTGAGACTGCTCCGGATACGCGCTATCTGATCTTCCGTAGGGAATTCCCACCGGAGAACTATTATCACAATCCGTTCCCCTATCACATCAATGAAGGTAAAAAGACCTTTGACCGCGCTTCGCTTGGCCTTTCGGCCTATTATTGACCGCATATGAAGTATGATATCTGTCTGAACGGGCCGATTCCCTCGTGGGACGAGGGGCTTCCACTCGGGAACGGCGGCATGGGCTGCCTGATCTGGGGGCCGCTGCACGCGCTGCGGTTTTCCATGGACCTGGCGGGACTGTGGGATCTGACGCCTGCGCTGCAGACAAAGCGGCCTGATTTCACGTATCAGACGATGTGCCGGTTGGTGCGGCAGCAGAGCTGGGCGGAGCTTCAGGCGCTGTTTGACGCGCCGTATGCCTGCGCAGCGCCGACAAAGCTGCCCGTCGGGGCGTTTGAGCTGGCTGGGCTGCCGGAGCAGGCATATTCCGCGCGGCTTTCCCTGCAGGACGCGACAGCGGAGCTGCAAAGCGGCGCGCAGCGGCTGCGCGTCTGGCTTGCTGCGACCACGCCGCTGCTGGTCGTGGAGCCGGAAACGACGCTGCCGGTACGCTTCGTGCCGAAGCCGCCGCCGTATGCCGGTGCATCGGAAGGCCCTGCCGACCCGCTGTGCCGTCCGCTTTCCGCGCTTGGCTATCCGCCGCCGGAGCGGATCGACCAAGATGGGCTGCAGGGCTTTACGCAAAAAATATCCGGCGGGAGATATTACGCGCTGCTCAGCCGCAGCACAGTCCGGAACGGACGAAAGCGCCTGCTTATCACGGTACAGACGGCTTCCTCCGCGCAGGGCGCACGCACGGCCTGCGAAGCGCTTCTGATGCAGTCTGCTGCCTCGCTTGCACGGCTGCGCCGCGCGCATCTGGCGTGGTGGTGCGCATTCTGGGCGCAGAGCGCCATCATGCTTCCGGACGACGCGCTGGAGCAGCTCTGGTACCGCGGCACGTATTTTTTGGGCGCGGGTTCGCGCCCAGGGTATGCGCCGATGCCGCTTCAGGGCGTCTGGACTGCGGATCAAAGCGCTCTGCCGCCATGGAAGGGCGATTATCACAACGATCTGAATACACAGTTTACCTATGCTGCTTACCTGACCTCCAACCATCTGCAGCAGGGCGAGGCGTTTCTGGATCATTTGTGGAAGCTGCTTCCGGCGGCGAAGCGCTTCGCCGCAGAATTCTATCAGACGGACGGCATGTGCTATCCGGGCGTCATGGCGCTGGACGGAAGCCCGCTTGGCGGCTGGCCGATGTATTCGCTGTCTCCGACCAATTCCATCTGGCTGTGCCGGCTTTTCTACGAGCATTATCGGATCACCGGAGATCCGGAATTTTTACGCGGGCGCGTGTGGCCGCTGTATCTGGAATGTGAGCGCTGCATCCGTGGCATGCTCTGTGAGGCGGCGGATGGAACGCTGGCGCTGCCGCTGTCATCCTCGCCGGAGATCTATGACGATTCGCCGCGTGCATGGCTGACACCAAACAGCAGCTATGATCTGGCGCTGCTACGGGATCTGTATGAACGGCTGATCGAGCTGTCCGTACTGCTCGGCGAGCCGCAGACCGTCTGGCGCAGCCAGTTGAACAGGCTCCCGCAGCTGCCTGCAGAGGAAAACGGCGCGCTCATGTACGCGAAGGACGCATTTGTCCGTGAAAGCCACCGCCATTTTTCGCATGCGCTGGCGATCTATCCGCTCCGGCAGATCAGCGGGAAAACGCCGCAGGAAAAGGCGTGCATAGACCGCACCATCGCGCAGCTGGAATCGCTCGGAACGAGCCGCTGGGTCGGCTTTTCGTTCGTGTGGTTCGCGCTGCTGAAGATCGTGCAGCGAGATGCGGAGGGAGCTGTCCAAGCGCTGCGGCAATTTTATCATGCGTTTCTCAGCCCGAACGGATTTCATCTGAACGGCGATTTCCGGAAAACCGGCCTGAGCGAGTTTCAGTACCGGCCGTTTACGCTGGAAGCAAACTGTCTCTCCGTACAGGCAGTCAACGAAATGCTGCTGTACAGTCAAAACGGAGAGATCGAGATCTTCCCGGTGATTCCTGCGGACTGGCGCACGTGTGCCTTTCGCGGTCTGCGCGTGGAAAACGGCCTGATCGTATCCGCAGAGCTGACAGCCACAGGCTGTGTCACGCTCCGACTGCACGCCAAACGAGCCGGAAGCTGGTATCTGAAAAATACAAATCAAACGCTTCGCCTTGAACAAGGAGAAAGGAGGATCTGCCGATGGACGATCAAACCCGACATACAAGACCCCTGACCGGCCGCGTGACGATCCCGACGGATATGGACGTGGTGCCGCAGACGCTGGAGATCATGAAGCGCTGGGGCGCGGACGCCATCCGCGACTGCGACGGCACGGATTTTCCGCAGCAGCTGCGCGATACGGGCGCAAAGGTCTACGCCACCTATTACACGACCCGCAAGGATAACGCGTGGGCGAAGGCGCACCCCGAGGAGGTGCAGCAGTGCTACATCATGACGGGCTTTTACACCGCACAGGAGGGCCCTCTGGCCATTCCGCTCATGAAGGGCATCAGCCCGGAGCTGATGCAGGTCAACACGCGCGACGATATCCGCCGCTGGTGGGAGGTCGTCGACCGCAGCACGGGAAAGCCGATTCCGCCGGAGGCATGGCGCTATGACGCGGAAAGCGGCTGTGTCATCCTTGACGCGCCGGAGGCGTATCACGAATACACGGTGAGCTTCCTCGCGTACCTCATCTGGGATCCGGTGCATATGTACAACGCCGTGACGAACGGCTGGAAGGACTTTGAGCACCAGATCACCTTCGACGTGCGCCAGCCGAAAACGCACGCCTTTACCATGGAGCGCCTGCGGCGCTTCATCCGGGAGCACGACTATGTGGATGTTCTGCGCTTCACAACGTTCTTCCACCAGTTCACGCTCGTCTTTGACGAGCTCTGCCGGGAAAAATACGTCGACTGGTACGGCTATTCCGCATCCGTCTCGCCGTATATTCTCGGGCAGTTTGAAAAAGAGGCCGGATACAAATTCCGGCCCGAATATATCATTGATCAGGGCTACTACAACAACCAGTACCGGGTTCCGAGCAAAGAATACAAGGATTTTCAGGCCTTTCAGCGCCGCGAGGTCGCAAAGCTTGCCAAAGAGATGGTGGACATCACGCACGAGCTGGGCAAGGAGGCCATGATGTTCCTCGGCGATCACTGGATCGGCACGGAGCCGTTCATGCCAGAGTTCGCAGGCATCGGCCTTGACAGCGTGGTCGGCTCCGTCGGCAATGGCTCGACGCTCCGCCTGATCGCCGACATTCCCGGCGTGCGCTATACCGAGGGCCGCTTTCTACCGTATTTCTTCCCGGATACGTTCCATCCGGGCGGCGACCCTGTGCGCGAGGCGAAGGAAAACTGGGTCACGGCGCGGCGCGCCATCCTCCGAAAGCCCATCGACCGCATCGGCTACGGCGGCTATCTGAAGCTGGCGTGCCAGTTCCCGGACTTCATCGACTACGTCGAAAGCGTCTGTCATGAGTTCCGCGAGCTGTATGAGAACGTAAAGGGCACGACGCCCTACTGCTTCAAGACCGTGGCCGTTCTGAACTGCTGGGGAAGGATGCGCGCATGGGGCTGCCATATGGTACATCACGCGCTCTATCAGAAGCAGAATTATTCCTATGCGGGTGTCATTGAGGCGCTCTCCGGCGCGGCGTTCGACGTGCGGTTCCTCAGCTTCGATGATTTGAAGGAGAACCCCGACGCACTGCGCGGTGTGGACGTGCTGCTCAACATCGGCGACGGCGACACGGCGCACACCGGCGGTGCAGCATGGGAGGACGCGGACGTTTCTGCGGCCATCCGCCGCTTCGTCGCCGAGGGCGGCGGTCTGATCGGTATCGGCGAGCCGTCCGGCCACCAGTATCAGGGACACTATCTCCAGCTGGCTTCGGTGCTCGGCGTGGAGAAGGAGACGGGCTTCACGCTCGGCTATGACAAGTATAACTGGGACGAACATCCGAACCATTTCATTCTGGCCGACTGCGCAGGCGAGGTGAACTTCGGCGAGGGCAAAAAGAACATCTATGCGCTGGACGGCACGGAAATTCTCGTGCAGCGTGAAAAAGAGGTGCAGATGGCCGTACACGAATACGGCAAGGGGCGCGCAGTCTACCTGTCCGGCCTGCCGTACAGTTTTGAAAACGCAAGACTCCTGCACCGCGCAATTTTGTGGAGCAGCCATGCCGAGGCGATGCTGCATACTTGGTTCTCGGAGAATTTCTGCGTCGAGGTACACGCCTACCCGCAGAACGGAAAATACTGCGTGGTGAACAACACCTACGAGCCGCAGACGACGGAGGTGCATACCACAGACGGCAGGCATCTCCCGCTGTCCCTTGCGGCAAACGAGATCCGCTGGTTTGAGCTCTGAGCAAGTAAAACGCAAAAATGCCCTGCCCTAAATTTGTTCCGTGTAGGGTCTGGATGCAATATTCAGATATAAAATCCCCTGCGCAATTCATTAGCGCGGGGGATTTTATATATTGACATTACCGTTTCAACCACTGTGCAAATTCTCTCTGCGAGATCTTGCCGTTCTCACATTTCTCCTTTTCCCTCTGTGCTTCCTTACTCCAAGCAGAAAATGCTTCCTGCGAAATCTTCCCCGCGCGGATCCACGCGAAGCGGCGTTTATACTCGCGGCGATAAATTTTCAGCAGCTCGTCCTGCGCGTGGCTTTGCATATACTGCCGCATTGCACCGACTTCCTTGCAGGTGCGGCCGCGGCTGTCGAAGACACGGCCGCAATACTCCGTGCTGCCGTGAACGGTGAGCGCAAAGTACCTGCCGCAGTTTTTGCAGGTGCGCATCATGATTTTTTCCTGAACGCATTTGCGCAGAGAAAAATCAATCAGATCGTACATACTTTGCGGATAAAGCACCTCCGTGAACTGCTTCTCACCCACAAACTCAAACGAGATTTTCAACGGCTGGAAGGCAAATTTCTGCAAAGATGGAGCCTGTTCATACGCCTGCATCCGGATGGAAAAGTCAATATCCGAAATACTCGCGTCCAGAACTGTTTGAAACAGGCGTAGAATTTGCTGCTGCATCGTCGCCAGATTGCTCGGAACGTGTGCCAATTCCTTGTGTGGCAAGAGCCTTGTCGGATTTTTGCAATCCGGTGTTGCCTGCGCCAGCCGATCACTCCAATCCAGCCACAGGCAGAAAAAATACGGATGCTCGTCCTTAAAATCATCCAGAAGTTTTTGCACCGGCTTCAGGCATTTTGCATCACGCGACTGATAAAACTCCATCAATGCGCGGTCAGCTTCATGGAAACGCGGCTCCCACGAATTGATATCATAATACACGAACGACAGCAGGCTGTCCGGAAACGGACGGTCTGCTATTTTTACGACATACTCGGCGTTGCCTTCTTTGCACTCCAATGTTTCTGCACTGTCCAGAAGATAAAATTTGCATTGAAAATCAGACATGACTGCACCTCAAAATAGATTTATAGAAATTTATATTATAAATTAGTCTTGACAATAGTTTAGGATTATGTTAGTCTAAAAATAGAAAACAAATCTATTGGCTAATTATAAGTCTAAATCATGAGACACAGAATGTCAATAGCAAACGGAAAGGAAGTGAAAAAATGACCAAACTGGAAACCATCACAGCAGAAGATTTGCAAAACAGAACATATAAACCGACGCATTTTCTGGTAGATGAGCTTATCCCAGAGGGCTTGCACATCCTCGCGGGTGCACCGAAAATCGGCAAGTCTTGGCTGGCCTTGTGGCTTTGCTTATGCGTCGCGCAGGGACAGGCACTCTGGAATTTTGCAACAACGCAGGGAGAAGCGCTGTATCTCAGTCTTGAAGATTCGTTCCAGCGTATCCAGACGCGACTCTTTGACCTGACGGAAGATGCGCCGCCGACGCTGCATTTTGCGATCATGGCTGACACGCTCAAGCATGGGCTGGAACAGCAGATCGAACAGTTTTTGACAGAGCATCCGACCACAAAGCTTGTTGTGATCGACACGTTACAGCGCGTTCGGGGAACAGGCAGTGACAGCAATTTGTACGCAAATGACTATCAGGAGATCGGCTTGCTCAAGAAACTTGCGGACAAGCGGCACATTGCAATCCTCTTGATTCACCATCTGCGTAAGCTCCACGATGACGATCCGATGAACATGATCTCCGGCTCGACAGGCTTAAGCGGCGCGGCAGATTCAACCTTTGTTCTCCAGAAAAGTTCTCGCCTTGCCAACATTGCCTCGCTGCATTGCACCGGCCGTGACATTCCGGATCGCACGTTAAAACTCGAATTTGGCGAGGAAGATCACGTCTGGAAGCTGCTTGAAGACGGCAAAACTTGCAGCGGCGCTTCTAAGGTTTCAACGCTTCAACTCGTACATCTTTTCTCTGAATTACTCCGTGCCGGTCCTACATACCTCGGCTCACCATCGGCATTGTCCGCAAAGATCGACCCTGACGGAAATCTTGGAATCACGCCGAAAAAAGTGACCCGTCTGGCGCTGGAAAGCGTTGAGACTCTAAGGGAAAACGGAATTCTGGTCAAGATCTACCGCAGCAACGAAAAGCGGCTGATCTGCCTGAAAAGGGTCGATGGTGCCGATCTTCCCACCGTGGAAAAAATCGCCCCTATCGACCCTGCGGCTGTGTCGAGCACCCGCACCGCGCCGTGAGGCGCGTGTCGCCGCTGTGTGCGGATTTGCGCCCCAGCTGCGGGTGTGTGCGCGACAGCACAGCAAAAGCCCACGTTGCACCGACGTGCGCAAAAAACACAAAATCGCAATCCAGCAACGCGATTGCGATTTTGAGAGG
>OOIG01000997.1_pt1 | contig 22273 bp, 24 predicted proteins | sample 1692091 | NCBI WGS metagenome assembly OOIG01 (sample SAMN06348188, study PRJEB24527) | human gut metagenome | biome: human gut; feature: ankylosing spondylitis patient; material: feces | host: Homo sapiens | place: China | collected 2015-10 | reverse complement strand
GCAATGTAGATGAGAACGGTCCCGATCCAAGCAATCGGCAGACCGAAGATCGGATACGAGGTCACAGAACTGACCCGCGCGCTTGAGGCAACCATCGGTGAGCCTGCGGGGTGCGAGGCGGTCATCGTCGGTGCGGGCAGACTCGGGAGAGCTCTGCTCGGCTTCGGCGGATTTTCGGAATACGGTCTGACGGTCACGCACGCGTTTGACCTGTTGCCGAACGGCAATCCGGAGGTACATCCCGTTGAAGAACTTCCGACCTATTGTAGCCTGCATCAGGTGGAAATCGGAATCATTACCGTTCCGCCGGAAGCGGCGCAGGGCGTTGCGGATCTGTTGGTCAAATGCGGTGTGCAGGCAATCTGGTGCTTTGCGCCGGTGCGGCTGAATCTGCCGCAGGAGATCACGGTTCAGTATGAGAATCTGGCGCTGTCGTTGGCGCACCTGCATCAGAAGGTGAAAGCTGCAACAAAGAGAAAGGGCTGAGGAGGGACAGAGGATGAAGCTGGACAGAATCATTGCGGTCAGAAACCACAAAACCGTTTACCGTGACGGCGAGCTTTGCATGAAGGTCTTTGACGAAACCTATTCCAAAGCAGACATTCTCGCCGAGGCAATGAATCAGGCACGGGTCGAAGAAACAGGGTTGCATATTCCACAGGTTCGCGAGGTAACGGTCATTGACGGAAAGTGGACCATCATGACCGATTACATCAAAGGAAAAACGCTGGCACAACTGATGGAAGAGCATCCCGAAAAGAAAAACGACTGGCTGAATCTGTTTGTCGACCTTCAACTGGAGGTACAGTCCAAGACCTGCCCGCTTCTGCCGAAGTTGCGCGACAAAATGGATCGCAAGATCAGCCTGACCGACTTCGACGCGACCACGCGCTACGAACTGCACACGAGGTTGGACTCCTGTCCCAAGCACGCAAAACTTTGCCACGGAGATTTCAACCCCTCCAATATCATAATCTCGGAAGACGGAACGCCCTACATTCTGGACTGGGCGCACGCCTCGCAGGGGAACGCCTCGGCGGACGTCGCCGAAACCTATCTGCAGTTCTGGCTTGCGGGAGATATCGACGGCGCAGAACGCTACCTCAAACTGTTCTGCATCAAGAGCGACACCGCAAAGCAATATGTTCAGAAATGGATGCCGATCGTTGCTGCCGCTCAATCGCTCAAAGGCAACGAAAAGCAACGCGAATTTCTTCACTCATGGGTCAACGTAGTTGACTTTGAATAGCCTGCCAAGCCGAATTCCAAATCAATTGAATCCCAAAATAATTTTAATATAGAAAGAGAGAATTCATCATGAAAGTTACAGTTTGCATCGGGTCTTCCTGCCACATCAAAGGATCCAGACAGATCGTAGAAGAGTTGCAGCATCTGATCGCCGACGCGGGGTTGGAGGACAAAGTCGAGTTGGGCGGTACCTTCTGCATGGGAAGATGTCAGGAGGGGGTTTGTGTAACGGTGGACGGGGAATTCCATTCGGTCAGCCCCGACAATGTCAAGGAATTCTTTGAAAAAGAGGTTAAAGGAAAGGTCACGGCATGATTTTCGTTGAGGTTTGCGTCGGAAGTTCCTGCCATATCAAAGGCGCGCCCGAGATTGTGGAACTGATGCAGAAATACATTGCGGACGCGAAACTGGAGGATGAAATCGTGCTCTCGGGCAGCTTCTGCTCGGGCAGATGCAACCGTACAGGCGTGACGGTCACCGTCGGAGACGACGTGTACACGGGAATCACTCCCGATGGCTTCCGCGATTTCTGGAACGACCGGATTCTGCCCGCAGTGGAGAAGGCAAAGGAGGGATAAACGTGGCAAACTGTCTGACACTGAAAAAATCCAATTGCAAAAACTGCTATAAATGCATCCTGTTAAGTCCATCCGCTTTTCCGGCAATCAGGCGCATATCATCGGAAACGAATGCATTCTTTGCGGTCAGTGCTTTGTGGTTTGCCCGCAGAATGCCAAGCAGATCGTGGACGAGACCGAAAAGGTTAAGGTTCTGATCCAGTCCGGCGACCCCGTTTATGTCAGTCTGGCGCCGTCCTTTATCGCCAACTATGCGGGAATCGGCATTGAAGGGATGCGGAAGGCGCTGAAAAAGCTCGGCTTCGCGGATGCGGAGGAAACGGCAATCGGAGCAAACATCGTCAAGACCGAATACGAAAAGCTTCTTGCCGGGGGCGACCGTGATGTCGTGATTTCCTCGTGCTGTCACTCGGTTAATCTGCTGATCCAGAAGTACTTCCCGCGCGAATTGGAAATGCTTGCAGACGTTCTGTCCCCGATGCAGGCGCACTGTCGCGACATCAAGCGGCGTGTTCCCAACGCAAAGACCGTTTTCATCGGTCCGTGCGTGGCAAAAAAGGACGAGGCGGAGTATTACAGCGGCATTGTGGACGCGGTTCTGACTTACGAGGAACTCACCGCATGGTTTGACGCGGCGCATGTGCGGTTGGAACCGGATATGGATCACACAGAGGAAAGCCGCGCGCGCTTCTTCCCGACAACGGGCGGAATCCTCAAAACGATGGCGCAGAACGCCCCGGGATATACCTACATGGCAATCGACGGCGTAGAGAATTGCATTGCCGCACTGCGCGACATCGAAAGCGGGAAGATTCACAGGTGTTTCATCGAAATGTCAGCGTGTATCGGCAGTTGCGTCGGCGGTCCTGTGATGGAGAAATACCACCGCGCCCCGGTTGCGGATTACATGGCGGTTGCACAGTATGCGGGGTCGCGCGACTTCAATGTCGCTCAGCCCGAAAGCGATACGCTGCGCAAGCAGTTTGAGCCGATCGAACGTCGGTACGGAACGCCGAGCGAGGACGAGATCGCCGAGATCCTGCGCAAAATGGGAAAAACCAAACCCGAGGACGAATTGAACTGCGGTTCCTGCGGGTATGATACCTGTCGGGAAAAGGCAATTGCCATCTATCACGGCAAGGCGGAAATCTCCATGTGTCTGCCGTATCTCAAGGAAAAAGCCGAAAGCTTTTCCGATTGCATCGTCAACAACACGCCGAACGGTCTGATCGTTGTCAACGACGCATTGGAAGTTCAGCAGATCAACGCGGCGGCAAGAAAGATCATGAACATCCGCTCCGCTTCGGATATTCTGGGAGATCAGGTGGTTCGGATTCTCGACCCCACCGTTTTTCTCAAGGTTCTGGAAACCAAACGGAGCATCCGCGACCAACGCGTGTACCTCGCCGAATACAAGAAGTATGTGGAGCAGACCGTGGTGTACGACAGCACCTATCAGTTGCTTGTCTGCATCATGCGCGACGTGACCGACGAGGAAACCGAGCGTGAAAAGAAAGAGGACATCAGCCGCCGCACGGTGGAAATTGCCGACAAGGTGGTTGACAAGCAGATGCGGATTGTGCAGGAGATCGCCTCTCTGCTCGGAGAAACGGCGGCGGAAACCAAGATCGCGCTGACCAAACTGAAGGAGAGTATTTCCGATGAATGACCTTTGCGCCGATATCGGCTCCAGAAGCATTAACCATATCGGGGAACAGCTCTGCGGAGACCATGTGGACGTGGTGGAGCAGGGGGAAAATTCCACGGTCATTGTATTGGCGGACGGTCTCGGAAGCGGCGTGAAGGCGAGCATTCTTTCCACGCTGACTTCCAAGATCATCTCCACTATGATGGCGGAAGGGCTGACGCTTGAGGACTGCGTGGAGACCATTGCGCAGACTCTGCCGATCTGTAGCGTTCGCGGCGTGGCGTATTCCACCTTTACCATCCTGCATCTGGTGGATAACCGCGAAATGGAACTGATCCAGTATGACAATCCGTTGGTGATTCTGTTGCGGGACGGCAAGAACTATGACTACCCAAAAACCGAGATGAACATCGGCGGAAAAAAGATCTATAAATCGGTGGTCAAGCTGTTGGAAAACGACATTTTCGTTGCCATGAGCGACGGTTGCCCGCACGCGGGAATCGGTCTTGCCTACAATTTCGGTTGGAAGCGGGAGGACATCATCAGTTTTATGGAGACAATTGCCATTGCGGGCTACACCGCAAAAACACTGTCCACCATTCTGATTGATGAAGTCAACAAGCTTTATGAGCGCAAACCCGGAGACGATGCCACCGCTTGTGTGGTTCGCATCCGTCGGCGCGAACCGATGAACATCCTGTTCGGTCCGCCGTCCAACCGCGATGACTGTAACCGCATGATGTCGCTCTTCTTCTCAAAGGAGGGCAAGCATATCGTCTGCGGCGGAACAACCTCGTCCATCGCGGCAAAGTATCTCGGAAAACCGATCAAGGCGAGTCTGAATTTTGTCAAGAGCGACATTCCGCCGATTGCGGAGATCGAAGGGGTCGACCTCGTAACCGAAGGGGTCATCACCATCAACCGCGTTGTGGAATACGCCAAGGATTCGGTTGGGGAGAACCGCCTTTACGAAAAATGGAGCTTCGGGCACGACGGCGCGTCTCTGATCTGCCGGATGCTGTTTGAAGAAGCCACAGATATCAACTTCTTTGTTGGCAGAGCCATCAACCCGGCGCACCAGAACCCGGATCTGCCGATCAATTTCAATATCAAAATGAATCTGGTTGAAGAACTGTCCGCCTGCCTGCGCAAGATGGGGAAGCGGATCAAGGTCAGCTATTTCTGAGCCCACGGAGGAAAACATATGAGAAAATTCGATACAAAAGTCCAACATCTGAAGTACAAGGTACTCAGGGAAGTGGCAAGAGAGGCGTGGGCGGATCGTCTGGCACAGACCGCGATCGATATTCCGAAAACCATTGTGCCGGGCAAGATTCCCACCATGCGTTGCTGCGTCTACAAAGAGCGCGCAATTCTGGCGGAACGGGTCAAGATTGCAATGGGCGGAGACCGGAACAACCCGAATGTGATCGAGGTGATTGACATTGCCTGCGACGAATGCCCGATGGGCGGTTATGAGGTCACCAACGCCTGCCGCGGATGTCTGGCGCACCGTTGCGAGGATGCCTGCCGTTTCGGTGCAATCACTTTCGATCAGAACCATGTGGCTCACATTGACAAGTCCAAATGCAAGGAGTGCGGCGCGTGCGCAAAGGTTTGTCCCTACAGCGCAATCCACAACTACAAGCGCCCCTGCGAAACCGCCTGCAAGGTCAAAGCGATCTCGATGGGTGAGGAAAAGCAGGCATGCATTGACAACAGCAAGTGCATTTCCTGCGGCGCGTGCGTATATCAGTGCCCGTTCGGAGCAATTACGGACAAATCCTTCATTCTCAAGGTGATCGACATTCTGAAAAACAGCCACGAGGGCAAAGACTATAAGGTTTATGCCATTGTTGCGCCGTCGATTTCGAGCCAGTTCACCTATGCAAAGCTCGGGCAGGTGATTACGGGCTTGCGGGCGCTCGGATTCCACACCGTGATCGAGGCGGCACTGGGAGCCGATATGGTTGCGCAGGCGGAGTCTCGTGAGCTTGCCGAAAAGGGATTCCTGACCAGCTCCTGCTGTCCCGCTTTTGTTGACTACATCCACAAGAACTTCCCGGATCTGGAGCCGTTTGTTTCGCACAACCTCTCCCCGATGGCGACCATTGCAAAGTACCTCAAAGAGCATGAGTCGGGCTGCAAAACGGTCTTTATCGGTCCTTGCACCGCAAAGAAGATGGAGGTACAGAAGGAGAGTGTCAGCCCGTATGTTGATACGGCAATGACCTTTGAGGAACTGCAGGCACTCTTTGACAGCCGCGACCTTGACATCACCTCGATGGAAGAAGGCGTACTGGACAATGCGTCTTATTTCGGCAGAATCTTTGCGCGTTGCGGCGGACTGTCCGATGCGGTTGCGGAAGGTCTGAAAGAGCAGGGGATTGACTTCCTGCTGAAGCCCTGCTCCTGCGACGGCATTGAGCAATGCAAGATTGCGCTTCTGCAAAAGAGCAAGGGAAAACTGGACGCGAACTTCATTGAAGGTATGGCTTGTGTCGGCGGTTGCATTGGCGGTGCGGGCTGTCTGACGCACGGCGAAAAGAACAAAGCCGAGGTTGACAAATACGGCAAGCAGGCGCTCGAAAAGACCATTTCCGACGCGGTGTCGATGTTGAAGTAAAGGGAGAGAAAAGACCTTGGAGGGAGAGGAGTCCCCTTTGAAAGGGGCTCCTCTCCCTCCAAACCTCCCTCTTCTCCCCGAACTTCCCCACAGAACCCCGCCCTTACCTAAGCGATGATTTGTTTCGCTTTTTGAGAGGGCGGGGTTCTGTGGGGAAGTTTTTGGATTGTAGGGCGGCGCTTTTGGCAATAAAGAATGCCCCATTCGTCAGGTTGGACGAATGGGGCGTTGTTTATTTTGGGTCGTTCCCGCTGTCAAACATCTGCATTTGTTCGGCGGGGGCTTGCGGGGGACGGTAGGGGATTCCGAGGTGTTCATAGGCAAGGCGGGTGACGCATCTGCCGCGCGGGGTACGGCTGAGATAGCCGATCTGCATGAGGTAGGGTTCGTAGACATCCTCGAGCGTTACGGCTTCCTCACCGACGGTTGCGGCGAGCGTTTCCAAGCCAACAGGACCGCCGTCGTAGAAGTCGATGATGGTTTTCAGCATCCGACGGTCGGTGTTATCCAGTCCCAACTCGTCGATTTCCAGTTTGGTCAGCGCATAGTTTGCGATCGCCGCGTTGATCTCTCCGTTGCCTTTGATCTGCGCGAAGTCCCGCACGCGTTTGAGCAGGCGGTTTGCGATACGCGGCGTTCCGCGCGAACGTCCCGCAATTTCTCTTGCGCCGTCACCCGAAATCTCCATTCCGAGGATGCCCGCGCTGCGGGTCACGATTTCCGCCAGTTCTTCGGGGGTGTAAAGTTCCAGCTTCATCAGCACGCCGAAGCGGTCGCGCAGAGGGGTGGTCATCTGACCCGCCCGCGTGGTTGCGCCGATCAGCGTGAATTTCGGCAGGTCGATCCGCAGGCTTCGCGCCGACGGACCTTTGCCGATGATGATATCCAGCGCGTAGTCCTCCATTGCGGGGTAAAGAATTTCCTCAACCGACCGGGAAAGACGGTGAATCTCGTCGATGAACAGGACATCGCCCTCGGAAAGGTTGGTCAGAAGCGCCGCGAGGTCGCCCTGCTTTTCAATGGCAGGACCGGATGTGATGCGGATATTGACCCCCATTTCGGAAGCGATGATATTCGCAAGCGTGGTCTTACCAAGCCCGGGAGGGCCGTAAAGCAGAACATGATCGAGCGGTTCTCCGCGCTTCTTCGCGGCGGCGATATAAACCTTGAGAATCTCTTTGGTCTTTTCCTGCCCGATGTAGTCGTCCAGAAACTTCGGGCGCAGGGAAAGTTCGGTTTCCGCGTCGTCCGAGGTATACCCGGTGTTCATGATACGGTTTTCAAAATCGAATTCGTTTGTATCCATAACAGACCGTCAGTCCTTTCGCCGTCAGTATTTCATCAGGTTTTTCAGCGCCGCGCGGATGATGGCTTCCAGCTCGAGCCGGTCGGTGTCAACCGTTTTCAGCGCCGTCAGCGCCTCGGGGCGGGAGTAGCCGAGAACAATCAGCGCGTCAACCGCTTCGCTGAGCTTGCCTCTGCCCGCAGGAGCGGCAGGGGCGGCGGAGACAGCCCCGCCGTCCGGAATTGCACCGCCGTTTTCCTTCAGCATCTTGTCCTTCAGTTCCAGAATAATCCTTGCCGCCGTTTTCGGACCGACCCCGTTCGCGCGGGAGATGGTCCTGCGGTCATCGGTGCAGACCGCGAGCGCGAATTTTTCGGGTGAGAGCAGGGAAAGCACCGCGAGCGCTGCTTTTGGACCGACGCCTGAAACGGTGAGCAACATCCGGAAGGAGGAAAGTTCCGCCTGTGTGGCGAATCCGTAGAGTTCGATATCGTCCTCCCGCACGGCAAGGTGCGTGTAAAGCGTGACCTGCGGCGGGTCGGTAACCGAGCGGGGCGGCATGGCTTCGTAGGTCGTGCCGCTGACAGTCAGCTTATATCCGACTCCGCCGACGTCGACAACAGCAAAAGTCGACTCCAGATGAACAAGCTTGCCTTTGATATAGTAAAACATGAGAAGTTACTCCTTTTTGGAAGATTCCGTAGTCCGTTCCGCGTCCTGTTCTTCGGTTTCTGTCTTTTTGCGCGGGACTGTGGAAACCACGCCGCGCAGGATCGGAACGCGCCGCAGAACAGGGGAGAAGATGAGCAGGGCAAGGAACAGAAGAACCGAAACGCCCGAAATCGTCAGCCCCAACACCAATGTGCGCGGGCGGTAAACCAGTTGAATGTCATGCGTGCCCGCGTCGCCGTCCACGCGGAAAGCGACCAGTGCCCCGAGCGCTTTCACGGTATCGACTTCCTTGCCGTCTACCGTTACCTTCCAGCCCGCATCATAGGCAAGGGTGGTCAGGATCAATTCATTGTCGCGGCTTGTTGTCACGCTTCCGTCAAAGGAATGCTCGGTGTAATCCTCGATGAGGAATTGATCGGAAGCAAGGCGTGCAAAAGCATCCTCAAACGCCGTTTTGTCGATCATGGCAATCACAGGCTCGGATTTGACATAATAGAGATCTTTTCCGGTCGGAGTCACGCGCAGGGTCAGCTTGTCACCTTTGGAATGCACACCGAGCGACGCAATCCGCAGATTCTCTCCCGTACCCCATTTGCCGCATTCGGTGTAATCTCCCGTTGTGTCGTTTGTCAGCGTCAGCGTGACCTCGCGCGGGTACTTTGTGGGCAGATAGAAGTACACCTCGCCGTCCTGCGGCACTTCGAAGCTGTAGGAAATAACCGAGGAATCCGAAACACTGCTGTAGCAGGTATGCTTCTCGGCATAGTAGGGAGCACCCATTCCCACATCGTTTTGCGTGACTTTCACGGGAACAAACAGATCCGCGCTTTCGTCTCCGAGCATCGCCGCAACCATGGCGTTCAGCCGCGTAAAGGGCGTGTAATAGGGATCTGTATACTCGGCGTTCCGAACGGTTTCGTCAATTCCCAGTTTGCCGTTGATAAAGGTTTTCAGCTTGTCAATCGCACTTCCGATTTTGCTTGCGTCCTCCGGGTTCTTTTCGGCGTCCTCGCCGTCCTTCTTTTCGTCCTTCTTCGGCTCGATCGGTTTGTAGCCCAACTCGAAATCCAGCAGGCTGTCGCTCACGCCGTAGGCAAGAGAGAGGGCATAGGGGTTGCGATAGGCGGTGTAGCCGTTGACGGTATCGGAACGGTACTCTTCATACCAGTAGGTTTGCGAGGCAGAACCCGTGTCGGAAATGATATATTTCAGACCGAGCAGGGAATCGTTGATCGGAGTCCCGCCGAGATATTTGGACCAGTGCGACATGGAACTGTAACCCATTTTGTCAAGAAACTTGATGGTTTCCTGATTGAGCGTGGAGGTTGAACCGGAAAGCCCGCGGATGTTCAGCGCCATGTTGTCGTTGAGTTTGCGGAAGAGGGTCTTTTCCATGCGGTAAAAGCTCTTGTCGCTTTCCTGCACGGTCTCCACGATCGGGCGGGTGCGGTTCAGATAGTTGTTGTAGTAGCTGTATCTGGAGTAGACCACATCGTCATCCAGCGCGTTCATGCACCAAAGTCCGTTGAGGAAACATTCGATTGCAATCACCGCAACCATCACCACGCTGATCACCTGCTTGTCTTTCCGCGAGCGGTAAAGTCCCAGCACCGCGAGCCAAACGGCAATCAGAATCAGCGTAAACCAGATGCAGGTGTAATCGTTTGGTGCAAGATACTCGTTGTCCGGGTCGGCATATTTCTGCAGAATCACGCAAAGCAGAGCGAGAATTCCGCCCGTCCCCGCAACGGTTTTGAGCGATACGCTGTCGAACTCGTTCATTGCGCGGCAGGCAAGCACCGTGAGAATGAAGCAGAGCATGAAGCTGTAGCGGTAATTGAGCCAGTTGGGGCGTTGGAAGCCGTGCCAGAGCAGGTCGGGAACGGAAAGCGAGAAGGATGCAACGAACAGGAAAATAAAGAGCGCCGCCGCAATCTTCTGCCACATAGACCTGTCCATTGATAACTACTTTAGAACCGTAAGGAATTACAGTTGGGGATCAGGAGCAGGGTCAGCACGCCGCAATAAACGAACGGATACCCCGCGGGGCGCACGGTATCATAAGAGGACGGCAGGAATTTATAGAGCAGATCGAGAATGTCGAAATTGAAATTCCAAACCCATTTGGTTGTGGAGAACGTGCTCTTTCCGAAGCTGAGCGAATAGTAAGCGCCGAGCAGAATCACCGCCGCAATTCCGACTGCAAGCAGAGACCAGAACGCCACGCGCAATCCGGAGCGGATGAAGTGGAAGCGCTCGTTGTCCGGGTTATGCTCGCGATTCTCGGAATGCCCGAAGTAGCAGAGAAAAAAGTAGAAGAAGCAGTAGATGCAGACCATGTAGCCGATATAGAAGTTGCTGAACAGGGTAATCGCCAGAGAAACAGTATAGAGGCAAAATTTTCCCTTCTTGATCAGCGCTTCCATTCCGAGCGTGATCATCGGCAGCCACATCATCGCGTCAATCCACATGGTGTTATGCTGTTGGACGATGCCGTAAGCCGAGAGCGCATAGCAGGTGGCGAACACCACAATTGCGGCTTTGTTCGGCTTTTGTGATGTCTTGTGCATATAAAGCCCGAACGAACCGCCGCAGAGCGCGGTTTTGAGCAGGAACAGAAAGAGCAGTCCCTCAAGCATCCGATCCTGCGGGAAGAGCGCTAACAGATAGGAAAGCGGACTGGCGAGGTAGTAGGCATAGATTCCGAGAAATTCGCCGCCGAGCGCACGGGAGAAGGAGTAGAGCAGATCCGCGTCGCCGTGAACAAAGTTCCGCAAAGCCTCAAAGAACCAGACGTACTGCCCGTTGAGGTCGAGAACCAGAACGCTCCCGTCTCCGAGCGGGTAAAGCTCGCGGGAAAAATAAATCAGATACATCACAACCGCAGGAATCAACATACAAAGAAGCAGATAGCCCCAATCGCCGAAACGGCGCTTTCGGGCTTGTCCTTCTGCGGGCAGAATGGCTTGTACGGTTCGGTTAACAGGACGGTTCATGGCTTCTCGGTTCCTTTCTGCCCGGCAGAGCCGCCGGGAATATGCTGTTTGATCGCTTTTTCGAGTTTCAGACGATCCATAACCATATCGTGCCGGCAGGTCTCACACCGCAGTCTGACTTCCGCGCCAACGCGCAGCAGTGCGAAGCGATCCCCGCCGCAGGGATGTTTTTTTCGAAGCACGAGGGTATCTCCCGCGCGCAAAAGCGGAATGCCCGCCAAACCGACCGCCTGCCTTTCCGAAAAACATACGATAAGATTATTATACCATAAAAAGAAAGCGCTGTAAACCGCAAATTCGCACTTTCCGCTAAAATTTACAATTCAAATGATAATTTGTTTGACATCGGCGGGAGAATGTGGTATAATAGAGACTGGATTATCATAGGGCGGTGAATGCATGAGAATTCTCGGAATCGACCCGGGACTCGCCATCATCGGTTGGGGAGTCGTGGAGTATAACGCGTCAAAATTTCATACCGTAGCCTACGGCGCTCTGCGGACGCCTGCGGGTATTCCGACCGAGGACAGGCTTTCCCTGATCTGGGACGGAATGCGGGAGCTGTTCGATACCTATCACCCCGATGCCATGTCGGTGGAAGAACTGTTCTTCAACACCAACATTACCACGGGTATCCGCGTGGCGGAGGCGAGAGGGGTCATCCTGCTCAGTGCCAGACAGGCGGGCGTTCCCATGCAGGAATATACGCCGCTTCAGGTCAAGCAGGCGGTAGTCGGGTACGGAAAAGCCGAAAAAGCGCAGGTCATCGCCATGGTTACGCGGATTCTCGCCCTGCGCGAGCCGCCCAAGCCGGACGACACGGCGGACGCTTTGGCGCTTGCCATCTGTCACGCCCACAGCGGCGCGTCACGGATTGCGTCTTACTATAACAAAAACACCATCTGAAAGGACACGGTATGTGGAGCGCGGAAAACTGGAAGGACTATGAACTTCTCGATACATCGGACGGAGAGCGGTTGGAACGTTGGGGAAATCTGATTCTCATCCGCCCCGACCCGCAGATCATCTGGCACGGGGAAGCGAAGCATCCCGCATGGAAACGGGCTGACGGAATCTACCGCCGTTCCTCCTCGGGCGGCGGCGCGTGGGTGAAGAACGACCTGCCCGAAAGCTGGCAGATCGGCTACGGCGACCTGCGCTTTCTCCTGCGCCCGATGGGCTTCAAGCATACCGGACTGTTTCCCGAGCAGGCGGCAAACTGGGATTGGTTCGGCGGACTGATCCGACAGGCAAACCGCCCCGTACGGGTTCTGAACCTGTTCGCCTACACGGGCGGCGCAACGCTTGCCGCGGCGGCGGCGGGCGCGTCGGTCGTTCATGTCGACGCGGCAAAAGGAATTGTTGCGCAGGCGCGGGAAAACGCACAGCTCTCGGGGCTTATCGATGCGCCGATCCGCTGGATTGTGGACGACTGCAAAAAGTTTGTCGAGCGGGAAATCCGCCGCGGCAATCACTATGACGGAATCATCATGGATCCTCCGTCCTACGGCAGAGGTCCGGGGGGAGAGGTTTGGAAACTGGAGGACAGTGTGGACGGGCTGATTTCACTTGCGGCGCAACTGCTTTCCGACAATCCGCTGTTCTTCCTTGTCAACTCCTATACAACCGGACTGTCGCCGCTGACCATGCAATACCTGCTTGATCTGCGGGTCAGAAAAAAATACGGGGGAACACTGGAATGCGGAGAACTGGGACTGCGCGTGCGCGAGAGCGGCGGCTTCCTGCCGTGCGGCGCGTCGTCGCGGTGGTTCCGAACCGAATGAAAGGAAACGAAGCTGTGGCTGAATCCGAAATTTATATTCATACAGAACACCTTTCCTTTGCCTACCAAAGCGACGAGGCAGACCCGACGCCCGCGCTCCGCGACGTCAGTCTCGACATCCGACGCGGGGAGTATGTGGCGGTTCTCGGGCACAACGGAAGCGGCAAATCCACCTTTGCAAAGCTGCTCAACCTGATGCTTGAACCGACGGGCGGAAAACTGGTCATCGGCGGGAACGATCTGTCCAAATCGGAAAACATGACCGAAGAGGAGCTGTTTGCGCACCGCCGTCGGGTCGGAATGGTCTTTCAGAACCCCGATAATCAGTTGGTTGCAACGATTGTGGAGGAGGATGTGGCGTTCGGACCGGAAAACCTCGGAATTCCGAATCCCGAGCTGCGCGAGCGTGTGGACGGCGCTCTGGAAACGGTCGGCATGACCGACTATGCGCACCATGAGCCGCACAGACTCTCGGGCGGGCAAAAGCAACGCGTTGCCATTGCGGGCGTAATTGCCATGATGCCGGAATGCGTCATTTTTGACGAATCCACCGCCATGCTGGACCCGTCCGGACGGCGGGAGGTACTGGACATGATCCGTAAACTCAACCGCGAATACGGCATGACCGTCCTCAATATCACGCATTACATGGAAGAGGCGGCGCAGGCAGATCGCGTTGTCGTCATCAACGACGGCAGCGTTTATATGGACGGCACACCGGACGAAGTGTTTGCAAGGCGGGACGAACTGGTTCGCGTGGGACTGGAAGTTCCGCAGTGTGCCGAACTGCTGCACAGACTCCGCGCGGCGGGGGCGGACGTGGACGTTTCCCATGCCGCGAGCATCGAGGGCTGTGCGGCGGCGCTTGCGGAAATGCTTACAAAGCGCGCAGAACCCCGAAAGGATGAATGATCCGAAGATGGAAAAAATCGTACTGGAGCATATTACCTATATTTACGGCGAGGGAACGCCGTTCCGTCAGGTCGCGCTCGACGATGTCAGCATCGCGATCCGCGAGAACCGCGTCACGGGCGTCATCGGACATACGGGAAGCGGCAAGTCGACCATGATGCAGTTGCTCAACGGTCTTGCAAAGCCGACAAGCGGAAAAATCCTGTTGGACGGCTACGACATCAACACCGAACCGGACGAGGTATTTGACGCGTGGCGGAAATTGCCGGAATATGCGGGTCTTTCCCGCAGAGCGGCGAAAAAAGCGATCCGCGAGGAGGTTCTGCGCCGCCGCAAACGGCTTTGCTTCCGCGTGGGGCTGGTGATGCAGTACCCCGAATATCAACTGTTTGAGGAGACAGCCCGCAAGGACATTGCATATGGTCCTACCAATATGGGACTGGATCAGGAGGAGATTGACGCACGCGTGGCGGAAGCCGCCGAGTGGTGCGGAATTTCGCCCGATCTGCTCGACCGCTCCCCGTTTGACCTCTCTGGCGGGCAGAAGCGCCGTGTTGCCATTGCAGGCGTAATCGCCATGCGCCCCGAAGTTCTGATTCTCGACGAACCCGCCGCGGGACTCGACCCGCAGGGCAGAGATTGGATTTTTGAAGGCATCCGCGCCTATCGGGAAAAAACCGGCTCTACCGTGGTGGTTCTCGCAAACGCAAAGGTGATTCTGCAGGGGGATCGGGAGGAAGTCTTCTCCCACGGAGACCAATTGGAGGAAAGCGGCTTGGATGTGCCGCAGATCACGCGCCTGATCGCTATGCTGCGCCGTAAGGGATTTGATCTGCCCGCAAATATTTACACGGTAGATCGCGCCTGCGAGGTTCTGCTTGAAAAAACGGCAGGGAGGACGGCGGAATGAAAAAAATCGCTTTCGGGCAATACTACCCTGCGGATTCGGTGATTCACCGCATGGACGCGCGTGCAAAGATCATTGCCACAATCCTGTATATTGTCACCGTGTTTCTCTGCAAGAATGCGCTCTGCTTTGCGGCTCTGGCACTTTCGGCAGTCCTGTTGGTTGCGCTCAGCCGCATTCCGCTCCGTCTGGTTCTGTCCACGCTGAAGCCGCTGATCGTCATCATCACGCTGACGTCTGTGATCAATATCTTCTTTACAAAAGGGGAAACGCTTCTGACCCCCGAAACGTGGAAGATTCATATTTATCTCGAAGGACTCTGGAATGCGCTGTTCATGATTCTGCGCATCACGGTTCTGTTGGCTGCCACCGGCGTTTTCCTGACCTTTTCCACCACGCCGATCGCGCTGACCGACGCGCTTGAATCGCTTCTGATGCCGCTTTCCAAGCTGCACCTTCCGGTTCACGACCTTGCCATGATTACAACCATTGCCCTGCGGTTCATTCCGACCCTGAGCGAGGAGACCGAGAAAATCATGAACGCGCAGAAGGCGAGAGGCGCAGACTTTTCAAGCGGCGGACTCATCAAACGCGCCAAAGCGCTCCTGCCTGTGTTCATTCCGCTTCTGTCCTCGGCGTTCAAGCGGGCGGACGAACTCGCCAATGCCATGGACTGCCGCTGTTACCACGGCGGGGCAGGCAGAACGCGGCTGAATGTGCCGCGCTTCCGGGTCTCTGACGCCGCGATAATCCTGCTCGTTACCGCCTTCGGTGTCGGCGTGTTCTTTCTGAACCGTCTCGGCATCGGGTATACCATGAAGTAACGCCATGAAACTGTTACTCAGAATCGCTTATGTCGGCACCCGTTACGGCGGGTATCAGGTTCAGCCGAACGCGGACACGGTGCAGGCGCGGCTGAATCTCGCGGCGGAACGGCTCTTCGGATATCCCTGCGACATTGTGGGATGCAGCCGGACGGACAGCGGGGTTCACGCGCGCGAATTCTGCGCGGCGGTTACCGGGCGGGGGAGCGACAGTCTGGAAACCGATATCCCTGCCGCAAGGCTTCCGCTTGCCTTTTCGGCAAATCTGCCCGAGGACATCTGCGTATACGACGCGTGTTTTGTCCCATCGGATTTCCATCCGCGCTACGGCGTGGTGATGAAGGAATATATCTATCGGATACTGAACCGCGCGGTTCGGGATCCGTTCGAAGCCGACCGCGCCTATCATCTGCCGAGACCGATTCCGGAAGCGGCGCTGGAGCAGATGAACCTTGCGGCAGAGCACCTTTGCGGAACGCACGATTTCCGCGCGTTCATGGCGCAGGGCTCGAAGATTGCCGATACCGTGCGCACGGTCTATGCCTCCGAAGTCACCCGCGAGGGAGATATTCTCCTGTACCGCGTTCGCGCGGACGGGTTTCTTTACAACATGGTGCGGATTCTTGCGGGGACGCTGGTTGAGGTTGGCGAGGGGAAGCGCACCGCCGGGGAAATCCCCGACATTCTCCGCTCGCTTGACCGCTCCCGCGCAGGGCGGACGCTTCCGGCGTGCGGACTGTACCTGAATCGGGTATTCTATCCCGAGAATCCGTTCGGAAAGGAGGAAAACGGTTGAAGCGAAAAAGCGCCCGTATATCTGTCCGTCCCGAGCGCCCGCTTGACGCGTATTACGAAAGCATTTCCGAACGCTTCGGGATTACGCAGGTTCTGCTGTATCTTTCCCTGCTCGCGTTCGTCGTACTGTCGCTGATCGGGAATACGGGACTCCTGACGTACCAGAATTTCTATTACTTTTTCAAGGATCTCGGCGCGTCCGCCGAAACGGTGGATGTTCTTCATACCGACGCGTTGAGTTATCCCACCGACTCCGCGCAGAGTTTTACACTCTACCGGCAGGGGCTTGCCATCGCGGGAAACACCTCGGTTACGGTCTTTACGCCGTCCGGCAGACAGGCAATCAGTCAAAAACTGCAATACGACAAACCGACCGCCGAAGGATCGGGAAAATATCTGCTCGTTTACGACGCGGACAGCACCCAGTATTCGCTCTACACTTCCTACGCGCAGGTTCGGTCGGGCAAGAGCCGATATCCGATCCGAAGCGCGGCAGTCTCGGCTTCTGGCGCATACCTGTTGCTTTCCGCCTCAGACGAATTCCCGTCGGAAATGGAGCTTTATGACGACCGCTTTGAACGGATCGGCTACTTTACGCTTTCCTCCTACGTCACGGATGTTGCCATCAACCGCAAGGGAACTGTGTTCGCGTTTCTTGCTTCCGAGGTGCGGGACGGCGCGTTTGCAACCTCCATCCGGATTTACGAAACGGGGCGGAGCGAACCGGTTGCGGTCACGCCGCTCGGAAACGGTTTGGGACTTTCCTGTTCCTTTACCGACAGCGGCAATCTGTCCGTAATCTGCGGCGACGGCGTTTACATCGTCTCTCCGCGCGGAAATCTGTTGAACAGTTATGCGTTTGACGGAAAAACCATCCGCTCCGCCGACGGAAACGGGGACGGATGTGCTCTGATCCTTGCGGAAAACGATATTTCTTCCAAAAAATCTGCGATTGTATTTGACAAAAGCGGAAAAATCGTGTATAATGAAGCAATCAGCGAAACGGCGGAAACCGTCAGGCTTTGCGGAGACGCAATCTTTCTGCAGTGCTCCGACGGAATCGAACGCATCCGGACCGGCAACGGGCATTCGGAAAAGTTCGTCTGCGTTACCGACGGGCGCTTCATGCTTGCCTATGACGAAACCTGCGTTCTGCTCTGCTCGTCCAAACGGGCGGTATTCTGCCGGTTCGGAAACTAAAATCGGAAATGAGAAAAGGAGAAATTCACCATGCAGTACATTTTTGATATCTGCGCGATTGTCGTCGCGGCGTTCATCATTTTCAGTTGTGCGCGCAAAGGATTCTTTCTGACCGTGCTCAGCTTCTTCAAGTTCCTGCTTGCCGTTCTCGCGGCATACTTCTTCGGCGGCGCACTCGGCAATCTGCTCGGAAAAATGTTCATCAACGAAGCGGTCTACGGATCGGTTTCCAAGAAAATCACCAAAATTTATGAGAGCACCGCAGGAACTTTCAATGCGGAAAGCATCACGGAAGCGATTCCGAAATTTCTGCGTTCCGATGCGCTGACGGAAAAACTGAACAGCCTTGACGCCACAGGCGCGGAGTTGGCGGACGCCATGTCGCAGACCGTTGCCGACGCTTTGTCGGCGGTCATCTGCGCGGTGGTCGGCGCGATTCTGATGTTCGTCATTGCAATGATCGTTCTAACGATCGTATATGCGATTCTCAAAGCGATCCGCTCGAAGTTCAAGCTGCTCGGTCTTGCGGACGACATTCTCGGCGCGGTGCTCGGCTGCATGATCGCGGCGCTTACGCTGATGCTGCTCGGCTCGCTCGTGAAGGTCTTTTTCGGTAATTCGGACGCTTATAATGCTTCCAGAATTCTGAAATTCTTCGGAAATGCAACGCTCGGAGACTTTTTCGGCTGGCTCAATATCGGACATTGGATCGATAAACTCAACAGTTAACGTTAAACAGTGAATTGATAAACGAAAGGCTTTTACCATGACCATGTGTTCACAGTGCCACAAGCGCGTGGCAGTCGTGTTTATGACGCGGGTGGAAAACGGGGAAAAGACCACCCGGGGTCTTTGCATGAAATGCGCAAAAGAGCTGGGCGTTCCGATTGACAACATTGTCGGAAACGTGATTGACCAACTCGGAATTTCCCCCGAACAATTGGAAAACGCCGAGAATGACCTCGGGGAAATGCTCGGACAGGCGCTCAAGCCCTCGGATTGCGATGACCCCGAGGACGGCGGCGCGCCCGCCATCGACTTCCCGAAACTGTTCCGCGACGCGGGACTCGTTCCGCCCGAAGCGCCCAAGCCTGCCGACGGCGCACCTGCTGCCGACAAGGTCAAGAGCGACCGCAAACGGGAAAAGGAGCAGAAAAAGCAGCAGAAGCGCAAACCGGCGGAAAAGAACGTATCCGCAAGTGATGCGGCAGGAACAAGCATGGTCCCTGTAAGTAAAGGGAAGCGGTTTCTGAAAAAGGTCGTTTATCCTGCTGCAGCTATCATTGCCGGTGCCGCTATTGTCTTCTGCGTCTACACCACGCTGGCCAACCGCTCTGCACCTATCGGGTTTCAGTACCCCACGACGCTCCAGCGTTCTGATGGAACGACAGTTTCCACGTCCTACGTTCATGGAGATAGCGTGCAGGTGATTCAGGTCACAGACGATATACTGCCGGGAACGCAGTTCTCTAAGGATAATCTTGCCGTAGCAACCATTCCTGCCGACGTCTACAACTGCGCTGTGGCCATTGGCTCCAAGCTGTGTAATGTGGACATGGCATCCACTGTGGTGGGGAAATACGCGACTGAATATATCGGCGCCGGTCAAATTCTCCGCATCGACCAGTTCAGTGTAAACAGCACAGGAGGAACATCAGTTGCCGTCAACCCTTGGCTGGCCGCTGATGAGGAAGATGTGCGAGATTATCTGTGGGAAACGGATACCAGCTTCCTCATGTTTGGACGCGAGGCTGTCATTACCATCAATCGCACAGTGGACGACAACAACCCCGCGTTGCGCGAGGAACTCTATGCGGATGACCCCACTATCGAGTACACCATCAGCGATAAGGACGAGCATAACCGGAGGCATGAAACCATTAAGCTGAATGCGGTGGTAAGTGACCTCCTGAACGCCGACGGAACGCTGCTGTTTGATGTCTATGCCAAGCTGGGAGCAATCCTGCAGGGCGAGTTGACACAGTATGTGAAGAACCATGTTAGCATCGCAAAAATGGTTCCCTCCATTGTAAGATTCCGTATGACAGAAAAGGCTGCAACCGTGTATGACGCAGCCATGGTCACTGGTGCAGATGCAACACTTACCAGCGGTACGGTTACGACCGTGGAGCTGCTGGAGGAGCTGGAAGCAAACACTCCCGAACGCGCCGCACAGCTCAACATCTGCCAATTTGTAGACCGCGTGCTCTGCGGTGATACCGCACCTCAGAACACGAACCCCGTACAGTAAAAATCCGTAAGGAGGAATCCTATATGAAGAAGTTCATCGCATTGACTCTGGCCGTGCTTATGGCTCTGACCATTGTGGGCTGTGGAAAGAAAGATAAAGATGAGGACACCGGCGAACCTCAGTACAACCTCGAAAATCCCGAACCCATCCCCGACGGTGAAGAGGACTCCCAAGGATATATCGGGGATGGCAAGTACCGCAACGATATCAAGTTGAGCTGTACGCTGGAATCCGGCTATGAGGTCACGCTGGGTATGGGCGACAAGGATGCCGGCGTCAACGCCATCTACTTGAATCCCACCTGCAACGACCCCAACGGTGCGGCGTTCTATATCAAGTGCGAGCGTACGACATATCCCCTATACTTTATGCCGGAAGAATACGCAACCGTCAAGCGGCAAGATTTTTACACAATGGATACCAACAGTATTGCAGCCTTTACTTGGTATGACGATGTGCTGGGAATTGACGCGACCTACCGCGATGTAAATAAATTCGGTGTTGCGTGGCAGGACTCCATTCTTGTGGATGGATATAACGGCAATGAAACGCTGACAATCCGCGTATGTGATAAGGCTACGGGCGAAGACCTTGGCAGCTTTATCGCACACATCAACTACGACAAGGCAGCGGATGTTTACTATCTCGCAGATATGAGCGCGGTCATCGAAGGTGCCGATACTGAGACAGATACCGCACTCAGAAAAAGAAAAGGAGAGAAAAACCATGCCCGCAATTATCAGTGACTCAAAGCAGCAGCAGGCACTCCAGCAGGTCTCAGACGGACTGAAAGCAGTCGCAGACATCAATACGATGTTAGATATCGCTGCGAAGGATAACGCCTTTACGGTATCGGCAAAAAGCCGTAAAAAGCCTGCTATCGTTGTAGATGAACAGGCCGCGACACGCATCCAGTCCGCCATGAAAAATTTCCGCGAAAAAATGGTCAAGAAAATCCGCGATACCGCTGAAAGGCAGCGTATTGCACTGTCCGAGGAGGATGAGGCTATTCTCAACTGGGGCGTGACCCCTGTTGCAGCGGAAGCCACAGAAGACGAGGACGGCGATGATGGACTTGTGAACGAGGCCAATACGCCGGAAAACGCCTTTACTCCGGAAGAGCATGAAGCTCAGGAGGGGACGGAAGTCAAAAACCCCTTCTTTTTCAATTAACTCTCACAACACGAAAGAGGTCTTGCCACAAGGCAAGGCCTCTTCTAAACGCAAAAAAAACCGGCCCGTAGGCCGGCTTTTTCACTTTTCCGAAGAAAGCTCCGACTTGACCTCTTCTGTGTCCTTCGCATCGGAAGGCACATAGATTTCTTTGTAGGCCAAGAGATGCGTATTATCTCTTGCACGAACATAGATGGTGTACTTAAAGCCGGGATACAGGTCTTTGTTCTTGCGGTCAGGAAGATTAAACACATGGGCCTCTTGACCTGCGTCTTCCCCTGTTACAAAAACCACCTCTTTGCTGTCCCGTGGCCATGACCGAGACCGCACAGAGCGGCACAAAGCAATATGACACACAATGTCCCCATTCTGCCATTCTGTTCGCAAGTGTAGGGCAGAATAGACAACATATCCTGCCAGCAAGAGGATAACGCCGGCAAAGGGAAGCATTGCCTTCAATTCGGACTTCTGCAGGCAAAGCGTTGCAATGAGGATAACCACAATGGCACCGGCCATCAAGATTCCCTTCATCGTGAGACGCTGCAGAGCCTCTGGATAATCGCGAGTATCGGCGACGATATCGCTCTGGAGGTCCGGTCCAGATTTATTCACCACAAGAACCACCTCCAGTTGCAGAGAAAGAAGGTTTGATACGGCGTCCACGGAAAAAGAGCCGCGAGTTCGCTTCGCGTCCGGTTACTGAGCCGATGACCAATGCCATTTCATCCGATGTTGCCACACCTGTGGCCATATTTCCGGACGCAACAGCCACCTCCATCAGCTTGTCTGCGGGAACGTCAATTACTGCGGCTACCGCAGCAGCACGAGCCTTCGGCATCTCCTTGTAAGGGTATGTGGAAAAAATATACTGTGCGAGTCCCTGAACGCCAGCCATCTGTTCCAGATAATCAAGCGTAACTCCCTCCCTGTTCAGATAATCCGCAATGAGAGGATAACCCTCGCTGAAATACCACGAATGAGCACCACGGATATTGTTGCAAAGCATCACAACATCCGCAACAGGAATGCCCGTTGTCTCTGAAGCGGCGGATATGGGCGCGTCCTTATTCGCGACAAAAAAACCGACCACAGACCTTACCTGCTCTTCATTTAGTGCGGGACGAGGATACCTTTTGGCCTTATCATTAGGAAAAGGAATCTTCTGCAGATGCAGATACACCTGCTGCCGGGAAATGCCAAAGGTCTCAGCAATTTCCTGCACAGAGTAACCGTTCCACCGCATCAGCGCAATATACGTCGCCATGCGCTCACCCCATTGTGCGTTTTCAGACTTTGTTGTTGTAGCGTCAAACAAACCAAATCGCCTCCTTTAAGTAGTCGCCGGCTTCGTAGAAGAAATTGATGGTACAAAGAA
>OOIG01000995.1_pt1 | contig 22299 bp, 17 predicted proteins | sample 1692091 | NCBI WGS metagenome assembly OOIG01 (sample SAMN06348188, study PRJEB24527) | human gut metagenome | biome: human gut; feature: ankylosing spondylitis patient; material: feces | host: Homo sapiens | place: China | collected 2015-10 | reverse complement strand
CATCAATGAGGGATTGCTTTTTTCATGTCGATATTACAGTTGCAGAACAACTGCCGGAACTTAAAAAACCCGTCTGCCCCATGCCAAATGAGTATTGAACCAATTGCCTGCATTGGAAATCACAACCGAACCCGCTGTTGCGGAAGCGTGGAGAAAACTGTTGTTTCCGAGATAAACGCCTACATGCGAAATTCGGGAATAAGCATCATCATAAAAGAAAACGAGATCTCCGCGAATAAGGTTTTCTTTGCCGTCGATTCGCTGCCATCCGGCATAGTTTGAATAACCGGCGGCGTTAAGTCTGCCTATGTTCAGTCCTGCCTGACGCAGACAGTAGTAAACAAGCCCGGAACAGTCAAACGAATCAGGACCTGAGCTGCCGAACACATACGGCTTGCCAAGTTGCGAATACAACGCATCTATGAATTGTTCAAGCCCTTGTGACGGCGCGGGTGCTGCTGTCGGGGTCGGCACAGGCGACGGTGTCGGACTTGGTGTCGGCGTCGGCTTTGGCGTCGGTGTGGGTCTCGGCGACGGTGTCGGGGCTGCGGTCGGTGCGGCGGACGCAGTTGCAATTGCAGTTGGTTTCGGCGACGGCGTTGATGTCGGCGCGGGCGGCAGTGTGGGTGTCGGAGAAACAGCAGGCATCGGCAATGATGACGTCACCGGGGAGGGAGCGGGGGAAACGGTATAATACGGTTCACCGGTCTCGAAAGGAAGATTGCCGTCATCCACAGCATAAGCGGAAAAAATCAGATTAAAAGCTTCGGTGTCCACAACGCCGCTTTCGGGCAGGTTGTTGCTAAGCCGAAATTGCCCAACAGCAGTCCGCGTTGCCGTTCCGAAATAACCGTTGGTTTTTTCGGAATAGTATCCGAGCTGCATCAGACGTTCCTGAAGCATACGAACATCGTTTCCGACGTTGCCGTATTCAATAACATATTCGGCAGGTGCATCCGAATACAGCAGACGGAGAAGGGTCTCATCTGCCTCACCGCTTTGTGCCAAATGATTCGCACGCTGGAAAAGTTTAACGGCTTGTTCGAGCGGTTTGTTAAAAACATCCGAAGGTTCATCGGAAGGCAGATACCCAAGCAGCATAAGTCTTTGCTGCATATCGCTTACATGTTTGTCACAATCTCCGAGTTTGTATACCTTGCCCGGAACTATTTCGTATTTGCTTTGATACACCAAACCCGCATTGTTTGGTGCAGGCGTTGCAGGCATCGTATCGAAAAACGAAAGGTCATTGTCGGGACTTGCAGCCGCGTTCGGCAAAGCCGAAACATCAAGATTCTGATAGTTTGTATTTATAAAAATAAATGAAAACAGTATTAAAAACAGAACAAGCAGTGCGGGAAGGCGCACCGACCGAAGGCAGCTGCCGACAGCCGCGGAAGCTTTTTTCTGCAAAGAGTGCTTTGAGCCCCTGTTTTTTTTCATTTCACGGATTCACCCCGAATCTTTTGTTTGACTGTTTCTATTATACAACAAAACAAGACTTTTTTCCATGAGAAATCCGAGCCTGCGCAAAGGAAGCTGAATAATGCTCTTTCCGTTAAAGTCGGAATTAACGGTCACATAAATCTTTAAAAGCATTTATCTCTTAAATATATACGTACTTTGACTGTAATGCGTTCGACATTCAAATAAATATATCGCAAATTCGGTTGTAAAGGCGCGAAAACGGCTGTATAATTATGATTGCCGCAGAATGCGACGTAAAAACATGACACGGAGACACGAAAGCATGAGCACTAACTTTGACAGGCTTACAGTAAACACAATCCGCACTCTCGTTGCAGATGCTGTTCAAAAAGCGAACAGCGGACATCCGGGACTTGCTATCGGTGCAGCACCGATGGCTCTTTCCGTTTTCAAGCAAATGCGGCACAACCCCGCAAATCCTTCATGGCGCGGCCGTGACAGATTTGTTTTGAGCGCAGGTCATGCATCCATGCTTGAGTATTCGCTTCTTCACCTTTTCGGCTATGATGTATCAATTGACGACATCAAGAATTTTCGTCAGCTCGGCAGCAAAACGGCAGGGCATCCCGAATACGGCAACATTGCGGGAATCGAAGCCACAACCGGCCCGCTCGGACAGGGATTTGCAATGGCTGTCGGCATGGCGATGGCAGAGAAGCATCTCGCTTCGGTATTCAACCGCGATGAATTCCGTGTATATGACAACAACACATACGTGCTCATGGGTGACGGCTGCATGATGGAAGGCGTTGCTTCGGAAGCAGCATCTCTTGCGGGGACGCTGGAGCTTGGCAAGCTGATTGCGCTTTATGACAGCAACAGGATAACTATTGAAGGCAGCACGGACATTACTTTCTGCGAAGACGTCCGTAAACGTTTTGAGAGCTACGGTTGGCAGGTAATCAGCGTTGATGACGGTGAAAACATGACGCTTATCGCCGATGCTCTTGAAAGCGCGAAGAATGAAAACAAAAAGCCCTCGCTCATCATTGTCAGGACGAACATTGCACAGGGCACACCCAAGCAGGGAAGTGCCTCTTCTCACGGTTCACCTTTGGGCGAAGAGAATATTTCTGAATGGAAAAAATCCATCGGTTGGGATTATGAACCTTTCAACGTGCCTGCCGAGGTTTATGACTATCTTGCCGACTTTGCGGCAAATAATCGCGAGCGTGAAAATGCCTACAATTCGATGATTGCAGAATATGAGCGTCGTTACCCGGAACTCTATGCCGAGCTGCTCCGCTGGAACTCCGCAGAATTGCCGGAAGAAATTTATAACGATGAGAGCATTTTCGAGTTCGAAAACAAAAAAACAGCGACACGCTCCTGCTCCGGTACTGTGCTCAACAGACTTGTGAAGTATTTCCCGTCCATGTTCGGCGGCAGTGCGGATCTTGCACCGTCCAACAACACGGAACTGAAAGGATTCGAGTTTTTCGGCAGAGAAACACCGCAGGGAAAGAATATCCACTTTGGTGTTCGTGAATTTGCTATGGCAGCAATCTGCAACGGCATTTCGCTTTACGGCGGTTTGTTGCCGTTCTGCGCAACTTTCCTTGTTTTTTCCGATTACCTTAAGCCCGCAGTGCGTCTTTCCGCACTGATGAAGCAGCGTGTGCTTTACATTATGACACATGACAGCATTGGCGTCGGAGAAGACGGTCCCACACATCAGCCGATAGAACAGCTGGATATGTTCCGCGCAGAACCGAACACATATGTTTTCCGTCCTGCGGACGGCAGAGAGACAGCGGCAGCATACCTCAGTGCGCTCAGGTTGGCGGCTCCCTCCGTTATTGCGCTTTCCCGCCAGAATTTGCCTCAACTCGATGGTTCCGGCAAATCGGCAATGAAGGGCGGATATGTAATCGGTCACGAATATGCAGAAAAGAATCTTGATGCAATTCTGATTGCTTCCGGCAGCGAAGTCGAAACCGCACTCGAAGCAAAAAAACTGCTTGAAGCAGAAGGCAAAAATGTACGCGTTGTTTCGATGCCCTGCATGGAGCTGTTTTTTGAACAGGATGAAGCCTATCGTGAAACAGTACTCCCCAAAGCAGTACGTTCAAGAGTTGCGGTTGAAGCACTCGGCGGCATGAGCATGTACAAGCTTGTCGGTTTGGATGGAGAAATTGTTTCAATGGAAGGCTTTGGAGCTTCTGCTCCCGGCGATGTTCTGTTCAAGCATTTCGGATTTACGGCTGCCAATGTTGCAGCTAAAGTTGAATCGGTTATTGCTGCAAACAAATGCTGAGAATTGATTTACGGATGCAAATGATTTCAGCAGATTGACTCGCTGCTCGCCCGTACGGACGACATACGATGTTCGCACGGCAATATTGTCGTGCGTATGGGCGACACCATCGTAATTGCATACAGAACTCGTTCGTCAACCGGCGGACGAGTTTTTGTTCCGATCGAATTGCTGAATGGCTCTGTTGTCCGTACGGGCGACTTTGCCGGCATTTTCAGCAGTGTTCGTTGAATACGGCGGACAGTTATTGTGAAAGGAGTTTAAATTGAAAGAAAAATCATCATTCATTAAACGTTTTGTGGGCAACAAAGCATTCTATGCCGCAGTTCTTGCGATTGCCCTGCCTGTAATGGCGCAGAACGGAATCACCCAATTTGTAGGCGTGCTGGACAACTTAATGGTCGGAAGAATAGGCACGGAGCAAATGAGCGGTGTTGCGATTGCTAACCAATTAATATTCGTTTTTAATCTCTGCATATTCGGAGGTCTGTCCGGGGCAGGTATTTTCGGCGCGCAGTTCGCGGGGAAAAGAGATAATGACGGTATTCGTTATGTCTTTCGCTTCAAGCTCATCGTCTGCATCATCGTTTGCTGTTTGTCCGTTGCTCTGCTGAGCTTCTTGGATGCACCGCTGATAAATCTGTTTTTACACGAAGGCAGCGAGGAAGGCGATCTGGCTCTGACGCTCGCAAGCGGAAGAACATATATCAGAGTTATGCTTTTCGGCCTTGTTCCGTATGCCCTTTCGCAATGTTATGCGTCAAGTTTGCGTGAAACAGGCGAAACCGTAGTTCCCATGATTGGCAGCGGTGCGGCTGTGCTTGTAAACCTTGTGTTTAACTGGCTTCTGATTTTCGGAAAGCTGGGTTTCCCAAAGCTTGGTGTTGAGGGTGCGGCAATTGCAACCGTGCTTTCGCGCTTTGTCGAGCTTGCAATTATGATGCTTTGGGCGCATACACACACTGCTCGATTCCCGTTTTTCAAGGGCGTGTATCGGTCTTTGTATTTGCCGAAACGACTTGCAAAAGACATAGTTTTTAAAGGGACGCCCCTGCTTGCAAACGAGGCTTTGTGGTCGGCAGGTGTTTCGGTAATGAACCAGCGTTATTCCGTTCGCGGACTTGCGGCGGTTGCAGCAGTCAACATAACTTCAACGGTTTCAAACCTTTTTAATGTAGTATTTATGTCAATCGGCAGCTCCATCGGAATCATCGTCGGCAACCTGCTTGGAGCGAATAAGCTGGAAGAAGCCAAGGATACGGATCGGAAGATTATTGCGCTGAGTGTTGTGAGCTGTTTTGTTTTCGGCGGATTGCTCGCGCTGGCATCGCGGTTTATACCCGAACTCTATAACACAACACATGAAGTAAAGCAGCTTTCAACGTCATTCCTTCTCGTATCAGCCTGCATCATGCCGTTCAGCGCATTCACGCACGCATGTTATTTCACTCTGCGCTCAGGCGGACAAACAAAGATTACACTGTTGTTTGACAGCTGTTATATGTGGTGCATAAGCATACCTGTGGCTTACGTGCTCAGCCGCTTCACGGATTTGCCCGTGCTTGCTCTTTTTGCAATCTGCAACGGATTGGAATTGATAAAATGTGTATTCGGCTATATTCTGCTGAAAAGCGGGAAATGGGTCACCAATATCGTTCAGGACGAGTTGAAACAGGAAGCTGAAAAATAATCTAAAAAAAACGCATATTCCCTTGCGTCCCGGCGAAAAAAATGATAGAATTTATTCGGTACATTTGCATGCGCTTCATGTGCAAAAAAAAGAGCAAGGGAAACGAACTTAAATGCTTATTTGTTCAACAAATGCGGGCTCATCGGAAAATCGCAGCCTGCTGAAAGAGCTGTATGATAAATACGGCAGAACTGTGCTTGGGATTTGCTACGATATTTTGCGCAGCAGACATGATTCCGAGCTTGCAGTACAGGAAACTTTCCGCTTCATATCCCGCACGGCGGATTCCTTGTGCCGCATTGATTCCGACGAAGTTTTACGGAGCTATATTGCCGTTTGCGCAAAGCATTGCGCAGCCAACATCGCAGAAAGATACAATGACGGCAGCACAGCACGCATCGACAGTATGAATGCAGTGAACAATCTTGGAGTTTTGAGTGCATCGGAACTTGACTTTGATGAGTTTTCGGTCGACAGGGCAGCGGCTGCGGTATCAAAACTCGATGATTCACAACGTGAGATCCTTTTTTTGAGGTATTGCTGTGAATTGCCTGTTCAGGATACAGCCGAATTGTTCCGGGTGACTCAACCCGAGATGTCGGCAAAAATCCGTTATGCACTTGCCGCACTCAGATATGCAATCAACAATGACGGAGGTTCCGACAAATGAAAGAACAAGACAAAACATTGAAACAGGCTTTGCAAAAAGCTGCAAGCGAAGGTGCAATAGCCGAAGATCCTTCGGTTGAGATAACACCTTCCGCCGAGTTGGACAAAAAAATGAACGCATTTTTCGATTCCGTCGAGAGCCGAAATGCCGAATCGACCGAACAGCAGTATACATCCGACAGATCCGGAACTGTCGGAAATAACTACAGTGACGTGCTTTTGGATGCATTCGAAAGCGACATCGCGGATTATGATCGCGACTATGATGATCCCGACACCGTTGAATCCAAAAATCAGGGTGATTCAAATGCAGTCGGTTTCGGCGGAAAAATCCGCAGCCTGTTCGTTCCGTTTTCGCGTCGAACTGTCGGCGTGATTCTGTTTGCAATAGCAGGTGTTCTGCTTGTTGTAAGTCTTGTTTCAATGGCCAAAACAGCTGCTGTAAATAAAAAACATGATTCGAACCCGACACCGAGCGAGCAGCCGACCTTGAGCGGTACCGCTATTCCGGAAGGCGGCACGCCGACTCCGCGGGTCGACGGAAAAGACACGGATTCAACGGCTCAGCCCGGGATAACAAAAAATCCTAACGGCACACCGGGCCCCGGAGATTTCCGCACGTCCGCACCTGTTTCCGGCGCGCCTACTTCGGCACCGGTTACCGATGCACCCAAAACGCAGATACCCGCACCGGCCACAACAACGCCCGGCGGAGGCGGCAGACCGACAAATCCGCCCGCAACACCGACAACGGCACCTTCAACAGATGAACCGATCGTTCGCCCCACACCCGGAGACGAACCGACGGAACCCATAACGGATTCGCCGACCGATGAACCTGTTGTGACGGATGTGCCGACCGATGAACCCGAACCTCCGACCGATGAACCCGCACCCGAACCGACGGAAGCTCCCACCGAACCTCCCGTGACGCCGGAAGAGCCGGGGGAATGAAATGAAAACCGACCTCGAACAACCGATTGTTATCTGTTTGACCTTTGATTGAAGGCTAATTCGCAACAGCCATTAATAGAATTTCGGAAACGATCGTAAACAACAAAAGACTGCAAAACCATGTGATGAGTTTTGCAGTCTTTTGTTCGCTTATTCACCGTGATTAGTATTAACACGGTTCAAACTTTCGATGATTAACAGTTAGTTGGAAGCTTTCGTGTCGCAGTACATGCAGCGATACTCGCCTTTTTCCGCATCCGTAAGCACAAAAACGTGATGAATTTCCTGTTCGGTGGTGGTAATGCAGCGCGGGTTTTTGCATTTAAGAATGTCAACGATTTTTTCGGGCAGTTCAACATTGCGTTTTTCAAGAACTCTTCCGTCACGGATTACATTTATCGTTGCCGTGGGACAAACGAAGCTCAGAACACCGAGATCGAGATCCTTGTCGGATGCAATTTTGATAATGTCTTTTGTTCCCGTGCGCGTGCTTGCAGCATTGCGTATAATCGCGACCTGACAATCAAGCTTGTCCAGATTCAACATGTTGTAAACCTGCATAGCTTTGCCGGCAGTAATGTGGTCGATAACGATACCGTTTCTGATTGCGTCAATATTCATTGTTTGCTCCTTTCAAAATTCAGTTTTCCATTGTTTAGCCTTCAACGGTGATGTTAAGCAGTTTCATGATGAGTGCCATACGGATAAATTTGCCGTAGCGTGCCTGACGGAAATAACACGCGCGCGGGTCGTCATCAACCGCGACGGAAATCTCGTTGACACGGGGCAGGGGATGCAAAACTATAAGGTCCTGCTTCGCAAGAGCCATTTTTTCCGGCGTAAGAATGTAGCAATCCTTAAGTCGCAGGTAGTCTTCCTCATTGAAGAATCGTTCACGTTGGACTCTCGTCATATAAAGAACATCAAGCTTGTCCATAACACCGTCAAGAGTTGTGGTTTGCTCATACGGAATACCTTTGTTTTTGATATATGCATTTTTTACGTAGCTTGGAACTTTCAACTCTTCCGGAGAAATCAAGACGAACTTGATTCCCTCATAGCGGCTCATTGCAGCAATCAGTGAATGCACCGTACGTCCAAACTTCAAATCACCGCATACACCTATTGTGAGATTATCAAAATGACCCTTTTCACGCTTAATTGTCAAAAGGTCGGTGAGAGTCTGTGTCGGATGGTTGTGCCCGCCGTCACCTGCATTGATAATCGGGACGGTGGCTTTCGCTGCTGCAACAAGAGGTGCGCCTTCCTTCGGGTGACGCATTGCAATTATATCGGAATAACCGCTTACAACCGCAACGGTGTCACCGACGCTTTCACCTTTTGCAGCGGAACTCGAGCTTGCTTCGGAGAAACCGAGAACTCTTCCGCCGAGTTCAAGCATTGCAGCTTCAAAGGAAAGACGGGTGCGTGTGCTGGGTTCAAAGAACAGAGTTGCAAGAGTCTTATATTTGCATGCTTCGCGATAAAGCTCAGGGTGTTCAATGATGTTGTTTGCAACTGCAATCATTTCATCAATTTCCGCAGTGGAAAGATCGAGAATGTCGATAAGGTTTTTCATATTAGTTATTTCCTCCGTTTATCCATGAAATATCTGACGGGTTGTTGCGAAAAGCAATAAGCCTTGCAATGTCCCCGGGTTTAATGATGTTTTTTTCTGCCGCAACATGGACGACAGTATCGAAATCAGTAAGGCTGATGTTTCTAACTTTTGCATCTGCAAGCCTGTCAATTGATTTTTGCATTCCGTATGTAAAAATACTGACAATGCCGAGCACCTCCGCCCCCGCTTCGCGCAAAGCTTCAACAACATCAATAACGCTGCCGCCTGTTGAAATCAGATCTTCAACCACAACAACCTTTTGTCCTGCTTCAAGCTTGCCCTCAATTTGATTGCCCCTGCCGTGATCCTTGGCGGAACTGCGAACATAACCCATGGGCAATCCCAGAATATGCCCCGTTATTGCAGCGTGTGCAATTCCGGCCGTGCTTGTTCCCATGAGAACCTCTGCCTCGGGATAGTCGGTGCGAATTATTTCTGCAAGAGAGTTTTCAATGTTGTTTCGAACATCGGGTGCTGTTAAAGTCAATCTGTTATCGCAATAAATCGGGCTTTTAATTCCGCTTGCCCATGTGAACGGCTTGTCCGGACTCAGAAAAACTGCTCCGATCGAAAGTAGCTCGTCCGCAACTACAGCTGCCCTGTTTGTGCAATCCGTTTTTTTATCCATGTGTATAAACTGTCCTTTCCTGTTAGTGTATACTGATTTTAAGAGTAATACCTGCTGAACTTATAAAGCATCAGTTCAGCCGACAAAATCGTTCAGGCAGCGTTCATATGCAGCAACCGGATCCGCTGCGGCTGTAATCGGCCGACCTACAACAATGTAATCCGATCCGAGGGCTTTGGCATCCGCGGGTGTTGCAACACGCTTTTGATCTCCGACCGCGCCATCCGCAAAGCGCACTCCGGGAGTTACTGTCAGAAAACCATTTCCGCAAACAGCGTGAATTCTTCCTGATTCAAGCGGAGAACAAACAACCCCGTCCAACCCCGCAATTTCAGCATTTTTTGCGTAACATGCCACAACCTCATCCATAGGTTTATCAATAAGCAATTCTTTTTTTAAACTGTTCGAGTCGGTTGAAGTAAGCTGAGTTACCGCAATCAAAAGCGGGCGTGTTCCGTCTTCGCGTGTCAAACCTTCTTTTGCCGCCTGCATCATTGCAATCGTGCCGCCTGCATGAACGTTGCACATGTCAATATCAAGGGCGGACAGAACACGCATTGTTTTTTTGACGGTGTTTGGAATATCGTGAAGTTTAAGATCAAGGAAAATCTTGTGTCCGCGCCGTTTAAGCTCGCGAACAACATCCGCGCCTTCGGCATAAAAGAGTTCCATACCGATTTTAATAAAAGGCTTTCTGTCCGTAAATGCGGAAAGGAAATCCAGCACTTCAGTTTTTTCTGCAAAATCGCAGGCAATGATTACGTCTTTACCCATTATGTGCTCCTCCGATGATATCTTCAAGTTTATTTATTCCGTATTTTTTCATTGTTGACGGCAGCTCGCGAATTATATCGCGGCATATATAAGGTTCGATAAGGTTGGCTGCACCGATTTGAACTGCGGCGGCACCTGCAAGCATCATTTCAAGCACATCATCTGCGCTTGATACCCCGCCTATACCCATTATCGGGATTTTCACCGCTTCATAAACATCATAAACCGTTTTCAATGCAACGGGAAAAATCGCACTGCCCGAAAAGCCGCCTTTTTTGTTTGCAATTACAGGTGTCCGCCTGTGCAAATCGATTCGCATCCCCATGAGTGTGTTGATAAGGCTGAGTCCGTCCGCACCGGCATCCTCGCAGGCTTTTGCAATGGACACAATATCCGTAACATTCGGACTGAGCTTAATAAATATCGGCTTTTGCACAACGGCTTTGACGGCTCTTGTAACCTCGGCAGCAGCGTCGCATGTTGTTCCGAAGCTCATTCCGCCGTTGTGAACATTCGGGCAGCTGATATTGACTTCGATAATGCCGACTTGCTCACATTCGTTGAAACGTGCCGCGACTTCCGTATACTCATGGATTGAAAATCCGCTGACATTTGCTATCACCTGTTTCGAAAAGCATCTTTTGAGTCGCGGGAGCTCGTTGTTTATCACCGCGTCAACTCCGGGATTTTGCAAGCCTATGGAGTTGATTATGCCCGCCGGACATTCTGCAATTCGCGGAGTGGGGTTGCCGAAACGCGGTTCAAGTGTTGTCCCTTTAAATGAAAACGTGCCGAGACAATTGATGTCGTAAAGCTCCGCAAACTCGTAACCGTAGCCGAATGTTCCGCTTGCGGGAATGACAGGGTTGTCAAGCAGCCAATTTCCGAGACGAACTTTGAGCGCATCACCGCTTGGAAGCTCATTCATTACAAGGGATTTGTTAAAACTTACATTAATTCCATCCTGCATTTTGCCGCTCATCACCATATTACCTCCTCGGAGACCAAAACGGGGCCGTCTTTGCAGATTCTCTTCGAACCGTATTTTGTTTTGCAGCTGCAACCCATACATGCGCCGAAGCCGCAGCCCATGCGCTCCTCAAAACTCAATTGTCCACTTGTTTCCGCAATATCAAACACTGCCTTCAGCATCGGTTCAGGACCGCACACACAGTAATCAGTGTAAGCAGTGATGCCGTCATTGCTTTCGGCATTAAAACAACGCATTGCATCGGTAACAAACCCTTTCACTCCGCAGCTTCCGTCCGCTGTTGCAACAATGATCCTTGCTCCGATTTTTTTGAATTCATCTTCAAAGAAGCATTCGTCAACCGTGTTGAAACCCGCTATAACCATCGGTATTTTTCCTTCCGAAATCAGCTGCTTAGCAAGCAGGAACATTGGAGGGACACCTGCTCCGCCGCCTATAAGGAGCGGGTGCTCACCGCAGAGTGAAGTATCATAACCGTTTCCGAGACCGGCCAAAACATCCAGCTGTTCATTCATCGGCAGGCGGCTCATGAACTCCGTGCCTTTGCCGACAACTTTGTAAACAATCGTCAGCGTGTTTTCACTCCGGTCAATATCGCAGACGGAAATCGGACGCCGCAGGAAAAAGCCTTTAAGCTTTATGTTCACAAATTGTCCGGGTCGATTTATTGACGATACATCACCCGAAAGCACCATTTTATACGTATTACGTGCTATGCACTCGTTTGAAACAATCTGAAACAGTGATTGAATCATGTTCAAGTTCCTTTCCTATATTCAGTGTTCGTTAATCGTATTGTCGCCGATTAATCAAGCCGTCGCACAAAAGCAAATTACTCCTCAATTAACCTTATCTTCCTTAACTGTTTTCCCATTGCGGGTTGTTTTTATACATTTGCCGAAAACCTGCATGCCGACAAAGGGGGATGCCTTCCCGAGAGACAGAAATTCGGCAGAATCAACGGTATACGGGCTTGATATATCAAATTCGGCAGTACTGTTTCCGATATCTATGCCGAATCTGCGGGCGGGTGCGGTGCTCATCAGCTCAACAAGTTTATTCAGTGACAGTATTCCGCTGCGCACAAGCCGAGTGTACAACACCGGAAAGGCAGTTTCAAGTCCCACAATTCCATTCAGACTGCTGCGCAGTCCGCCTGACTTTTCTTTTTCCGAATGCGGCGCATGATCGGTTGCGATCATGTCAATCGTGCCGTCAATTATGCCTTCAATGAGTGCATCTCGATCCGCTTCGGAACGAATCGGAGGGTTCATTTTGAAGCTTCCGCTGTCAACAAGATCTTCATCACACAGAACAAGATAATGCGGTGCAGTTTCACATGTTATGTCGAGGCCTTCAGATTTTGCCTTACGGATAAGATTAACGGACTCCTTTGTCGAAACATGGCAAACATGGTATGGACATCCGCTCTTACGGACAAGCTCAATATCGCGTGCAATAGGGCGCCATTCGCTTTCACTGCATATTCCGGGCAGGGAATGCCTGTCGGCGTAGTTCCCGTCATGAATGCATCCACCGCGAACAAGACTGTTGTCTTCGCAGTGAGCAGCAATAATCTTGTGAAGTTTTTTTGCCTTTTTCATTGCTGCAAGCATAATTTCTTCATTCTGAACGCCTTTTCCGTCATCCGAAAACGCAACGACATACGGGGCAAGTGCGTCCATATCGGAAAGTTCCCGACCGTTTTCACCGATTGTTATTGCACCGTACGGATAAACGGGAATGCAGGCATCACGACGAATGATTTCAAGCTGCCTTTCAAGGTGTTCGATGCTGTCAGGCACCGGATCAAGGTTCGGCATGGTGCAAATCGCAGCATACCCTCCGTTTGCGGCGGCAAGCGTTCCCGTCTTGACAGTTTCTTTATATGAAAAACCCGGTTCGCGAAGATGAACATGAACATCAACGAATCCGGGAACAAGAACAATATCCGAAGAAATATTGGTAATTTTTTCTGAATGAATATCGGAAGGAGAAAATGAATTCGAATATGTATCCGATTTCAAATCGGAAAGGCAGCAACGGTCAATTCTGTTGTTTGGATATTCGGCGTTTTTGTGCACAGTTTTGTTTTCAGACAGCATTTGGTGTGCCTCCTTCGGTTTTTGCAAGAATAAATCCTGCCGCATGCGGCAGGACAGCACAATTAAAACCCACGAATTCACGCTGAAAACGCAGAGAATATTGAGTTGCAAATCTTGCCGACATCAAGGTGTCAACGCGACCTCACGGGATCGCCTTAAAGATTGCAGTTATTTTATCAGGCTCACAGGCGACTGTCAAGGCATTCAACAAAGTATATTGCAATCATTTAAAAACTGAATCAACATTATTCCGACAAATTCTTGCTTGACATTTGCCAACTTTAAAGCTACAATAACAATCGAAAATCCGTGTATAATATAACGGATAATATCATGATGCGGAGAAAACAAATGAGAAACAAATCTTTGACACGTTTTGCAGCTTTTTTTGTTGCAGCAACCATGCTTTTCGCTTGTTTGCAAGTCATTGCACAGCCTGCCGCAAACGACAGCGGGCACACTTACGTGCTTGTTGACCAACCCACCGACGGCGGGGTTTACCTTATGATAAGCCGACAGTCCGGCAGCAATTTTGCTGTTTCCGGAACAGCGATGCCCGACGGGGAAGGCTTGGTGCCTGTTGAAGTCGGAGTTGCAGGTGACTATGTTGTAAGCGGAGTGAACGATTCCGTGCTTTGGCAGTTTAACGGCAGTTTCGAATCGGGCTACACCGTTCGCAATGCTGAGTCGGGCGAATACCTTGCAAAGCTTTCGAACACGCTTAAAACAAGCGCAGCAATTCAGCATCGCTGGGAGCACATAATTCATACCAACGACGACAGCAGCATCGGCGATGAACCTGTCATGCACAATGTGACCACCGGTGTGGGCTACATCCTCTATCGTGTAAACGGCGATGAGACTTATTTCGATTGCTTCAACGCTTATCAGCAATGCAATATACGCCTTTATGAGCGTCGGGATATGACCGGATTCGTACCGACGACGGGCGTCAGCATCGGAATTGATGCACTGGAGCTTGACCTTGGAAGCACTCACACATTCCAGCCGCAGGTTTTCCCGTCAAATGCAACCATTCAAAACGTTACATACACGTCTTCGGATTTGTCCGTTGCACGCATCAATCCCGACGGAACACTTATCACAGGCAGCGAAGGAATCGCGCAGATAACTGTTTACGACGGAACAGGCGAATTCAGCGATACCTGCACCGTGACGGTCGCAAGTGCAAATCCCGCAGTGCCCGTCCTGTACGGTTACAGAATGTACTCAAGTGCAAACGGCATCGTTAATTTTTCGGCGGATGATGTTTCCGACTTCAACCTTGTGGATGCACAAACGGGACTTGAACCACTCACCGCAATGTGTTATGTGGAAGGCGATTTTTACGGTTTCGCAAAGAGTGAAACCGAAAACACGGGGTATGATTTCGTTATTATCGACGGCGAAACCTTCGAAAGACGGACGACAAACATTTGGTCATGTTACTATTGCCGCGATATGACCTATGATCCCGAAACCGGACTGATTTACTGCATGATGGCAACCAACGCAACTATTTACTCATTGTATTTCGGGATTTATACGGTAAACCCACAAACTCTGAGCTTCAACCTTGTCGGTGAAACAAACCGATACCTTTCGGTTCTTGAATGCACGGCGGACGGCAGACTTTACGGAATCGATATGTTCGGCTATTTCTGCTCCGTTGACAAAACCAATGCAAACTGCACAAAAATTGCACATACAACCGTTTCGGATATCAACCATGAACAGTCCATGGTGTTCTGCCCTTCAAACGGCAAAATGTATTGGATGAAATCCGATGATAACGGAGGCGTATTTTTCGAGGTCAATCTCGCAAACGGAACGCTTGTTTATATCGGCTATCCCGGCGGCGATTACATAACATATCAGAGTGTTGCAGGCCTTTGCTATGTTCCGACGGATGAACCGGAGTATCAGCAGGGTGATATAGATATGGACGGCATAGTTTCTGTTTCGGATGCATTGCTTGCATTGCGGTGCGGAATGGAAACTGTGACTCTTACCCCGCAGCAGCTTACGCTTGGCGATATGAATGGTGACAGTTCTGTTAATGTTACCGATGCGATAATGATACTTCGAGCTGCACTTATCGGCTGATTTTTAAATTCGGCAGCACGGCTGCGGTATCAAAATCAAAAATAAGACCTTTCAAAAACAGCGGTTCGCAGTACGGCGGGCCGCTGTCTGCACAAATAACCAAATGACAATTTCGCCTACGGTTCGATAAAGATTTTACTGTATGATTCAAAGCATTGATTTTAACTCTGCCGCATGATAAAATACGCATGGCAAAGCCTGAATAACTTATGCCGTGTCTGAATAAATAAGTTAATCTTAAAAAACGGAGGGTGAATTTGTGAAAAGAAAAGCTTTAGGCTTGTTTGCAACATTTTTCAAAATCGGAGCTTTCACTTTCGGCGGAGGATATGCAATGATACCGCTGATACAACGTGAAATCGTAGATAAAAAACAATGGGCAACAAATGAAGATTTACTTGATATAATTGCAATTGCCGAATCAACACCCGGTCCCATTGCCGTGAATGCCGCGACATTTATCGGCAGCAAAATTGACGGCTTCTTTGGTGCTCTTTTTGCAACGCTCGGAGTTGTTCTTCCGTCATTTATAACCATATTTGCCGTGTCGTTTGCTATTGCACAGTTTGAACACATAAAAATCGTTCAGTATGCATTTATGGGTATTCGCGCCGCAGTTCTTGCTCTCATTATCCGCGCACTTGCGGCAATGTATAAAGAATGTCCGAAGTCGCCCCTGTCATACATCATTGCGGCAGCTGCTTTTTTTGTTGCAGCATTTACAAGCATCAACACGATTTTTATCATACTCGGCTGTGCTGCGGTCGGCCTTGCTGTACATTTGGTATTTAATACAAAAAACGGAAAGGCGGGGGAAGGCAAATGATTTTCATCGAATTATTCTTCACATTTTTCAAGATTGGCTTGTTTACTGTCGGCGGCGGATATGCAATGCTCCCGCTTATCAGAACGGAAGTTCTCAGCAAAGGCTGGCTGACGGCGGAGGAAATTGTGAATTTCATTGCCGTGAGCGAAAGCACACCCGGGCCGTTCGCAGTCAATATTGCAACTTATATCGGTTCTGTCCGCGGCGGGGCAGCAGGGGCAGCCTGTGCAACGCTCGGAGTTGTGCTTCCGTCGTTTCTGATTATTCTTGCGATTGCACGATGTTATAAAAAGTTTAAGAGCAGCAAAATAGTTGCGGGACTTATGTCCGGCTTGAAGCCGGCGGTGATCGGGCTTATTGCAGCCGCCGTGTTAACAGTCGGCAAAACCGTTTTTTTGAATTCGGCAACTCCGACAGGCTTTCCCGCCACCGCACCGGACTGGTTTCGAACCGTGAGTTCTGCATTGGTTTTTGTGCTTGCACTCTTTGCCTGCCGAAAAAAACTTCATCCGATATTAATGATTTTGATTGCTGCTGCTCTCGGCATAGCATTCGGCCTTTTGGGCGAAATGCTGGTTGCTTAGAGTTAACCGCAGCATTAACATCAAGAACAATATCGCCCATGCGGGCAACACATCGGATTGAGTTTTTTCCGCTGCCTGCTGTGCAAGCTTTGCATTGCCCGAGTGGGCACTATGATTCAAATTAAACGTGTGTAAATATTTTTTATTTGTGCAACAATAAAGCTCGTTTTCCGGTGTGGAAAACGAGCTTTATTCACAGTTTGAAAGCGGATAACTTAGATATTGTCCGTATGTTTACGCAGGTGCACCGACCAACATTGCTTCATGCACGGGAAGGATTTTTTTGCTGTCGGGCATATGGACGAGAGCTTGATTCAGCACCTCCTCGGCGTTATGCACAAATACAATTTGCAGTGCATCAATAATATCCTTGGGAACTTCGGCAATATCCTTGCGGTTTTGCTCCGGAAGCAGCACCGTTGTTATGCCTGCGCGTGCTGCAGCAAGCAGTTTTTCACGCAAACCTCCGATTGCAAGCACTCTGCCCCTGAGAGTGATTTCACCTGTCATTGCAAGTCTTGCGCGCACCGGAATGCCTGTCAGTGCACTCGCAACAGCCGTCATGAGTGAGATCCCTGCGGACGGACCATCCTTTGGAACAGCACCTTCCGGAACATGAATATGTATATCCGTATGCTGATTGAAATCATCGCTCAGTCCCAGTTCGGAAGCGTGTGCGCGGATGCACGTGATAGCAGTGCGTGCGCTTTCCTGCATAACATCGCCGAGACTTCCGGTAAGCTGGAGCTGACCCGTGCCTTTCAACGCTTCAACCTCAATTTCTAACAGCTCACCGCCAACGCTTGTCCACGCAAGTCCGTTCACCAGTCCGATTTCAGGCTCCTTATCCGCAGGCTCAAAGCTGTACCGAGACACACCGAGATATTCCTTTATTTTCGATTTGCTGAGCCGAATCCGTTTTTTTCCGTTTGCAATATCAACGGCAGCCTTTCGGCAAACTGCGGCAATACAGCGTTCAAGGCTGCGAACGCCTGCCTCGCGTGTGTAGCAATTGACAATTTCGGAAATTTCCTCATCCCCGATGGTCAGCATGCTCTTCTTCAGTCCGTGCTTTTCGAGCTGCTTCGGAATCAAATACTGTCTTGCAATTTCGATCTTTTCGGTCGCAAGATAACTCGGAACCTCTATAACTTCCATTCTGTCCAGAAGCGGGCGGGGGATATCGGCAAGGTTGTTTGCTGTTGTTATGAACAGAACCTTGGACAAATCATACGGCATCTCCAAAAAGTGATCGCGGAAAGCAAAGTTTTGTGCTCCGTCAAGCACTTCAAGAATTGCGGCGGCCGGATCACCGTTGTAATCTCGGGATAATTTATCAATTTCATCAAAAAGAATGACCGGATTTACGGTTCCCGCCTGCCGCATTGCAGAAATAATGCGACCCGGCATAGCTCCGATATAAGTGCGCCTGTGTCCGCGAATCTCCGCTTCATCCTTGATTCCGCCGAGACTCATTCGAACAAAGCTGCGGCCCAAAGCCTTTGCAATTGATGCGGAAATAGATGTTTTGCCTACACCCGGAGGGCCCGCAAAGCAAATGATCTGACCGTTCACCTTTCCGGTAAGTTTCGCAACTGCAAGATACTCAAGAATACGCTGTTTGACTTTTTCAAGCCCGTAATGGTCCTCGTCAAGTATCCTGCGTGCATTTTGAATATCAAGATTATCCTCGCTCATCTCGGTATAAGGCATGTCCAACAGACAATCGATGAAAGTTCGCAGGGACGGTGTTTCGTGTGAACCGGCAGGAAGGGTTGCGAACCTGTCGATTTCTTTTTCAAGTCGGATACGAATTTCATCGGGAAACGTGCGTTTCTTCAGTCTTGCACGAAACTCATCGGCTTCCGTCTCCTCGTTCTCACCCAATTCTTTTCGAATTGCCTTTATCTGTTCGCGGAGGAAGTATTCCTTTTGATTCTTTTCTATTTGCTGCTTGACACTCGCCTCAATGCGTTTGCTGAGCTTTGTGAACTCCTGCTCGCGTGCAATAATGTTCAAAAGCGTTATGCAGCGCGAGGCACTGTCCTCCTGTTCAAGAAAACACTGCCGATCCTCGTATTTTTTCAAGGTTATGTTTGCAAGCCTGAATATATATGCAGTATCATCGGAGCTTTTCTCAATAACCTCAAATGCTTCGGAAAGGCTGTTTACTCCGATCAGTTCAAGGTAATCGCGGCATTTTTTCGAAACGAGCGGACGGAGCGATGAAGCTTCGGGGTCGGTTTGCTCTTCATCGTCGCAACTGTAAAGGTTCGCGCTGAAAAAGGGCTCCTCGCCCGTGAAACCGTCAACAAGCGCACGGCATACACCTTCCGCCATGACGCGGACAGTATCTCCGGGCAGTTTAATTACCTGCTTGATTTTGCAAATGCAGCCGATCTCATACAGCTGCTTTGCGGTTATATCGGTAAGTTTCGGATCTTTTTGCGCGGTAAGAAACACCAACCCGTCGTTTTCGGCGGCGTTTTCGATCGCGGCAACGCTCTTGTCCCTGCCTGCATCAAAGCTCAGCAGTGTGTAGGGCATCACAACCAAGCCGCGCAGAGGCACAACGGGCATTTTTTCATAGTACTTAATAGCCAAGTTTCATATCCTCGTGTTTTGTTGTTTTTTGCCGTGAATGTGTCATCGGCTTCTTTTTGAAGAATTATACACGTTGTTTGAAAATTATACAACACACAAATTCAGGCATATATGCAAATTATCGGGACAATCCTGTGTATCTTCATCAACAGCCCTTTATTGCTCCGCATTCCGCAAAAGTCTGCATTGCTTTTCGGTATCATTTTGTACCCAATTCCGTACGGAGCGGCCGAATATAAACTGAGCAACACGGTGAATAACGATATATTTGATGCCGAGTGCGCCTTTGCAGCCGAATTTCGGACTTTTTTTTCTTTTTTTGTCGCTCAAGTCTTGTTTATTCACCCATTGTTGTGGTACAATACAGTGTAGCTTGTATTTACCATGGCGGTTCGGCTCTTATGCAATCAGCCTGATTGGAGTATGCTTTGCGCAGAGTCGAGCGATAATCTTTATAGAAAGGAAAAATCATTATGAAAAAAAGATGCGACAAACTCATTGCTAAGCTTCGTGAAAAAAACATCGATGCAGCAATGATCACCTCACCTGTTAACCGCAGGTATTTCTCCGGCTTCACCGGCAGCAACGGTGTTGTTATTGTATCAGAAAACGGTCGCGTTCTTCTTACTGACTTCCGTTATACCATTCAGGCAAATCAGCAGTGCGCCGGAGTTTGCGAAGTTCGTCAGGTTAACCGCGGAATAGGTTCGGGCGATGTTGAAGAAGTTCTTAAAGAATTTGACGCAAAACGCGTCGCCTATGAAGATGCAGCTCTGACCGTTGCCGAATTTAACATGTTCAAGAGCATGCCCTTTGAACTTTTGCCCGAATCAAAGCTTATCTCGGATTGCAGAATCGTTAAGGATGCTGCGGAAATAGCAGAGCTTCAAAAGGCTCAGAATGTTGCGGATGCAGCTTTTGCAGAAGTTCTGAAACACGTAAAGGTTGGCATGACCGAGATTGAACTTCGTAATGAATTCGATTATCTCATTCGCAAGTTCGGCGGGGATGACAATTCATTCGACACCATCGTCGGTTCCGGTCCCAACGGTGCGCTTTGCCATGCGTACCCCGGGCCGCGCAAGATTCAGAACGGTGATTTCGTTGTTATGGACTTTGGCGCACGCGTAAACGGTTATTGTTCGGATATGACCCGCACATTCGCAGTCGGCAAACCCTGCGATGAGCTCGTGAAGATTTACAACATTGTTCTTGAAGCTCAGCTCAAGTGCCTTGAAGTGCTTCGTCCCAATATGAACGCCGCCGATCTTGACAAGACAGCGCGGGATATCATCACAGCGCACGGTTACGGCGAGTGCTTCGGTCACAGCCTCGGCCACGGGTTCGGTCTTGAAATCCACGAAAGCCCCTATGCAAGCCCGCGTTCCGCAGATATTCTTGTCCCCGGAAGCACAATCACCGTTGAACCCGGCATTTACGTTGAAGGACTCGGCGGTGTCAGAATCGAAGATTGCTGCGTTCTGACCGAAACCGGTTACATCAATCTCTGTTCAACCACAAAGGAGCTCATCATCCTCTGATAAGGTCAGAAAAGCCTTGCCAAAAGCTTCTTTTGATGTTCCAAGTTATTTTTCCGCCTGCAAAACAGCGCAGTATGCGCCCTGCAGGCGGTCGATAAGGTTCCGAGTGGACCTGTTTATTGCAATCATACTTTATAAATTTATATCACGGAGGTATTCCCATGATTTTAGCTGGCGATTTCAGAAAAGGCATTACCGTTGAAATAGACGGACAGGTTTGGAGCATTGCAGATTTTCAGCATGTCAAGCCCGGCAAAGGTGCGGCATTTGTTCGCACAAGGCTGAAAAACGTCATGACAGGTGCGGTTCTCGAAAGAACCTTCAGCCCCACCGACAAGTATCCCACTGCACATATCGAAACCCGCGAAATGCAGTATCTCTATACTGACGGAGATTTGTATTATTTCATGGATAATGAGTCCTATGAACAGCTCGCACTCAATCATGAGCAGGTTGAAGATGCAATCGACTTCGTTGTTGAAAACTCCAACGTCACCATCCGTTTCTACAAAGGCAATGCATTCTCCGTTGCAGCTCCCAATTTTGTTGAGCTGACTGTTACGGAGACCGAACCCGGCTTCAAGGGTGACACCGCGACCGGAACCACCAAGCCCGCCGTACTCGAAACGGGTTACAAAATTGCTGTTCCCCTGTTCGTTAACGAAGGCGATCGCATTCGCGTTGATACCCGCACCGGTGAATACATGGAGCGCTGCTGAGTTAACTGCTCTTAACAGACTCCGCGCCTCTGCTTAACAGGGTGGTTATAGGTTCAAATTCTATGGCAAACGAAACAAATATCATTCAAAAGTCCGCTTACCTGCGCGGACTTGCTGATGGAATGAAGCTTTCGGCGAATTCCGATGACACCTCAAAACTTTTGCTTGCGATGATCGACTGCATAGACAGTATTGCGGTACAGGTCAACGACAACACCGATCTCATTTGTGAGCTTGATGACGAAGTTGATTCCTGTTCCGATTCATTGGATGCTTTTGCAGAATTGGTTTTCGGCATTGATGACGACGATGACGAAATCGACATCAACGACGATGATGATCTTTTCGCTTGCGATGACGATGATGATGACAGCAAATGCTTTGGCTGCTCTTGCCCCGGCGAGTGCGATGATTGCTATTGCGACGAAGACTGCGAGGATTGTAATTGCGACGGCAGAGATGATGATTGCTGCATTACCTGCCCCTATTGCGATGCGCGGGTTCCGCTTTCCACACTGTTGGAAAGTGATAATCCCGTTTGCGGAATCTGTCATATGCCGTTATGTTCATCAACCGGTTTCGAGGAGGAATCCGATTCCTGATTTTGCAGCGCACCGAACAAAGTCATTATTGAATCATTTTTTTCTCAGCAGGGTTCACATTTAATATGCGGATCCTGCTGTTTGCGAAAGGAGTTTTATGGAATTTGACTCAGCTGCTCTTTGTGGATGTGTGGAATCGC
>OOIG01000992.1_pt1 | contig 22328 bp, 15 predicted proteins | sample 1692091 | NCBI WGS metagenome assembly OOIG01 (sample SAMN06348188, study PRJEB24527) | human gut metagenome | biome: human gut; feature: ankylosing spondylitis patient; material: feces | host: Homo sapiens | place: China | collected 2015-10 | reverse complement strand
AAAGAAACATTGCCCACTGCTTTTTGGTCTTACTCATCCTCTTTACGCTTGAAGATACCCGATGCCTTCACCGCACCAAATCCGAATGCCATGAACATTGCCGCACCCACGCACAGGAGCCAGTTTGTCATGGAGTTGTTTCCGGTCTGGGGCAGGTTGACTTCTGCGTTGGAAGAATCTGTACCGGTGCCGGTCTTCGGATCAACGGTGTAAATGTCCAGCACATTGCCGTTTTCGTCGGTCAGCGTGATCTCGCAAGTTTCCTCCGAACGTGCAGTGATTTCTGCATTTGCAGGTACGATGCCTGCTTTTTTCTGGTAGTCGTTGATTGCCCAGCTGCAAAGATCTTCGTCCGCAATGTTGGTCACGCTTGTGGTAGCTGCTGTTGTGATCGTGGTTGCCGATGACGTGGAAAAGCGGGATGCCCAGTTCCGAAAGCGACTTCACATAAGCGTCGTACATGCCCATCTGGTCGTAAACCAAATCGCCCAATATCAAGGCGAAATAGCGTTTCGAAGCATCCGCAGCCATCAGCTTCCGCATATCGGCAATGCCTTCCTCCCGGAAATAGCCGACCTGTTCGTTATTCTTGACCTGCGGGTCGCCGACGGCCAGCATCACCCACGGTTTCGAACCATCCAGTCTCTCGAGCGTGAAATCGCACGTCTGCGTCGTTTCGAACGAACCGAGCGCCCGGAAGAAATCGGGGATGCCCGACTCTTTCAACGGGGCCATATAGCCTTCGGGAGCCGAAACCCAGACAAATGCGGCACAGCGGGGCGCCGTAATCTCGTAACGTCCTTCCGCGTCGGTTTGCGTCACGGTATAACCGTCCGAAACGACGACCCCTTCCATCGGTGCGCCATCCGTATCGACGACGCATCCGGTCACGGCCAGCGGCTCCTCGGGCAGACGCACGCCGAAATCATCGACCACCGGGGCCTCGCAGGAAACCAGGATCAGGCACAGGGCCGACCAAATCAAATATTCAATCCGTTTCATCGTAACCAATTATTTAAGAAGCCACATGACACAATTCTCATTATCCAGCCCGTCATACTGGCGTGCGATCGCCTCCATGACGTTGGCGTTGTTGCGGTCGTATTCGGTTTGGGGATACATCCAGCGCACGGGCATCTTCGACGGGTCGGTGTTCATGTTGGTCGAAGGGTTGACCGGCAATTCGGGGACCCCCGTCCGACGGCATTCGAAGAATGCGTCCCACTCGTGCTGGAGGAAATAGAGCATGTACTTCTGTTTGTAAATCCGGTTCAGGTTTTCGGCCGCCGAAGCGCCGAACTTCACCTGCGGTCCCTCCAGATAGGAGGCGATATAGGCGTCGTCGATCTTCACGCCGTGCCGGTACTTGACCGGCGTGTTGGCTGCCGTGAATTCCATCGCGGCGCGGATGCCCGACCTGTAATAGGCCTCGGCGCCTTCGCCCGTAATCCATTTGCGCAGGACAGCCTCGGCAAGAATGAACTGCTGTTCCGCATAGCCGATGCGGATGAACGGCTCTCCGACCTCGGTTTCCAGATACCGGTTGTTGAGTTTCGAGCAGCTGCCGCGCATATAGGCGTTCACGATCTCCGAACTCTCGGCCACCGGGTCCACGCCTTCATAAGCCTCGTATGCATCCTCTCCGGCCGAAAGCAGCGTCTGGGCCGGTTCGGCGTAGTAGAACAACCGACGGTCCTCATGCTCTTTGAGCATCTCCACAAGCGTCGAGGAAACCAGCATGTACATACTGAACTTGGGATACTGGTTGAACGGATACATCTGATCGGGGCGCGAAGAGTAGACCAACTGGAAATTGTCCGCGTTCGACGCGAGCAGTTTGCCGCGCCCGAAGACCTGGGCGAACCGGGCGGCAGCGTCGATCTCCGCATCCTTCGCCGCACAATACATCAGCACCTTCAGCTCGAAGGCATTGACCGTGCGCATCCACTTGTCGGGCTTGCCGCCGAAGACGAAGTCGCCTGCGAAATCCGACGCCTGCGAAAACAGTTCATAGGCCTCGTCCAACTCGTCGAGCACCCCCGCGATCACATCCTTCTGCGTATCGTAACGGGGCGTGAAGTTGCCTTTCTCGCCGCCCAGAGCTTCCGAATAGGGAATGTCGCCTACGCGCATCGTAAGATAGAAAAGGTTGTAGGCCCGGACGAAATGCGCCAGAGCGCGGTAAGCCGGCTTCTCGCCCTCGGCAGCGCATTCGACCATTTTTTTCGCTTCGACGAGCGACGTATAGGCGCCGAAGCCCGTCCGGCCGATGCGGTTGTAGGCATAGTCGCGGATCTTCTCGCCGCAGGCCAGGTGCTTCGAAAGCATGTTGTGGTTGGCAAAACCCTCGGAGGAGTTGCTGCGAGAATCCATCATGCTGAAAAGCACTTGCGTCGCAAGCATGCCCGGCGTGGGACGGTTGGTCTTATCGGGATCGACGTTGATTTCGTCGAAACCCATGCAGGCGCCCATCATCGACGCCACGATGAGGCTCCAGACCGTATGTTTGAGAAATTTCATGGTATTTCCGGTTAGAAGTTGAGTTTGAGATTATAACCGATCAGGCGGAGCGAGGGTGACGAGAGGTTCTCCTCTCCGGTCGAAAGGTCGATGGAATCGGGATCGCTGTATTTGAACCCCTTGGTCCACATCAGCAGATTCTGGCCGATGAACGAAAGCGACGCGGATTTCAGCCCCAGTTTCGCGCACCACGGCTGCGAAATGTTCCATGTCAACGAAACATCCCTCAACTTGATGAACGACTGATCGAAATAGTTCTGCCAGCGGGGACGGTAGGCCGTCGGGTTGTACTCCTTGACGTAAGCCTCGTAAGAGACCACCCGGTCGTTCGGCGCAAAGACCCGGTCGTCGCGCAGGATGCGTCCGTAAGCGTCGTAGTCCACGCTGCCCGAGACGACCTTCACACCGCGGCCCACGAAGGTCTTGCGACCGTTCACAACCTCGTCGTAACGGAACTGGTTGGCCGATTTGGGATGCGAACCTCCGTTCCACAGCGCCTGGTCGGTCGTCGAGAAACCGATGCCGCCCACACGTCCGTCGAACGAGAACGAAAGCGTAAAGTTCTTCCACTTGACGGTGTTAGTCCAGCCCCATATCCAGTCGGGGGTATAGACCCCGCGCTTGGACTTGTACTGGCTCAACACCGGAAGTCCGTTGCTGCCGTGGACGATATTGCCGTCGGGATCGCGCTCCCAATCCTGAATGGCGACCCAGTCCCAGCGCGCTCCTTCGTACACCCACGGCGAAGCGTTCGAGTATTCGGGATCGAGCTTGTGGTAATAGTAGCGGTCGAGCGACCAGTTGACGCCCGTGTCCCACCGCCAGTCCTTCGTTTTGACGGGCGTCGCGGAAAGCATCACTTCCGCGCCGCGGCGCAGCAGCTCCTCCTTCGTATTGATCTTCTTGTGCGTGAAGCCCGAAGCGTTGCTGACCGTGCCGTCCTTCACGAAATCGTAGCTCAAAGTCCGGTAATAGGTTACGTCGGCACGCAGGCGGTTGCCGAAGAAAATACCCGCAACGCCCACTTCGTAGGCATCCTTGGTCTCGGGATTGACCGAGCCGCGGATCTTGTCGGGATAGTCCGCCCCGGACATGCCGCCCCAGCGGTCGGCCGAGATCGTGTAGCTGCGGTCTATGTCATACACGCCGAGGTCCATCTTGGTGCGGGTCCACGATCCGCGCACCTTCAGCAGATCGACGCCGCGCATCTTCGGAAGCACCTCCGTAAGGATGAAGCTGCCGGCCACCGACGGATAGAAATAGGACCGCGACTCGGCCGGAAGCGTCGACGACCAGTCGTTACGGGCCGTCACGTCGACATAGGCCATGCTCTTCCACGAAAGAGTCGCCTTGCCGTAGAGCGACATCGAGCGGCGGCGCGACATCGTGCTCGCGGCCAGGGCCGGATTGACCGACGCTTTGAGCGAATAATAGCCGGGGATCGAAAGTCCGCCCTGCGTATAGCCGCTCAACGTGTCCCAACTGCGGTAGAAGGCATTCATACCGGCCATGACGTTCAGTCCGAAGCCGCCCCAGGTCTTGTCCGCAGTGAACATCACGTCCTGATTGATGCTGAATCCCGTGCGCTTCTGAATCTCATAATAGCCTTTCTTGTGGCTCTCGCCCGAACGGGGAGCGGCCGCCGAACTCCACGCCTCGCGCCACTCCTGACGGCCGTTCTTGGCGTCTACGCCCGTACGGGCCGACAGCTTGAGCCACGACGTGAGATCGTACCCCAGCGTCAGGTAGCCGTTCACCAGATGTTGCTTGTCGCCGTGCGTGTTCTCGTTGGCCAGAAAATAGGGATTGTCGTACCACGAGCCGTTGACCACCCAGTTCTGCTGCTCGTCGGGCTTGACCCAGTAGTTGCGGAAGTCGCGGATGTCGTACTCCGTGCCTTGGAAGATCACAAGGTTGTAAATGTAACTGCCCTTGCCGTAGCCCGTACCGTAATTGTTCGGATAGGTGGCATAGTTGTAGGTCAGGCCCGCCGATAGCGAAAACCGTTTGTATTTCAGATCGCCGTTGAGACTGTAATTGGTCTTGTTGAGCTTCGTGTTGGGATACTGGCCGCGGTTGTAGATGTGGTTGACGGAGGTGCGGAAACTGCCCAGCTTGCCCTTGTAGGCGATGCTTACCGTATTGTTGGCCACGAAACTCGTCTGCAGGAAGTTCTCGAAATTGTTCCGGCCCCGCGATACGAGCGGCTGATCCGGTTCGTTTTCATAGGTATGGGGGTTGTAGAGCGTCGCCGTGCGGCCGATGTCGAGTTTGTCGCCCCACACAGCATCGTTCAGGAGATATTTGCCACCCGCGCCGGAGCTGTACTGGGTCTGCACGTCGGGAAATGCCAGAAATCCCACATCGGCCATCAGACTGCTGTTGACGCTGACATCGAGTCCCTCCTTCTTTGCTTTCTTGGTCGTCACCATGACAGCGCCGGAACCGCCCTTGGCGCCGTAGAGCGCCGAGGCCGAAGCGCCTTTCAGCACGTCGATCGACTCGATGTCGTCGGCAACCAGCTCCGAAAGGGCCACATACTCGTAAGGAACGCCGTCGACCACCAACAGCGGCGATTCTCCGCGGATACGCAGCGTCGGAGCCGATCCGAACTCCGTGCTGTTACGCACCTGAAGGCCGGCGACCTTGCCCGTGAGAGCCGTGCCGACAAAGGTGGTCTTCACCGTTCCCAGCTCGTCGCCGGAAACTTTCTGCACGGCATATCCCAGCGCTTTCTCCTCGCGTTTCACACCGAGGGCGGTCACGACAACCGCATCGACCAGTTGGGTGTCTTCCTCCAGCCGGACATTCAATTGCGAAGCGCCCGCTACGGCGACTTCGACAGGTTTCATGCCGATAAACGAGATTTGCAGCACAGCGTCCGCACCGGCATTTTTCAGATCGAGCGAGAACGAGCCGTCGCCGACGGTCGTCGTACCGTTCGGGGTTCCCTTGACGATCACCGTTGCGCCGGCCACACCGGCGCCCGAAGCGTCCGTCACGCGGCCCGAAATCATTTTCCGGTCCGGTCCGGCAGCCGGTTTCTCCCTGACCGGAGAGAGCATGATGTTCCTGCCTTTAAGCTCGTAACCCACGCCTTGCCCCGCAAAGAGGCGGTCGAGTATCTCACGGACCGTTTTCTTTTGAGCGTCGATATGCACCGGACGCTTTACGTCCACCTGCGCGTTAACCACGAAAAGATAGTCGGTCTGCGACTCGATTTCATGGAGGATCTGTTTCACCGTGCCGCTTTTCGAGATCGTTACCACGGCATCCTGCGCGTGGAGCGGACCGGCGAAAAGGAGCATCACGAACGCCGCGATTCCTGCCGCCACCCTTGCCGGGCGCACGCGCCGGGGAGCGGGAGTTGTGGCTTCCGAATGTAAATATGGATTCATAAATTTGGAGTTTATAAGATGATTAAGCAGTTTTCCGGGCTGCCGAATCCGCCAAACGATCCGGTCCCGGGAGGTTTGTTCGTCGTTTACTGATTTTTCCGGTTTGAAGTTCTGTTTTTAAGGTTAGATTTCGGTTATTTGATAATTATCAGCTGATTTTTGTCATCGAAAACATAGTCGAACCCGGCGTCTGAAGCCAGCACGCGCAGGGCGTGCTCCACACCGTCGGCCTGGCGGAACTTACCCATGGCCGAGTACCCCGCCATGCGCCGGTTGTCTACCCGGATTTTCACGCCGTAGAATTGCTCGAAGCGTTTCATAAGCTCCACAAAGGGGGTTTCGCCGAAGCTCAGGATGCCGTCGCGCCAGAGGAATTCATCGCCGTCGGTAATCTCCGAAATCACGAACGTCCCGTCATGCAGCGTCGCCGACTCGTTGGGTTTGAGCACCGTCCAGACGTCGCCCGCCTCGATGCGCACCGAACCCTCGACCAGCGATGTGCGGAAATCGCCCGTCGAGCGGGAAGCCGCCAGATCGAACTCCGTGCCGAGCACCTCGACTGCGGCGCAGGCCGTTTCAATGCGGAAAGGATGTCTGGCGTCCTTCGCCACTTTGAAATAGCCCTCGCCGTCGAGCGTTACCCGGCGGTCGCTCTTCGAAAATGTCGTGGAATAGGTGAATTCGCTGCCTGAATTGAGCCAGACATCGGTTCCGTCGGCCAATTGCAGATTCACACGCTGGCCCATCGGCACGATGATGCGCTGCATAAGCCCCTCTTCGGGACGGGTATTGAGGTGCTGGAACAAAACGCCCAGTGCAAAAACCGCAGCGGCGGCAGCGACCATTCGCCCAAGACGCAGCAGACGCGCTTTGAGCGGGCTGCGCACCTCACGCGGCGAGAGCAGCAGCGAGGCGTCGAAGAGTTTACGCTCGCGGATGTATTCGTCGTAGTGGTCGGCGGACGCTTCGACCCACGTGCGAACGGCTTTGCGCTCCGAGGGCGACGCTTCGCCTTTGAAATACTTGTATAACAGGTTTTTGTCCATGGTTTCAGGTCCTTTGCGCAACGGTCTTCAAGTAGCCGTTACACAAGAATAACAAGAAACCCGGGCCGAACCCTAAACGAAAATGCGTTTTTTTGGAAAAATTTTGCGGCCGGGGACTTCGGACCGCAAGGGAGCTTACCGGCCGAGGTAGAAGATCAGCGCTGCGACATAACCCGCCATGTCGGCGCGCAACGTGCGCAAAGCGATGTTCATATAATACTCGACGCTTTTAACGCTCAATCCGAGTTCGACTGCGATTTCACGGTGAGAACGGCCTTCGAGCCGGCTCATCGTAAAGACTTTCTGTGCTTTGGGCGGAAGTTTACGCAGCGAACGCCGTACCAGTTCTTCCATTTCAGCCGTGAAAATCGCGTCGGGTTCGCAGGCGCGCAGCGATGCCAGCTGCATCCTCAACTCCCATTGGGCGTCGGTCAGCGACGACGCTACGAACTTCTCGTGCACCTTGCGGTGTTCGAGTTCGTTGATGCACTTGTTCTTAACGATGGTGAGAATATAGGCGGGAGCGTTTATTCCGGCAGGAGACGACTGCCGGAACGCCTCCCAATAGGCCATGAAAGCATCGGTCACAATGTCCTCGGCCAACTGCATATCGTGAATGTAGCTGTCGGCAAAGAGCGTGAACCGCCGTTTATACTTCGTGAAAAGGGCATCGAACTGTTGCATAGCCGTAGCAATTCCTCTGTGGCTTCGTACGCCGGACGGCGGAACGTTCCGCCGGAACAAACGACAACCGCCTCCGGGGGATTTCCCGAAGGTACGGATCGTTTGGCTAACAAAGAAAGGAAAAAATTTCCGGAAAACGAAATCGCAGGGCATTTATTCCGGACAATGGCAGTTTTATCATGCGGCGTGCGGATACTACCCGGAAGCATTCCCCGTATCGTTGGCCCGAATTGCGAAATCATGCCGTCGATCGCGACAGCCCCATTATGGGGGCTTTGCCGTTCCGCCCGGACTGCCCTTTCGGCCAGAGCAAGACCTTGAAAAAACAGCACGCCATCAAAAGCCGTTCGGAAACAGCCGCGGTAACGATTTGACAATGCAGCTATTTCCGAACTTTGCTTTTTTGCGGGATGGCCCCTGCCAACACCTCGGTTGCAATATTATCAAACAACCATAAAGGTTCCGCACGGGGTCCGTTTTTTCGGCCGTCCCGGCGGCTTACTTCGCCAGTTCGCGCGCCACGGCCAGCGCCTTTTCGTAGTCGGGCTCGTGGGTGACCTCGGGCACGTACTCCACGTAGCGCACCACGTCGTCGCGGTCCACGACCACCACGCCGCGCGCCAGCAGGCGCAGGGAGTCGATCACGAAGCCGTACTTCATGCCGAAATCCAGCTCCCTGTAATCCGAGAAGACATGCACGCGGTCGATGCCCTCGGCGGCGCAGAAGCGTTTCTGCGCAAAGGGCAGGTCGACCGACAGCGACACGACGACCACGTCGTCGCCCAGTTTCGACGCCTCGCGGTTGAAGCGGATGTTCTGCAACGAGCAGACCGGGGTGTCGACCGACGGAAAGACGCTGTAAATGCGCACCTTGCCGTGGAAAACGTCCGACGACACGGGTTGCAGACCCGCATCGGTGACCGTAAATACGGGGGCCGTCTCCCCCACTTTGCAGCGATTGCCGACAAGCGTCACGGGCTTGCCGCCGAAAGTTACCTTGTGATCCATAATTCGATAGTTTTTATAATCAGGTGGTTCAACGCAATTCCGATGCCACCCGGCTGCGAGCCGGATCTGCGGGACGGGATGCCCCGCACCGCGCCCCTCCGCATCCGGTCATCGGCCGGCTTTAATTCGCGCGACGGCCGCCGCAACCCCGGCATAGAGCGCCGGCAGGTCGACGCCCGCCACGCAGCGGTTCTCGACGACGATCCGTCCGTCGACGACCACCGTATCGACATCCGAGGCCTTGCCGCAGTAGACCAGATTCGACACCACGTCGTTGACGGGCTGCAAATGGGGTTTCTGAAGGTCCACGACGATCAGATCGGCCAGCGCGCCCTCGCGGACGACGCCCAGTTCGCCTTCGGCATAGCCCATCGCCCGCGCGCCGTTCGCCGTCGCCAGTCGCAGCGCCTCCCAGGCCGGAAGGGCCACGGGATCGCCCGTCGCGGATTTTTGCAGGAAGGCCGCCGTGCGCACCTCCTCGAACATGTCGAGATCGTTGTTCGAACAGGTTCCGTCCGTGCCGACCGTCACCAGCGCACCCGCGGCGCGCATCCGCTCGACGGGCGCCACGCCGCTCGATATTTTCATGTTGCTCTGCGGGTTGTGCGACACGGCGACGCCCCGCGCGGCGAGTGTCTCGATGTCGCTGTCGGTCACGTGGATGCAGTGCGCGCCGATGGTCTTCGGCCCCAGCAGTCCCAACCCGTCGAGGTGTTCGACCGAGGTTTTCCCGTACTTTTCGCGCACGATGCGCACCTCGTCCTGCGTCTCCGAGATATGGGTCATCAGATGCAGGCCGTATTTATCCGCCAGCCGCTTGCCGCGCAGGAGGTTCTCGGGCGACACGGTATAGGGCGAATGGGGCGCCAGGGCGATCTGCACCCGGTCGCATCCGGCGGCCAGCCGCACGGCCTCCTCCACCTGGGGCATCACCTCGTCGACGTTCGAATCGAAGTAGTTGCAGCCCAGCATGGCGCGGATGCCCAGCCGTTCGACCGTCTCCACGCAGCGGTTTTCGAAATAGTACATGTCGACGAACGACGTCACGCCGCCCAGCAGCATCTCGACCACGCCGAGCGTCATGCCCAGCGCCACATCGTCGGCCGTCTGACGCGCCTCGAAGGGCCAGATATAGTCGTGGAGCCACTCCATCAGGGCGATGTCGTCGGCAAGGCTGCGTTGCAGGGTCATGGCCGCATGGCAGTGGGTGTTCACCAGCCCCGGCATCACGAGTTTGCCCCGGCAGTCGAACTCCCGAAGCCCGGGGTGCGCCGCGCGGAACTCCGCGGCGGCCGTTTCCGACTCCGTGACCAGCGCGATTCGGTTGCCGTCGACGCCCACCCAGCCCGCAAAGGTGCGGGGGGCGTTCCCGGCGGCCGTCATCGGCAGCACCGTCGCGTTTGAAAAAAGAATTGCCATATTTCGGTTCATTATGTCATTCGGTCCCGGGCAGCGCCCTGCCATAAGCCCCCGCCGAGGCGGGGGTTTGGGGGTGGGTCAGACTTGCCAACGACGCCAAAGGCGGCGAAAGCGGCAGTCGACAGCACTGCGGGATGCCGATGACTCGTTCATATTCTTACTTATACTTCACTTTCACCTTTTCGGTCTTGACCTTTCCGCGGGGCTGCCCCTCGATCGAGTTGCCCTGCACGGTGATCACGTCGCGGCCGTCGCCCGAATTGGAGTAGACCTGGATCACCTTGTTGAAGGCTCCCGGCTCGCTCTTGTGGGGTTCGTAGGTGATGCGGATCACCCCCGAATCGGCCGGCTCCACGGGACGCTTCGAGAACGACGCCTTGAGGCACGAACACGAAGTGATGACCCGCACCAGCACCAGCGGGGCCGTACCGTCGTTGACGAACCGGAATTCGCGGACCAGGTCGCCGCCCTTACGGGGCACGTCGCCGAAATTATAGGTCGCGTTCTCCAGCCGGAGGTGCGCCCCCTTTACGGGTTTTTCGGCATAGCCCGCAGCGAACGCCAGGCAGGCGAGGATTGTCAGCAGTAGTATTTTCATCGTTCAAATTCTATTCCGCAGTTAACTTAAAAATATATGTTATCACGCCGCCTTCAATCACAGTTCGACTTTCGGTAAATCGCGTTCTAAGCGCAGCTTTTCGCGCTTCGGCCACTAACTCTACATCGGATGTTGTAGATCCTTTCGGCTCATAAGCTGCACTTGTAACCCGCCCCGAAGCATCAACCGTCACACGAATAAGCACCACACCGCTCTTATTTTCAGGCTGTTCCGGCAGAGGCAGCACCCCTACCAGTCCGCGCCTTTTCAGATCCTGGTCCAGCTGGTCCAGTCCGTCGGGGTTCAGTCCCGGACCCGTGCCGCTGGCCTTGTCCTCGCCCTCGGGAGCGCGGGGATTGCCCGCATTGTCGGGTTCGTCGGCCCCGCCCTTGTTCATCTTGAACAGCGCCTTGGGGTTGGGCGTCTGCGTCACAGGGTCCTTGCCCGCAACCTGCGCCGTCTGCTCCACGGGTGCCGCGACATCGTGCACGCGCGGCTCGTTGGCCACCTTCACGGGCGGTCTGGGCGGCTCGGGAACGGGCGGCTCGGTGAAGTCGACGAGAATCGTGTCGCCCGGCTTGTCCGTCACCGGCGAGAAATCGAACGACACCAGCGCGAACGAGCCGGCCAGCAGCACGCCGTAGACTGCCGTCGCGATCATCGCCCACCGTCGCGGGGATTTATTATCGGGATCATAGTAATACATTGGTTTCCCAATTAAAAATTAAGAATGAAAAATTAAAAATTGCCCCTGCGCCATGGTGGCACGGATTTCATTTTTAATTCTTAATTTTTCATTTTTCATTGAACTTATTTCGGCGAAGTCGCCAAAATAAGTTTATAATTATTGTCCTTGGCGATGTTCATAACCTTCACCACCTCGTCCACCGCAACGGTCTTGTCGCAGTGGAGCGAGACGGTAGCGTCCTTCTGCCCGTCGAGCCGCGCCTTGAGCGCCCGCTCCACGCCGCCGATCGAACCCACGTCCTGCAATTCGACATAGTAACGATACTTGCCGTGGCCCGCATCCTGAACCGACACCGTGGTCATCGCCTTGTCCTTCAACTGGTTCGAACTCTTCGGAAGCATCAGTTTCAGGGCGTTGGGGTTGATCAGCGTCGTGGCGATCAGGAGGAACAGCAGCAGCAGGAACATCAGGTCGGTCATCGACGAGGCCGAGAACGATTTATCGACTTTCGATCCGTGTTTGATTGCCATAACGCGCTATTTTTGAACGGGTTGATTCAGAATGTCCATAAACGCGATCGAGTTGGCCTCCATCTGGAACACCAGCTTCTCGATGCGCGCCACGAGGTAGTTGTAGCCGAAGTAGGCCGGAATGCCGACGATCAGACCCATCACGGTGGTCACCATCGCCACGTACATGCCGCTCGACAGCAGCCCCAGGTCGACCGTGCCGCCCGCGGCGGACATGTCCATGAAGGTCTGCACCATACCTAACACCGTGCCGAGGAAACCGATCATCGGCGCGCCGCCGGCGATCGTGGCCAGGAACGGAAGGCCGTTTTCGAGTTTCGAGACTTCGAGGTTGGCGACGTTCTCGATGGCGGTCTGCACGTCGCTCATCGGGCGTCCGATGCGCTCGATGCCCTTCTCGATCATGCGTGCGATGGGCGTGTCGGTCTTCTTGCAGAGGTTCACGGCCGTCGAGATCTTGCCGTCGGAGATGTAGTCGCGGATGCGGTTCATAAAGTTCATGTCCAGCACCGAAGCCTTGCGGATGGCCATGAAACGCTCCACGAAGATAAAGATCGTCACGCCCCCCAGCGCCAGCAGCGGCCACATCAGCCAGCCGCCTTTGGTAAACAGGGTCCACAAGCCCATACGGGTCTCCTCACTTACGGCCACCGCCTCGGCAGCCTGCAAAAATGTTGTCATAATGGTTTAGAAATATTTAAGTTTACAAATTTTATCCTTCCAATTTCGTTTCCGAGCGCCGGTTTTGCAGTCTGCGCCCGCGGGGGCGCACGCGCCCCGGCCCCTCCGCCCGCGCTTTTAGTCGGGTCGTTGTTTCACGGCTCCGGCATCAAGTCGGATTCAATCACCGCAGGGACATCTTTCACTTTTCAAGCAGTCTCTGCTCTCGCTTAACCGCAAAGTTCACCTTCTATTCATCCTCTTCCTCTTTAACGTATCCGAACGGCGAAAGCGTATCCGCCGGTTCGCGCAGACGGCTCCGGTCCGCATCTTCGGCCGCCTTTTCGGCCGCGCGGGCCGTACGGCGGGCGATGCGCCGCGCCTTGCGCTTCTTGTTCGTAAAACGCTCCTTGATCCGCTGCCGCAGGTCGCGCAGGTTGTCGAAATCCTCCTTGAAGTAGACGCCGATGCCGGTCTCCTGCAAACCCTGGTTCTCGTCGAAGCGGTCGATGGTCTGCGTGAAGGCTTTCAGCTTGAGCGTCCCGGCCCGGTCGATCAGGTAGGTGATGTAGGCCTCGCCCATGAAGTTGGACATCGAACTGTTCACGGCCTGCTTGTTGTCGATCAGGTAGTTGCCCTCGACCTCGACGAACAGCCGGTTGTTGATCAGGCTCTTCGACAGCCCGAAATCGACCTCGTCGCTCGTCAGTTCCGATTTGGGCCGGTAGCGGATCACCACGTTGTAGTCGGACGACGAAAGCCAGTTGCTGACCATGTTCGACACGAACTCCAGTCCCGTGGCCGCCGACACCGAGCTGCCGATGTTCGACGAGGCCTGCGACGAGTTCTCGGACATGAAGCTGTTGAACAGCAGCAGGTAGAGGAACTGCGTGTCGACCGTCTCGGGGGTCGAGAGAGCATTGGCGATCAGGCTCTGCGTCTCGGGATCGGAGCCGGGAACCCGCACGTCGAAGGTGATCGTGGGGTTCGAAAGCCGCTCGCCGAGGTGAATGACGCACTCCACGGGAACCGAACGGTCGCCCCCGAGGTCGGCCGTGCCCTGCAGGAGGGCTTGCAGCGACGCCTTGACCTTGTACACGGCGTCGATGTCGAGCATCGCGTTCATCGGCGACCCGGTCCACTGGATCGACGAACCGCTCTCGATGGTGAAGCGTTTGTTGATGATCTGCTGGAGCGACAGCATGAAACTGCCCTCCGCGATCGTATAGTCGCCGTAGATCTCGAAAATATTGGCCTTGGGGTTGATCTGGAGGTTCAGCGCGCCCGCGCCGCGCCCCTTGACCGTGTTGCCCGCCACTTCGAGTTCGACTTCGGCGTCGGGCCGCACGTCGAGCGCGAGGGTGATCTTCATCTGGCTCCCGGCGTCGGATTTCTGGCGGTGCTTGCGCTCGAAGGAGAGTTTCTTGCGCGCCACGTCGTCGAGCGTATCGGCCTGCTCGGGCTGCTCGAAGACCACGAAATCGGCGTTCGAAATGTTCGACTTGCTCGACAGCGGCATCACGAACGAGGAGTTGCCGTCGGTCGAGGCCGTTATATCCATGTTCACCGCCCCCTTGTCGCCCGAGATGCGGGCCGCGCCCGTGGCGAAGACCCTGCCGTAGAACATGTCGTTGTCGTCGGAGTCGGTGTCGAGCACCAGCATCTGCTGCGGGGCCACGCGCACGTCGTAGGAGATATTCGAAAGGTGCTGGAGGCTCATGTCGAAATCGAACCGCCCCCGGTTGCCCCGGGGGTCGAAAATCGGGACGTTCGAAGCCCTGAACCGATTGTTCTTCACGTTCAGCACGGCCTCGGGCATCGAATAGGTCACCTGCGTGAAATCGACCGTGGTTTTCAGCCCCGCGACCCGGATTTCGCCTTCGAGATCGGCCTTGCGGCCCTGGCCCTGCAACGTGAGGCCGGCCGAGGCCATGCCCTCGGTCGAGGAGACGACACCCGCGAGGATCGGGTCCAGCAGCGCCATATCGAGACTGTCGACGTCCAGCCGGGCGAAATAGCGGTTGCGGTCGGGAGCGTAGAAACCGCGGATCAGCGTGTCGCGCCTGATACGGTCGGAGACCGTCACTCCGGCGCGGCTGCGGGCGAAGTCCCAGCGCGAGGCGAAGCGCATCGGCGGCGCGGGAATGTCGTTGACCTCCACGCTGTCGAGCAGGATGTCGGCCGTGATCTCGCCGCCGCGCAGCACCGACTTCATCGCCGCCGAACCGTTCGTGCGCCCCTCGATGTAATAGCCCATGCGCTCGGCGACCTGCGCGAAGGGCGCCAGGTCGAAATTATGCAGCGAGAGCGTCACCGAATCCTCGCGGCTGCGCGAGGCGACGCCGTCGAGCAGCAGCTCCTGCTCGCGGTTCATCACGTAGAACTTGTCGATCACGACCTGCGCGGTGTCGAGCAGGATTTTGCGGGCGAAAATCTGCCACGTCTTGTCGCCGCGGGTGATGTGCGAGGGAAGAATCCGCAAATCGACGACGCGGCCGTTGGGTCCGTGCTCGTCGGCCACCGCGGCGCGGAACCCGACGAGCCCCGAGACGCGGCGCAGGGTGTCGTCGAAGCCTGCCGAGAGCTGCACGCGGTTCTGCCGCGCGCCGCCCGTCAGCGAGAGGCGCGGAAGGTGCAGCACCCCTGCATAGAGATCCTCGGCCGAGGCGTAGACCGCCAGCGAGTCGCCGCGGTTCGAGGCGTTGACCGAAAGGCGCGTGGCGAGCATGCGCCGGCGCTCGATGTACTCCGACGCTGCCTTGAGCGACAACTGGTCGCTGGCCGGATTGAACAACAGTTGCAGCGACGAGCCGTCGGCGATCTGAAGTCCCGTCGACACGGCGTCGGCCACGGGGTTGAAATTGCGGATGTTGACCGACAGCAGCGAGAAGTCGTTGGCCACGGCGGCCTTGCGTTCCGAAGGCGTCTCCTCCCACTTTTCGCCGCCCAGCATCGGCAGGTATTTCCACGCGCTCCGGCGCAGGTATTCGAAGACGGTGCGGTAGCTGGTTTTCGACCGGAACGTGACGTCGGCGAAGTCCGAGCGCAGTTCCACGAACTTGCTCCGCTCGGAGTTCTCGCCCGTGACGGTCATGCTGGCGGCCGCGATCTCCTTGTCGTTGTAGCGGTAGCGGGCGTCGGTCACCTGAATGCGGCCGTTCAGATCGTCGAGCGAACGCCCTCCGGCGGCAGCGACGATGCGGCCCGAGAGCTGCGACACCGAGTCGCGGCGGTTGACGTGCAGCCGGGCCAGATCGGCGTGCCGCAGGTCCATCGTGAAGTCGTAGCGCGGCACGGAGTCGTTCAGGTCGACCGTGCCGAAGAAGTCGAAGTCGAGGTTGGGATCGCGGGCCGTGATGCGTCCGTCGAACTCGCGGTTGCGCAGGCGGCCGTCGAGCCGCAGCGAGTCGTAGACATAGCCGTTGAATCCCAGCTGCGTGACGTTGCCCACGACGTTGGCGTCGGCCACGCCCCTGCCGATCACGCCGTCGACATAGGCCGTGAGGGTGGCGTTGCCCAGCAGATCGCGGCGGTCGAGCAGCTCGCCCAGACGCAGGTTGCGCGTCTCGACATCGCCCCGCACGCTGCTCAGCCCCCCTTTGACCGGGGCCATTTTCAGGTTGCAGGAGACGTTACCCACGCCCGTCGCGGCGCCCAGCTGCATGTCGAACGACGAGAGCAGTCCCCGGAAACGGGCATTGAGGTCGATCTGCCCGGAATTGCCCAGCACGCCGACCAGCTTGTCCGAGAGTTTGCGGCCCGCGATGCCGAGGGCCAGCTCGTCCACGGCCCGGGCCGTGGAGCGCAGGCGGGGAACCGACAGGTCGAAACGGGTCTTCCGGATGTCGGGAAGCCCCTTCACCGAGGCGTCGGCCACGAGCGTCGTCCCCTCGCCGATCTGCATGCTCCTGATCCTGCCCGTGAAATCGGACACCACGCCGGCGACCTCGACGTTTACGTCGGTGAAATCCACATGCCAGTCGCGCAGCTTCGGGGCGAAAAAGGCGATGTCGTCGGTCGAAACGGTCGTATTGCGCATCGAGGCGTCGATGCGCACCTCGCCGATGAAATCCTTGTACTGCGCCCACGAGTCGCCCGCCAGCGAGACGAACGGAAAGTTGACGTTCGAACGCGGCGTGATGATCGAGGCGTTCTCGAAGCCCAGACAGCCCTGCGTCATGTAGAACCGCCCGGCCAGGTGGTTCAGCACGAAGCCGCTGCGTTCGCGGGCCGAAAAGGCCACAATGGAGGTGTAAATGGCCTGCCCGTCGATCGTGAAATCGTCCACGCGGGCCGTGATGCCGTAGAGGTGCATGTGCGAGAAGTCGATGCCGTGCTCCGGATCGCGATGGTCGAGCCGTTCGAGGCAGAGGTCCATGTTCTCGATCGAGGCCTTCTTCAGCGAGAGGCGGAAATTGCCCTTCTTGGGTTTGTCGGGGTCGGAAATGCGGTCGACGATCTGTTTGATGTTCATCTCCCCGCCGGGCGTCTGCCGCAGGTAAAGCCTCGCGTCGGCGATCTCGCCGCGGCTCAGCTCCAGCCCGCCGCCGAAGATGCCGAAACTCGTGATGAAGGCGTCGAGCTTCCCGACGTAAAGCAGCGTGTCGCGCTGGTAGTCCTCGACATAGAAGCCCTTGACCCTGACCTTCGAGAAGATGCCGATGTCCACGCGGTCGATCGACACGGTGGTCTCCAGCTTGCGCGAGACGAAGCGCGCGGCCCTGTGCACCGCGTAGTTCTGCACGGCGGGAATGTCGAGCAGCAGCGAGAGCGCCACGGGAACAATTATCAGCAACAAAACCGCCGCCGAGAACACCTTTCCCAATATTTTTATACCTTTGCGCATCAGGACTCCTATATAACCTGCAAATTTAGCGAAAATAGTTAAAAAACAATTATAATTCCGGATGGATATTACAATTCTCGGCATCGAATCCTCGTGTGACGACACCTCTGCCGCCGTGCTCCGCAACAACGTCCTGCTGTCGAACGTCATCGCCTCGCAGGCGGTTCACGTCAAATACGGCGGCGTGATCCCCGAACTGGCCTCGCGGGCCCACCAGCAGAACATCATCCCCGTCGTGGACACGGCGCTCAAGGAGGCGGGCGTCGCCGCCGACCGGATCGACGCCATCGCCTTCACGCGCGGCCCGGGGCTGGTCGGATCGCTGCTCGTGGGCGTGTCGTTCACCAAGGGGCTTTCGATCGCCCGCAACATCCCGATGGTCGAGGTCAACCACCTTCAGGGGCACATCCTCTCGCACTTCATCGACCTTCGGGACCGCACGCTGCCCCATCCGGACTTTCCGTTCCTGTGTCTTCTGGTGAGCGGCGGCCACACGCAGATCGTGCGCGTGGACTCCCCGCTCGAAATGGAGATCATCGGCACGACGATCGACGACGCCGCAGGCGAGGCCTTCGACAAGTGCGCCAAGGTGATGGGGCTGCCCTACCCGGGCGGTCCGGTGATCGACCGTCTGGCCAAGGAGGGCGATCCGAAGGCATTCCGCTTCGCGCATCCCCGCGTCGAGGGCTACGACTATTCGTTCTCGGGCCTGAAAACCTCGTTCCTCTACACGCTGCGCGACGCCGTGGCCGCAGACCCCGACTTCATCGAGACGCACAAGGCCGACCTCTGCGCCTCGCTGCAAGGGACCATCGTCGAGATTCTGCTCGACAAACTCATCCGCGCCTCGAAGGAGACGGGCATCCGCGACATCGCCATCGCGGGCGGCGTCTCGGCCAACTCGGGCCTGCGCGACGGCATCGCCGAAGCGGGCCGCCGGCGCGGCTGGCGAACGTTCCTTCCGGAGTTCAAGTTCACGACCGACAACGCGGCGATGATCGCCATGGCGGGCTACTACCGCTACCTGCGGGGCGACTTCTCGTCGCTCGACGTCTCGCCCGTGGCGCGGCTCGAGGAGTTGTAAGCTACTCACTCACAAAAAAAATAATTTATGCAAACATCCAGATTCATGCGGGTCCTTTCGGGGTTGCTGCTGTCAGTTTTCGCCGTCACCAGCCCAACCGCCTGCAACGACAACAACGACAAGAACACCGCGACGCTGACCGTCAGCACAGACGACCTCGTACTGGGCGGCGAGGCCGGGGAGTCCGAAACCTTCACCATCACTACGACCGCCGCGTGGAAGGCCGTCCCCTCGGGCGAAGGCTTCACGCTCGACAAGACCGAGGGCACGGGTGACGCTACCGTCCGCGTAACCGCCGCCGCGGGCAACTGGGACGGCTATGTGAAGCAGCTGGGCAGCATCGAGATCGCGGCCACGAACGTCGACGGAGTGAAAACCGTCAGCGTCAGCCAGGACGAAATCACCCCGGTGCTGCCGTCCGAGGTAACCCTGGTGGCCGATTTTACGCTGGGAGCTTCGGTCGCCACCCCCGAGCTGCCGCCCTATTCGACGGATAACTTCACGACCGGGCGCCATGAGTACACGATCGGCGGCTACACATTTGCCATTTTCGTCGATCCGGACGAGGGCGGCAAATTCTACTGGCTCGACAACAAACAGTTCAGCCCCTCCATTCCGGATCCGGCCCAAGGACTGTTTTTCAGCAAATTAGGCGCATACGTCGAATTCCCGGCCATCGCCGGCAAAGTTCTTTCGGAGGTTCACTACCTGCCCACGAGCCAGCAGAACGACGTCAGCCTCGACCTGTTCGGCGCCGACAATTCGGAACCGCAGTATACGCTCGATTACGGCGACGACGGCACATGGTCCTACACACTGATCGACGCCCGAGAGAACCTGCGTTACCGCATCGAGATCACCAACAAGAAAAACGCGCAGCTCGCCAAACTCAAACTCGTCTACGCCGCGGCGAAATGACGCACGACATCCGGCAAAGACAAACCCCTCCCGGGTTTACACCGGGAGGGGTTTGTCTTTATTGGGAGGCGGCGGATCACTTCGCGCCGAAGAGTTTTTCCCGGAGCGAGAAGCCTTCGCATTTCGCGGCGAAGCTGTCGTACTCGGTGCGGAGCGATGTCATCAGCTCCCGGACCGACTGAATCTTCTCGGCACGCCAGGCGTTCGAGCCGCAGAAGGCGTAGCCGTTGCGGAGCTTGCCCTTGAAAGCGTTATAGAGGGCCAGCATGATGCAGTAGGGGCTGTGCGTCACGTCGCACGTCTTGATGCAGTCGAACGGGCACGCCTTGGGGACCTTCAGGCCCTCCTTCACGCGGTCGAGGAACGAGTTGCGGATGGCCCGGCCCGGCATGCCGACGGGGCTTTGGATGATCTCGATGTCCTCCTCGTGCGCCTCGATGTAGCTCTGCTTGAAAGCCGGATCGGCGTCGCACTCGTCGGTGGTGACGAAGCGCGTCCCCATCTGCACGCCGTCGGCGCCCAGCGCCATGATGCGGTAGATGTCCTCGCCCGTATAGATGCCGCCGCCGGCGATCACCGGAATGCGGCAGTTGTGCTCGGCCTCGAAGGCACGGACCTCGGCCACGATCTGCGGAACGATGGCTTCGAGCGAATAGTGCTCGTCGGCGATCTGGTCGGCCTTGTAACCCAGGTGGCCGCCCGCCTTGGGACCCTCGACCACGATGGCGTCGGGGATGTACTTATATTCCGAGAACCATTTCTGGCACAGGACCTTCGCGGCGCGCGCCGACGAAACGATCGGAGCCAGTTTGGTCTTGGCGTCTTCCGTGAGGAACGACGGCAGGTTCAACGGAAGCCCCGCACCCGAGAAGATGATGTCGGCCTTCTCGGCGATGGCGGTCTTCACCATGTCGGCGAAGTTGGACATGGCGACCATGACGTTGACGCCGATGATGCCCTTCGTCGCTTCGCGGGCCTTGCGAAGCTCCTCCTTCAGCCCCCAGATCGAGGCGGCGCGATAGTCCTTCGAATAGTTGTTATAGATCGCCCCGAGACCGGCCGACGAGATGACGCCGACACCGCCCTGATTGGCCACGGCCGATGCCAGGCCCGCAAGGGAGACGCCTACGCCCATACCGCCCTGAACGATGGGCATGGAGGCGCATAAATTTCCGATTTTCAATGATTTCATGCTGTTTACTTAAAAGAATAAGTGACGTAACGGGGTACAAGGTACGGAAAATCGGAGCGTTTGGTTCCGCGCGGGAACATATTTAACGCAGACTTCACATTGTCCGCTTTGTCCGCTCACAAAAACCGGATGCCGCGGACCCGTTTCTGCCCCCGGCCGGCAGCCTCGCGCTCGACGATGCCCGTCACGACATCCGCCGCGTCGTGCCATCGGTTGGCGCGAAACTTCCGGCGGTAGGTCGTCAGATGGGCGTAGAGTTCGGGCCAGCGGAGGTTCCAGCCGCGGGGAAAGCGCACGAGGTGGAGCGCCGTGGCCGAATTGGAGAGGATGCGCGCCTCCTTGTTGCCGCTCTGGTGGAACCACTCGACGCGCACGCCCGGCGCAAGCGCCTGCACGGCCCGGGCGAAACCGCGGCCGCCGTTGTTGCTCTCGATGGCGGCCTGCCGCGTGTCCGAGCGCACGAGCATCTCCCCCACCAGCGGCTCGGTCGCCTCCATCGGCTCGCGCGAATAGACCGCGTCGGTAATGTAAATCACCCCGTCGGCATCGACCGCATAGGAGAGCGAACAGAGGTAGTCGTCTCCCGTGTCGGCGGTGTCGGTGTAATTGGCGCGGCGGACGATCTCGTGCGGCAGACAGTCGTACTCGGCGAAATTCAGCCCGTACAACAGCCCCTCGCGGGCCGACGGACGCCCCTGATACATCGCCTCGAATTGCAGCGGGTCCAGCCGCCGCTTGGCCTCCAGCAGCGCAGCGCCGTGCTGCCGCTCCCACAACGCCTCGCCCGGCTGGCGGGGGTCGACCTCCGTGGGCGGCGCGGTTTTCAGGGCCTCGAAATTGAGGTGCAGCCACCGGTCGGCAGGCAGCGTGTCGAGCTGCGACCACGCGCGCAGCTCCTCGACCGGCTCGCGGACCGCGAGGGCGCCGATCAGGTCCTCCTCGTGCCAGCGGGTGAAGACCACCAGTTCGCGCGAGGCGTTGTGCATGCGGGTCCGCACCACCGAAGTGTACCACTCCCAGCAGTTGGCCCGGACAAGCGGCGAATTGGCTTCAAGCGCGTCTTTATACAGAAAGTAATCAATTTTGTCGCAAAATATCGTAAAAAACATTATATTTGCACAAAAGATTGATTATTAGCGTTATGGAGAAATCGAAACGAGTTGTGGGTTATGCCCGTGTATCGACGGAAGCGCAAGACATCACCCGTCAGGTTGAACTTATTACGGCCTATTGTACCGAACGAAATTATCATCTGATCAAAATCATTCAAGAGAAGATTTCGGGAGCCAGAAAGGACAGAAAGAGTATTAATGAACTGTTAGAGGTGGACGACACCGTTGCAGACATGATTATCGTTTCTGAACTCTCCCGTTTATCGCGTGAAGACGATATATTATCGGTTCTTTCTACTATCAATGAATTATTGAAACAGGGTGTCGATATTCTGTTTTTGGACAAGCAAGACCGCATTTATAAGGCTGGAACTGTTCTGTCTCTTTATGACATCATCACGCTGTCGGTAGAGGCCAAAGCAAGCGCCGATGAACGCTACAAGATTGCAGGTCGGATGCAGACGGGTTTACGCTCCAAATTGTCCGAGTTTACGAATATGTTTACAGGCGGGACTGTTCCATTCGGTTATAAAGTCATTCATAATCCTGATTATAAATTAAACCTTACCCCGAAAAATCTGCTTGTTGTAGATGCCCAAGAAGCCGAAGCGGTAAAATACCTTTT
>OOIG01000981.1_pt1 | contig 22486 bp, 19 predicted proteins | sample 1692091 | NCBI WGS metagenome assembly OOIG01 (sample SAMN06348188, study PRJEB24527) | human gut metagenome | biome: human gut; feature: ankylosing spondylitis patient; material: feces | host: Homo sapiens | place: China | collected 2015-10 | reverse complement strand
CCTTGATGTAGCTGCGTCCGCACAAGCGGCGGTTTTCCTGCTGTTCTTCTTTCAGGGCGAGAAGTCTTTCCCGCATGAAAGGAACAAGAGGCAGTGTTCTCATAGCCATGTATTATACGATCAGGCAGATGGCAGAGATGTTCGAGGTCACGGAACACACTCCGCGGTTCTACACAGATAAGGGATTGCTGCCCTGTGAACGGGATGGCGGAAACCGCCGGGTGTTCAATGAGGAATCCGTCAACTGGATGCAGGGCATCCAATGTCTGAAGGGCTGTGGAGCCTCCATTGAGGACATTCAGGTGTATTGCCGGCTGTGTCTTGCGGAGGAATCCGAGGAAAACCTGCGGGCAAGGTACGCCATTATCCTGAAGCAGCGCGAGGAAGCCTATAAGCGTGTGGAGGAAGCAAAGGCAACCGCAAAATATATGGATGACAAGGCAGCGCACTATGCGGCGATCCTTGCCGGTCCTGCCCCGGATGATACCAACCCGAAGAACTGGACGGCAGCAAATCGTCCGAAGCACAAAGCAGAGAAACTGTGATGGATACGTCGCACGTTTGTTTTCCTGCTTGATCCCTGCTCTCTCGTGTTCGGATCATGCACGCAGCCGCTGACGCGGCTCGCGGGGGGCGTTTTGTCTGCTGTGCCGGAAAATTGCGAGGTTCTCACCTCCCTGTAAAAACATTGGGGCTGCAGCGATTTTGTTTCGCTGTAGCCCCGTTATCCCGCATGGACAAACCTGGCCTGAGGGAAGCAGGTCTGTATGCTTATGCCTTTTCTGCGAGAGACTTTCTGTATTTTTCGCTTTCCCAGTTGGCGATGAAGCGCTTTGCCGCTTCTCCCATTGTGGACACGGTATAGCCGTTTTCGCGGATCGTATCCATGATGAACGTAACCGCCGTCAGCGTCTCCGCGACGACCTGTGCGTTTTTCTCCTTCATCCGCAGCAGGACTCTGCCGGTCCTGAACTCGACGGAGGCCTCGCCCTCTGCCAGCTCCGGCTTGTTTTCAAACAGCGTGCCGATCAGGAAGACCATCTGATCCGGGTACAGCGGAGACTCGATCAGCGTCCGGTAATCATACCGGCCGCTCTGCAGCGCCTCCGTCAGGGCCGGTGCGTCGACCTCGTAAAGTCCGTCTGCGATGGGCTTTACCGCGACCTTCGGGAAGGAATCTCCTGCCTTGCCGAACTGGGCGGCCAGCCGGCCGTTCGCGTCGGCGTTGATGCGGAGGCATTCGTCCGCGCTGTCGGAGTGGACGATGATCCCGTGGTTCTGCATCAGGATCACAGCCGGGACGCGGCCCGTCGCGTGCTCCACACGCGCAAGCTCACGGCGGATGGCGAACGTCAGATTTGCGCCGGGATCCGTATACGGCACCCAGCCCCAGCTGTAATCCGCACCAGCGAACGCTTTTTCCGCGATCTCGCGGCAGGCGGTCGAGCAGCAGGCGAAGTTCGCGTAGACGCTGTGCGTGTGGCAGACAAATTTGCGCAGGATCGAATGGAAGCCCGCCTCCACGGACGGACGCAGCGTGGGCAGGCCCTCGATCTGCTTTGTGTTTTCCCTGGCAAAGGCCGAGCCCTGCTTCTCCACGTCTGCAAGCTGCTCTGACTCATTGCCGTAGTAGAACCGGCGCAACGCCTCGTAGTCCAGCACCGCGTAGGCCGTCTCCGGCGTGATATCCGACAGGCAGTAGCCGGAGGCCTTGATGCCCATCAGTCCGCCTGCAAGCTTCGCGGACGTGTTGCCGCCGCCGCCCTGCACATAGTCGTTCCGTGCGCCCGCGCACTGCGACATACGGGAAAACGCCTCCAGATCCGCCGCATTCTCTTTGATAAAGGAATTCATATCGTACCTCCCTGTTATGGCTGCGGCCCGGCAAACTGCCGGGCCGCGCTGTGTTTCCTGCTTTTTCTCAGCCCATGGGCTGCGCGATGGTCGTCATGATCCCCAGCGCGCGCTGTCTGGCATCGGCGCGGGAATACTGCACGGCGACCGGCTGCGTCGATTCGACGACAGCGGCATACGGCGTATCCATCGGTACACCGGAGCCGTCCGCAGTTCTGGCCTCATCCATGCGGATGTGGACATTCCGGCGGGCCGGGCAGCGCTGCGGCGCAAGCTGCATGGGCTCGCGGTCTTCAAAATAGAGCGTGATGGTCAGCCCGGCGTCCTGATCGTTCGTGTTGAGCACACAGATGGCCTCGTGGCTCTTGATGGGACCCTCGATACTTTCCGACGGATAGTACATATCCGAGATCAGCCAGCGGCTGTAAGTCGTTTCCTGCATAGTATCTCCTTATTTCGATTTGCTGTTGGCTTTTTTACGGAGCACATCGACAATGACGGCGATGACAATGATGCTGCCGGTGACCATACGCTGCGGACCGGTCGGGATCAGCAGCAGGTTCATGCCGTTGGCAATGACACCGATGAGCATCGTGCCGATGACCGTGCCGATCAGGCTGCCCTCGCCGCCGCTCATGGACGTACCACCGATGACGACAGCCGCGATCGCGTTCATTTCATAGCCCTCGGCGTTCGTCGGGACTGCCGAGTCCAGACGGGACGTCAGCAGCAGCGCCGCGATGCCGCAGCAGAAGCCGGAGAACGTGTACACGATCAGCTTGATGGCCTTGACGTTGATGCCGGAGAGTCTGGCGCACGACTCGTTGCCGCCGACTGCGTAGACATACCGGCCGATGCGGGTGAAATGCAGCACATAGTAGGCCAGGACAAACAGCGCGATCATGATCAGCAGCGCAACGAGCGGAATGCCGCGGACGCGCCCGGAGATCGCGAGGAAGCCTGCGGGCAGCGTATAGATCGGCTGACCGGCTGTGACCGTGTAGGACATACCGCGTGCAAGCTCCATCATGCCGAGCGTCACGATAAACGGCGGCAGGTCAAGCCCGGAGATCAGCACGCCGTTGATGAGGCCGAGCAGGCTGGCGCTCAGGACCGCGATGATAATGGCCGGAGCGACGGGGATGTTCCAGTTCTTCATCATGATGGCGACAAACATACCGGTCAGCGCGGTGATCGAGCCGACGGACAGGTCAATGCCGCCGATCAGGATGACGAAGGTCATGCCGATGGCAATGGTGAAGTTGATGGAGATCTGCTGCAGGATATTCAGCAGGTTGGTCTGCTTCAAAAAGGCCGGGGATGCGATAGCCATAATGACGCACAGAACCAGGAAGGCAAGCAAAATGCCGAGAATATTCAGAGATTTGATACTGCTTTTGAGAGAACGTTTCATCTTTATAGTGTCCTTTCCTGCATCAGACAGCGGCGCTGCCGCCCGTAGCCAGATACATCAGTGATTCCTGCGTGAACTGTCCCTTGCGCTCCTCGCCGGTGATGGCGCCGCGGCACATGACGACGATCCGGTCGCAGATGCCCATGAGCTCCGTCATTTCCGAGGAGATCACGATCACGCATTTGCCTGCTGCGGCGATCTCGTTAATAATATTGTATACCTCGACCTTCGCGCCGATGTCGATGCCGCGCGTCGGCTCGTCGAGGAACAGGACCTTCGCGTCCGACATCAGCCACTTGGCCAGAACGATCTTCTGCTGGTTGCCGCCGGAAAGATTGACGACCTTCTGCCGCAGGGACGGCGTTTTGATGTGCATCTTTTCCACGTAGTCCTGGCAGCTCTTCTGTTCCCTGCGGAGGTTCAGCTTTCCGCTGCGCACAAAGTCGCGCAGCGCGGCGATGGAGATATTTTCCTTGCAGTCGCGGCAGAGGATCAGGCCCTCTGTCTTGCGGTCCTCGGTGACAAAGCCGATGCCCGCGTTGATCGCGTCAAGCGGCTTGCGGATCACGGCCTCTTTGCCGTCAATGAACACACGGCCCGCATCCTTCGGGTCGATGCCGAAGATGGCCCGCGCCGTCTCCGTCCGGCCTGCGCCGACCAGACCGCAGATCCCGACGACCTCGCCCTTGCGGGCCTCGAAGCTGATGTTGTTCAGGATGCCCTCGCGGCTGATCCCCTCCACGCGGAAGCCGACCTCACCGATGGGACAGTCGCGCTTGGGGAACTGCTCCTTCAGATCGTGTCCGACCATGCCGCGGATGAGATCGTCGATGGTGATATCGCTGACGTTCACGGTCGTGATCGTCTTGCCGTCGCGCATGATGGTGGCGCGGTCCGCAATCTGCATCGTTTCTTCCAGACGGTGCGAGATATAAATGACAGCCACACCTTCGGACTTCAGCTTTGCGATGGTCTTGAAGAGCTTTGCGGTTTCTTTATCGGTCAAAGGCGCGGATGGCTCGTCCATGACGATGACCTTGGCCTGATGATTCAATGCCTTTGCGATCTCGACCATCTGCTGCTGCGCAATGCCGAGACTGCTGATCCTGCTTCTGACGTTGATATCCACCTCCAGTGAATCGATAATGGTCTGCGCGTCGCTGTAGACGCGCTTCCAGTCGATGCACGCGGGGTTTTTCATCGGAAGCGAGCTGAGGAAGATGTTTTCCGCAACGCTCAGCTGCGGAACAAGATTGAGCTCCTGATAGATGATGCTGACGCCAAGCTCCTGCGCCTGTCTCGGCAAGTTGATCTGGACGGGCTGGCCGTCGAAGATGATCTCGCCGGCATCCTTCTTATATGCGCCGGACAGAATTTTCATAAGCGTGGATTTCCCTGCGCCGTTTTCGCCCAGCAGCGCGTGGACCTCGCCGCGCTCAATGCTGAGGCTGACGTTGTCGAGCGCCAGAACGCCCGGGAACCGCTTTGAGATGTCCCGCATTTTCAGTATTTCAGACAATTGGCATTCTCCTATCACACGATGGCGGAAATTTCGATTCAGCGGGGATATGCAGCGCATATCCCCGCTGGAGTATCAGAGTGAGCGATGCGGATTATTCAAAGGTTGCCAGATACGCGTCGACATTGTCCTTGGTGATGACTTCCGTCTCGATCGTGAAGAACTTGTCAACAGTTTCGCCCTTGAGGATCTTGTCGATCATGTTGACGCACTCCTCGCCGGTCTTCAGACCGCCGATGGACAGCGTGCACATCAGGTCGCCGGACTTGACAGCTTCCGCCGCGTTGGGGTTGCCGTCGAAGGAGAAGACGAGCTGCTTACCGTTGGCCTGCTTGACAGCCTGCACAGCGCCGAGGCTCATTTCGTCGCAGAGGCCGAAGAAGGCATCGATGTCAACGGACTGCATCATGTTGGCAGCTGCATTCATGCCCTTTTCACGCTCCCAGTCGCCGCTCTGAGACGCGACAACATGGATGTTGGGGTACTTCTCGGCGACGCGGTCGGAGAAGCCGCCCATACGGGCCGTGGTGTGCTCGGAGGGCAGACCCTCGATGATGGCGACATTGGTTTCGGCGCCGTTCACGACCTCGGCCATGTAATCGGCGACCTTTGCGCCGCCCTCACGCTGGTCATAGGTGACATAGCAGTCGACCTTGCCGTCGGCCAGCTCGTCCTGAACGTTGAACATGACGACGGGGATCCCGGCCTCATTGGCCTTCTTGACAGCGGTGACGATGGCGTCGGTGTTGATGGCACAGATGATGATGCCGTCAACGCCGCGGGCGATCATGTCCTCAACCAGCTGGACCTGAGAAGCATAGTCGCTCTCGGAGTCGGGTGCGGAGACGAGCAGCTCATAGCCCAGAGCCTCTGCCTGCGGCTTCGCGCCGTTGATGCAGGATGCATAGTACGGAGAGATCATGGCAGGGGGAAGGAATGCGATGGTTTTCTTTTCAGTGGATTCCGTGTTAGTCTCCGCGTTGTCCGCGGGCGCCGTGGTGGAGTCTGTCTTGGCGGTGCCTGCACACGCGGCCATAAGGAAGACCATGCACAGCGCAAGCATCAATGCGAGAACCTTTTTCATTTGTTTTTCCTCCTGATTTTATTAAATGTACAGCCTCTGGCTGCTCATCACGGTGTGTTTTCGCCTCGGGGTGTTTTTATTCTAGCACGCCAAAACCCGTCGAAACTAGTAAAATGCGTTTTAAAGCTGGGCAATTCGTTTTTTATCACGTACAAAATCAAGCGCAAATTTTGTCTATATTGCCCAAATACTTACGCTGCTTTACTGGATCAGGCAGCGGGTCGTGCCGGTTGTCAGCAGCTCGTCGAACTGCTGCAGCAGCAGCTCCGGCGCCTTGATGTACGAATTGATCGTGTCTCCGCCACGATGGTTCGTCAGCGTGATATTGTCGAGCGTGAGCAGCTTGTAGTCCTTCGGCAGCGGCTCCATCGGGAACACATCGACCGCCGCGCCCATGATCCAGTGCTCCCTCAGCGCGGTATACAGCGCCTCCATATCGACCAGCACGGCGCGCGCCGTATTGACGAGCACTGCGGTGGGCTTCATCTCGCGCAGCTCCTGCTCGCCGATGATCGGCGGGTCGCCCGCGCCGATGCGCCCGTGCAGGGTAACAAAATCGCTGCGGCGCAGAAGCTCCTCCTTGCTGACCGGCTCGCAGCCGGCTGCTGTGACGGCCTCTGCCGGGACGAACGGGTCGCTGACCAGGATCTTCGCGCCGAAGACCTGCAGCCGCTCGGCGACCAGACGGCCGATGGTGCCGAAGCCGATGATGCCGACGTTTGAGCCGCGCAGTTCTGGAATGGCTGCGGAATCCGGGTATTTCTCGATCCATGTGCCGCTGCGCAGACCGCGGTCGGCGCGCGCGATATTTCTCGATTCCGCGATCATCAGGCCGATGGCGTATTCCGCGACGGCGATGGCGTTGTGCGCCGGGCAGTGGATCACGCTGACGCCGTGCTCGTGCGCGGCCTTCAGGTCGATATTTTCCACGCCTCCGCGTGCCGAGAGGATGTAGCGGAGCTTCGGCGCGGCCTCAAACACCTCGCGCGGGATGGTAAACAGATGGCTGAGAATGACCTCCGCGTCCTTCAGACGCTCCAGCTCCTCCTGCGTGGGCAGGAACGCGCGGGAACCGCCCGTCTCCATCCTGCGCACGACATTGCGGAGCTCGTCGCGCTTTTTCGTCACGTCCCAGTCAAACGAATCATACGCCGTGACCCACGATGCGGACCGGATCGTCTCATCGAAGACCGAGGCCGGGAGAAGAAGATCTCCAACTGCAACTGCTTTCATAATGCTCTGCTCCCCTTTCTGTTCAGCCGGTTGAAAGACCGCCGTTGACATTGATTTTTGCACCCGTGATATATCCGCCCTTGTCCGAGGCAAGGAACACAGCAAGCTCTGCGATATCCGCCGTGTCGCCGAAGCGTCCGAGCGGCGTGGACTGCAGCCATTGCGCCCGGCGTTCCGGCGTCGCGTAGGCGAGCATTTCCGTGTCGATGCGTCCGGGCAGGATCGCGTTGACGGTGATGCCGTCCGGCCCCAGCTCCTTTGCAAGGCAATAGGTCAGCCCGAGCAGCGCCGCCTTGGACGCGCCGTAGTGTACGCCGTGCGCGGTGCCGTTGAGCGCCGCCTGCGACGAGAGGTTGATGATGCGTCCGTTTTTGCCGCTTTTTTTGAGATACGGCGCCGCTGCGCGGCAGGCATAGAACGCGCCGTCCAGATTGATGCGCATGACGCGCGACCAGTCCTCATCGGTAATATCCTCGATCAGCGCCTGCGGGAACACGCCCGCGCAGTTCACCAGAATGTCGATGCCGCCCAGCGCCTGCGCGGCCTGCGTCACAAACCGGTCAACATCGGCGGAAACGGAGACATCCGCCTGTACCGCGATGCAGCTGCGCCCCATCGCGGCGATCTCTTCCCGGAGCTGCTCCGCCTCTACGGCGCTTTTCCGGTATGCCAGCGCGACGTCCGCGCCGTTTTCTGCCAGCAGCAGGCAGATCTCCCGGCCGATGCCTCTGGAGCCGCCTGTTACAACTGCTTTGCGTCCTTCCAATAGCTGCATATCTCAGTTTCCTCCTGCCTGATGAAAGCTTGGGAAATCCGGCTTGAGGTGCCGGTACGTGCTGCGGAACAGCTCGAATTTTTCCTGATAGACCGGGATCCATGCCGCGACCGGATCGACCGTCTCGCGGATGCGTACCAGATTGGCCGCCGCCTCCCGGATGGAGGCGAATTCACCCTCCGCGCAGCTCAGCACGGCAAGCATACCGCCCGGCGCACCGTGGCAGGACGCCGGAATTTCGATCGGCATTCCCGCGACGGACGCTTTGATCTGCATCCAGATCCGGCTGTTGACCGAGCCGCCCACCGCGCGCAGCGTCCGCAGCTGCGCGCCGCTGGCTCTGGCCTCGGTGATGTTGTCCATGAGTGCGAAGGCCGCGCCCTCCTCGGCAGCTCTGATGATCTCCGCCTGCGTCGTCGCGCAGGTGATCCCCGCAAGCACGCCCTTTGCGTTCGTATCCCAGATCGGGGCGCGTTCGCCTGCCAGATACGGCAGGAAGATCAGCGGACTCGGCTCCGGGCACTGCGCAAGGATCTGCGCGTCGAGCTTTTTATAAATGGCCGGGTCTGCCCGGTCGCAGAACGTGTCGCGGTACCATTTGAGAACGCCGCCGGTCGTGCTCATGCAGCCGAGCAGCAGGTGCTGCTCCGGGACGACGCTGTACATATACGTCAGATTCGGCGAGGTATGCGGCCTGTCGGAGCCGACGAGCAGCACGGACGAGGTACCGGACATTTCGACCGCGACGCCGTCAGCGGTCACTCCGCCCTCAAGCGCTGCGGCAGCTCCGTCCACGGAGCCTGCCAGAACCTCGGTCCCGGCCCGCAGGCCGGTCTGCGCCGCAGCCTCCTGCGTGACGGTTCCGATCACGTCGACCGGCTGGCTGACCGGCGGGAACAGCTCTGCCGGTACGCCGTAGGGCTGCAGCAGCTCGCTGCTCCAGCAGCGGTGCAGGACGTCATAGCACTGCGTAATACTCGCGTGCGTGGCGTCGAGCGTGAAGCTTCCGGTGAGCCGGAGGTTCAGATAGCCGTTTGCCTGCAGGATCCATCTTGTTTTTTCATAAAGCGCGGGCTGGTTCTGCTTGAACCAGAGAAGCTCACTGTAGACGTAGAACGGATCGGCCTTGTTGCCGGTGATCCGGTAGACTGTCCCGTCGCCGATCCTGCGCCCCATGTCGATGCACTGCGCGTCCGAGCGGCGGTCCATCCAGATCAGCGCGTTTCCGAGCGGCCTGCCAGCCGCGTCCACCGGCAGCATGGTCGGTGCCTGTGAGCTGACGGCGATCCGGCCAATTTCACCCGTGCGCACGCCGGCCTTCGCCGCGGCAGCCTGCAGCGCGAGGATCATGTGCCGCCACCAGAGCTCCGGATCCTGCTCATAGCGGCCCGCGCCGGTGCACAGCGTCTCATATTCGCTGTCCGCTTCCGCCAGTACCGTCATATCCGGCCGTGCGATCATGCATTTGACATTGGACGTACCGATATCGACCGCCAGAATATACTCGCTCATCGCCGCCCTCCTTTTATACGATTCCGGAATCTTGCCATTCGGCAAAATGCACATAAATAATTTTGCATTTTTGTACACCATGCAGAAATCGAGAATTTTCCGGGTGAATTTGCGTGAAATTCGAACATTTTTCGTCGCAATACATTTATATTGATATTACAGGCCTATACCAGAAAGCAAAAATAATTCTGTATTTATTTCATTTCCTGTGATATTCTAAACTATATACCACTTCATTCTGTTTGTCATCCATTTATCTTGTTCTATTATTACAGTATATTGACATAGGTGGTCAAAATGGCTATACAAGTTTTGGAATATCATCACGGGCTTGAGCCGCAGTCCGTCTGGCGCATGGTCAACTCCAACCAGTTTGCCCCCGTCGCCATGCCGGAAAAGTCCATCCCCTACGTGCAGGAGCTGGGCGATTTCTACGCGTCATCCAGCTTTTACACGAAGCGGCACTCGCTCGTTTCCTATCTGCTCAAATACACCGTCAGCGGCGAGGGCGTTCTGGAATACGGCGACAGCCGCTATACCCTGCGCGCCGACGACGTGTTCTGGATCGACTGCCAGAAGCAGCAGTACTACTATACAGCGCCAGACACCGGCCACTGGCACGTGCTCTGGATGCACTTCTGGGGCGAAGCGTGCGCGCGGTATTACGAGCTGTTCATGCTGCAGAACAAGGGCTCGCCCGTCGTCTCGCTTGCGGGCGACACGCAGGTGCAGTCGCAGCTCAAGGGGCTTCTAGCCGCCTATTCCCAGCAGGGCGCCAACGTCATGCGTGACATTCAGGCCTCCGGCACGATCTCCAGCATTCTGATCTCCTGCATCAGCGCCACCATGCAGAAGAGCTTCAACGCCACGCCGCAGCTCATCGTACAGGCCCGTGACTATATCTCGCAGCATTTCTGCGAGGATCTTTCGCTCGACCGGCTCAGCCATGTGCTCGGCATCAATAAATATTACTTTGTCCGCCTGTTCAAAAGCAGCACCGGCTACACGCCGAATGAGTATATCATCATGGAGCGCATCAACCACGCCAAGGAGCTTCTGCGCTCGACAGACCTGACGATCAACGAGGTCGCCGACGAGGTCGGCTTCCACAACCCCGGCCATTTCATCAATCTGTTCAAGCGTTCGCTCGGCATGACGCCGGGGATGTACCGCTCCTTCTGGGGCCAGGGTCAGCGCCGCAAGCTGGAGGGCAGCGTCTGAACGCACAAAACCCCCAACCAGCCGGGCTGGTTGGGGGCTGCTTATGACGGATCGCCTTTTATGCGAATTTATTTCCCAGCGTTTCTGATCGCGGCCTGCGCGGCGGCAAGTCTTGCGATGGGGACGCGGAACGGGCTGCAGGAGACGTAGGTCAGGCCGATCTTGTGGCAGAATTCGACCGTGGACGGGTCGCCGCCCTGCTCACCGCAGATGCCGAGCTTGATGTCCGGGCGGGTCTGACGGCCCAGCTCCGCCGCCATCTTGACGAGGCGGCCGACGCCTGCCTGATCGAGCTTGGAGAACGGGTCGGATTCGTAGATCTTGCGGTCGTAGTAGGACGCAAGGAACTTGCCCGCGTCGTCACGGGAGAAGCCGAAGGTCATCTGCGTCAGATCGTTCGTGCCGAAGGAGAAGAACTCTGCCTCGTTGGCAATGGCGTCGGCGGTCAGCGCGGCGCGCGGGATCTCGATCATGGTGCCAACCTTGTAGGTCATGTCGGAACCGGCTTCCTTGATGATCTTCTTCGCGGTCTTGTCGATGACGGACTTGACGAAGGCCAGCTCCTTCTCCTCGCCGACCAGCGGGACCATGATCTCCGGCGTGATCTTCCATGCCGGACGGCGGCTGCGGACAGCCAGCGCGGCCTTGATGATCGCGGCGGTCTGCATCTTGGCGATCTCCGGGAAGGTGACGTCCAGACGGCAGCCGCGGTGGCCCATCATGGGGTTGAACTCGTGCAGGGAGGCGATGATGTTCTTGATGTCCTGAACGCTCTTGCCCATGTCCTTGGCGAGCTGCTCGATGTCAGCTTCCTCGGTGGGAACGAACTCGTGCAGCGGGGGATCGAGGAAACGAACGGTCATCGGACGGCCCTCGAGCGCGATATACATGGCTTCAAAGTCGCCCTGCTGCATCGGCTCGAGCTTAGCGAGCGCCTTCTCGCGCTGCTCGACGGTGTCGGAGCAGATCATCTCGCGGATGGCGGGAATACGGTCAGCCTCGAAGAACATGTGCTCGGTGCGGCAGAGGCCGATGCCCTCAGCGCCGAACTTCACGGCCTGCTCGGTGTCGTGCGGGTTATCGGCGTTCGTGCGGACGCCCAGACGGCGATACTTGTCGGCCCAAGCCATGACGCGGCCGAACTCGCCGCCGATGGTGGCGTCGACCGTGGGGATGATGCCGTCGTAGATGTTACCGGTGGAACCATCGATGGAGATGAAGTCGCCCTCGTGATAGGTCTTGCCGGCGAGCTCGAACTTCTTGTTCTCCTCGTCCATGTTGATCTCGCCGCAGCCGGAGACGCAGCACTTGCCCATGCCGCGCGCGACGACAGCCGCGTGGGAGGTCATACCGCCGCGGACGGTCAGGATGCCCTGGGAGGCCTTCATGCCCTCGATATCCTCCGGAGAGGTCTCGAGACGGACGAGAACGACCTTCTCGCCGCGCTCCTTCCACTCTTTGGCATCCTCAGCGGAGAAGACGATCTTGCCGCAGGCGGCGCCGGGGGAGGCGGGCAGAGCCTTGGCGATGGCGGGAGCCTTCTTGAGGACAGCCGCATCGAACTGGGGATGGAGCAGGGTGTCGAGGTTGCGCGGGTCGATCATGGAGACGGCCTTCTTCTCGTCGATCATGCCCTCGTCCACGAGGTCACAGGCGATCTTGAGAGCAGCCTGCGCGGTGCGCTTACCGCTGCGGCACTGGAGCATATAGAGCTTGCCGTTCTCGACGGTGAACTCCATGTCCTGCATGTCGCGGTAGTGATCCTCGAGCAGGTCGCAGACCTTGACGAAGTCGGCGTAAGCCTGGGGGAACTTCTCTTCCATCTGGGAGATGGGCATCGGGGTGCGGACGCCGGCGACGACGTCCTCGCCCTGAGCGTTGGTCAGGAACTCGCCCATGAGCTTCTTCTCGCCGGTGGCGGGGTCACGGGTGAAGGCGACGCCGGTACCGGAGTTGTCGTTCAGGTTGCCGAAGACCATCGGCATGACGTTGACGGCAGTGCCCCAGGAATAGGGGATGTCGTTGTCGCGGCGATAGACGTTCGCGCGCGGGTTGTCCCAGGAGCGGAACACGGCGCGGATGGCCTCGTACAGCTGGGTCTTGGGGTCGGAGGGGAAGTCCTCGCCGATCTGCTGCTTGTACTCGGCCTTGAACTGCTCGGCGAGTTCCTTGAGGTCGGCTGCGGTAAGCTCGATGTCGAGCTTGACGCCGCGCTTTTCCTTCATCGCGTCGATGAGCTGCTCAAAATACTTCTTGCCGACTTCCATAACGACGTCGGAGAACATCTGGATGAAGCGGCGATAGGAGTCGTAAACGAAACGCTCAAAGTTGGGGTCGGGGTTGCCCGCGATCATGGCGGCGACGACGTCGTCGTTGAGACCGAGGTTCAGGATGGTATCCATCATGCCGGGCATGGAAGCGCGCGCGCCGGAACGGACGGAGACGAGCAGGGGGTTCTTCAGATCGCCGAACTTCTTGCCGTTCATCTCTTCCATCTTCGCGACGTATTCCATGATCTCTGCCATGATCTCGTCGTTGATCTTGCGGCCGTCCTCGTAATACTGGGTGCAGGCTTCGGTCGTGATGGTGAAGCCCTGGGGCACGGGCAGACCGATGTTGGTCATCTCGGCCAGGTTCGCGCCCTTGCCGCCCAGAAGCTCACGCATGGTAGCGTTGCCTTCCGAGAACAGGTAGACATACTTTTTGCTCATTGGTTTTCCTCCATTAAAAATGTATCGCTGTGTGATCATTATCAAGCCATATTATTATAGACAGAAAATCCCCGACTTTCAATAACAAGTTGTGAAATTTTTGTCGACTTTCCGCATTTTTTCTCCCACAAAACGCAATTTGGCACAAAATCGTTCTGTTTTTCCGTCGCGGGGCGCGGATTTTCTTGCAAGCGCCGCACTTTTGCGATATACTATTTTTAAATTTGCGCCGAAAATGCGCGCAGAGTACAGAGCATGGAGCGGGCAATGGAGCTTTTGGATTTTGCAAAAACCGATACGGCGGCGCGTCTTCGCGCCGCGGCAAAGCGCGGCGCACTGTCGCACGCACTCATTTTCAGCGGCAGCGGCGACCGCGTGAGCGCTGCGCGCTATGCCGCCGCGGCGATGGAGTGCACAGCGGAAAGCAAGCCCTGCCTCGCCTGCCCTGCCTGCCGCAAGGTGATGCAGGACATCCACCCCGACGTCACGTTCGTGCGCGACGCAGAGCACAAGGAGCTCTCGATCGACACGGTGCGCGCGATGCGCGCCGACGCGTTCATCCGCCCGAACGAGGGCGCGCGCAAGGTCTACATTTTCGAGGACTGCACCATCCTGACGGAAAAGGACCAGAACGTGCTTTTGAAGCTCGTGGAGGAGGGGCCCGCTTACGCAGCGTTCTTCTTCTGCGCGGAAAATCCGGCGGTTCTGCTCCAGACCATCCGCTCGCGCTGCGTGGAGGTCAAGCTCTCCCCCACCGTCGAAGAGGGCGGCGCGCCTGACGAGCTCGCGCTCGAGCTCGCGCGGCTCATCGCCGAGGGGTCGCGCGCGTCCCGCGCGGCATTCCTCGCAAAGCTCGAAACGCAGAAGGTCACGCGCGACGACCTGTCCTCGCTTTTCGAGGGGACGCGGCTTCTGCTCTCGTCCGCCCTGCTGGGGCAGTACGGCGCGAGCGTACCGGAGAGGGATCTTCGCATCGCGCGGTCACTGGCTTCGCGCTTGACAAAAGCCAAATTACTCGGCACAATAGATTTATTGCAGGACTACCGCAATAAATGCACCTATAACGTCGGCGTCGGGCCCACGCTGGGCGGCTTCGCCGTTGAATTGGAGGAAACCCTTTGACAGAAGTGATCGGAGTCCGCTTCCGCGGCGGATGCAAGGAATATTATTTTGACCCGCACGGCATCACGGTCGAACCCAACCAGTTCGTCATCGTCGAGACCGCGCAGGGGCTCGAGTACGCCCAGTGCGTCTCGGGCAACCATGAGGTGGAGGACGATTCCGTCGTCCAACCGCTGCGCCCGCTCGTGCGCGTGGCGACGGAGAACGATGACCGCACCTACGCCTACAACAAAACGCGCGAAAAGAACGCCTTCGAGGTCTGCCAGAAGAAGATCGCCGAGCGCGGGCTCGACATGAAGCTCGTGCGCGTGGAGAGCAACTTCGACGGCAGCAAGATCATCTTTTTCTTCACGTCCGATGGGCGCGTGGACTTCCGCGAGCTCGTGCGCGACTTAGCCGGTGTGTTCCGTGCCCGCATCGAGCTGCGGCAGATCGGCGTGCGCGACGAGGCGAAGATGCTCGGCGGCCTCGGCATCTGCGGCCGGCCTTTCTGCTGCTCGCAGTTTTTGGACGACTTCGTCCCCGTTTCGATCAAGATGGCCAAGACGCAGAATCTGAGCCTGAACCCGACGAAGATCTCCGGCACGTGCGGCAGGCTCATGTGCTGCCTCAAATACGAGCAGAACGCCTACGAGGACGCGGTGCGCCGCTGCCCGAAGCAGGATTCGTTTGTCGCAACGCCCGACGGCCTTGGCAACGTGAGCTCGGTCGACATTCTGCGCGAGCAGGTGCTCGTGCGTCTCGACGGGCAGAACGAGAGCCCCAAGCGCTACCGCACCTGCGAAATTCACGTGCTGCGCAACGGCAAGGGCTCGCGCGACGGCATCGAGCTCCCCACGACGCTCCCCGAGCGCTATCAGGAGCCGCCGGAGGAGGAGCCGCAGCTGACGCTGAACTTCTTCTCGTCTGCCAAGCCCATCGTGCCGCCCGAACAGTGGACGGCCCCCGTCGCAAAAGCGGACGCCCCCGCCGCTGACGAGGAGGAGAAGGAAAAGCGCCGTTCCCGCCGCGGCGGCCGCGGGCATCGCGGCGGCAGAGGCCGCGGCAAGGGCAGCGGTGAAGGCGGCGAGAAGTCCGCCGCGCCGAAGAGTGAAAACACGCCCCAAAAGGGTGGCGACAAGCCCGCCGAAAAGCGAAGCCAACGCCCCGCGCGCGGCGATAAGCCGAGCAGCGAACGTCCGCCCCGCAATCCCGACAAGAACGGCGAGCGCCGCGCCCCGCGCCAGAGCAAGCCGAACAGCGAAACTCCCGACGCGCCGAAAGCCCCGCGTCCGCCCCGCCCGCCGAAAGCCGAGGGCGCAGGAGAAGGCGGCGAGAACAAGCCGCGCCGCCGCAGTCATCGCGGCGGCAGAGGCCGCCGCAGAAGTGGCGGTCAGGGCGGCGAAAATCCCGCGCCGAAGAGCGAAGCGTAAAAAGAAATAGAACCGCCGCGAAGCACAGTTGTTTCGCGGCGGTTTTGCCAAAAGGCGGAAAGGAATTGCTTCCATGCTGTACCATGCCTCCCCCACCGGCGGTCTCACCGTCCTCACGCCGCACGTCTCCAACCATGGCCACCCGCTCGTCTATTTTTCGAAGAAACGGGAAAATGTGCTGGTCTATCTGAGCAATGCCGTTGAAAAATACTGCCGCGATACCGGCTTTGTCCACACGGGCCGGTGGGAAAAATGGGGACCTTACGGCTTCGACTTAGACGGCGTGCAGCGGCTGGAGGAATACTACCCCAACGCACTGGAGGAGACCTATGCCGGCGTCTCCGGCTATATCTACGGCGCGGAACCGGCAAATACCGCCCCTGTTTCCGACGTGCCGTTCGCGGTCACGTCCGAAGAGGCGGTAGCAGTCGTCTCGTGCGAGTTCGTCCCCGATGCCTATGAGGCCATTCTCCGCGCAGAGCGGGAGGGGCTGCTGCACATTTTGCGCTATGCGCAGACCGGCGATCCGTTCCGCGCCTGGATATGGCAAACCATGAAACATGAATACGAAAATGCCGAAAAGCAGCCCGACTACCGTCATTTTATCAAAGGAAAATTCGGCATCATCGGCTGATATCTTTACGCAAAACATCCCTTTTCATTTCTCCCGCGCCGTGGTATACTTTCGTCGAAAAACAACGAGAAAAGAAGAGAGGATCCATCATGCTGAAATTCAACAAGGTGCTGCTCGCCAGCGACTTTGACAACACGCTCGTCTATACGCAGGGCGCGCTGGAGCGCGGCGAGGACATCCCGCCGATGAGCGCGCGCAACCGCGAGGCAGTTGAGTATTTCATTCAAAACGGCGGCTATTTTTCGATCTCCACCGGCCGCGCGCTGCCCGCCTTTGCCCGCTACGCCAAGGATCTGCCCTGCAACGCCCCCTGCGTCATCGCCAACGGCGCGGCCATCTATGACTTCAACAAGGACTGCTATGTGGAGACCGCGTTTTTAGACGCGGACATCTACGATCACGTCGACGCGCTGCTCGCGCGCTTCCCCGGCCTGTGCTTCGAGATCTACCACGACGACCGCCGCATCCACGTCCTGCACCCGAACGACTACACGCGCAACCACGAGCACCTGACGCGCGCGAAGACCGAGGAGGTCAAGGACTTCCGCGAGGTGGACCTGCCGATCATCAAGCTGCTCTTTGAAGAGGAAAAGCCGCTTTTGGAGCAGGTGCGCGATTTTATCGTCTCTCGGGACTGGGGAAAACGCTACGAGCTCATCTTTTCGAGCGATCACCTGCTTGAGCTGACGCGCCGCGGCGCGACGAAGGGCGGCATGATCTTAAAGCTTGCCAAGCTCCTCGGCGTTGCGCGCAAGGACATCTACTGCATCGGCGACCACAACAACGACATTCCGATGCTCGAGGTCTCCGAGATCGGCTTCGCGCCCGAAAACGCCATCCCCGAGGTCAAGGAATGGGGTGCGCACATCGTCTGCCACTGCAAGGACGGCGCGCTGGCGGACGTGGTGGAGATCCTAAATCATCGCTATTAACTTCAAAAAAAGCGGCAGAGCCGCTTTTTGAGGGGGATTGCAGCCCGCGGCAGCGCACGCGCCGAAGGCGCGCACGTTTGCGGGCTGAGAGGCGTTTTTTCTGACGCACATGGAAATCGGCGAAGCGCCGCCAGTGGCGGATGAAGCGAGGCGAACGGGCGCGCCAATCGTAATGCCGCGACGGTGACGTCGGAATTTACGATTAAGATCATTTTGCGTCTGCGGACGCTTGGGCAGCCGTTAGCAGCTTTGCTGCTTTACGGATGCCGCATACCCCTTGCGGGTGAAAGTCTGCGACGCCTTTTATTCCCATTGCCCTTTTTCGTACAACTTTTCGTTTGCTCGCGCATATAATAGCCGGGTGAGAGAAAAGCTGAAAGGAATGGTACAATGAAGGAAAAAGACAACATCCGTCATGGCGACGTGGACGACATGATCTTCGGCAGCGAGGCGCATGTCAGCGAACGATAATATGCCAAAAGGCTCCGCTTTCGCGGAGCCTTTTCTCACTTTTATAACGCCTTTTCGATCGTGCCGCCGCCGAGGACCTCTTCGCCATCATAGAAGACGACGGCCTGTCCTGCCGTGACGGCGCGCTGGGGCGTGAGGAGCTCGACGTGCGCGCAGCCTCCTTCCAGCGGTGTGACGACGGCACCGCACTCTTTCTGGCTGTAGCGCGTTTTGGCGGTGCAGTAGACTTTTTCCGCAGGCGTCTCCCCCGCGATCCAGTTCACGCGCGAGGCGAGCAGCGCTGCGGAAAACAGTTCCTCGTTGTCGCCGAGCAGCACGGTATTATTTTCGGCATTTTTGGATATCACATAGAGCGGGCGGTCCGCGCTTACGCCGAGACCCTTGCGCTGACCCGCCGTGTAGCACTCCAAACCGCGGTGGCGGCCGAGCACGCGGCCCGTTTCGTCGACAAAGTCGCCGGGCTGCGGCGTGACGCCGCCGTAGTCGTGCAGAAAGCGCACATAGTCCCCATCGGGGATGAAGCAGATATCCTGCGAATCGGCCTGATGGGCGTTTGCAAGGCCCGCCTCCTCCGCCTGCTCTCGAATTTCCGGCTTTTCAAAGCTGCCGACCGGCAGCAGAAGATGCGATAGCTGCTCCTGCGTGAGCTGATAGAGCACGTAGCTCTGGTCCTTCGCGCGGCTCTCGCCGCGCAGCAGCCGGTAACGTCCGCTCGCTTCGTCATAGCCGACGCGGGCATAGTGCCCCGTCGCGATGTAGTCAAATCCCATCTCCAGCGCGCGATCCAAAAATGCGCCGAACTTGAGGCAGCGGTTGCAGTCGATGCACGGATTCGGCGTGCGGCCCGCGCGGTACTCGCTGACGAAGTGATCCATCACCTCGCGCGCAAAAAGCTCGTGCTCGTCGAAGATGTAAAACGGCATACCGAGACCGTCGGCAATACGCTTCGCGCCGTCCGTCTCGTTGCCGCAGAGCGACAGCGTCGCGCCCGCGCACTCGTAGCCCTGCTTTTGCAGCAAAAGCGCGGCGGCGGAGGAATCCACGCCGCCGCTCATGGCGATCAAAACTTTTTTCTTCATCTGTGTCCCTTAATCCAGATACTTTTGCAGAAATGCCTCGCTCGAAAGCGCGTCGGACATCTCCACGAGCGTGCGGTTGAAGCCGCCGGCGTAGTCGCTGCCGCGGTCCTTGAGCTGTACGCGCCCGGCCTTTACCGCAGGGAGCGAGACGGTAAAGAGCGAGCCCTTTCCCTCTTCCGACTGCGCGACGATCATGCCTCCATGGCCCTGCGCGATGCGCTGGCAGATGGGAAGGCCCAGTCCCAAGCCGCGCGGCGGCATGGGGTCCTGCCCGCCGTCCATAAAGCGGTCGAACAAATGGGCCAGCGTGTCGCTGTCCATGCCCTTTCCCGTGTCCGCCACGGTGATCTTGACAAATCTCCCCTCCGTTTTCACGCGCACGCGGACACTGCCACCCTTGGGCGTAAATTTAAGCGCGTTGGAGAGGAGATTCAGCAGCAGCTTGCGGATGGCCTCGGCGTCGAGGGCGATGATGCGGCTGTCGCGGTCGGCGAGGAAGTCGAGCTCCACGCCGCGCTGCGCAAAAAGGAAGTCCACCTCGGCGCACACGCTGCGGCAGACGCCGACAATGTCGTCATCGTAGAGCTCGAAGCGCTTGCGCTCAAACAGGTTCCCCGCGTCGGTCAGATTGCTGGTGACGCGGTAGAGCTGGTAATAGCTCTGGTAAAATGCCGCGGCGGTGCGGTCAGTCTTCGGGTCCTTCTCCCGCGTCTCCTGCGGTGCCAGGCGGTCGACCGCCGTGTAGATCGTCGAAAGTGAGGTGCGCAGCTGCAATGCAATATTCGGCAGCACATCCGACAGCATTTTCAGTTCTTCTTCAGTATAATCCCGCATAGCGTCTCCTAATAAAAGTTCTCCTACCGGTAGCATTCACCGCAGGGAGGCGGAGTTTGCGCGGAAAGAATTGGTGTTTTCGCGATAAGCTCACGCTTAGAACGTTTTGTTGTACAGCGTTGTAGTATGAGGGTAGCAAAATTTCGGTCAAAAAGCAAGGAATTTGTGGAAATTATGAAAAAAATAGAGTTTTTGTAAAAAAGGACTTGCAAAACGAAACTACTGCTATATAATATCTAAATGTACCAAACATTCGATATATTCCGATAAACAGGAAGGAAGTAAGTTTTATGAGTATTAAGGTCGGTATTAACGGCTTTGGCCGCATTGGCCGTATGGTCTTTCGCGCAAGCCTGAACCATCCTGAGATCGAGATCGTGGGCATCAATGACCTCTGCCCCGCCGATTATCTGGCCTACATGTTGAAATACGATACTATGCACGGCAGATTCGCCGCCGATGTGAAGAGCAACGACTACGGCATCGTGGTCAACGGCCGCGAGATCCCCGTCTTCGCCGAGCGCAACCCCGCGGACCTGCCCTGGGGCAAGATCGGCGCGGAGTACGTCGTCGAATCCACGGGCCTGTTCCTGACGAAGGAAAAGGCGCAGGCGCACATCGACGCCGGCGCGAAGAAGGTCGTCATGTCCGCCCCGTCCAAGGATGACACGCCGATGTTCGTCTGCGGCGTCAACCTCGATTCCTACACGAGCGACATGCAGTTCGTCTCCAACGCCTCGTGCACCACGAACTGCCTGGCCCCCATCGCCAAGGTCCTGAACGACTGCTTCGGCATCAAGGATGGCCTGATGACCACCGTGCACTCCGTCACCGCCACGCAGAAGACCGTGGACGGCCCGTCCCTGAAGGACTGGCGCGGCGGCCGCGCGGCCACGGGCAACATCATCCCCTCCTCCACCGGCGCCGCCAAGGCCGTCGGCAAAGTCATCCCCTCGCTCAACGGCAAGCTGACCGGTATGTCCATGCGCGTTCCCACGCTGGATGTCTCCGTCGTCGACCTGACCGTCAACCTTGAAAAGCCCGCCACCTACGATGAGATCTGCGCGGCCATGAAGAAGGCCAGCGAGGGCGAGCTCAAGGGCATCCTCGGCTACACCGACGAGCAGGTCGTTTCCTCCGACTTCCTCGGCGATACGCGCACGTCCATCTTCGACGCCAAGGCCGGTATCGCCCTGACGGATACGTTCGTCAAGGTCGTGAGCTGGTACGACAACGAGATCGGCTACTCCAACAAGGTGCTCGACCTCATCGAGCACATGTACTCGGTCGACCACGCCACAAAGTAACTTTGCTTTTTTCTGTTCCTGTTTTTAGGTAAAAACAGGACGGTGCTCCTCTGAGACAAGAGGGATCTGGTGCGAGATCCCTCTTGTTTTTTTCGCGTTTTCGGTGGTATACTGCCATCGTTGCAAATTTTTCTTTGAGGTGGATCATGTTTCAAGGTTTTACGCCCGAGGCCGTCGAGTTCCTCTGGGGCATCAAATTCAACAACAACCGCGAGTGGTTCCTGCCGCGAAAAGAGCAGTTCCTCGCGCTCGTTGACCGGCCGATGCGCGAGCTCGGCAGCGAACTGTTCGACGCGATCGCCGCGGCATATCCCAAGCAGTCGCTCAAGCTGCACGTCTGCCGCATCTACCGCGACGCTCGCCGTCTCTTTGGCCGCGGCCCATATAAGGACCACCTGTGGTTCACGATCGAGCGCCCGCACGAGCGCTTCGAGGGCGTCCCCGCGCTGTATTTCGAGCTCGCACCGAACTACTTCAGCTATGGCTGCGGCTACTGGGACGCCTCCCCCGCCACGATGGCCAAGCTCCGCCGCCGCATCGAGACCGACCCCAAAAGGCTTGAAAAGCTCGTGCGCAAGCTGAATAAATCCCGCTTCACGCTCTCCGGCGAGCAGTTCAAGCGCCCGAAGGGCGACGTCGGCAAGCTCCTGAACCCGTGGTACAACGCGAAAAATATCGCCGTCGGCTATGATGACAATCCCGAAGGCGTGCTGTTCACGCCGGAGCTCAAAGACGAAGTCCTCGCGGGCTTCCGTGAGCTGATGCCGCTGTATCTGTATCTCGATTCGCTGGCGGGCGATCCCGAACCGAATAAAGAATAATGCCACTCGCAGAGCGGTGAGGAATTCCCTGCGCCGCGCAGGGGTGCATAAAAAGGGGGATACTCTCTTTCTCAAAAGAGAGTATCCCCCTTAAACCCCCGAGAGAAAGGACGAGGGGAGTCCCCCTCGACCCCCGACATTGCGGGCTTGTAGCTTGAAGAACTGCACGCGCTGCGCAATCGGGTGCGGTGTACATGGCTTCGCCATGAATCTTCTGCGAGTCGTTACCGATTGCAACCGCGCCTTACTATCGTGAGGCGCGAGTGACGTTTGCTCGGCGGCAGACTGCCTGCGGAATGCGGCATTGCTTCGCTCGCCGCATTGAGGAGTGCCGCGGTAGACGGAAATTAAGTTGTACTCCTACAAGATGGGCAGAGCGGCAGCGGATAATAGAAGAAAGTCAAATCGTATAGCAACACCCAACGCGGCAACGCCGCGCGCAGGCAGTTGCATTCCGGAGGCATAAAAGTCATTCAAGCCCGAGACTGCCAATCAAAAGCCTTTCTCTTGGGGTTCCAAAGGGGCCATTCTCTTTTGCGAAAGAGAATGGC
>OOIG01000977.1_pt1 | contig 22552 bp, 15 predicted proteins | sample 1692091 | NCBI WGS metagenome assembly OOIG01 (sample SAMN06348188, study PRJEB24527) | human gut metagenome | biome: human gut; feature: ankylosing spondylitis patient; material: feces | host: Homo sapiens | place: China | collected 2015-10 | reverse complement strand
AAGACCAACGCCGTCACGGAGCGGGAGCTGATCGACAAGCTGGCGGAGGCATCCCAGGCAGGAGTGCGGGTGGACCTGATCGTCCGGGGCATCTGCTGCCTGGTGCCCGGCGTGCCAGGCAAGACGGACCATATCACCGTGACCAGCATCGTGGGGGAGTTTCTGGAGCACTCCCGCATCTACTGCTTCGGGGAGGGTGCCCTGCGGCAGATGTACTTATCCTCTGCGGACATCATGACCCGAAATCAGGAGCGGCGGGTGGAGATCGCCTGCCCGGTGGAGAGCCGGGAGGTGCAGGACTTCCTCTCGGACTATCTGGCCCGGCTTCTGGGAGACAACGTGAAGGCCCGGCGGATGCTGCCGGACGGGGGCTTTGTCCGGGCGGAGCAGGCCGGCGCGGTGCCGGTTTCCGTCCAGCAGTTCTATCTGGACCATCCTCCCCAGATGCGGGCCACGGAGCGGGGAAAGGGCCGCGGCTGGAGACTGCCGGAGCTGTTCCGGAAGCGGAAGTAAAAAACAGCAGGAGCGGGAGCCCTTATGGGGTCCCGCTCCTGACAGCTGGAAAACAGATCGCGTCACGGCCGCCCGCCCATCAGGCGGGAGATGTTGGCGGCAGTGGCCTTCACGGCACGAGTCATCACGTCCAGCTCTTCTTTCATACGGAAGGTGGGACCGGCGATGCTGACCGCCGCCACCACCGTCTGGTCCAGACCGAAGATGGGGGCGCCCACGCAGATCAGGCCGGGTTCGATCTCCCCGTCGTCAATGGCGAAGCCGTTGATCCGGGCCTGGGCCAGCTGCTCCCGCAGCAGGTCCGGGGAGAAGACGGTGCGGTCCGTCAGCCGCTGCATCTGGGGCAGGTCCCGGCAGTAGGCGTCCACATAATCGGGATCGTGAAAGGCCAGCATGATCTTGCCGCCGCTGGTGGCGTGGGCCGGGGCTCGGGTGCCCACTTTCGTGTTGCACACCACGGAGCGGAAGGTCTCCACTTTGTCCAGATAAAAGATCTCCCGGTCCAGCATCACGCTGAGGTTGATGGTCTCCTTCACAGTGGCGGACAGCTTTTCCAGCTCCGGCCGGGCGGTACTGCGCAGATCGGAGTGGCTGAGGACGGTGCTGGAGAGCAGCAGGAGGCGTGGCCCCACCCGGTAGCTCTTGCGGACGGGATCCTGGACCAGATAACCCCGGTCCGTGAGGGTGGAGAGCTGGCGGTGGACAGTGGTGGTGGGCAGATCCAGCTGTGCCACCAGGCGCTTCAACGTCCATTCCGTCTCGTTATCCATGAAGCACTCCAAAATCTCCAGGGCGCGGAGGATGCTGGATACCTGTTCTTTTGCCATAAATCGGCCGCTCCTTTTTGGCGATATCATAGAAACATTCTGCCTTGACAAATGTTTGTCTATATAATATCATAAATCATAAGGAAAGAAAACAGGATCCGTAATTTTCCGTGGAAATGCTTCGTGTCGGGCCGCAGTTGCGGCTTTGGTTTTTGACACAATTTTGGAAAATGATCCCGTTCTACGGAAAAGCTGCCGCTTTTTTGGATACATGTCCAGAAAAGACCGGCAGCTTTGACAATTCTACCCAAAGGAATCCGCTTCCACCATACGGAATTATTGGAAATCAGGCAAGTTATGCGGCTGGCCGCATATCGAATATAGGAGGAAAGGAGGAGCCGGGGAAGCCGCGGGGAAAGACTTCCCGACAGATGATTCAGCCAATCGAAAATGGAGCGCATGAAGTTATTTGGGAGGTAGAATATGTTTATCATCGACATCATGATGGCGATTTCCAACTGGCTGTGGGGATGGCCGCTTCTGATCCTGACATCCGCAGTCGCTGTGTACCTGTCCGTCCGCTTTAAGTTCTTCCAATTCACCAGGTTCGGACACGCCATGAAGAACACGTTCGGCAAGATCTTCGACAAGGGCGACGGCGAGGGCGATATTTCCCCGTTCCAGGCCTGCTGCACGGCGCTGGCCTCCACGCTTGGCGTGGGGAACATCGCCGGTGTATCGGTGGCCATCGCCACCGGCGGCCCTGGCGCCGTATTCTGGATGTGGGCCGTGGCCCTCATGGGCTTCATCGTGAAGTTTTCCGAGATCACCCTGGGCATGGCCTACCGGGAGCGGGATCCTGAGACCGGCAGATGGCACGGTGGCTTCTATTGGTATGTGCGCCGGGGGCTGGGCAAGAGCTGGAAGTGGCTGGGCATTTTCTGGGCTGTGATCCTGGGCTGCGCCATGGTGTTTGCGCCCGCCGTGCAGGCCAACTCTGTGGTGGAGGCGATTCGGGTCTCCTTTGACGTTCCCGGCTGGATCGTGGGCGTGATCTTTGCCGTCATCATGGCCGTTGTGCTGGTGGGCGGCATCAAGAGTATCTCCTCCTTTGCGGAGAAGGTGGTCCCCCTGATGGCGCTGGCCTATGTGATCGGCAGCATCTTTATTCTGGTAAAGTTCGGCAGCAACATCCCGCACGTCTTTGCGATGATTTTTGAGTACGCCTTTACACCTATGGCGGCCACCGGCGGCTTTGCCGGCTCCACCGTGATGCTGGCCATCCGTTGGGGCCTGGCCCGCGGCGTGTACTCCAATGAGGCCGGCACCGGCATGGCGCCGCTGGCCCACTCCTCCTCTTCCGCCAACCATCCGGTGAAGCAGGGCCTGTGGGGCATCAGCGAGGTGTTCGTGGACACCATCATCGTCTGCACCATGACCGCTCTGGTGGTCCTGTGCACCGGCGTGTGGACCGAGGGCGGCACCGGCGCGGCCCTGACCGCCACTGCTTTCGGCGCCGGTTTCGGCAACGCCATCGCTGGCACGGTGTTCGTGGTGGCCATCATCACCTTCTTCGCCTTCACCACCGCGCTGGTCAATGTGTACTACGGTGAGATCTGCATGACCGTCCTGGGCGGCAAGAAGTTCATTCTGCCCTACCGGCTCCTGGGCTGCGCCTTCGCCATCATCGGCTCTGTGGGCGCCCTCAGTGTGCTGTGGAATCTCTTCGACTTCTTCTTCGGTGTGTGCGCCGTGTGTAACCTGGTGGTCTGCTTCCTGATGCGCAAGCAGATCGGCGCACTGATCAACGATTACCTGACCCGGCTGAAGTCCGGCAAGTGGGAGCCCACCAGTGAGGCGGCGGCCAACGCCATCCCGGAGCTGTGGGTGAACGACAAGGCTGCGAAGTAAGGAACTGCCTGCTGCGCATTCGGCGTGCCCGCTTTCGGAACGGGTGCGCCGGGTGCGCGTGAGAAGATGATCAAAAGGAGATGTTACCAATGGAACAGGAACTGCGCATTTCCCAGCGGGCGAAGCAGTATCCAGCGTCCGGCATCCGAAAGATGTTTGATCTGGCGGCCCAGTACCCGGAGGCGATCAAGCTGACGGTGGGCGAACCCAACTTCGACACGCCCCAGTACATCAAGGACGCGGCGAAGAGAGCCCTGGACGAGGGGCAGACCCATTACGCGCCCAACGCCGGCACCACAGAGCTGCGGGAGGCGGTGGCCGCCAAGTACCGGAAGCAGTACTGGGAGGGCTATACCAAAGACCACGTCATCATCACCGTGGGGGCCATGGAGGGCTTGTTCCTGGCCATGATGACGCTGCTGGACCCGGGCGATGAAATCCTGGTGCCGGATCCCTGCTTCCCCAACTACTACGGGCAGGCCAGCAGCATCGGCGCCAGAGCGGTGCCCGTCCCCACGTATGAGGAATATGACTACCGGATCCAAGCGGCGGATATCGAAAAGGCCGTCACACCCCGGACCCGGGCGATCCTGCTGAACTCCCCCTGCAATCCCACCGGCGCGGTGCTGACGAAGGAGGACATCCTGGCCATCGCCAAGGTGGCGAAGACCCATGACCTGTGGGTGCTGACAGACGAGCCCTATGACGCCATCGTATACGACGGCATCCAGCCGTACAGCATGGCCCAGGTGCCCGAGATGCAGGACCGCGTGATGGTGCTGAACAGCTTCTCCAAGTCCTATGCCATGACCGGCTGGAGAATCGGCTATGCTGCCGCGCGCGCAGACATTATCAAAGGCATAATGAAGGTTCAGAGCCAGACCACTTCCGCGACCAGCGCGATCTCTCAGAAGGCGGCTGTTGCGGCACTTCAGGGGCCGCAGTATGATCTTCACGATATGGTAAAGGAATTCGCTCGCCGCAAGGAGTACATGGTCAAGCGGCTCAACGCCGTGCCGGGCATTGTCTGCCCCGACGCAATGGGTGCGTTTTATCTCTATCCCGATGTGCAGGAATACCTTGGCAAGTCTGTCGGTGAGCGCAAAATCGAAAATGCGATGGATCTTTGCCAGTATCTTCTTGACGAGGCGCTGGTTTCTACGGTCCCCGGTGAGGCGTACAACGTTGCCGGAAAGATCCGCATCTCCTACTCCAATTCCATGAAGAATCTGGAGGAAGGAATGGATCGCATCGAAAAGGCTCTTGCTGCTCTGCAATAACGATTCACACATCTCTCCCTTTTATAGCACAAGGAACGCGCCGGCATAAGCGCGTTCCTTGTGCTATGCTCGGTCTGCGTCAAAAGAAAGGATTGCCCCCGCCGTGTTTGCGTTGTATAATTTTCTTAAGCAAAGGGGAATGTTATGGAAGATTTAATTGCAAAAATTCAGGGAATGACACTGTCAAAAACAGAGTCGCAAATAGCCGATTATATTCTTGAAAACAGCCGCAATATTACCGAATGTTCCGTAACCGAGCTTGCAAAGATATGCGGCTGCGGTGACGCAACGGTAGTGCGCTTTTCGCGCCGCTTAGGGTATGATGGCTTTCAGGCGCTTAAAATAGGCATTGCGGGGGAGCTGGGAAACGCATCAACCGTAAGCGGCGAAATAAAGAAAACCGACAGCTGCTTTGAAATATTTAAAAAGCGCATAGCGGATATTTCCGTATCGCTTGAAAGCACCGAAGGCGTACTTGACGAAACGGCGCTTGAAAACGCTGCAAGGCTGATAATGAACGCCCGCCGAATAGCCGTTTTCGGGCTTGGAAACTCTGCGGCAATAGCTATGGACGCTGCGCACAAATTCCTGCGGCTGGGGCTTGATGCGCAAAGCTGCACCGATAACCATATGCAGGCGATAATCGCCTCGCATTTAGACAGGCAAAGCGTTGCAATAGGCATATCGCACTCTGGCTCCTCAAAGGATATTGTAGAGGCGTTAAAGCTTTCGAAAATCGGCAACGCCGCCACAATCTGCGTAACAAACTATGCCGCCTCCCCCATAGTAGAGGCGGCAGACATAGCGCTGTTTACAAAATCCGACGAAACAAAGCATTCCATCCTCGGAATGAGCTCAAGAATCGCCCAGCTTACCATTTTTGACGCAATATACACATATATAGTTATAAATTCCGATAAAGCGGCGGTACAGGCGATTTACAATACCGAGGTAGCGCTGCAGAACAAAAAATATTAAAAAGCGCTTGCTTGCAAAAGGAATTGAAAAATTGCGGAGCGTATGCTATAATTTTCTTCGGTGAATATAATGAATTACGAAAAGCTTTCCGATAACATATCAGAACAAATAAAAAAAGACCGAAGGAACGATAATCTTTCGGCTTTTGGGTTTAACGAAGAAAACGCACTGCGCAGAGATAACGAAAGGGATAAAGCAACCGCTATAAGGACCGCGTTTATAAGGGATACGGATAAAATTATTCATTGCCCCTATTTCAACCGCTATGCGGATAAAACACAGGTGTTTTCATTTTATAAAAACGACGATATAACCCACCGCATACTTCACGTACAGTTAGTCTCCCGTATAGCGCGCACAATAGGCAGGGCGCTGTGCCTTAATCTTGATTTGATAGAGGCGATTGCGCTCGGGCACGATATAGGTCACACGCCGTTCGGTCACGAGGGCGAGAACTTTCTTGACGAATTGCTGTTTTCGCACACGGGCAGGCATTTCAGCCACAATATTCAGTCGGTAAGGGTGCTTGATAAAATTTTCCCGTATAATATTACTCTGCAAACCCTTAACGGAATTGCCGCGCACGACGGCGAAATGGAGCTTTCGGAGTATCACCCTATACCGCTTGATAGCTTTGCCGAGTTTGACATGCAGATTGAAGCATGCTTTGCGGATAAAAAGAACGTTCGCAAATTGGTTCCCGCAACGCTTGAGGGCTGCGTTATGCGAATATCCGATATTATAGCATACCTCGGCAAGGACAGACAGGACGCCGAGCGCGCGCATATTATTTCAAACGCCGAGTTTGAAAGCGGCGCTATCGGCTCGTACAATGCGGAAATCATCAACAACCTTATAGTTAATATAGTAGAAAACAGCTACAAAAAGCCGTATATAAAAATGGATGAAGAGCATTTTGCGGCGCTTAAAAAGGCAAAGGCAGATAACTACGAGCTTATATATAAAAACGATTCGGTAAAATCGTCTATGCGCGGAACCGTACAGCCTATGATGGCAAGGGTTTATGAAAGACTGCTTTCAGATTTAATAAACGAAAATTCAGCCTCACCTATATTCACGCACCATATAGATTTTGTAAACAAAGTACATTATAAAAGAGAAATTCCATACGAAAAAACAGAGCCTAATCAGCTTGTAACGGACTACATAGCGAGTATGACCGATGATTATTTCGTTGATTTGTACTCCCACCTATTCCCAAACGATAAACCGCAAATAGAATATAAAGGATATTTTGAATAATAATTTCGGCAGTACTGCGGCACCGCCCGTTATATTAAAAAGCAATTGTAAATTCACTCTTACGAAGGTGAATTTACAATTGCTTTTTTCGGACCTACCGTTCGTGTCAAGTTTTTGTAGGAAAATTTTTTTGAGAATGCCAATAGTGAATTAACGGTAGTGTGACAGGACTCGGCAGCCCTTCTGTCTTCCTAAGAAAAGCCTTGCTCGCTCTCGCTGCGGCTTTTCTTAGGAAGACAGGCTGTTCGTTATCGGTAGATTTGCGGTTTAAAGTCAGGCTACCGGCTGCAAGTATCGGCGCCAAATGCTTTAGATTTTAGAGAATACCCCTCAGTCGTGCATACGCACGACAGCTCTCCTCTGTTTTGACTTGCGTCAAAAAGAATGGAGCCTTTGGTTTCTTCTTATTCTTCCAACTCTTTCGCACGGGTGTAAAACTCGTGCGATAACTTTATGCCCCCGATAAGCCCCATTTCAAAAAATGTTCGCCGAAGCGTGGTTATAGCTATTCCTATTGTTTCGTCCAATTCTTCGTGTTCTTCCCTACTGTTTCCAACCCTATCCGCCAGTGAAAACAGTGACTTTTCCGCTTTTCTTACGGTTTTCTCGTAGCTTTCCTTTTCGGGAATTTCTATAAGCTCGCCGCCGTTTGCAAGATAATCGGATAAATACAGTAAATCGCACTTGCTCCATAGATCTGAAAATTCCATTTTAAACTTCTCCGTTCATAAAATATTTACATTTTTGGATAAAAGCAAATTTAATTTGCTTTTACGCTAATATTATAAGCATATAATAAATATTTGTCAAGCATAAATTAGCACACAAGCTAATTTTATTCGATATTTCTTTGATTTTTTTTGCTTTCAAGCTTATAATTGTTAAGAACGGAGTGATTACATAATGTCTACCGCAAAGAAAATTAAAGTAATGCTTGTAGAACGCGAAATGACAATGGGCAGACTTGCAACCTTATTATAGCGGTGTGCAGGCTAACTTTTGGACTGAATGGGTGGTTGATTCTTCTGTACTTGAATATCTGATGTTACCTCGTCTTGCGGCTGTTGCGGAAGCCGGATGGACTCCACAGGAGAAAAGGGATTATGTAAGTTTTAAGGAACGGATTCGTAAGGATGCCGTATTGTATGATCTCAAAGGGTGGAATTACGGCAAACATATAATGAAGTGATTTGCCTGGTATTTTTAAGTATGTGTTCTTAAAAATGAAATAAGGAGGAGCCGGAGATTTTTATTATCCTCCGGCTCCTCCTTATTTTAGAATTACAGTTTATGATAGGCTGTTGACTATTGCTCTGTTGCAGTTTCCTGTGCTTTCCGTTCTTTCTTTTTATTGATGAACTCGATTTTCAGATTCGCAGTTTCCTGTTCTTTCTTGATTTGCTGCATTGCCGAAAGGATCTGTGATAATTGGTAGATATTTGCTGCTGCCTGACGGTCAGTGGGGCTCATGGCCGTTTTGTAAATACGGTCACCGAGATATTCAACCCGGATATTCTTGTCTTTATTGAGATTCAGAAATTCGATTACGCTTCCGTCTTCTCCGAGTTTATAGTCCGCTTTTTCTATCTTTTCGTTCATATCGACTGTCTCATAACTGTCCTTGGATGTAGGAGTTTCTGCAAAACTACCGTCAGGAGCAATTACTTTGACACCGACGTGATGAATGTTATTACTGCCACAATAAATAGAAGTCATACTCATGATACCTTGTTCATTTACCTGAAAGCGTAGAAATGAACGGTGCAGATTCTTTTCAACGGTTTGGGTAGGCCACAGATAATTTCCTATTTGCTGGTACTCCGCATCTTTCTCCAGCGTGAATTTGTCTTTGATTGCATCAAATTCCTGTTGTTTTACTTGCAGGGCACTGTCCAGATACGCAAGTGTTTTTTGTTGTGCTTTCGTCTCAACATCCAGCATTAGTTCCTGACCGGCTTTACGCGCTTCGAATGCTTTCGGATACAAAATTTTGATACTGTCGATTTGAGACTTTGCTTCTTCGTAGTCGCCACGTTCATAAGCGGCTTTAGCAATCACCAGTTTCTCGTTCGCTTTTTTTTCAATGCTATTTCCGCAAGCTGTCAGCACTAATGTGCCGCAAAAGAGGTAAATCAGTTTTTTTATCATACTGTATATATTTTATTGTTCATCATCCTTCGTTTACTTTATTAGCGGCAAAAATACAAATATATCCCTTATTTTTGTAATTTTGCCCCCTCAAAACTTATAACTAAAAGGAATGATAGAGTTGACTCAAGAGGAATTGAAGCAGCATTTCAGCGAACCAATCTTCGGACAAATAGCCGAAACTGCCGATGCACTGGGCTTAGAGTGCTATGTGGTAGGTGGTTACGTTCGCGATATTTTTCTGCAACGTCCCTCTAAAGATATAGATGTAGTAGTTGTAGGCAGTGGAATTGCTATGGCAGAAGCACTTGGAAAACGTCTGGGACGTGGTGCGCATGTCTCTGTTTTCAAGAATTTCGGAACGGCACAAGTAAAATATAAAGGCACGGAAGTAGAATTTGTAGGAGCCCGCAAAGAGTCATATCATCGGGATTCACGAAAACCTATCGTGGAAGACGGAACACTGGAAGATGATCAGAACCGTCGTGATTTTACGATTAATGCTCTTGCCGTTTGCCTGAATAAAGCACGTTTTGGGGAACTGGTAGATCCGTTTGGCGGTATGGAAGATATGAAGGAGAAGACGATTCGTACTCCTCTTGATCCGGATATTACGTTTAGTGATGATCCGTTACGTATGATGCGCTGTATCCGTTTCGCTACCCAACTGAATTTTTACATTGATGATGACACTTTTGAATCGCTTTGCCGTAATAGGGAACGGATCAACATCATATCCCGTGAGCGTATTGCAGATGAATTGAATAAGATAATTCTTTCGCCTGTTCCTTCAAAGGGCTTTATTGACTTGGAGCGTAGTGGGTTGTTGTCGTTAATCTTTCCCGAACTGGCTGCTTTGCAGGGGGTAGAAACACGGAATGGCCGTTCGCATAAGGATAACTTTTATCATACGTTGGAAGTACTTGATAATATCAGCAAGAAAACGGATAATCTTTGGCTGCGTTGGGCTGCCTTGTTGCATGATATTGCCAAACCTGCCACTAAACGTTGGGAACCAAAAGCTGGCTGGACGTTCCATAACCATAATTTCATCGGTGAAAAAATGGTTCCGAATATTTTCCGTAAGATGAAGTTGCCGATGAATGAGAAGATGAAGTATGTACAGAAAATGGTTAGTCTGCACATGAGACCAATCGTGATTGCGGATGACGTGGTGACAGATTCGGCTGTTCGTCGTCTGCTTTTTGAGGCGGGAGATGATATTGATGATTTGATGACTTTGTGTGAAGCGGATATTACTTCAAAGAATATGGAGCGTAAGCAACGTTTCTTGAATAATTTCCAGTTGGTTCGTCAGAAATTGAAAGACTTGGAGGAGAAAGACCGGATTCGTAATTTTCAGCCTCCGGTAAGTGGGGAGGAAATCATGGAAACCTTCGGTTTGCAGCCTTGCCGTGAAGTCGGGGCTTTGAAAAGTGCGATTAAAGATGCTATATTGGATGGAGTTATCCCGAATGAATATGAGGCCGCTCATGCCTTTATGTTGGAAAGAGCTGCGAAAATGGGATTGAAACCACTTGACTAATTGGCGGTTGTTTTTACTATTTGTATAAGTCTAAATCTGTATAAACAAGAAAACAGTGAACACTTAATGAATCTACTCCATACAGTGTTCACTGTTTTCTTGTTTTGTTGATCTGGTTACTGCTTAGGCAGTGTCACAGAAAAATATGGGTTAGGTATGCGTTGTTCAAATATAACTTTTTTCAACTTTTCTACGATATCCGGATGTTGGAGTGCCACATCGTTGTCTTCGTGAATATCTGTCTTTAGGTTATATAGGAACGGCTTTCCTTTTTTAACGATTAATTTCCAATCATCCATGCGCACTGCTATCTGGTTGGTTTCGTTAAATTCCCAATACAGGAAGTCATGTTGTTTCTGTTTTTTCTTGCCAAGCAAGGTCGGTGCGAAAGAAATTCCGTCGAAATAGTCAACTTCTTTTTCTTTATTACGGTATTTCTTTTCATAATTTTTGATGCCGGCCACATCACAGAAAGTAGGCATTAAATCATAGAAAGCGCAGATGTGGTCATTGACTTTGCCTGCCGGTACGTGTCCCGGCCAACGGGCAATGAATGGAATGCGGATTCCTCCCTCGTGGCATTGGCGTTTCAGTCCGCGCAATTTTCCGTCTCTACCGAAGAAAGTAGGGTCGGCTCCTCCTTCTTCGTGAGGGCCGTTGTCGCTGGAGAAGATAACTAATGTGTTTTCATCCAATCCTTTTTCTTTCAATTTCTTCAAAACTTCCCCTACATAATAGTCCAGGCGGGTAATCATGGCGGCAAATTGAGCGTGTGTATGGGTGATAGCATTGTATCTTGAACCTTTGCTTCCTTTGTAAACCTTATCCGGATCGAATTTTGCTTTATACTCGTTTAAGATCGAATCTTCCGGTTGCACCAGTTCTGCGTGAGGCAAAGTGTAGGTAAATATGCCGAAGAAAGGCTGTTTGGTATCCTGTTGGTCCAGCCATTCCATTGCTTTCTCGTGAATCATGTCGGCAGAATATTGCGAGCGTTTCTGATATTCAGGACCGTACATCGGGTATTTGATGTTTTCGTCCATTACTATACGTACTACTCCTGTATCGCCCAGAGCTTTACTATATCGGTTTAAGAAATTAGGGTAGTAGAGGTGAGCTTGGAATTGGCAAATGTAACCATAATATTCATCTATGCCGCGTTTGTCCGGAGTAGAGCAAGATCCTTCGTAACCTCCGGCCCATTTACCGAACATACCGGTGGTATATCCGTTGTCTTTCATAATTTCCGGTAGGATAACGTGATCCGGATCATAAGGATGTTGTCCCACTACCGAATATTCTTTGTTGTTTCCGTACATGATAATGGGTGAATTTCCCCAATACTCTTTGTTTCCGCGTACTTCACAGTGACCTGTATGTTGTCCTGTCATAAATGAAGCTCTGGAAGGTGCGCTGACCGGGCTGCCTGCATACGCTTGTGTGAAGCGCATTCCTTCGCTTGCCATAGCGTCTATATGGGGAGTGCGTATGAATGGCTGGCCGTAGCATCCTAAGTCGCCATATCCCATGTCGTCACAGAGGATAAATATAATGTTGGGTTTGGAATCCTTTTTCTGTCCGTTGGCGGAGAGAGTGGAAAGGAGTAATGTGCCGCTTATTAATGATATAGATTTGTAATTCATAATGTTACGTAATTAAATGTTGTATGGGTTGTTTAAATTATTTGCCGATAAGGTCTTTTCCTTCGCGTACACCCTGAAGGATAGTTTGTAGCTCTGCCACTTTTTCTGGCATTTGAGAAGCATAATTAGTTACTTCTTTCACTTCTTCCATTTTATACAGTTGCGGTTCTTTTGAGTTACCGGTTTCGATTTTCGGTCCCCACTGGATCATTTTCGGTCCCCCATTCGGTTCGATATATTTCCAATCTTTTGTGCGGACAGATAGTGTATGATTGGAAGCTTGTTCGATTACCCACGGACGGTCTTTCTTTTCTTTGCCTAGCCAGCTTCCCAGGAAGTTGTAACTATCAGGTGCAGTGCCTTTGGGCATAACAGCCCCGGTCAGAGAAGCCAGTGAAGCTAACCAATCGACCTGAGAAACCAACAAATCCGATGTTTTACCTTTTTTCACTTCTTTCGGCCAGCTTAAGATAGCCGGGATACGGGTCCCTCCTTCAAATGCACTATATTTATTACCTCTTAATGGTCCTGCAGGGCTGTGTCCGTTAAGGAGTTCCTCCGCCTTATCATCATATCCGTCGTCAACTACCGGGCCGTTGTCACTTGAAAGAATAATTAATGTGTTTTCTCTCAAGCCTAGTTTTTCAAGTGTATTCAGAATTTCACCGACACAATAGTCGAATTGTACAATGGCGTCACCTCTCAGTCCCATTGGGTTCTTTCCTCTAAAACGGTCATGGGGGAAACGAGGAACGTGTACATCATTTGTTGCAAAATAAAGGAAGAAAGGTTTATCCTTATTTTCTTCAATAAACTGAATGGCATGTGTTGTCAGAGAGTCAGCAATGTTTTCGTCTTTCCAAAGAGCTTTACCTCCACCTTTCATAAAGCCGATGCGGGAAATGCCATTGACGATAGACATATCGTGTCCGTGACTAGGTTTCAGGTTATAAAGCATTTCCGGATTGCTCTTTCCGGTAGGTTCACCTTCAAAATTTCTTTGATAGCTTACTTCGATAGGTGCACTAGGATCGTAGTTGGCTACTTTCCCGTTTTCAATGTATACGCAAGGTACACGGTCAGCGGTAGCTGCCATAATGTAATGGTAGTCAAATCCTAAGTCTCCCAATGCACATGGCAGTGGAGCGTTCCAATCTTGTGTACCGGCTTTGTCTCCTAATCCCAAGTGCCATTTTCCGATAGCTCCGGTAGCATAACCGGTACTTTTGAACATATCCGCCATGGTATATTGTTCGGGACGGATAATCATGCCGGCATTTCCGGCAGCTACGTCTGTTCCTTTTTTGCGCCATGCATATTCTCCTGTCAGCATGGAATAACGGGAAGGGGTACTGGTTGCAGCAGTAGCGTGGGCATTAGTAAAGCGAATACCAGATTTTGCTAGTCTGTTGACATTGGGAGTTTGTACGTTTTTAGCTCCGTAACATTCCAAATCTCCATAACCGAGATCGTCGGCATAGATAAACACAACGTTGGGTGTTTTTGCTTTTTCGGGGGTGGTTTGTTTGGGGGCTTTGTCTGCGGCTGTGGCCACACAGGCAGCAGAAGATAAAAGGGTAAAAAGCAAAGGTTGTTTCATTGTTTTATTAAATTTATATTGATTAAGGTGTTTAATTTTTTATTGTCCATGTGTTTTTAAGACGCTAATATAGTATATTTAATCATTGAAAGCAACTTTATTCTCATTCTTTAAAAAAAATAGAGAGTAAAGTTGCTTTATATTAATACCCCGGAAGTTGTTTTTTGGCATTAATTGATATATCCCGGATTTGTCAGCATATTTTTTGAATATAAACTATTTCAACTCAATAATTTCTTCGTTACAGTTCGTCAGTTTTTCTATTCTTTCGTTCGTTACTACCCAAGAGTTTTCTATTCCTACCGGACCTATACCCGGAAGAACGATTTTAGGCTCAAGAGCAAAGACCATTCCCGGTTCCAGTTCTTGTTTCATGTGGGGAGCTAACACGGGTGCCTCGTTGATTTCGAGTCCGATACCGTGACCGATAAATTTGGCCTGCTGTTGCGTGCCCATAAATTTATCTGCAAATCCGGCAGCGGTCACCATTTCTATGGCAGTGTTGTAAAGGGTTTCGCAAGGAATACCCGGCTTGGCGATAGAAGCGATTTTTTCCTGAATATCCAGGCAGACCTGATGAGCAGCATACGCTTCCTCCGGTAATTTCCCAATAGAGAATACACGGCTCATGTCACCCATGTATCCATTGAAGTTGCCGCCTAAGTCAATCATTACACTTTGGCCTTCTTTCAGTGGGGTTTTATTCGCCCCTCCCGGCAGGGCAGGGTCGAGGCCTTGGCCACCTAAAGCAAAGTCGTATGGAGAGGGGTATCCGGCATTGTCTCCGGTCAGCACGCTACCCATGAAGATTTCCATGCTACGTCCGAAAACGCGGAAGATTCCCAAATTGCCTTGCAGACGCATCAGACGTTCGATTTCGATAGAAAATTCGATGTCCGTCATGTCGGGGCGGTATACGCTGGGGATTTGTTCGTAGGCTTTGGCGTGAGCAATGCCCGAACGACGGAACATTTCAATTTCAATGGCAGTTTTTACACTACGTGCCTGGCGGATTAACGGAGTGCCGTTGACTACTTCCGTTTCAGGAAACAAGCTTGCCAACCGGCAATATTCCGAGTAAGGGAGTTCGTCACCTTCCAACATTAACTTGGCAGGTATGGGCAATCCTTTTTCTTTTAGCAAATCTACAATTTGTTCTGGTTTGCGGATTGAGAATGAATGTTCTCCTGTGATATTGTTGGGACGTTTAAAAAACAGTAAAGCAGGTGAGTGTAGTGGGAGATAGAGATAACCACTGACTACGCAACCATACGTGTAAATTAAATTAGCATTACAAGTAATAAGTGCGGCGTCAATGCCCTGTAACGCCATCAGACTGCGAATCTTATCGCGGCGAAGTTTTAATTCGGGTTGTAGCATTTTATATTTGTTACATGATTAATAATTACACAATTGCTAATAGTAAATCATTAATTGTGAGTTGTTTACTGTGAACAACAAATTCATAATCTATTATTTACCTTATTATGCCACAAAGATAATTAATTCCATTGAAAATAATGTTAATCTCAAAAAAATAGCGCTACCCGCGTCCTGTCACAGGAGGCGAGTAGCGCAAAACCACAAATACAAATACAACTAAACAAAGTCTTTTTAAATAACGCCTTGTCCCATCATTGCGTGAGCTACTTTCATAAATCCGGCAATATTAGCACCCTTCACATAATTAATATATCCGTCGGGTTCTGTGCCGTATTTCACGCATTGGGCATGGATGCCGTGCATGATCGCATGAAGCTTTTCATCTACTTCGGCAGCGCTCCAGCTCAGGTGCATTGCGTTTTGAGACATTTCCAGGCCGGAAGTGGCAACACCGCCGGCATTGACTGCCTTACCCGGAGCATACATCGTTTTATGTTCGATAAATAAATCGATTGCTTCGGGAGTACATCCCATGTTAGAAATTTCTCCGACACAAAGTACGTCATTTTTTATGAGATTTTGTGCATCTTCTCCATTTAATTCGTTTTGAGTTGCGCATGGAAGTGCAATGTCTGCTTTTACTTCCCACGGGCGTTTGCCTTCTACGAATGTAGCATTCGGATATTGTTCAGCGTAAGGAGCTACAATGTCATTACCCGAAGAACGCAACTCGAGCATATAGTCTATCTTTTCGCCGCTGATTCCGTCCGGGTCGTAGATGTATCCATCCGGGCCCGAGATTGTGATAACTTTTGCACCCAACTCGGTAGCTTTCGTAGCTGCTCCCCAGGCTACATTACCAAAACCGGAGATGGCAACAGTCTTACCTTTAATATCAATTCCTTTTGTCTGCAACATTTGATTGACAAAATATAAACCACCGAAACCGGTAGCTTCGGGACGAATCAGCGAACCGCCAAATTCCAGTCCTTTACCGGTAAATGTTCCGGTAAATTCGCGGGTCAGCTTTTTGTACATACCGAACATATAACCTACTTCACGTCCGCCCACGCCAATGTCACCGGCAGGCACATCCATATCCGGACCTAAATGGCGCCACAATTCCAACATAAATGCCTGGCAGAAACGCATAATTTCAGCATCGCTCTTTCCACGTGGAGAGAAGTCCGAACCTCCTTTACCTCCGCCCATAGGCAGGGTAGTCAGCGCGTTTTTGAACGTCTGTTCGAATCCGAGGAATTTAAGGATGGAAAGATTGACCGAAGCATGGAAACGAATACCACCTTTGTACGGACCAATCGCATTGTTGAATTGTACGCGATAGCCGAGATTTGTTTGAACTTCTCCTTTATCGTCTACCCAAGTGACACGGAAAGTAAAAATACGGTCTGGTTCTACCAATCTTTCGATGATTTTGGCTTTTTCAAATTCAGGATGTTGATTGTAGATGTCTTCGATAGAAAGAAGTACTTCCTTCACTGCTTGAAGATATTCAGACTCACCGGGATGTTTTGCCTCCAAAGAGGACATGATTTTCTGGATGTTCATAATAGTATGTTTTTAAAAAGGTTGTTCTGATAAAATGTCAACTAACTATACTGCAAATATAGGAAAAGTTTTCAAATGTGATTGATTTTATGGCTATATTTTGATTAAATAATGATAAAATGATAGAGTTGGGGATACTAGCTAAGGAGCTTATAGTATTCGCACATTAATAATGTTACTTTTTTCATGTGAATAAAAAAATCGAGGATAAACTTAATGTTACAAATCTACAAAATAATAAGAGATAAGCAAGTAAACTTTATAAAGAAGATGATAGAAAATGAGATTTAAAAAATTAACTTTGCAAACCGGATTTTGGAAACATGATGATTTGGAATAAGAAAGGAGAATAATTTTATGCTCAGTAAATATAAATTAAACCAGCTTTACTTCAAAGATACGCAGTTCGCCAACCTGATGACCAGGCGGATTTTCAACGTGTTGTTAATAGCCAACCCTTATGACGCTTTCATGTTGGAAGATGACGGACGTATTGATGAAAAGATATTCAATGAATACACCTCTTTGTCCTTGCGTTATCCGCCGCGTTTCTCACAAGTATCTACGGAGGAAGAGGCTTTGACGCAATTGGAGAATATGTCGTTCGACCTGGTGATTTGTATGCCGAGTACGGGTGATAATGACAGTTTCGACATCGGCCGTCACATTAAAGAGAAATATGAGCATATTCCTATTGTCATTCTGACTCCTTTCAGCCATGGTATTACAAAGAGGATTATCAACGAAGATCTGAGTGCGTTCGAATACGTATTCTGCTGGCTGGGTAATACGGATTTGTTGGTTTCTATCATTAAGTTAATGGAGGATAAGATGAATCTGGAACATGATGTGCAGGAAGTCGGTGTACAGTTGATTCTTTTGGTGGAAGACGGTATCCGTTTCTATTCCTCCATTCTTCCCAACTTGTATAAATTCGTGCTAAAGCAAAGCCAGGAATTTTCTACCGAGGCGTTGAATGCGCATCAGCGTACACTCCGTATGCGTGGACGTCCTAAAATCGTTCTGGCACGCACGTATCAGGAGGCAATGGAGGTCTATCGTAAATATCAGAACAATATATTAGGTGTTATCACAGACGTACGTTTCCCGAAGGTGGAGCGTGGCGAAAAAGACGGTCTGGCGGGTATTAAGTTATGCGCTGAGATACGTAAGAATGATCCGTTTGTACCGTTGATTATCCAGTCTTCCGAATCAGAGAACGCTTCGTATGCAGCAAAGTATGGCGCTAGTTTTATCGACAAGAACTCCAAGAAAATGGACGTCGACCTGCGGCGTATCGTTTCTGATAACTTTGGTTTCGGCGACTTTGTGTTCCGTAATCCGGAGACAGGGGAGGAGATTGCCCGTGTACGTAATCTGAAAGAATTGCAGAATATCCTGTTCGCTGTGCCTGCCGAGTCTTTCTTGTATCATATTAGCCGGAATCATGTGTCACGCTGGCTTTATTCACGCGCCATGTTCCCGGTGGCAGAGTTTTTGAAACCTATTACGTGGAGCAGCCTTCAGGACGTGGATGCGCATCGCCGGATTATCTTTGAAGCGATTGTGAAATACCGTAAAATGAAGAATCAGGGAGTGGTTGCCGTCTTTAAACGTGACCGTTTCGACCGTTATTCCAACTTTGCCCGTATCGGTGACGGTTCGTTGGGAGGAAAGGGACGCGGTTTGGCTTTTATAGATAATATGGTGAAACGTTATCCCGAATTTGAAGAGTTTGAGAATGCCCGTGTTGCCATTCCTAAGACAGTGGTGCTTTGTACGGACGTATTCGATGAATTTATGGACATTAACAATCTGTATCAGATTGCGCTTTCGGATGCGGATGATGATACGATATTGCGATATTTCCTGAAAGCAAAATTGCCGGACAGACTGGTAGAGGACTTCTTTACTTTCTTTGATGTGGTGAAATCGCCTATTGCTATCCGTTCTTCTTCTTTGTTGGAAGATTCTCACTATCAGCCGTTTGCCGGAATCTATAACACTTATATGATTCCTTATCTGGACGATCGGTATGAGATGTTGCGTATGCTTTCCGATGCAATCAAAGGCGTTTATGCTTCCGTTTATTTTCGGGATAGTAAAGCCTATATGCAGGCTACATCGAATGTGATCGATCAGGAAAAAATGGCCGTTATTTTGCAGGAAGTAGTCGGCAATCAGTATGGTGACCGTTATTATCCATCCATGTCCGGTGTGGCGCGTTCGCTGAATTATTATCCGTTGGGTGATGAAAAAGCGGAGGAAGGAACCGTCAATCTGGCACTGGGATTGGGAAAATATATTGTAGACGGCGGTATGACGCTTCGTTTCTCTCCTTATCACCCCAATCAGGTGTTACAGACCAGCGAAATGGAAATAGCTCTGAAAGAAACCCAGACCCGCTTCTATGCCTTGGATTTGAAGAATGCAGGGCATGATTTCTCTATCGACGATGGCTTCAATTTGCTGAAACTTCATGTGAAAGAGGCGGAAAACGATGGAGCTTTGCGGTATATTGCTTCTACATACGATCCTTACGATCAGGTTATCCGTGACGGTTTGTATCCGGGCGGACGCAAGGTGATTACGTTTGCAAACATTCTGCAACATGATGTATTCCCGTTGCCTCGGATTCTTCAATTAGTGCTGAAGTATGGCGAACAGGAAATGCGCCGTCCGGTTGAAATTGAGTTTGCGGCTACCATGAGTCGCGAACAGGATAAGACAGGCACATTTTATTTGTTACAGATCCGGCCGATTGTGGATAGTAAGGAAATGTTGGACGAAGATTTGAATGAGATACGGGATGAGGACGTTATCCTTCGTTCTTATAATTCGTTGGGACATGGCATTATGAACGAAATTCACGATATTGTCTATGTAAAGACTGAGGGTTACAGTGCTTCGAACAATCAGGCTATTGCTTGGGAAATAGAAAAAATCAACCGGCAGTTCCTGAATGAAGGTAAGAATTATGTACTTGTCGGTCCGGGACGTTGGGGAAGCAGCGATACATGGTTGGGTATTCCGGTGAAATGGCCGCATATTTCTGCTGCCCGTGTGATAGTGGAAGCCGGTTTGACTAATTACCGCGTAGATCCGAGTCAAGGCACACACTTCTTCCAGAACCTGACTTCTTTCGGAGTAGGCTATTTCACTATCAACGCTTTTATGAATGACGGTGTTTACGATCAGGATTTCCTTAATGCCCAACCGGCGGTAGGCGAAACGAAATTCTTGCGTCATGTCCGTTTTGAGAAGCCGATGATAGTCAAGATGGACGGAAAGAAAAAACTGGGTGTCGTTTTAAGGCCGGAAGATTAAGTGATTCTGTTAATTAAGACCGATGTTGTTTATCCGCTATTCCTATATGCTAATGGACTCATGCCAACATATCGTTTGAAGTATTTGCCGAAGAATGATGTGTTGGCGAAATTGAGTGAGTTGGAAATTTCCTGGATGGGGATATTGGTCGATTTCAGTTGTGATTTGGCATCCATAATTACCATGTGTGAGATGATTTCGACACAGGTGTTTCCTGTCACTTTCTTTACAGTAGTACAGAGGTGAATATTTGATATTTTGAGTTTCTCGGCATACCATGCTACATTGCGCGTCTTATTGTAATTTTGTATCACCAGTTGAGTGAAGTTTTTGTAGATTAACTCGCTTTTAGACGAATACTCTTTCGTGTTTTGTAGCTGGTTGTTATACATGGCAGCTATTCCGGTATGTATATTATTATACAAGTGCGGAGTAATTCCTTTGCGGGTTGATTCGTCGAAAAAATCATATAGCTTTATCAAGAATTGAAAGTATTCTGCCAGTAGTTTGGCTCCTTCCGGCTTTAATGAAATAACCGGTCGGCCTATCGTTATAAATAGGGTGTTGATAGCCGAAGGAAGTAAATTGGCTTGCTCTATGTATTTTGATGAGAAGCCTCCGAAATAAAGCATCGGTTCTCCATTGACACTGTGTATCTGAAGAATACTTCCGGGCATAATTGTAACGAAGTCATTAGCCCGTACTGTTATGCGATTTAGATTGACCGAGGCTTCGATTTCTCCCTCCATGCATAGCACGAATATTTCCGATTTCAGTCGGCAAGGAAAGTTGGTATACAAGCTAAGCAATGCCTTGTTTACTCCTGTACCTATGAGCCATTCTTCGGGTAAATCTATTTTGGGTAGTTCTTTCATTTCTCACACTTTTTACTTTATACAAAGATATATGGATTATGATTAATGGGCTGTTTTTCTTTTCAAAAATTATAATTTTGACTCGTAAAACGGTATCTTATAAGATATTTTAGGCGCTTTTCTTTAAAAATAGAACAGAAACAAGAAAAATAGACCTTGCAGGTGTGTGAAAATAATAGTTACTTTGCGCCTGTGAAATTTTGGCATTTGTGTGCGATGGGAATATCACGCATTTGCTTTTATTAATTAAAAAGAGAATTTAGAAATGAACAAGAGATTATTTTATTATCTGTTTGCTGTATTGTGTACAGTGACATTGTTTACATCTTGTAGTGATGACGAAGGTGATGATACTCCGACAGTTATTCCTATTGAGCAAGAGATAGCAGGTGATTATAAAGGGACAATGGATGTATATTATGTTGGCGTGCCAGATCCAATAGCTTCCGGTTTATCCCAAAAAGTCTATGTAACTAAGGCTTCTGATACTGCTGTTAAATTAGAATTGAGAGATTTTGTTTTCTTTTTAGGTAGTGAGGAACTTAATCTTGGTACTATTGCTGTGGAAAACTGTCCTGTAACGGTAGAAGGTACTTCTTATAAGTTTTCTGGTAATCAAAAGATGACTCTTTTAGTAGGAGACTGTGATGTAGCGGTTTCCGGTACTATTGGTAGTGGAAATCTTGCAATGATTGTCGACGTTAAAGTTGGTGGTGGAACATTGCAGGTTAAGGTTGATTATAAGGGAACTAAGTTGGCTGGAACAGAAAGTACTGAGGCTAAAATTTTGAGTTTTACTTTTGATAAATCTGTTGAAGCTAATGCTGTCGTTTTTTCAGAACCAATAGTCAATGAAGAAGACGGGACTATTGTTTTTGAGGTTTTAAAAGATGTAACAACAGATGATTTGAAGAAATTGGTGCCTACTATTGAAGTTTCTGCTAAAGCAACTGTAACACCTGCAAGTGGTGCAACTGTGGATTTTTCTTCAAATAAAGCTATTTTTACTGTCGTAGCTGAAGATGGAAGTTCTAAAATTTATACGGCTTCTATTTCAGGACGTGCTTTTGTAGTTAGTTATGATTTTGAAGAGTGGGATCCTGTTACACATAAACCGATGTTTGGGGATGAGGAAACCTTTACTACTCCAACAGGATGGTGTACAAGTAATTATGGCATAGTAGAAATGGGAATATTTAAACCTATGTTAGGAGTAAGTGGTTGGTTAGTTACTGAAGAAAGTGAAGGTCATAATGGTAAGAGTGCATTACTTAGAACTATAAATTCCAAAGGTGGTGTTGGAGGTTTGATACCTACAATAACAACAGGCTCTCTATTTCTAGGGACATGGAGTACTAATGCGAGTAATACTCTGAATAGTACAAAATTTGGTAATCAATTTAATAATTCTTTAGGAAGACCAGTTGCAGTAAAGGGATGGTATAAATATGAATCAGGTAAGGATTTCTATACATGTGAATCAGATGCAACTGATAAAGCTACCATAGATGTATCTAAAGGTGAATATGCTGATCAATATTCTATAAAGGTATCTTTATATACTACAGAAGAATATGATGAGACTGGTTTTTCAGATTATCTGACAGGAGAATCTGGTGATAATAATTTTTATACTTCTAGTCGTGTTGTAGCAAAAGGAGGAGTTGAAGGAGGAAGTACTGACGGACAATGGAAAGAATTTACTATAACTTTAGATTATGGTGACGCAGAGTTTGATATAAATCAGAA